>Ga0224528_1001261_pt1 | contig 17050 bp, 9 predicted proteins | sample CBST25metaG_2_FD_179888 | JGI IMG/M metagenome (GOLD analysis project Ga0224528, IMG submission 179888) | Peat soil microbial communities from Stordalen Mire, Sweden - C.B.S.T25 | ecosystem: Environmental > Terrestrial > Soil > Wetlands > Peat | place: Sweden: Norrbotten County, Stordalen Mire...
TGGCCGAAAAGCAGGTTTCTTGCCAAAGACTCGGTTCAAACCCGCTGGTCAACGATCAAAATGCCGGGCCAGAGGAGAAAATCCCCTTTTCCACCTGCCGGTTGGGGGATTTTGCAAGAGGCTCAAACGTTAACCACATTATTGCAATAGTACTTAAGGGGTAGATAAAAAGATGTATTGACAACTCCACCATTGGGTTGTATAAGTGCGGCGTTAATTCGCTAAGACGATTTATTGCACGAAATGTACGGCGCTCAACTGTGCAGTATTCGTGGTGGACAGCAAGCGAATCAGGGAAAGCGTTTGCTGGTTTTCCGGGTAGCATTCATAGGGTTTCATTAAGGGTCCAGATATCTGCTTCGGGCGTACGCAAGATGCGCTTAAGCAGAAGGTAGGAAATAGGCTGGGGCTCCAAGCAGAAGGAAGCATCTATGCCGGGCGCCCAAACAGACAACGATCTTCACGTTCAATTCAGGAGGCAGAAAGATGAACTTGTGCAGGTATGCAAATACCACGCAAAAATTCTGGCTATCGGTTTGCGCGGTGATCACACTGATTGCGGCATTGGTCCTTACGGGACCAACCGCAAGGGCGCAATCCAGCGCCGCTAGTCTCGATGGAATCGTATTAGACACCTCTGGAGCGCTTGTTCCGGGAGCAGCAGTTATTCTTCGCAACCAGGCGAGTGGCGACGAACGCACCGCCGTAAGTAACGCGGAAGGATTCTTCAACTTCGCCGCGATACCACCCGCGACATACACGGTGCGCGTAAGCCGTCAGGGATTTGCCACCTGGGAAGCCCGGGACATCACTCTGACGTCGGGCGATCATCGCGCCGTGTCCGGCATCAAATTGAAGGTCGGCACCAAAGACGAGACCGTGGTAGTCGAAGCCACTACCGCGCAGATAACGCCGACGGATTCAGGCGAAAAATCGTTCACCATCGACCAGAACATCATGCAGAATGTGGCCATCGTGGGCCAGAACGCCGCCGAATTCATCAAGATCATGCCCGGCTTTGCCATGACCGGCGGCTCAGTCAATCAGAGTTCGTATGCGGCCTCGGATGAGCGCACCGGCGGTGGTCCGAACGGAAGCTTCTCCGCGAACGGACAACGCCAGGTCGCCCTGGACATCACCTCGGATGGCGCGCACATTATCGATCCGGGCGGCGAAGGCGGAACGACCATGAACACCGCCACGGACATGACCTCCGAGGTTACGGTTCAGACCTCGAACTTCGGCGCGGATTCCGCCAAGGGGCCTGTGGTCATCAACGCCGTGGGTAAATCGGGTGGGCAGCAGTTCCACGGCGAAGCCTACACTTACAACCGCTACTACTCGGCGAATGCGAACGACTGGCTCAATAACTACCAGGGCGTCAATGCCAATACCGGCGTGCAACTTGCGCCCCGTCCGGAGACCAAGTACTGGTATCCGGGTGCCCAGATCGGCGGGCCGGTGATGCTGCCATTGACACATTTCAACCACAACCACGACAAGCTCTTCTTCTTCTTTGCCTTCGAACTCTACAGGCAGAACGTAGACAACGGCATCTACACTGCGGATGTTCCAACCGACAACATGCGCAAGGGTGATTTCACCCAATCGGATTCCAACTATTACTATGCCAAGAACTTGTCCGGCGGCTCGGTACAAGGTGTACCAAACAAAGGCGGTAACGGAGGAGATGCGTTCATCTGCAAAACGATGGAAGTAGTGGCTGGCCAGAATAGCGGCAACCCCATGTGCACAGCATCCATGGTCAATCCGGCGTCGGTCGACGCGAGCGGCCAGGGGATGATGAGCGTGTTCCCTCATGCCAATGCGGATCCAGCCAAGAACAACGGCTACAACTACATCGCCGCGAAGACGCGCATGTCGAACATGAATCAATATCGTGCCCGCGTCGACTACAGCATCAGCAATTCGACCAAACTCTTCGTGCAGTACAACCACCAGAACGACAATGCCGAGTCGAGCCTGGGGGATCTCTGGGTAGGAAGTCAGTCGAGCTGGGACTCTCCGACCACACCGTATCCGAGTCCGCTGGTCGAGAAATCGGACTCCGAGACGGTTACCACGAACATGACCAAGGTGTTCACCCCCACCCTCACCAATGAATTGCTCTTCAACTGGGTGTACGTGAACCTGCCGAACAGCTTCAAGGACCGCTCCAAGGTGGAGCGCGGGACTCTGGGTATCAATTACACCATGCTCTTTGACCACGGGGACAGTTCGAAGTTGATCTACCCGGAAATGGACGGCTGGGGCGACGGCATTCCCAACCAGCTCAACGGTGGATTTGAGTTGAACGGAACGGTATTCGCCAAGAAGACGCTGCCGTCTCTTGCCGACAACGTCACCAAGGTGTGGAAGACACATACCGCCAAGTTCGGCTTCTACTGGGAGCGGACCTGGAACTCGCAGCCCGGCGGCAATGCCGTCAACGGCACGACCCAATTCGATAGCTGGCAGACGAATGGCTCCGGCAATGCGTACGGAAACATGCTGATCGGTCAATCCGACGGTTACACGGAGCAGAACTTCAATGTGATACCCGCATTCCGCTACATCTCGGCACAGTTTTACGCAACCGATTCCTGGAAGGTATCGAGAAAGTTGACCATGGACTATGGCGTTCGCTTCTCGCACCTGGGACCATGGACCGATACCACCGGGTATGGATTCGCCGCCTGGTACCCAGCCCTCTATGCTGCGGGCAGTGGGCCTACGGTGAATGGAACTGTACTCCCCGGCATAGAGTGGAACAAGGTTCACTCTTCCACGTCTTTGGCGGGAGCGGCGAGCAGGGTCTTCTTCTACAGCCCGCGTGTTGGTTTTGCCTGGGATATTTTCGGATCAGGCAAGTCAATCCTGCGCGGCGGCTATGGAATCTTCAACTTCCATGACGAGCAGAACGTACAGAATTCCGCCACCTCCATTCCCCAAGGCTCGTTTACGTCTCCGAGCATTGGCGCAGCCAGCAGTGCGACTTGCCCGGCATCGGCGGTTGGGAGTTCCAGTTGCCAATGGACCGGGAAACTGGGCGATCTCCAGACGCTTTCAGCCTATGGGAAAGGCCTATCCGCTCCGAGTAGCGTCAGCGCGCTGGATCCGACCGACAGCCATGCCCCTCAAACCGAGGACTGGAGCCTGACCTGGGCCGAGAGGGCTCCGTGGAAGAGCCTTGTGGAAGTGGCTTATGTGGGTAACAAGTCAGACTACCTGAGCAACTACAACAACAACCTCGGCCAGATCAACTATAACCTTCGCGGAACTTTGTTCACGGACTATGGCTGGCTGGCTGACTGCAATGTCGCAGGCGATCCGAATTCAACCCTACCGAATGGCGCCGATAACCCGGATTATGACAGCAAGGCCTGCGCGAAAGGCGGCTCCGATACCGGCTACAGCAGCAGCGCCATACAGGCCGCGAGGCCGTACCAACCTTACGGTACCCTGAATATCATCAGTCACAAGATGTATTCCAACTACCACTCTTTCCAAGCGACGTGGAACAAGCAGCAAGGACACGTGACCTACCTGCTGAATTACACCTTCTCCAAGGCGCTCGGCATCCGCGGAGAAAATGGCTCAGCGGTTGGGGACCCCACAAGCCTGAAAAAGGAATACGGAACACTTCCCAACAATCGCCCCCAAATCTTCAATGCCGCGTATGTGATCCAGACTCCGAACCTCAGTCCCTCGGCGAATTGGCTTCTGAGAGGGGCTGCGAACAACTGGCAGATATCGGGAATCACGCAGTACCAGACCGGTGCGGATATGGCCGCGGTTGTATCCTCCAACTTCAGCTACACCGCGTACATTCCCGCCGGCACCACCTTTATGGGCAAAACCCTCGCATATACGAGCCAGGGCCAGACCGTCCCCTATGCGATCCAGGCATCCACCTCAAATGTGCTCGGCTCGTCCGACCTCACCGTCCAGCCTGTCTTGACCTGCAACCCGGGCAAGAACTTGAAGTCTCACCAGTACATCAACGGGGCATGCTTCTCTCCGTTCGCAACGCCCGGCGAACAGGGACCTAACATCTTCCCGAAGTTGATCGGTCCAGGGTTCTTCAACAGCGATCTGTCGGTGTTCAAGAGCTTTCCTTTTGGAAGCTCCGAAAGCAGGAAGCTCACGTTCCGGTTCTCGGGCTATAACTTCCTGAATCACCCGGTACGTTCGTTCAATGGAAACAGCGACAATGGTTTGAAGTTGAATTTCGACCAGAATGGCAATCTCCTTACCAACGGCGGACAGACATTTGGTTATGCCACCGAAAAGACAGGGCACAGAATCATGCAAGGGGAAGCCAAGTTCTCCTTCTAGAAGCTCACTTTGTCATGAATGAACTGCGGGGCGGCTTTTCAAGAAGCCGCCCCGATTTTTTGGAGCGAACGCCCCGAGTTACTGGACGAAAGCTGGACACCTGCCATGCGGGAGCGATTGCGGCTCGACTTACTGGCTTGGTGGGTGCTCCGTCTCCTCACGGTAATGATCGAGGGCGCTGCGCAGCTTCGCAGCCGCCTCGTCTTCGTGTTGCGCGACGGCAAGGTCGAGCGCCTGCTGCATGGTTCGCGCCGCATCGGAGGGCCGGCCGGACCTGTCGTATGCGCCGGCGAGCACGGCCAGTAGCCGCCAATCCTTACCCGCGCTCAAATTGACTGCGGTTTCCAGCGAACCGATCGCCCTGGCGAGGTCTCCGCGCAGACCCAGAATGAACCCCAGGTTGTAGTGATACTCGGCAGAATCTGGATTCAGATCAACCGCTTTCTGCAACTCATCGACAGCCTCGGTCATCTGCTCCATCTGGGCCAAGGCCAAGCCCAGTTGTTTATGCGCCATGGCTAATTTGGGATCGATCTCCACCGCCTTGCGCATCGTGGCGGTGCCTTCCTGCCGTTTGCCGCTTTGAAACAGAGCGGCTCCAAGGCCGGATTCCGCTTCGGCGTTGGATGGATCGATGGCGAGCGACCTATGCCAACTGTCAATCGCGGCATCCATGTCGCCGCTTGCGGCCAGGGACGCTGCCAGGCTTGCGAGCCACGCCGCATTGCGGGGATCAAGCGCGCACGCCTGCCGGTATTGCTCCACCGCCTTTTGTTGCCAACCCACTTTGCTGAGCGCGGTGGCCATGGAAAAGTGGGCTGCGGGGTCATCCGGGTCGAGCACGATCGCCTTGCGCCAGAGTTCGACTGCCTCGGCCATGCGATCTGCAGCCATCATCTCGTAGGCCGCGTCGGCCACGCGATAGAACTCCGTCGCCTGCGGGTCGATCTTCTCGAGACCGCCCTGATGAATATTTACGAACTCCGGAATATTGATTGCGCGATTTGCGGCCGTGGTGTTCTCGACCAGGATCGCCGGGGAGTCGTTCCCTTGCGCGTCGATGTGGGTCAGCATCAATTGGGTATAGATGGAGCGCGCCTTGGAGGAGAAGGCCAACCAGCGGCTATTGGGCGAAAACGAGTGCCACGAATTCATGCGCCACATGTTGCATCGCAGCATCCGTGCGTTGCCGCCGGCGAAGGGTACGATATAGAGCTTACTGTCTGGACGCATCAGCAATCCATTGCGGTTCTTGACGAAGACGATCCACTTGCCGTCCGGCGACACTTTGGGGAAATCGTTGCTCATGCCATTTTGCGATGCGCCGACGACCGGCTCCGCTTTCCCACCGAGTCCGTGATTGAACGGGATGCGGTAGAGGTCGTATTGAATCTGCGGTTCGCGCGGATCGTTGGCGTGAGTCGGCCTTGGCGCGTTTGGAGGATAGGGGTCCTTTGCCCGGGCGCGGCTGAATATCAGGTATTTTCCGTCAGGGGACCAGAATGCGCAGGCCTGAACGAAGTCCGGGTCATTGGCCCCAGGAAGCGGCCTCAGCTTCTGCTCGACACGGTCGTACCATGCCAGAATGCCACGCATTGGATAGAAGACCTGAGTAAAGTCCAGATGCGGGTAATTGATGCTGAAAGTACGGTTGGACAAGCTCGACGCGAATTGGGGGTGTTCCTTATCGTGGCTGTTGCCCAATTGGGGCGCCTCAATCGACGTCACCACGTAGCGGCCGTCTGGAGATACCTGAGACATGAAGCCGAAGCGCTTTACCGAGGGAGCCGAGGTCTTCGCGTTCAAGTCCTCCTGGAAGGCGCTCCAGCGGAACGTGTCCTTGTTGCCGATGGTCATCTGTTTCGCTACGGGCACAACTGCGTAGAGGCCCTTGTCGTTGCGGGGCCCATCCAAATCGATGCCCATGGTTTTGCCATCGGGAGAGAAGGAATGGCAATTCATGCAGGTGTGCAGATTTCCCATCACTGTACGGCTCTCGGTTTCACCAATGTTGCGCAGCTTCCACTTGATCAAGGGCAGCGCCGACGGCGGTAGCGGCTGAATGGCGCCATTCGCCCCGATCGCGTTGGTCATCAAGGGCACGTCCCGGTAAAAGATAGGCGCACCAACCGGGTCGGTCGAAGTGGTGAGCGTGACGCTGCCGCTGGATACCGCCTGGCTTTCGCGTTCTCCTGAGAACCCCTCAATGTAGATCGTCGCCGGAGAGTTGACTGAGTGCTGCTTGATCCGAGCCCAAGTTTCGGCATCCGGCTTCCACGTTCGCATAGCGGCCTGCTCCGGTGTCAGCGGGGCAGCCAGACCACCGGCGCTCGCCTCCGGATCGATCTCTCCCCTGCGTTGATGTTCACCTGCCGCAGCGACGCGAAGCGGGGCTGTGTGATCGTCGAACTGCACTTCGACTACCCAGTGGGTTGCCGTGCTGTTTTCATCGTGCCATAGGAATGTCGGCGGGGGCATTTCAGGAGGGAAGATGGAGCCGTCGGCGGGGTAGTCGATGATGAGTTTCGTCAGAGGGCTAGCAGCCTGCACGGGCTCGTTCGGGGTAACTGTAGCCAGCCCGATGCCAAGAACCATCCAAGCTGCGCCAACAAGGCTTGCTACCCAGGCATTGAGAGAAGGAAGGCTCATACCACTCCCATGCGGCCGAAGCAGGACCAAAGGACCGCAGGACTGAAAGTTTAGACGCCAAATGAGGGTCGAGCGGTGATCCTCATTACTTATCTCGCCGGTAACAGCCATGGCTATACCTTCCCGGAAGCCGATGGAACTGCCGATTGAGCCCACTGCTTGCATCACGGTTCACTCACGTCGCTGCGCACTTCGGTTGTCCGGCAAATCGCTCGTAAAATGAAGCGGCGTTTCAGCCCTACCATATGTCGAAGCGCCTGTATTTTCTTTCTCAACCTTTTCCGATTCTTGCAAGCAGATTTGTTCCAAATACCAAGGCAAACTCTTTCAAATCCGATTGCACTTTGTCGGCGACAGATAGACTTGAAAGTGGCTTACCAATTGATGGATGATGTGGTCTACATGTCCACGAGTCAGTTCAACTCTGTCTCCCGCCCGGTGAAGGCGATTTGGCTTCTGCTGGTGGGGCAGTCTGAGGAAGCAGAGCGTCAAGGCCTATGAATCGCAGGGAATTCCTCGCCATGATGGCCGCAGGAGCAGCTGCTACACGAATTGTGCCAGCCCAGGAATTGGGCGGCATGGCTTCGCGCGGAGTCAGGCCCCAGCCGCGCGGAAAGCCATCGGGGTTACCGTTTCATGCGCATTTTACCGATGTCGCTACGCACGCCGGATTGCGCGCCCCGGTCATCTATGGCCCCAAGGATCGCATGGATTACATCCTGGAATCGATGGGATGCGGAGTGGCGTTTCTGGACTACGACAACGACGGCTGGCTGGACATATTCGTGCTTTCGGGGACACGTCGCGAGGGGCCTGTCGAGGGAGCAACGAACAGACTTTACAAAAACAATCGTGACGGAACCTTCACCGACGTAACGGCGAAGGCCGGCCTGGTGCAGCAGGGATGGGCATTCGGCGTGACTGTCGGCGACTATAACAATGACGGATTCGAAGACCTGTTTATCAGCGGCTGGCCGCAAGATATTTTGTACCGCAACAATGGGAATGGCACCTTTACCGACGTGACGAAGGAGGCCGGCTTGTTGCACGCCGGCAGTCGCTGGGGCACCGGTTGCACGTGGGTGGATTACGATCGCGACGGCCATCTGGATCTGTTCGTCTCGCATTATCTCGTCTTCGATTTCGACAAGATTCCGCCTGCGGGCAAGAATCCAAACTGCGATTTCAAGGGCGTACCGGTGAACTGCGGACCGCGCGGATTGGTGGGAGAACGCCCCACGCTCTATCACAATAATGGGGACGGGACCTTCACGGACGTCACGGAACATTCGGGTATTGGGGCGGTGCCGCCGGCGTACGGACTGACGGCGGTTGCGGCGGATATGGACGGCGATGGATGGCAGGAAATCTATGTGGCGTGCGACTCGACTCCGAGCCAGCTGTTTCATCATCGCGGGGACGGGAAATTCGACGAGGTCGGCCTGGAGTCGGGATTGGCTGTGAACCAGGACGGTAGGGAACAGGCGGGAATGGGCATCGCCATTGGCGATTTCGATACAGATGGGATGCTGGACGTGTTGAAGACGCATTTTTCAGAAGACACTGTAACTCTCTATCGGAACACCGGCCATCTGAATTTCGATGATGTAACGCTTCGTGCTGGTTTGGGTGTCGAGACGCGGTTTGTGAGTTGGGGAGACGGCATTGCCGACCTGGACAACGACGGTTTACCGGATATTTTCTGGGTTACGGGAAGCACATTTCCGGAGGTGGAACGAAAGCATCCGGAGTTTCCGCACAAGACGCCGCGGGTGTTGTTCAGGAACCTGGGCGGAGGGCGATTCGAAGAACTGCTGGAGGGCGCGGGCGAAGCGATCGCTGAAGTCCATGCGAGCCGGGGCTTGGCCTTTGGCGACTTCGACAACGACGGCGACATGGATATTCTGATCATGAATATCAACGAGCCGCCGTCGCTGCTGCGCAACGACGTGAGCGGCTCGGCGCATTGGCTGAAGGTGAAACTCGTAGGGACACACTCGAATAAGAGCGCGATTGGGGCGGTGGTGACGGCGGTTTACGGCGGGCGCAGGCAGTCGCAGGCGGTGATGGCGTCGAGCGGATACCTTTCCTGCAACGACCGGCGTTTGCACTTTGGTTTGGGAGCAGTTGCCACAGCGGACTTGGAGATTGCATGGCCCAACGGCGGTCGCGAAACGTTGAAGGGCCTTCCTGCCGACCGCCTGATTACGGTGAAGGAAGGCGCTGGAGTTGTGGGAGAGGAGCGGTTTGGCCGATGACTCGGATTGCGGCAGCCGCATTGGCCATGGTGATGGCGTTGGCGCAGGCGCAGGCGCAGAAGCCTGGTGCGGAAGCGCACCTCGGCAAGGGATCGCAACTTATGAAGCAGCAACTGTTCGACGAGGCTGCCGGTGAGTTTGAAAAGGCTCTGGAGATTACCCCAGAAGATCCGCAAGCACGATTTCAGCACGCTGTCTGTCTGTTTGCGCTGGGCAGGAACGACGAAGCGCGTACCGAGTTCGAGCGAGTACGCAACGGGCGCGGCGAATCCCATTACATCACTTACTACCTGGGGCAACTCGACTTGCTTTCGAACGACTACGCTTCGGCGATCAAGCGTCTCAGCGAGGTGGCCGAAGATCCGGCGTTCCCGGATGCGCCATTTCATTTGGGTTCAGCGTACATTTCCTCGGGCGATGTTGAGAACGGAATCAGGTGGCTGGAGCGCGCCGTAAAGCTGCAACCCAACGACTACCGTGTACACTACCGGCTGGCGCGGGCTTACTCAACCGCGGGACGCCAGCCGGACGCAGGGCGCGAGTACGGCATTTACACCAGGCTATTGAGGGAGCACAAGGGTACGGAGACCCAGGTACGCGATTGCAGCGACGCGTTGAGAGCCCGGCCGCTGGCTGACGCGCAGGTCGTTTGTCATCGTATGTTCGATCCCAACGATCCGGAGAAACTCACCTTGCTTGGGCAGTTATACGGCGATGGCGGAGCCTTCGAACAAGCGCTCGACCCATTGCAGCGGGCAGCGCAACTCGACCCGAACTCATACGAGGCATGGCACAACCTGGGGCTCACTTACTTCCGTCTGCAACGCTACAAAGATGCGCGCGTGCCGCTGGAGAAGGCGGTGGCGCTGCATCCGGAGACATATGATTCGGTGGTGATGCTGGGAGCAACGCTCTACATGCTCGGCGACGATGCCGCCGCGCTCCCGGTTCTGGAGCACGCCCACCGCCTCAACCCAGGCGACGCTCAGACTGAGGCGGTGGTGAAAAAGCTTCGTGCGGAATTTACGAAGAAGTGAGCCTCGACAGCAATTATGGATCCGGCATGAAAGCACTGCGACTCCGTGCCCCCACCCATTCCGTGTTTTGTGCGGAATGGGTGGGAATGCACCATGAATTCGTTTCATGCCGGATCAATAAAAGGCGGGTTGTTAACTCGCGCCCGCCAGCGTGAACTTCACTTCCTTGCTCAGCTTCTCTCCTTTGTATTGGAACGAGACTTCCGCTTCGTACTGGCCGGCAGGCAACTTGGCAGCCAGTCCCGCCCAAAACTGGTCTTCCAGCATCTCCTTGATCGCTGCCGCTCCTGCAGCGCCCGACGCCGAGCCACTTCGGCTCCGACTCGAGGCGAGCGCGGCGACCTCCGCTGTGCTGCCGGCTGCCGCGTTGCTTCCCGTAACAACGACTCCTGGACCCTCACTTTCACTTGAAGTTGCTCCTATCTCCGCGAACACCCCTGGTTGATTCCCTCTCTTCAGTGCCATGTACATCGCATCGGAGGCTGCGCGCTGAACAGCAGCGGAGATCTGCGCACCGTCGTTGGTGTACGGCTGAATGAATCGAAGGCCCGAGAGCCCAAGACCGAAGACGCCTACGTAGGTATTCGGCCGCAACTCGTTCTTCACGAAATCATTCATGGCATCCACGGTCAGTTTGCGCGCGCGCGGATCGAGGTCGGCGACAACGACGGAAACCACGCTGAGGTCGCGCAGTTCATTGACGGTCTTTGGCCCTGGGGGCGCGATCACGGCCGGCGCTGCGGCTGTTTGCGAGGCAGTGGGTGCGGGAGCGGGGGCGTTCTCCGGCAACCGCGTTGCCTGAGAGTGGCCGTCGTAGAACTCGAAGTGGCGCAGTGATTGCGGAACACCGTCCTCAAGCACCTGCACTTCATCCGGCCTCAGATCGCGAACAATCTTTGCGTTCTTGTCGCGCACCACAAAGTCGAGAAGCACCTCGCTCGTAGTTGTCCGAATGGTAGGTTCAGGCGTTTGGGCTGGCAGGAACAGCGGAAAAGCGATAAGGCAGAAGGAAAGGTAGCGCATGGACCTGCTCACTTTCATTGGAATCCTTCCTGATCACAAATTGGACGGCGCTTTCCTATGGCAGGTTAGGAGTTTCTTCCGCGTCCACTCGGTCCCCGCGAGTTCCTGTGGCCGCGAGAAAAATACCCTAATCGGTTCGGGCTGCCGCAACCGCATCGGCCGTCTTGATGTAAATCGATCCCAGCCTGCCCGTGGGAACATCCTTCACCAGCAGGCGCACCGCCGCCGGTCGCGGGCCGGGAACGGAAATCATGTCCGACAACCGACCGGTATTCGCCAGTATCTGGAATTGTTTCGCGTCCAACTTGCGGTCGGCGGGAAAGCTCATCAGCTTCAGCGTCCATCCCTTCTCGTTGTAAGTGCACGCGGCAACCGCTAGGTGCATCACGTGCCCGCCATCGGGCGCAAGCGCAAAAGTTACCGGTGCAGCGTCGATGGTGAGCGCGAACCGCAGCGCCCCCTGCGCATCGGGCGGCAGGCTCTTTGCCGAGAATTGAATCGCGGTGGAATCAATGTAATCTTCGCAGTCCGATTGCAGCTTTATCGACTCGTCCTTTGACCCCGGCGTGCCCTCGGGTGTCGCATAATAGCCCTGGCGGTAAGAAAGATGTGCGCCGCGCAGGTTGGTCTTCAGCATGATTTTTCTGAATTCGCCATTCCAGTCCGGAGAGTCCGGATAGTAGGCGATCTCGTAAAAGTCGCTGCTGTCGTCCGCGGCTTTGCGCACGCAGTCGCCCAAGTCGTTATCACCGGTGCACACAATGCCGCCAGTGCCAGTGGCAATCACGTCCATGGTGTCCTGCTCGCCGCCCATCTGCTGGATCTGCCTCGTATTGGCGCCACTGATCCCGATTGGCGAAACGTCGGGCGGGCGCGTTCCGGCTTGATAGGTATTTAGTGTCTGTACGCCGGCAACGTTCACCGGATACACGGCAACCTTGGCGTCGCTCAAAACCGTATTCAGATACTGCAACTGAGTCTGGTAGTTGCGATAGCCCGCCCACTCGTCGATCACCTCTGGCACGTTGTTTCCGATTGGGCTCAGTAATAAAGGAAATGTTGTCGAAAGCCACAGCAGATTCTTGCGTCCAGGGTAACCGGCAACGTGATGCCCCAGCGAAATCAGCGCATCGGTGGTTCGGTACACCCTCTCGTCCATGGTGTCCGCATACAGCCTCTGATCGAATTCCCGGGCAGTCTCAATCATCTGCTTAAATGTTGGATCGTTGTCAGCTTGGGTCCCTAATCCCTCCATCAAGTTTCCGGCTGCGTTCGGATCGTCGCGAGGATCCGTGCGGGCTATTCCAACTCCGGCTGGGCTGGTGACATTGCTCAGAGCAGCCTGTAGGAGTTTGGGGTCTGTGGTAAAACTCTGTAGCATCGCCAGCTTGTCGCCGAGCAGAAACACCGCAACGGGCACGTTGGACGGCAGTTGGCGCAACATGCGAAGCATCTGCACATGCACCTGCGCCTGGCTCTGCACATCTGTGTTTAAGCCGTCTACCAGTAGAATGGTCGGTGGCGTTGGATCTTTCTGTATCGCGAGCGTGTTGGTATAGACTCCCGGCTGCGACGGCTCCTTCAGCGAAGGCGGAGCGGGAAGATCGCCAACGTGTACTTCTTTGAAGTTGGCAATCTTCTGCTCACGCTTATCCCTGCTTTTACTGGGCGTTTGCTCGAAGATCCGGAAGTCGCCAGCCTTGAGCCCCTCGATGTGATGCCCCTTCGAATCCTTGACCACCAGTTCCAGGTTGACCATGCGCGTGAAGGTGCGCAACGTCAGAGCCGACGAAGACACACCGGGAGTAGCGCCTTTTCCTGACCCCATCTGCGCGCCGCTGGTTTGTGAAACGCCCGTTGCGCCAGACCACAGAAACGCCAGTAGACAAAGAACACCTCCTGCCTTCACTCCGTTCCGCGAATTGGTCCCCATTGCACCCTCCCATTCTTGGCTGACTTGGCTCTTGCCTGAGCCTCTGTCCTTCCTTGCCCTTCGCTCGCCCAATCCTCATCGCGCCGCAACACCCTCGTCCTCATGCATCGCAAAACCGCGGGCGTTTGGATCAGGGCTGTGCTTGTGAATCCGGTTTGAGATTCGGTGCTGGCTTGGTGTCCGGAATCTCCTCCGGCTCTCCGGGAACGATGCGCACGTCAGCGCGAAAGAGATGATAGTTCTCAAATTCGGTGTGATTGATCGCAGTCGAAACTGGACGCAGGAACTCGAAGTGGAGACCGGACCCCAGAGAATCAGGGCTTGCCTGGTCTTCACTCTCACTGAGATCGACGGGCATTTTGGCATCGTATCTCCGCGCCGTGTACAGGACAATGTTCCTTACCGGGAGGATGTAGGTCCGGCCTCCAAGCTCGACGGGCCCAAACTCGACAACCTCAGAGGCTTCCAGAATGGGCTCGCTGGGCTCGGTTTTGACTTTCAGGCGAAAGACCACACCGGTCTTTGGGTTGATCGCGATTTCGCCATGATACGCTTCCCGTTCGCTCACGGGTTGTGGCTTGCCATCGCTCGCGAGCCCGCAGCAGTAAGTCCATTGGTAATGCGCCTTGTCCTTCGGCACATCGAATTGGAAAACTGCCAGCAAGCCGGTTTCGCCCTGTTCCCAATGGCTCCAGGCGATCTTGCTTTGAGCCAGATCAGAGGTCGCGGATGGGAGAAGCTCTCCGAATTCACCGCGGCTTGTCACGCCGAATTCAGGGGAGACCTCCTTCCCTGGTTGCTTCTCGACCACTTCTTTTCCGTCGCGATAGTGCACTGTCACGCGTGACTCGCCGACCTGCCGGAACGGCTCCGTTCTCTCCAGTTCCGTCCTGCCAACGGTCCTGGTGGGCGCGGGGAGAACCATGATCTTCCGAGCGGGCCTGGTGCTTTGGAACTGCGTGGTGTCGCGAGTCGCGAAAAAGTCCGGCATCTTATGAGTGGTCTCCGACGCAAAGTTAACCGCGCTAATCACAATCTTGCGCTGCTTATCGATCGAAGGAGGCGCGACAACAGGGAGGTCGGAAGCGGGAAGATCGAGAAACGCCGCTGCGTCCGCGAGAACGAGCAGGGCAGCGCGCGATCGCTGACCGGGAAGCTCGGCATCCAACTTCTTGTATCGTTCACGGCTGATACGCTCGCTCAGCGTGAGGGTATCGATCTTCCTGGCTGCGTCTTTATCGGCTTTGCCCTGGCACAGCGCCACAACGTTCTCCAACTGCGTGACCGTAACCTTTTCGGCCGCCAGCGCTGGAATTTGCAACAGAATTGCCATCGCAACGAGTGTACGAATACCCATGACCGTCCCGTTTCACCAACCCGCCATGATACTGGTTCCGGCCCCGCAGGGCTTCCTTACCAGGCCGCAGTCTTGCCCGGTTCTCCATCCTTCCCTGTTCTTCGCTCGTCCGATCTTCATCGCGCCCGCGACAGCCTTGTCTTCGGGCATGGCAAAATCGCGGGCGTTTCGCTTCGAGACCGCTATGGGCTCATCTGCTGTTTCTCCGTTGCGCTCCCGGTTCGGGCTGCCGCGACCGCATCGGCCGTCTTGATGTAAATCGATCCCAGCCTGCCCGTGGGAACATCCTTCACCAGCAGGCGCACCGCCGCCGGTCGCGGGCCGGGAACGCGGATAGTGTTTGTCAGTTTTCCCGTCGCATTCACTGTCTCTAATTGCTGAGGCCCAAGCTTGATATTGGCCGGATAGTTCATCAAATTGACCGCCGATCCCTTGGCGTCATACGTGCACACCCCGACCGCTACGTCCACTTGATGGCTGCCATCCGCGGCCGCCGTCAGGGACAACGCCGATGCATCGATCAGCAACGAGAACTTGAGCTGATCCGGCGAGTCCGCTGGCAGGCTCCTCGCGGTGAACGCAATCGCGGTCGCATCCAGCAGATCGTCGCAGTGCTCTCGCATCTCGGCGGCCTGGGCGTGCGGATCGGAACTGCCTTCGGGAGTGGCGTAGTATCCCCGGCGGTAGCTCAGGTGCGCGCCACGCTCCTTCGCCTCGACAAGGACTGTCCGATACTCGCCATTCCAGTCCGGCGAGTCGGGATAGTAGGAAATCTCGTAGAAGTCGCTGCTGTCGGCCACAGCCCTGCGAATGCAATCTGCGATCTCGTTGGTGCCCGTGCACACCTTGCCCCCAGTGCCCTCGGCGAAGTCTTCCGAGGTTACCTGCTCCGAGTTCTGTTGCATGACTTGGCGTGAAGCCGCCCCCGCTATCCGCGCCGCATCAGCGGTGGTCGACTCGCCCGCGTAGGAATTGGGAGGTCTAGCGGCGGCCGAGAACACCTGTAGGGTGGTCACACCGGCGATATCCACCGGGTATACAGCGACTTTGGCGGCGCTCAAAGCGTTATTCAAAATCTGCATGTGCCGCGGAATGTTCTGGTTATTGTCGAAGCCCGGATGCGGAGTGTTTCTCGGCGCCCAGGGGACGAACTGTTCCACCGGGAACGAGGTTGACAGCCACAGCAGGTTCTTACGCCCCGGATAGCCCGCTAGGCTCTGAGCGATCGATATAAACGCATCGCAGGTCCTGATAATCCGCAGCTCGATTTCCCACTCGTAGAACTTCTGGTCCAATCCCTGGACGGCGCTGGAGACGCCAGCTATGTCTCCACCGGCCAGGGAACCACCGAAACCGTAAAGCTGATTGCCGGCAGCGTCCGGATCGTCCTGCGGTGGGAGATGTCCAAGCCCCTGCCCCGAAACGCTCTCCGCCTTGGACAGCGCCTGCTGCAGAACCTTTGGGTCTGTGGTAAAGCCTTGCAGCAGCGACAGTCGGGTGCCCATCAAAAGTACCGCGACGGGCACGTTGGGCGGAAGCTGGCGCAGGATCTTCAGCATTTGCATATGAACCTGCGCCTGATACTGGAGTTCCGTATTAACTCCGTCCACCACCAGGACCGTGGGCGGCACAGGATCCTCCTGCGGGGCAACCGCAGCCGCATTCGTATACACGCCCGGCTCCGGATTTGCCGGAAGCACCGCCGGAGCTTTCAACGCGGCGGTATGAATCTCCCTGATTGCGGCGATCTTCTGCTCGCGCTTGGCATGGCTCTTGGCGGGGGTCTGCTCGAAGATTCTGAAATCCCCGGCTTTGAGGCCCGTGACATGACGCCCCGCCTTGTCCTCAATCACCACGTCCAAATTCACCATGCGCGTGAAGGTGCGCAGCGTCAGAGCCTGCGAAGACGCTTCAGGGGTTGCGGCTTGCGGTTGCGGAGTGGAACTCTGCGCCGTACCGGGCAGAACCAGACTCAGACAGATCGCAGAAGAGAGCAGACGGAACCGTGGACGGAACATACGAGCCTCCTTGCGTGGCCCACAACTTAGACAGCGCCTCATGATAGCCGGTTAGGTAACTTTTCCAGGTAGGCAAGAAGACTCGAGGATGATCGGGTCCGGAATCCAAGAGACGCGAGCCTGAGCGCAATCCGGCGAGTCGAGCGCCAAATGTTTCAATTCGCCCATTCGGTTCCCGCGAGTTCCTGTGGCCGCCGGAAAAATGCCCTAATCGGTTCGGGCTGCCGCAACCGCATCGGCCGTCTTGATGTAAATCGATCCCAGCCTGCCCGTGGGAACATCCTTCACCAACAGGCGCACCGCCGCCGGCCGCGGGCCGGGAACGGAAATCATGTCCGACAACCGACCGGTATTCGCCAGTATCTGGAATTGTTTCGCGTCCAACTTGCGGTCGGCGGGAAAGCTCATCAGCTTCAGCGTCCATCCCTTCTCGTTGT
>Ga0224528_1001265_pt1 | contig 17023 bp, 16 predicted proteins | sample CBST25metaG_2_FD_179888 | JGI IMG/M metagenome (GOLD analysis project Ga0224528, IMG submission 179888) | Peat soil microbial communities from Stordalen Mire, Sweden - C.B.S.T25 | ecosystem: Environmental > Terrestrial > Soil > Wetlands > Peat | place: Sweden: Norrbotten County, Stordalen Mire...
CGGCTACCGCAACCTCAACTATCTGCTTCTGAAAGCACAACGACTGGCCGCCACGAGAACAGAATTCGTCGCCTTTCAAAAAGCCGCGTAAAACGCACACTTTTCCACTTTCTCGTCAAGAGCCGATCAATTGATGGCGGTTTACTTGCCCTATTGCGATCAGTTTCTAACGGACGATAAACAGCAGCATAGATGCTTGACCGAAGTCGCGTCTCGCGCTGGTATTCCGACTCAAGTTCAGTTCTATGATGATTTCCGTTCAAGTCTGCCTACCTTGGGGTTCTAGCCCCAACCCTAGATTTTTCCGCCGTGATCGCAAAGCCAGTGCTGGCGCGGGGATACGGAAATTGTTGTTTTCCGTCAGGCGAGACGCAGACCCAAAGCAGCAGTCAAAACTGAGCCAAACCCGTACGATAAACCATGTCGGATTGCGGCAGTGACCGGAAACCGCGCCTTGACGTTTTCCGGCGGAATCTTCTGAGGTTTGTACACTCTCTGAATTATCATCGACGCATGGCGAAGACGCAGAAGGAAATAGAAGAGCACCAGCACCGGGCGATCAAGATAGCAAACCAGCTTGCGGACGAATACGGAAGCTGGCACGGTTGGACTATGGGTTTCGGTCGTAACGTCGCCTTGGGCGAATACATCGTCGAGCAGGTGGACTCAGGTCTCTACGAGCCGTGGATGGTTGAGGCAAAAACCGCTTACCTCAAATGGCGGAAAGAACATCCAGAAATTCAGACGACACCGCCACCAAACCGGAAGGCTTAAACGACTGGCGAGAGGGTTTCCCCTCCCGTGTCTAATTACTGTGGCTTGGCCGGATGATTCTCAAACCACTTCCGAGCCCGCTCCTGAACGCGGGAGAGCATGGCTGGCGTCAAGAGCGAGGCGGCTGCATTTCGGACTCTCTCAGCGTCAGCCCGCTCAGGCAGTTGACCTGACAGGCCAAGATTCAGCCAGAAATACTCCTCTACGTAGTCCTGCGGTACGCCGTGGCCCTTGCCATAGGCAAAGCCAAGGTTAGCCTGCGCCTCTGCGTAACCTTGCTCGGCCGCCTTGCGATACCAGATGGCGGCTAGCACATAATCATGCGGCACACCTCGACCTTCCTCATAGAGGACGCCAAGGTTGCACTGCGCGTTTTCAAGCCCCTGCTCGGCGGCTTTGCGATACCACAGCGCAGCCTGCGCGTAGTCCTGCGGTACGCCGTGGCCCTGGTCGTACAAGGAGCCAAGATTATTTTGCGCGGCAGCATTTCCTTGCTCTGCCGCTTTGCGATACCAGATCGCGGCCTGTGCGTAATCCTGCTCTACACCGTGGCCTTGGTCGTACAGGACACCCAGAGTGAACTGCGCGGCAGCATTTCCTTGCTCAGCAGCTTTGCGATTCCATGCGGCAGCCTGAGAATAGTCCAGTGGCACACCTACGCCATTGTCGTGCAAGAGGCCCAGATTGAACTGCGCCTCGGCACTTCCTTGCTCGGCTGCCTTGCGATACCAGATCGCGGCCTGTGCGTAATCTTGTGGTACGCCCCAGCCCATGTAGTACAAGTCTCCCAGACCATTTTGCGCCGTCGCATGACCCAGCTCTGCCGCTTTGCGATACCAGGACGCGGCCTGTGCGTAGTCCTGCGGTACGCCTTCACCCTTGTCATACGCACTCCCCAGGTGCCATTGTGCAGGTGCATTTCCTTGTTCTGCGGCTTTGCGCCACCATTTGACGGCCTCAGCATCATCCTTCGGAACATCTACACCGTTGTGATACACAACACCAAGCATTAACTCATTGAAAGCATCTCCCTGCTCGGCAGCCTTGCGGAACCACTTAACAGCTTCAGCATAGTCCTGCGGCACACCTTGGCCGCCAGCCTCATAAGCGACCCCAAGGTTAAATTGGGCAGTAGCATTTCCTTGTTCCGCAGCTTTACGAAACCAGCGAGTTGCCTCGGCGTGGTCTTGCGGTACGCCCTGAGCATTGTCGTAAAGCATACCAATGTTGAATTGTGAATTGGCATCCCCGGCCTTTGCCTTTGCAAGCAAAGCGGGGTCGATGCCTTTGCTTTGGGCCGATAACGCTACGGCCGTGCACAGTATCAGCAGCACGACAGAGAACCACTCGGCAAGACAACGGAATTTCGGCACAAAACACCTCTTACAATTACGTGAAAGTGACTTCACGCGGCCGGGGTGCCGGGGCAGAAGGCGGCGGCATCAGCCATTCTCTCTAGAGACCCAAGCCAATGTCCAAGCTCTGCATCTGCTCCGGCGCAATCTCCCGCTGCGGTCTGACTGCCTGCTCCTGCTTCATCTCCGGCGTCTGGGCGCTGCTGTGCGATATATCGTGCCCCAGCGCGGCAGGCAGCTTTCCGGTTCATGTGTGAAATTATAGGAGATCCGTCCCCGCATTCCTCACCCGAGTTCACTCACCCGTGATTGGCCCGTTTTACACGTATTTCGCTGTATTTCGGTGGCCCACGAAGTCCCGCAAGTAGTTGTAAGTACAAGTTATTAAGGCCCTGAAAAGGCCGGCGTCAGCCGCCCCTGGGCACCACTCTTTGTCGACCACAATTGTCTCTGCTGTAGGCAATTTGCAGTTGGCTGAGCTCTGCAACTGCAACCAGTCATTATTACTCCCCTGAAACGCCGATGTAGCCGGGAGGAATTCTGGCTTCGCGCCAAATCACCTTTCCGCTCGGCGATAGCCCGTGGTCGCAGCTGGTGAGGACAACGGCAGCAAGTTAGCTGCGGCTTGCGCCGCGATAGTGAGTTGGCGAGTTAGCGGGATTTTCTCGATGATTGAGGCACAATCGCCTCACCACTTGGGGTGCTCCTCAGAAGGATGCCGTGGAAGTCGCTACTCCTTGGTCTTGAGTTTGCTATCGTTTTCGCGGATGAACGCCTCGATCTCAGGAGCGCTGGCAAGAATGCGGAGCCACTGTTCCTTGTAGAGGGTGACGGGGAAACGCCCCATTCCGTAAAGGGATACGGCGCCTTTCTCGCTGACCTTGAGACTCAACCCTGCTGAATCCTTGCTCTTGAGCTTTGCGTTTTCTGCCCGCAGGCGCTCCAACTCGGCTTTCATTTCCGCTTCGTTCATGCCGTCTCTCCCATGCTGTTTTCCGCTTCAACCGTCTCACAGCGCACCGGTTGCGCCAAGCCACAAGGCTCCGCCGCACCAGCCAAAAGCGCCTCGATCCGCTCTATTTCGAGCCGCCTAAGTCTTGCAGTGCTGGACCACTGCTCCATCCGCTCAGGGTCAGAGGAGAAGTCGGCGGAGATTTCCATCCACCGGTTCTCGTTCTCACGGGCCGCCTTGAGCGCGACCTGAAGCGTCTCGATTTGCTGATCCCTTTGCTGATCCGTGGATGAATTCATTTAGAAATCAGTTTATATCGTCGTCGCTGTTCCGCCTCACAGCGGCCATCACGGCAATCCAACGCATCCTCGAATAAATGGCCGACCGGCCATTCTTCACACCCGAACCAGTATTCCGTCTGAGGTAAATCCAAATGAAACCAACCAAGCTTTACGAAGCGCTTCATGCGCTGATCGGCGAACGTGTGCCTCTGCATATCTGGGGCGCGTGCGGCGTCGGCAAGTCGCAGATCGTGGCGCAGGTTGCCGACGATCTCGACTTTGATTTCCTGGACGTTCGCGCCGTGCAACTCGACCCTGTCGATCTGCGCGGGCTGCCGCGCATCAAAGATGACCAGACCGAATGGGTTCCGCCCAAGTTCCTTCCCACTGCCGGGAAGGGCATTCTGTTTCTCGACGAACTGACGTCAGCTCCGCAGATGACGCAGGCTGGCTGCTATCAACTGGTGCTCGACCGCAAGCTGGGAGAGTATGTGTTGCCTGACGGCTGGGTGGTCATCGCCGCCGGCAATCCGGCTTCCGAGCGGGGCGTACACTTCTCAATGCCGCGCCCGTTGCGGAATCGTTTCGTGCATCTCGAACTTGAAGCCGATTTGGACGACTGGTGCAAGTGGGCCGTGGGCGCGGGCGTTCGGCCGGAGATTATCGCGTTTCTGCGCTTCAAGCCAGACCTGCTGCACACCGCTGATGCGACCTCGGACGCCAATGCCTGGCCCACTCCCCGCTCGTGGGAGATGGCCTCCAATGTTTTGCGCGGCATTGCCAACCGGCAGAAGACTACCTTCCTTTCGGGTGCAAGCGAGTTCGAGGCGCAACTGCTCGACGGGACGGTTGGGCCTGCGGCTGCCGCTGAGTTGATTGCATTCTTGCGACTCTTCCGGCAGTTGCCGTCGATCGACGAAATTCTGCTCAACCCGGAGACGGCTCCGCTACCGGCGGAGACTTCGGCGCAGATCGCAATTGCCACTGCGCTGGGGCGAGCCATGACAGACAATTCGGTGGCAAGAGGACTCAAGTACCTCGACCGTATGCCGACCGAAATGCGCGTCATGGCGATGCGCGATGCGGCGGCGCGGGACACCGCCATCACCCACACGCCGGAGTTCGTTCGCTTCGGCGTGCAACAGGAGGCCATTCGATGATTACTGAACGAGCAATGCTAGCCGCCGTCCATATCAGCATTTGGACGGCCATCAAACATGACCGCAAGATCAGCCGCGACGTTGCCGACCAGCACGGAGCGCACCAGGGAGCGGGCCGCTACAACAAGCAGTTGCTACGCGGCGCCGACAAACTCGATGAACTCCGCACACTGGCTGGGCAGGTGCGGCAGTACTTCTACAAGATCACGTTGCCGTGGTCTGATGAGGGATTCCGCCTGCTGCCGTCGAACCTCTACTTCGACTTGACGGCCCGGATGCGCGAGTTCGAGGCCAGCTTTGAGCAAGGCGTGGAGGGTTTTCTTCAGGTCTATCCGCAGTACATCGAGCAGGTGCGACCGGAGTTGAACGGCCTGTTTCGAGAGGAAGACTATCCTGCCGCCGACAAGCTGCGCAAGAAGTTCGGCGTGAAGCTGGAGATCTTGCCTATCCCGACTAGCAACGACTTCCGCGTCCAGATGTCGGCCGAGGAGCAGGCGCGCGTGGCCCGCGAGATCGACGCCAATGTTCGCGAGTCCCTGACGCGCGGAACTGAGGAATTGTGGAAGCGGCTCAGGGACGTGGTTTCGCACATGGTGGACCGTTTGAACGAGCCGGAGTCTCGTTTCCACGCGACGATGGTCACGAATGTCTTCGACCTGGTGGAGTTGCTGCCTCGTCTGAACGTGAATGGAGATGCTGACCTGAACCGTTTCGCCGATCAGATCAGGCAACGGCTGTGCGGCTTTACGGCGCAGGACCTTAAGAAGCACGACCTGTTGCGCGTGGCCACGGCAAATGATGCAGCAGAGATCGTAGCCGAGATCGACAGCGTTTTGCGGGATCGCGAAGCCAGCGTGCCGGAGGAGGAACCGGACGCTCCAACGGTCGATGACATCCTCACCCGTATGTCGGCGTACATGGAGGTGCCTGCGGCGGCATGAGACACGAGACACCAGCATCCATTCGCATTCAGAAAGCGCGCACTACTTTATTGCTTGATCATCCGTTTTTCGGATCGCTCCTGTTTCGCTTGAAGGGGCGCGAACAGCGGTCGATTCCAACCATGGCGACCGATGGCGTGTCGCTCTACTACAACCCTGAGTTTGTCGATACGCTGAACTCGGCAACGCTGGCCGGGGTGTTGGCCCACGAGGTCATGCACCCCGCGTTGCAGCATCATGTACGGCGGTCCGGGCGCGATGCAGAGCGGTGGAATGAGGCGTGCGATTACGCCATCAATCCGCTGCTGCTCGACGCTGGCCTCAGTCTGCCGGATGGCGTTCTTGTCGATCACCGCTTTCGCGGAATGAGCGCTGAACAAATTTACAACCTACGCGAGGCAGAAGCACAGCCACAGTCTGGCGGCCAGAATAATTCAGATGCCGATGCCGGAGCTAGCGCGGGCGAAACGCCAGAAAGACAAGACAACATAGATGAGCCAACTGCGCCAGAGACGGAGGGCGGCATCGGCCAGGTTCTTGATGCACCTCTGCCTAACGACGAAACACCCAGTGTTGAAGAGCAGGCGCGAGAGTGGAGTGTTGCCGTCAACCAGGCAGTCACACTCTCGAAGCAGGCCGGCAAGGCTCCTGCTGGTCTGGCCCGCACTCTCGAAGGAGCCGCAGAGGCAACGGTGGACTGGCGCGAACTGTTGCGCCGGCTCTGGTCAGACACCATCCCTGCCGATTCGAGTTGGATGCGGCCCAACCGCCGCCACATCTGGAACGGACTCTATCTGCCTGGAGTGGTGCGCGAGGGAGTCGGCGAGATCGCCATCGCTGTCGATTGCTCCGGCTCGGTAAATGGCCGGTTGTTGCGTCTCTTTGAGGCTGAGGTCTGTTCGATCCTCGAAGGCCAGCGGCCACAGAGCGTTCACGTCCTGTACTTCGACACCGAGGTACACAAAGTTGAAACCTATCAAGCCGGAGAAACCGTTCATCTCAATCCCGTCGGGGGAGGAGGCACAGACTTCGGTCCATGCTTCTCTTGGCTGGATGAGCACGGCATTCAACCGCAGACACTGGTATTTCTGACCGACCTCTACGGAACGTTTCCTGAGTCCGCCCCAGACTATCCCGTGCTCTGGGCTTCAACTGGCAGTCGCCATGCGCCATTCGGCAGCGTCATTCCTATGCACGCGGCGTAGCCAATGTGCAGCTCGTTAGTAATGGCGCGCTACGGAGCAACCCCATGAACAACCAGTTCTTCATCTTTACCGATGGTTCGGCCATCGGCAACCCAGGCCCCGCTGGCTGGGCAGCAATCGTGATTCACGGGACAAGACGGCAGGAGATCGCCGGATCAGTTCCGTGGTCAACCGTCTCTGAAATGGAACTGCGCGCAGCGGTCGAGGCCCTGCGCCTAACGCCAACCGGCGCCCGAATCGAACTGCGTTCTGACTCGGAATTGCTGATAGACGGAATGCGGTTCCTGGTCTTTCGTTGGCAGCGGTTTGGCTGGCGCAACAGCCGTGGCTTTGATTTGCAGCACCAGGAACTGTGGCGTGAGTTGATCCTTCTCAATACGCGGAGGACAATTCGTTGGCAATGGGTCAGAGGTCACAACGGCCATCCCATCCAGTCTCGCGCCGATGCACTTGCCTACCAAGCGGCCAGAGCAGCCACCATTCAGGAACGGATTGCCGCCTGATGTGGTGGTAGACCACAACTCCAGTGAAGGGGGAAACCATGTCAGCGATAGCTGAAACGAATTCGCTTTTTGAGATCGACGCAGAACTGGATGGCCTTCTCGATGAGATCGAGGAGCAAACTGCACAGGGCGGCGAACCTGCCAAGGAAATCGTCGCCCGTTTCCAGCAATTCTGTTCGGCTCACGGTGAAAAAGTGGACCGGATCGGGCGCTTCCTGCGCCGGATGGAGGCGCGTGAGCAGTTCTGTCGTGCCGAGGCTGCCCGGCTAAGTGATCGGGCCCGTGCCGCCGCAGGCAAGGTAGATAGAACGAAGAACATGATCCTCTATTACTTGATGAGCCGCGATCTCAAAGTGATCGAGGGACGCGAATTCACCCTGCGCGCCCAGAAGAACAGCCAGGACTCCGTGCGGATCACCGATGAGGTGGCGCTGCCAACTGCTTTTCGCAAGATCGATGCCCGTATTGGGGGCGTTCTTTGGGAAACTGTTCGGGCAAACCTCCCCGACGAACTCGGCAGAATGCTTGAGAGTGCTGTGGAAGAGTCAAGGCCAGACACCGATGCGATCAAAGCGGCCATCCAACTCGAAGAAGAAGTTCCCGGCGCAGAACTGCGGCGGGGATGGCACCTGAGAATCAAGTAGCAGTGACCCAGCCTCTGAGAGTATGAATTTCTCAGCAGTTGGTTTTCCGCGCGCGCTATCCCCTTTCGGCATGGGTTCAAAGACAATGTGCCATCCCTCGTGATTTCACTCATAAGTTGGAATGTCCTTGTATCGTTCTTCGCGGTAGCATTGGCGGATCACCTCGATGTCCAATGTCGCCAGCCATCGGCTCAACTCGCCGCACAATCGCGCTCCTACAGGCGCCGTATCTGGTGCTCCCTCCAAGTGGAACCCGAGATAAAAAGCAGGCGACTGAAGATTGTTCAGAGTGTCATAGACCGGATTCATCCGGTTAGCCTCAGCTTCCTCCTGGGTGGAGTTACTGACGGCGATTGCCTCCAGATAAAACAGCTCTTGGCCGTCTCGGCTTACTAGAAAATCGGGATGTGTTGTGACTCCGGGGATGTCAGGATGAAATTCGATTTCGAACCCACAGCGAAGAAGCATGTGGTGGAGGAAAAGCTCAAAAACGGTGGACCGGTGCTGCCGCTCAATGGGCGATCTGAAACGTTGCTGGAGGTCTAACCGTTCATCTTCGGGCAGTTCGAGGAACCACTCTTCAAGGAGAGCGCGGATCGCCACGATGCCGGGCCTTTCACTCTCTCGGTAGTAGGTATAGATCGGCTCGCCGTAGCGCTTCGCGCGTTGTTTGATCGGCACCGCAGATGGCTCAAACAGTGGCATGGTGCTACCTCCCCCGGGGTGCGCAGGCTTCTACCGGAATATTTCATCGACCCGGTAGGCCACGATCCTGGCCGACGGCCAGCCTGCGGTAATAAACAGGTCGAGCACCTCCCGCAGTACGCGCAGACAGTCCGGATTCTTCTCGAAGATCGAACGATGCTCGGCGATGTAGGTGCGGATAATCCGCACGACGAGTTCCACTGCCTGGTCTTCAAAGTGATAGCTCCAGAGTCTGCCTGCCAACAAAGACTTGCCTATCAGGAGAAACACTCTCGTGGGGTCGATCGGCACGAACATTTCGAGTGTCTGGACCAGGTGATGCACGAGATTCGGTGAGCCAATCTCCACAAGCAGATCCCAGCTTGGGGCGAGGGCGTAATAAAGCTCCCTCTGCTCCGGAATGGTCAGTACTGGAGGCAGGCCGTAACGAGGCTCCTGAAACGCTCCCGACGCAAAGTAGAGTTCTGTGCTGCATGTGACAAGCAGGAGTTCAAGATCATCAAACTTCGCGCGCTCCTCCTGCGTCGGCTCCTCGCGCCGCAATCGCTTATCAATTAGCCCGCGCATTTCTGGCACGGCTTTGCCGGTGATCGCTTTGAAGAGCGTGGCTGCCCGTTCGCGTGTCCGCAGAGCTCGCTCTGGATTTGCTGGTTCGACGTATTGCAGTGCGTTCCGGAGCGTCGGAAAGACTCGTCCGGCGTCCTGCGCCGTCGCCGGTATTCCCTCGACGATCCGGTCGACCGAAGCTTTTGCGGTCGGGTCGTCGCGCCACAGGTAGTAGCAAGTAAGGCAGGCGATGCAGCTCTTGGTGACCTCTTCCGGCTTGCCGCGAGCGGTTCCAGCCTCGTCAAGCATATTCGCGACAAGTGCAAGCGCGCGATCCGGATGCATCCGCGCACACTGATCCAATTTGGCGACCACCTCGACGCGAATCCTGTAATTGGGGTCGGATGCCATAGACTCGATCAACTCCCACATCGCCTCCGGGGCGCGCTCGTAGAGCCTCAGCAACCTCCATGCGACCTGAAACCGAACGACGGGCAAGCGGTCCTGAGCGAGGATGCGCAGGTCAGCAAGAATGTGCTGCGCTTCGAAGCCGGGGTTGGCGAAGAGGGAGAAGATGCCTTCGACCGCTTCGATTCTTCCAGGCAAGGAACTCCAGCCGCCGTCGTAGTGTTCATCGTCGGCGCCCTCTGCCGGCCAGTGCGACGTTACGCCGTCGGCCAGGATTCGCTGCACCAGAATGCCGAGTTCGCTGGCAGCGCCCAGTTCTGGAATGCGCGCGATCTTCGATGCTGCTTCGACCAGATACCCATACCCTGTGTGGACCAGATCGTCTGTAGTTGCTGAGGAGTCGGATGTGCGAAGCGCACTCTCAAGCGCATTCAATGTGGGGACTACCGCAAGGGCCGCATCTATGTCGGGAGCGTCCTCATTCCTTGAAAAGCGTCCGCAGAACTCACGCACCGGGCGCAACAGATCCACAAGTTGCTGATTGGCGGCTCCTTCTGTGGAGATGCCACGCATGGAATAAAACTGTTCGGGATCGATTGCCATGGCGCCGCCCTGCGTAATGGGATCCATCGGCGCACTGGTGCGCAACGTTAAGGCGGCGCGCAACTCGTCGATCCGGGTACGAGCCTGCTCGGTAACGACCTCATCGTCGTTGAGCGCGGCAAGGCATGTGTCGCGGCGATGTTCTCCCCACTGGCGACGCGGCTCTTCGAGATTGCCCAATGCCGTGATGGCGTTTTCGATCCGTTCCCGCTCTTCCGGGCTCGAAACCGGATGCAGTGTTTCGATGAGCAAGTACATGGGGCGTTCCGTATCGGACGCCAGAAGCAACGGCTCGGCCGAGGCAGTATCTCGAATCTGTTGTGCGAGCACCGGGAACCTCGCGGCGAGGTCCAGGAGTCGACGCCACAACACGGCATCCCGGGCGCCGGCGATAAGGTACCGGACGAGCGCTGCAGTGAACTCGGCGCGCGCAGAATCCCCCAGGCACTCCTGCAGATAGTGGAAGAACTGGTTCAGAATGGCGTGGGCATTCTCGTCCATGCCCCAGCCCGTGTCCCAGATGTGGGAATGATCCTCTCGGATGCCGGTAGAGATTCCAGCAACGTCGAATGAAACCACTTCAGCGCTGGCACGGTAATGGAGTCGGCACTCACCTTCAATAATCGAGAAGAGGGCTTGCATTGCGGCAGCCGGTGCCTCTTCCAGGAACCTTCCGTAACGCTGCGCCAACTCCCAACGGGCATGTTTGTAGTCCTCTGCCCGATTTGACAAGAAGCCGTTGAGGCGGCTCTGGAAGATGAATGTCTGGTCGTCCGAGGTCTCCTGCCAGCCGAAAGCGGCAATGTAAAGATCGCGCACAAACTCCGGATCAAGTCTCGCAAGACGGGCTGCCTCGCGCGCCATCGGGTTGAGTTCTTCATGGCCGTGCTGCATGAGGTGGTCGATCTCGAAAGCCCTGCGAAGCAGCGAGGCCGATGTTTCGGAATCGCTCCCGAAAGTGGTCACGACGTTCTTGATGGCAGCCTTCGCCCAAGGGCTATTCCGGTGTTCCGCAGCCCAGACACGTTCGAGCACGATGCGGGCGAGCGCTCCCAACTGGGTCATTTGTTCGAGAGTCTGCGTCCCCCACTTCTGCAACGCAGAGTCGAGCCAGGACTGCACGTCCACGGCCTCACTGGCACCTAAAGGACCCAGAGCGTCCGAAGCAAGCGCGAGCCAGGGACCCGCGTTCGTACCGAGATCGGGCTGATTGTCACTACCGCCTGCAACGAGCACACCGACTAGGTGACGATAGGCCCGTGCAGCGCCCGGGGTCTGGTCCGCAGGTGCCCAGCGGAGTTGTTCTTCAAGCAGTTCGACCCCTTCCGCGGTCTTCGCGTTCTGGGCAACGATCGCTAGCGGACAGGACTGCAAGAGCGCCGGCAGCGCTTCGTTTGCGCAGAGTTGGAAAGTCAGATTCCAGAAGGCGGTCTCGTCTGTTATCCAGAGCCGCTGGAACCTCATGTGCAGGCTTGGACGGAGCAGCAGCGCGAGGTCCGGCTGGGCTGCCATCATCGCGAGGAAGTCGTCTTGTTCATGCGGCAGATAGAGTTCTGCGGCACCAAAGTCGAAAAGGACATTGTGCGCGAACGCAAGGAGCTGCCGGTTCGGACTGCTCGCAGATGGAGTCTGCCACTCGCTCAGAACATTCAGGCTCAGAAGTTGTTCGAGCGGCCGCGTGCCGCCACCTTCCAGCGCCTTCGCCCGGCTGGTGCGCAGTCGTCGATTCGCCACCATGTCGGAGAGGCAGTGACGCAATACCTGTTCGCGGTCGTCGCCATCGGGCATGAACTCGACTCTCCGCTTCCAGTACGCATCAAGAAGCCCAACCTGATCGCGCAGCGGCGAAAACTCCACCGGCTCCATCCCGCTGTCCAGCAACTCCGCCGCAAGGCGCAGGTTGAAAGGGACGCGAAGGATCTCGAGAGTATCCCGGTTTGCGGTTTCTTTCAGTGCCCGGAGGGGTGCCGAACCTGAGCAGACCTTGTCCAACTCTTCGAGAGAGAACACTGGAACGCTGACGTGGGTCACATCGTAGAACTCTGGATCGGTCAGGTCAGAGGAAACATTGACCTCGGCGGTCGGGCGAAAAGTCGCCCGCAGGTCCAGATTGTAACGGAGATCCCATTTGCGCACGCTCGCGACGATGTTCCACCGTGAGCCGTCCTTGAGCTTCTGGATCAGAGATAAGACCACTTCGCCAGCCGCCGCGCCCCTGGCAGCATCCAGGGCATCGATGAAAATGACGCCCTTCCCGTTTCCATCCCAGGCTTCGATCACCTCGGTCAGAGAGTGCTTTAGCCCCAGTTCGGCCTGGAGCTGTGAGAGTTTGGTGAAATCAAGGCGATCGACTGCGAAGCAGATGACATCACGCCCGTGGTCCAGCAGGCGCTGAGCAGTATCGTAAGTCGCTCCTGACTTGCCCGCTCCAGGCTGGCCGACGACGAGACTCGATGTTTGATCGGCGATTCGGAGCAGCTCGGTCACCGCAGCGCGATCAACCTTGAGCTCCCTGCCCCCAATCCGGATGCGCGATAAACCGGCCAAGTGGTCTAGTGTTGTCTTCGTATGTCGGCGAAGTACCTCAATATCGGCGGCAAAGCTCGGCACCGCCCTGAGTGCGAGGTTATCGTCGCGGAGGCTGCATCGCAGTCCTTCGATGGTGAAGCCCGTCTGCCGTGTTGCACTAGTCCCGCTGAGGGTGACGAGCGAGGTCCAGGCGAGGTGTTCCTGGGATGCGTCTTCGAGCACGATCGCTGCGAGATCCGTTTTCGCCCCGCTCTCGTGAATTTCTCCATCGTCAGGATCAAGCACCTCTACGTCAAAGAGCTTCAGGAATAGCTTTTGCTCCTCCACGGTAGGTGCGGAACCCGTGACCTTGCTCCATTCGCGGTCTGCGAGCGTGAGGACGTCAGTCAAAGCATCATTCTCCCCTTGGTTCTTCGCCGCATCCATAACAGTTTGTTCGGTGTGCAGACCGCCAATGCGCTGAAGTGCATTTCGCAGATGCGTTCTGATCGTTGCCGGCGAATCCGACGATGTAACCATCAGTAGGCGGTCCGAGCTGGGATTCAGAGTTCTCGACCAAGGGCGCTTGTCCGGCTCCACAGCGGCCGCAATCTGCCGGACAGCCTGATTCACTACGCCTTCGAGGTCAGAGCCATCTCGCGTTGAAAGCGAAATCCTCCGCTTGGCCTGCACAAATGCGAAATCGCCTTGGTCCGTACCGACCAGCACATCATCGACAGCTTCACCGGACTCGGCAGCAAGATAGCTCAGCTTGCCCCGCGGAACGATCGGTGCTGCTGGTCGCTCGGCGAGCATCTTTACCGCGAGCCATGCCGTTACCTGGTTCTGATAGCGTGCGCCGCCCTGCATCGCAGGTCCGCCCGCGCGCCCTCTTTGTCTTATAGATCGTGTTGTACTGACTGCATTTGGCACCGCCGAGGACCGCCTCGCCTCATACTTTCGTGGCCGCACCCAGGAAGGACGCTGTCAGCACGCCTATCCAGATGTAGACATATTTTATCTATTATGAGACAATTCGAGAGTGGAGGCAATAGCTATGGCAACTTTTCCAACCTATGCCGCGCCGGGGTACCAGTTCGATGCCACCACTGATTTGAGCCGTTTGGAGACACGGGAGCGGTTGAGCCAGTCTGCGATTGATGGATTCTTCGCCATTATGGACAAGTGGCAGATCCCGATCGAGCGGGCTGGGGAGTTGCTTGGGGGTATGCCTCGCTCGACCGTCTACAAGCTGAAGTCAGCGGCCGGTACGCTGCGGCAGGACGAGCTCACCCGGATCTCGTACATCGTCGGAATCTACAAAGCCCTGCACATCCTCTTACCTGACGATCTAGCGGATCATTGGGTCACGCAGCCGAACGATAATCCTCTCTTCCGTGGCCAGACCCCTGTCGATTACATGGTTCGGGCGGGAATACCGGGGCTGCAGCATGTGCGGAGCTTGGTCGACGCGGAGCGAGGCGGGCACTAATTGGCAAGACTCGCACAGTTCGACCAGACCGGAACCCACAGATTAATCCCAGCGAAGTACGGTGCTGAGAGTGTCCTTGGGAGCCTCCCTCTTCCTCCAGATGTTCTCGCTGATCTGAGCGAGCTCGACGCCGCAACCAACGAGCGGAAGATTGCGGAGAACGGCGGCAACAGCGCAATCGGTCCTGGCGAGCTGCTCCTGGGAGTGCCGGAAGCCCACATCGTGAATGCCGCCTTCACTCACCCAGGCACGTTTGGTGGGCGGTTTCATGGTGCGCAGCGTGGTGTCTGGTATGCGGGCTTTGAGAATGAGACATCCATCGCAGAGGTCGCGTTTCACAAACGGCGCTTCCTGGCGGACAGTCGAATCCAAGGACGGCACAGATTCGATTACATCGAATTCCTGGCCGACTTCTCAGGCGAGTTTCATACTCTCGAAGCTGCTGAGCTAAAGACCTGCCTCCAGCCCGACCCGGTTCCGCAGTGTTATAGCGCGTCGCAGGCGCTCGCAAACAAACTCCTATTCGAAGGATCGAACGGCATCGTGTACCCGAGTGTTCGCCGACACTCCGGAACGTGCATCGCGTGCTTCCGCCCGGCACTTGTCTTTCATCCTCGCCGCGGCCAGAAGTATCGGCTCAGCGTCGAGGCTGGAACGGATGCGGTCGAATCCGAGGTTCTGTCTACCTAGCAGCAGTTTGTCGTCCGTACGCCTACGACCTGGCTTCCGGGGTGAAATTAGATTGGATGTTTTGCTTAAACGGCAACCGACACTGGAGAACGAATGCCGCTTCCTGAGTACGTCCAGACGTGGCTAACCGGGTTCGACGAATCGTCGGAGCCTGTCGACTGCTCCATGATCTCGCTCATCCTCTACACGAGACTCGCGGAGCGTCAGACTCCGGCCGACGAAGTGAAGTCGATCTTCCGGGTACTTGCGCCTTTGGAGTTTCACATTCGCCCACGAGGTGGAAGTCCGTGGGATACCTATTTCGCGCCCAGGCATGAGGGCACGAACCCAGCGGGCAGAGACTCTGACTACCCGGACCTGGCTGACCTCGACTGTGCTTCGGTTGACGAGTGGGCTGCATTAGCCGATCGCTTTACAAACCCGGCATTGAAGGCGCGATTTGCAGATGCTGTGTGGGAGCTTGCCAAGCGACTAGCGCCAGTTCGCAGAGATCGCTATCGATTCGCTGTCATGGCGGCGGAGTCCTATCTCAAAGCAGCACAAGAGGGGCGCTATGGAAGTCCGGTCCTGCAACTTGAGCCGATGGCGCGTGCCGTGAGCCTTGCTCTTAGCATCAATTCCGAAGACCTTACGCGGTGTTCGGTTGAATATAGCCTCGACTTCGCGACCGCTGTTGATCCCTCGCATCTGGGGCTTTGGATGGCTCCCTTCGACAAGATCCTCAGCCTCGGCCGCTTACCGAAGGCGTATCAGGAACGGATTCTGAAGCAGTTTGAATCGCGCTTCGAAGAGTCCGTCCGCCGGCAGGAGCTTCATTCATCGACGATGGCGGGGCAGGCGCTGGCCCAGTATCACTATGTCCGCCAGAACTATGACCGCGCGAAGAAAATCACGCGGGCATACGGTGAACTCAAGCTCGAACTTACAACGACGATGACGGCCACAATCGCCGTCCACCACATCTCGGACGTACTTGAAGACTATCGCCGTCAAGGTCTCCGGGAGGACGCCGACCGGGTTCGACTGCTCTTGGAGAAACGTGGCAAGGGCGTCGCGGGCGAGATGAAGCGTGTATGGATTCCCATCAAGATCGACAGCGAGAATGTCGAACGCTTTACCAGGGAAGTCCTCGATGTGGATGACCAGTATGTTGCGCTCTTCCGGGTCGCCTACTCTACGCTGCCGAACGTTGACCGCATTCGTGACCAACTCGCAGCGAGAGCGGAGGGATTCCTGATGCGCCACCTGATTCCAACCTGCATTACCGGAGACAATGGGCTGCCGGTAGCGCTTGTCAATACCTACGATGACGATCAGCATGGCAACCTTGTGATGGAGACGACACGCGCGATGAACTTTGACTCTGTGTACTTGCTCAATAGCCTCGACGAATGGAAGAAGAAGTTCGGCCTCGAAGGCATTCAGGAGACTCCTGATCTCTATGACTCTCCGCTCATCGTGGAAGACCGCATTCCGTTCTTTCGCGACGGACTCGCTGCCTATGAAGCCAGCGACTATCTCAAAGCAATCCACGTTCTGATTCCACAGGTTGAAAACTGCCTGAGGCGGCTTCTCGAACTCCTGAACCTCTCCCCGACCAAGTCATCCGATGAAGGCGACGGAACGATTCTGCAAAGAGCAAAACCTTCCTATCTGCCGGCGACTCCCATGACCGTCGTCCCATATTTCGCGGACCGTGCTGGCTATTCGCGCCATAAGGTCCTCCATCCGAAATCGGTGCCATCGGCTGTCAATGAAATCGGTGCTCCTGTTGCTTATGCGAAATCATACTGCGCAGAAATACCGTGGGCCTATGTTTAGCTGAACGCTTTGCGAGCGTAATCAAATGAGCCAGAAATTGGTTGTTGGACCCACGGCAATTGCGCATGAGCAACGGACTCCACAAATTCGTCGGATTCTTCGCGTGAAATCTCTAGTCTCTGCCTCAGCGCACATTTGCGCTCGAAAAGGAGACTTCCCCAATGTCCAAGTATGCTGTGCGAAAACTGTCATTTGTTCTACTCCTCGTACTGTTGACCGTCCCTGTCGGCCGGGCGTTCGCCTCGGGTACGGGCCAAACCTCCACGTCCTCCCCAACATCGAGCAGTTCTCCATCGCCCACCGCGGATGGTATTACCGGGACCGATCCGGAGCCCATCGAGCCAGACATCGTGAGCATCATTCTCACTCTGCTCAATCTAGGGTAAAATCCAGTCCATAGCGCCCCATGGCGGCCGTCCGAGCGGAGAGGAATGG
>Ga0224528_1001266_pt1 | contig 17019 bp, 22 predicted proteins | sample CBST25metaG_2_FD_179888 | JGI IMG/M metagenome (GOLD analysis project Ga0224528, IMG submission 179888) | Peat soil microbial communities from Stordalen Mire, Sweden - C.B.S.T25 | ecosystem: Environmental > Terrestrial > Soil > Wetlands > Peat | place: Sweden: Norrbotten County, Stordalen Mire...
GGGGGAGTCCCGGTGGGGTGCGTGTCTGGGGCGGTACAGGCGCGGCTATAGCGAACCAGTACAGCGCCTCTGGCCGCAGCTAGTACCCTGCGTACTCCAGCATCTCCAGACACTTCCCTCTTGTAAGCGTCGGATGTTCCTGTAAAAGCCCACTGATCAGCGCTTCGTCCTGCGGAGTCAGTTCCCTGTAGAACTTCCACTTTATTGGCTTCTCGCTGGGCTTGTTCTGTTCCTGTTCCATCTTGCTTACCTTTCACTTCACAACCGCGATCTGAACCGAAGCCGCTGTTGGCTAACTGAGAACGTGTAGCGGGATCATACGTGGCGTGCGTAATGTTTCAGTACCCTGCGTCCTCCAGCTCCCTCAGAACCTCGTCTCTCGTAAGTGTAGGATGCTCCCGTAAATGCTCCGCTATCAGCACTTCGTCCTCTGGCGTCATCATCTTTCGGTACTCCTCTGAAGGCCTCCTGCTGAGCTGCTCTTGGGTCTTGCTCTGTTCCTGTCCCATATGGCTTTCCTTTCACCCGGCCAAGCTGGTTAGTCAATATTAAAACCCGACTTGTCCAGCGCTTTTGCAATGCACTTCACCCTTCTACCGATATTGAAAACCTCCAGCATGGTGAAGAACAGACACGCGAAGCAAAAAAGTCCAATTTTTACTAGGCCGGTCACGATGCGGTCTCCAACTCCGGTACTTCAACGTACACCTGTGATGGCGTGATAGCAGCGAACAAAAGTAGAGCGCCGAGCACGCTCCGGCGGCCCTGTTTCATTGGTCTGTCTCCTATAGGCGATTTGTAGTCGCCAGAATACAGGCATATTGAGGAGGTGGCAACCAGCAACAAAGATGAGGTGTGCGTCCGGGTTGGCAGAAGGGTCCGCAAGCTCCGTCAACAGCGGGGCTGGACTCAGACGTACATGAGCGTCCACACCGGACTTGGCCGCCCGTTCATTTCCGATATTGAGTTAGGCAAGAAGGAACCGGGCCTTCGCTCACTAGAGATTCTTGCCCTTGGATTTGAACTTTCCCTATCCCAATTCTTTAGGGGAATCTAGCTCCATCTAGGCGGGTAGTCGCCTCTAGGCGTCTATTCAGTTGGCAGATATAAAGCAGAAAAGACGTACACAGTACACTCTGCGTTGCAACCCCCTCGTTCTAGCTGGCTCTGTTTGACCACGCCATGTGGCCCTTTCGCGCTTGAATGACAATGTACGTTAAATTCTTTGTCGCACCAACTGGCTCAACAGCGTCAACCACAATGGGCACAATCGTTTGACGCACAATCGTCGGTCGAGATAGAGGGTCAGCAAGAGGTCCGCAGGAGGGGTAGCAAGAGGTTTGTAGGAGGTCAGCAGGGTGACGGTGGCCCGAACGGCTGCGTCGATTGAACGGAGTCGCCTCCAGATGAGAAGATGAGACATGGTTTCAGAGATGGATCGTTTCATCGATACGTGGCTTTTCGATGTGCAGCGGAGGCTTGAGTGCGCTCTTGAAGAGGCGGCTGATCATTTCCGCGACTGCGGTGAGGCTGCAGAGGTATACGAAGCAGAAAAGGTGGCCGCTCCCTGTAAGCCATCGCCACCACGTTCTGAGGAGGAAACAGACGATCTCTTCGACGGCGACGAGGCCACGCAAGCGGAGGTCGCAGAGAAGGCTGCGGAGAAGATCGCCATCATCAGTGCTCTGGTGTCGCCACCACCTTCGGCTGAGGAACGTCACGTGATGGCAGTAGCGGTATTGCGGGAAGAATCCTTGACTGCGGCTGAAAAGATCACTCAGGTCGACGCCATTCTCCATCCAAAGCGTAAACGTGGCCGACCACGAACGGAAACCGTACAACAGGCTATTCGCGCCAAATCCATGCACCTTGCTGGGCTAGAGTGGCGGGTGATAGCGTTTGAACTCCTTGACTGCAAGCACTTCGATGCAAAACCTGCTGAGAAAAAAGCTGCCATGATTGCGGTGCTGCCATCGCTCAAGCTGTTCGCCGCTTAGAGCGCACCCTTCGATCCATCGGAGAGTTTCCGCCAGACCCGCGCCGCGAAGTTTCTCTGGACGCTTCATCGGAGTACATGGCGAACCTGTTCAAGCGCGATTCCTGAGGGTCTCACCCCTGTACGAAATTCGCTAAAACTGTCTAGGCTCGGCTCGTCCAGAGCCGCTGCATTATGCCTACATGGCAACCCAATACAACCCAATGCAGTCGGGTGCAACCACGGCGAACGTAATGGCCGTGACTGCTCCTAAACCACGGTACAACCGCAAAGAAGCGGCTCAACTCTCAGGTCTCGGCTTACGCACCTTCGGCAGGAGAATGGCCGAAGGCGACATTAGAATCGTTCGAGACGGCGAGCGGGTGTTCGTCACGCACGAGGAACTGATGCGCTACTGCAAGCAGGATCGTCCCAATCGGAGGGTGCAGTGACCTCCGACCTTATCCTGCTGCCGCAGACGCAACCAGAGGCTTGTGAAGGGCATTCTTCCACGTTCTGTAACACACTACACAACACGTCTGTCATACGATCCTTGCCTACGCACGTTCGCACGGGAGGAATAGACGCGCTGGCTTTACGTGTACAGAATGCAGTTCCCTTCACGAAGGATTTCTGTGCGCTACTGACAGACATCCGCAGACGCAGGGGAGCGACGAAGAGAAGCCTCAACTACCACAGCGAGATCGACCTACGTCCTTACAGCATCAGCGCAATTCTCCATGAGACGCGATACGGCAACCCACATGGCGAACACAAACTGGAGTTGAAGGACGTTGGCAAAATGTCAGCGGCTGAGATGCGGCGGGAGATTGCCGAAGTGTTTGACATCGACCCCGACTCACTAGCCGTCATGCGCGTTGACCTTTACGCCGATACCGAAGTCCCGATGGGCTGGTATCAAACACACGCCTACGTCAAGCGGAAGCGTTCTGTACGCACATACGGCAAGGCTGATGTTGAGACCTCGGTGAAGAACAACATTAAGACCATCACGTTGGGTGCTGGCACGAATATGTTCCGACTGTACGACAAGGCTGCAATGTGGCGACAGGAGTATAGCGAAGCAGTTGACCGGATGAAGGAAGTCGGAGGAGACATTTCTTCCTTCATTCGCACATACGGGCGTGAAAAAGCCGATGTAGTTACTCGCGTTGAGCAGCAACTTCGTGGAGGGTCAGTCCCAGCACAGTTATGCACGGTTGGGAGCCTATTTGAGGACGCTGCCGAGTTCGACCCGTTCAAATCACTGGTGCTCCTGTCTGGTGGTCAACCTGAGCCTGATGCGTACACGTATACGCTGAATGGATACCTATGTGGCATGGGTGCTCGCCAATATATCGAGGCACACGGTCTCGCGGAGTTCCGCACGATGGTCAATAGCCTGTCCAAGAACAACGCTGCGAAAGTGTTTCGACGGGTACAGGACTTCATTCCAAGCGATGCCGAAGGATTCACCGCGCCCAATCTGACTGCACTCTATCAATGGGGCGTTCGCAGACAGATCGCGGGATCGACCTTCGTGCCAACTCTCATCGCCACTGCATAAGAAACGGGTTGACATAGGATCGGCTTCCGCAGAAACTTAGCGGGTAAGTTAAATACTTGCCGGGAAGGTTTATGAAGAAGATTCCAGACGAAGTAAGAGCATATCTCGCGAAGCTTGCCAGCAAGGGCGGCAAGACACGCGCAGCCAAGTACAGCAGTGAACAGCTTTCAGAATGGGCTAAAAAGGGCGGCAGACCGTCCAAGAAACAGGGAAGGAAACAAGATGGCAAAGCGTGAAGAGAAGAAAGTGCGAGGCATCTATGAGAAGGAGCCGGGGTCGGACATTTGGTCGATCCGCTACGCTGACGGCACGGGGAGCATCAGGCGGGAAAAGGTAGGCCCAAAGAGCGCAGCGATCCAGCTTTACCGCAAGCGCAAGACAGAGGTACTTCAGGGCGCGAAGCTACCAGAGAACTTCCGCAAGAAGGCTGTGACCTTTGGAGTGCTGGCCGATGACGCACTGGAATATTCAAAGGCGCACAAGCGCAGCTACAGGATGGATCAGTATCGGATGAAGCCACTGCGTGACCAGTTTGGAGCAAGGGAAGCGGACAAGATTACTCCGCAGGATTTGGAGCGGTGGCTTGCCGATTGCGCTGACGAGAACAATTGGAAGCCAGCGACGATCAACCGATCCAAGGCTCTACTGTCGCTGGTCTTTCGCCTCGAAATGGAGAACGGGAAAGTTGGCCGGAATCCCGCCCGACTTGTGAAGCGGCGGTTGGAGAACAACGCACCGATTCGCTTCCTCAGCCACGAAGAGGAGTCGCGCCTTCGGGAGGTGATCGAGAGGGATTGTCCAGAGCGTCTGTCCGAACTTGAGATCGCTCTTAATACGGGGATTCGCTGTGGCGAACAGTACGGTCTAACTTGGGAGTTCGTGAACTTCAGCACGAAGGTGCTGACGGTGGCGTTGAGCAAGAATGGGGAGACGCGCCATGTGCCGATGAACACAGTAACGATTGCTGCGTTTAAGCGGTTAGGTAAGAACTCTGAGGGCCACGGATCAGTGTTCGCCAATCAAGGGCCTCGCCACTGGTTTGAAGCTGCTATTGAAGCAGCAAACATCGAAGATTTCACTTGGCACTGTCTGCGCCATACCTTCGCCAGTAGGCTCGTAATGAAGGGCGTTGACATCAGAACGGTGCAGGAGTTGATGGGACACAAGACAATTCAGATGACAGTGCGGTATGCTCATCTTGCACCTCAGCACACGCTGGCAGCAGTCGAGAGGCTGTGCGAACCAGTGAAGGCTGAAGCAACGCAAGAAGCTCCAACTAGCACCAGAACTAGCACCAGCGATTCTGAGTCAGTCTTGGAGCAGTTGTCGGCAGTGCCGCAAGCCATTGCAGCGCAGTCGGTTACATCAGAATTGGGCCTGTAGCTCAACGGTTAGAGCAGAGGACTCATAATCCTTTGGTTGTAGGTTCGAATCCTACCAGGCCCACCATTTTTCAATCACTTACAGTTCATGGTTTTTCAGGTGTGCCGTAAAGTGTGCCATAAAAATTTTTGGCGCAGCTTACGCTCCTGAGGCTATTGTCCTGCCCGTCTGGTTCAGTGCAGCACGCACGATCTCCATCTCGGGGTGTTGATACTGCATTGCTGTCTTCACGTCCTTGTGCCCCATGGTCTTCATCACGGCCGCCAGATTTCCGGTCTGCTTCAGAATCCGCGTGCCGTAATCGTGGCGTCCACAGTACAGGACCAGTGTCTTCGGCAGGACCGCCTTCTTGCGCGCCTTGCGAAAACGTCTGGCAATCGTCGTAAGATGACCAAACTCGGAACGCTTTGAGGCGAACACCCAGCCTTCCCGCCGCTTTCCGCAACGACTGCGCACGATAGAGACTACGCGGTCGCTCATCGGCACCATACGCCGACCATCGGGAGTCTTGCTGTCGGGCACAAAGATAACTTTTTTTTCCAATCGATGTTCTCGATACGCACGCGGTAGAGCTCGCGCTCGTTCCGCATTCCGGTATCACGCACCAGCATGACGAGGTCGCCAAACAGCGATCGCACTTTGGGTTTCCACTCGCCGCTCTTGACAAACTTGTCCGCGGCAGCCAACAGCTTGGCCTCGCCTCGTCGTCCAGCGTGCGACCGTATTCTTTGAGCAGCTTGAACTTCGCTGCCTGACGCACCAACTTCCACTCCTCAGCTTTGTGCAGCATGCGACGCAGAGTGCGCAGGGCACAATTGGAGTTGGCAGCAGCCCCGATGAACCTGGTCCTGTCGATCTCCTCCGCCGTGATCTGGTCGAGGCGAAATTCCGGCAATGGCGTCTGGGACAGCAGCCGCCAACCGCGTTTGTAATACTTCTTGCTCTGGTCTTCCAACTTCGCCTCTCGGGCCCAGCGCAGAAAGCGATCTGAGAACTCGCTCAGCCGGGGTGATTTCCGGGGTAAAGGGTCCGCGCCGTCGATCACCTTCGCCAATTTGATGGAAGCAATCGATCCTGCTCTGACCCGATTCGTTTCTTTGGTTGATCCACGGTAGCGCTTGCCGGCCACAGTGAAGTCATACCAATAGAATTTTGACTTCTCCTTCTTAAGCAATTCCACGCTCGTCCTCCAGCATTGCCCGCACGGAAGGCGTTCGTGTGTTCTTCTTGAGGAAATCAACAAGAACGGCAACATCATAGCGGACCAGGCCCTCGATTTCTATGTAATCGGGGCCAATTTCTTCGGCTCGCCAGCGCTTGAGAGTCGCCGGTGAGCGGCCAAGAATTTCGGCCGCTCGGCGAGTGTCAACTACTTCAGGAACTGTGTTCTTTCTGACAGCATTGTTCGCAGGTATTGGCATTTGTGCCGCTTTCCTCGCTATTGGTGAAGGCCGGGCTGCGTTCACGTGCTGAGCATTTACAAATGCCTGCCTATTCCGGCCAGCAAAACAAATGGGCAGAAACGACTCGGTCTGCACGATTCAGCGCTGAGATAGCGTAGGAGAGTTCAAAAGATGAAGGATGGAATTGTATTCCGCACAGCGGAACGCTTTTCTGAGGGTTAATCTACCTTGGAGTCGATGATCGCCAAACTTCCACCAAGATCCGAAATGGAAAATCTTCACGACAGACCCAACAACGAGTCGTGTTCAGCTCAGACTTCAATCATGCTCTCGGTCGGGATGAAAGTCTTTCGTCCGCTTCTTCGACCAGCTATGCGCATTATCGTTGTCAGTGCCTCCATCACCTTGTGACTGTTGAGATCCTGACCGTTAAAGACGAAGTTCCATCCTGACTTGAACCAGTCAATAAGAGCTCGGCCGACAGGCATGGCCATCCTTCTCTCAATATGCAGGATTGAGCAAGCAAATCGCAGAATCAGGTTATCGGCTATGCGTCCGGGAGAACGATACTGTGCATGGCAGGTTCATAATGACGATTTGTAGGTTCTCCCTCCCCCGAGTCCTTGAGTCCGCTGAGCTGGAACTTGCAGCGTTTCTGCAAGCCGCGGCGGACTCGATGGAGAGTGATCGGCAAAGATTGGCCGATCAGTGGATCAGTGTCTTGGAGACGGTAGATTGGAACGGGGCGAATCCCGAAACTTTCTTTCGTCGAGTATCGATCATCGCTGCAGCTCGCGCGGCAGCAAGTGGTTTTGTCCTCTGCGGGGACTTGACCCTGAGGACTGGCGGATCGTGTCCATGCCCGCACATGTCATGAGCCTGGAGATGAATGCGCTCATCCAGGATGCAAACAGGCTAGCTGGTCTTTTCGATTGTTGCCTCCGGCCGTTGAGCATACTCGGCCCAGGAACCGTCATAAAGACTGACATCTCGCGCGCCTGCGATTTCGAGACCTAGCGAGACGACAGCAGCAGTTACGCCAGAGCCACAGGTGGTGGTGATCGGCTGATTCAGGTCCACGCCTTTGGCGGCAAAGAGTCCTTGCAGTTTCTCTGCGGGTTTCAGGCGGCCCTCTTCAAGCAGCTCGGTAAAAGGGACGTTGGTAGCTCCTGGCATGTGCCCAGAGCTTATGCCTGGCCGAGGTTCTGGTGACGCACCGGCGAAACGGCCAGAGGAGCGCGCGTCCAGAATTTGTGCATGATCACTGATCAGCTGCTGGATTTCGGAAAAGTCTCTCACCACATTTTGGTTTAGTTTGGCGTTGAAGTCAGCTGGCGTCCGGTGAATGTCGCCGGTCTGCGTGGGAAAACCGCCGTCGAGCCAAGCCGCGAGGCTGCCGTCAAGAATGCGAACATCGCGTACTCCGAAGGTCCGAAGCATCCACCAGGCTCGGGGGGCGGAGAAGACTCCTACCTGCTCGTAGATGACGATGGTCATACGATCACCTACACCGAGAGCCGACATGCTGCGCGAGAAGTCAACGGCCGTTGGCAACATGTGAGGCAGCTGAGTGGAATGGTCGGAGAGTGCGTCGATATCGAAAAAAACAGCGCCTGGGATGTGGCTAGCGAGGTACCGTGCACGGGTGTCAACCGGAGGAGTAACGCCGACCGGAGGAAGCGTGGCATCGAGGATCACGGGGCTGGGATCTTGGAGACGACTGGCGAGCCACGCAGGCGTGACGAGCGGATTCATGGGAACTAGCATACTGCGGACGTGACCTCCGGTCGACTGTAGCCCATCAGTTCATAAACGCCTTTCATTCGACCCTTTGTTCCCGCGCCAAGAATAAACACGACTGGCGGCATCTCAGAAGGAACTATCGAGATGCCGCCATGTGAGTTTCGCGATCAAAACCTTTTAGTGTTTATCGACAAATACCTGCATGGCTGCGGTATAGCGAGGCCCAGAAGTCGCCCCCGGCGGAAGTGCTTTGCTGATCTCATTCAGTACTGCGGGAGATGGATGCAGGGAATCCGCCACAAAATTCTCTTCCAGGTGAATAGAGCTACTCGTTCCGGGGATCGGTACCAGGTCCTCACCCTGTGCCAGCAGCCATGCCAAGGCGAGTTGCCCAGGCGTCGCTTTCACCTCAGACGCAAGCTTGCGGACAACATCGGTCAGCTTTAGGTTGGCATCGAAGTTCTCTCCCTGAAGACGGGGATCGCCGGTGTGACGGAAATCTCCTTCCGAATATTCCTCGGCACGTTTGGCCTTGCCGGTAAGGAACCCGCGCCCGAGCGGCGCAAACGGAACAAGTCCGATTCCCAGCTCTCGTATAACCGGGAGAACCTCAGCTTCCAGTGAGCGCTCCCAAAGCGAGTATTCGCTTTGTAGGGCGGTGATGGGATGTACGGCGTGAGCGCGCCGGATCGTAGCGGCTGAGGCTTCGGAAAGTCCGAAGAAGCGAACCTTGCCTGCAGCAATCAGATCGCCAACTGTTCCAGCAACGTCCTCGATTGGAACTGCCGGATCAACGCGGTGCTGATAGAGCAGATCGATGTGATCCGTGCGCAACCGGCGCAGGCTGGCTTCGACCACCTCACGAATGTGTTCCGGCTTACTGTTAACCCCCGCCATTTTTCCGTCTTCTATGCGGAAGCCGAACTTGGTAGCGATGAGAACTTCTTCACGTCGGCCAGCAAAGGCCTCGCCCAAGAGTTCCTCGTTCTTATATGGACCATACACCTCGGCCGTGTCGAAAAAATTGCAGCCGAGTTCGATCGCACGGTATAGAGTGGCAATCGATTGCGACTTGTCTGCACTGCCGTAGGCATGGCTCATTCCCATACAGCCAAGACCGAGTGAAGAAACTTCCAATCCTTGAGAACCAAGTTTTCTGCGTGTCAGCATATGACCTCCATTGGACATTTGTTAAGCCCACGAATTCTTCAGCGAAGCCATGTCGATGACGAAGCGGTATTTCACATCGCTTTTGATCATGCGTTCGTAGGCAGTGTTGATCTGCTGAATGCTAATTACTTCGATGTCGCTGCCGATTCCCTTCTCTGCACAGAAGTCGAGCATTTCCTGGGTTTCCGCGATACCACCAATCCCTGAACCTGCGACTGACTTGCGTCCATGAATTAATGAAACGCTGTTGATGGCCGGCTCCATCGGATTTGCAAAGCCATAAAATCTCCTCGTATTTTGTGGTCTCAGTATGCTTTGTCGCAATCTTGAGCCGGTAGCCAGATTGTGCGGAATGATTGTCCGATCCTGCAAATTGATCAAACCCCGGATTTTACGTAAAAATTGAGGAGAAGCCACGGGCCCTACATGCAATATGATATCGACAGGAAGAAAGCACATATGGCAAACGCTTCCAATTTCGACTTCGAACAGCAGCGCAAGGAACTGGTCGCGCTGATTGCCCAATCTGCCAAAACTCCGGGCAGCTATGAAACGGCGATCAAGAGCTTAATCTTCCATCGCCGCGAAGTTCAAACTGAGCCGATCCTTTGCTTCTATCAACCGTCGCTGGCGTTCATTGCTCAGGGAGCCAAACAGGTGACGCTGGGCAATGAAACCTACATCTACGACCAAGCAAACTATCTGCTGAGTTCGGTCGATCTGCCGGTGGCTTCGCGCGTAACTCTGGCGTCGCCGGAGAAACCTTATCTCAGCCTGTCGTTGAGAATTGATCTGCGGCATGTGGGAGAGTTGATGGCGGAAAACATTGGGGTGCATTCCGAGTCTATTCCCAACGACCGGGGTATTTCCGTGAGCAGGATTTCTGAGTCACTGCTAGATGCCATATTGCGTCTTGTGCGATTGCTGCAAACGCCACGGGACATTCCAATTCTTGCCCCGCTGATTGAGCGCGAGATCCTCTACCGCCTTCTGATGGGCGAGCAGGGAAATCGGCTGCGTCATCTCGCGATTACCGGCAGCCAGTCGCAGCAAATTGCTAGTGTCATTGGATGGCTACGAACGAACTACGCCCGCACCTTACGCGTGGAAGTGCTCGCACAAGAAGCCGGGATGAGCGTTTCGTCCCTGCATCATCACTTCAAGGCGATTACAGCAATGAGTCCTCTGCAATTTCAAAAACAGTTGCGGCTGCAGGAGGCACGACGGCTCATGCTCACGGGCATGGATGCCGCCTTGGCTGGTCACCGTGTGGGATATGAAAGTCCTTCGCACTTCAGCCGTGATTACAGTCGGCTTTATGGTGCGCCGCCTGTGCGGGATGTTGCCCAACTACAACGGCAAAATCATGTGGACGAGTTTGCCCTCACTACCTATGAGCTAAACTCCACTATGGCGGAGATTTAAACTCAAGTAGGAGTCTCCTTGTTTCAAGTGCTTCATTTCGTCAGCACTTCCTGTCGGCGCAGCGATGTATAAGGAAATGCGGGGAACGGCTCGTAAAGATCGCTCTCGCCAGCACTATGTGGACACAACGTGGCGTTCTCGCGGTCCTTGCGTTGAGTGTGAGGTTGAGAGCCATACCCGTTCGCCTCGTGTGGCATCTCCTCTACCTTAGAAATGATTTTTAGGTTGCGCTCTTGGGTTGGACCAATTTAGAGGCTCTTTGTGAGGCTTGATGCTTCTCGCGTGCCTGCATGACTCGGGGAAGATTCTTTTCGATCCAACCCGTGAGCAGTTTAATCTGCGTAGCAACTTCGCGCCCCATGGCCGTGAGGCTGTAATCCACCCTCGGCGGAACAGTTGGATATACCTCCCGTAGAACGAAGCCATCCGCCTCTAATGCCCGCAGAGTTTGGGCCAGCATTTTTTCGCTCATGCCTGCCACTTTCCGCCCCAGCTCGCTGAAACGATGCGGCCCTTCCAGCAACAGGATCAACACCAGGACTCCCCACCGGCTTGTCACGTGTTCCAGTACCCCTCGCGAAGGACACTCGGCGCGGCAGAGATCTCCTTTGGGAGCTTTAGATGGACGCACCGGGTGAGTTGCAACTTTTGCATTCATGCTCCTAGCTTACTTCAGGGTATGTACTTTCTAAAAGTTAGCTTTGTGCTTACTATGTGTTGGGGTTCGCATTTTGAAGATCTGAAAATCGAAAGGAACGGAGATGATCGTCGTTACAGGCGCCACCGGCAAACTTGGCCGTCATGTCATCGAAGGGTTGCTAGAGAAGGTCCCGGCAGCAGAGATTGTAGCTGCCGTGCGAAATCCAGAAAAGGCCGCCGACCTCGCCGCGCGTGGCATAGAGATACGCCAGGCTGACTACACCAAACCCGATACGCTCCGCCCAGCGTTAGCGGGAGCGGAAAAGCTGCTGCTCATCTCCTCCAACGAAGTCGGGCAACGCGTTCCTCAGCATCTAGCTGTGATTGCCGCGGCTAAAAGCGCTGGCGTGCATCTTCTCGCCTATACCAGCGTCTTGCGGGCGGACTCTTCCACCCTCGCTTTGGCAGCGGAACATAAGGCCACGGAGGAGGCCATCCGAGCATCCGGCCTGAAATTTGTTTTCTTACGCAATGGTTGGTATGTGGAAAATCACACCGAACAGCTCGGTCCGGCTGTGCAACGCGGCGCAATTACGGGTGTCGCCGGTAATGGCAGGTTTGCTTCGGCATGCCGCTCGGACTATGCGGCGGCGGCCGTGGCTGTACTCACGAATGCCGGGCACGATAACAAAATCTACGAGCTGGCTGGAGATCACCCGTTCACCTTAGCGGAACTGGCGAACGAGGTCTCTCGCCAATCCGGGAAGCCGGTTTCATACAATAACATCTCTCCGGAACAGTACAGAGACGTGCTAGTGGGCTTCGGCATACCGCCTGCCTTCGCGGATATCCTGGTGGACTCCGACCTAGGCGCATCCCGCGGCGAATTAGAAAGTTCGTCAAACGATCTTCACCACCTGATCGGACGGCCAACCGTGACTCTTGCCAATGCGGTTGCCAAAGGCCTCAATAGGCACTAGAGTCACGCAGATCAGCCTGTAGCCGAATCAATTTCACTCAGCCTTTTCAAAGGCGTTTGTTCTTTATGATGCGTAACGATTAGGAGAGTTGGAGACACCGATGAAAGTGATTGCGTTCAATGGAAGTCCGCGGAAAACATGGAACACGGCAACGCTACTCCAAAAAGCCCTTGAAGGAGCAGCCTCACAGGGAGCCACAACAAAGCTCGTCCATCTCTATGATCTCGATTTCAAGGGCTGCAAGAGTTGTTTTGGCTGCAAGACGAAGGGCGGAAAAAGCTATGGAAGATGTGCCATAAAAGACGATCTAACGCCGATTCTGAAAGAGGTTGAGACAGCCGATGCACTCATATTGGGTTCCCCAATTTATTTCTGGACGGTCTCTGGAGAGATGAAGTCGTTTATGGAACGTTTGATGTTTCCCCTTTATCGTTATGCAAAAGCCGACGAACCCGCTCCAACCCTCTTCCTCAAGAAGATACATACCGGCTTTATTTATACGATGAATACAACGGAAGAGCAGATGAAGGGAGCCGGCCTTGAGAAAAGCATAGCTCTCAATGAAATGTTTCTGAGTAAGGTCTTCGGAAATTCGGAATCACTCCTTAGTTTCGATACCTATCAATTTGATGATTACTCGAAGATCGACCAAGAGCGTTTTGATGTCGAGAAGAAAGCCAGAAGCCGGAAGGAATTCTTCCCAAAAGATTGCCAGCTGGCTTTCGAGATGGGTACTAGATTCGCAAATCAATGAGACAAATGGCAACCTTGGGATAGGGAAGAATGCGGGCTATTCGGTGGACACTCGTTATGAGCTGCTCCCATCACTAGCTATACTCGTTGGCCAGGGCGATGCGATTGATTTCGCAGATTTGGAATGCGCCGGAGGGATCTTAATAATGAATGGAAGCGACAAAGTCATTGCTGCACTGAATAAGGCTTTACAGGAAGAGCTCACAGCCGTCAGTGAGTATTTTATTCACGCCGAGATGTGCGAAAACTGGAAGTACGAGAATCTTTCCAAGTACCTCAAAAAGTTGTCAAAAGTGGAAATGAAGCATGCGGAAAAACTGATCGAACGCATTCTCTTTCTGGAGGGAACTCCTAATATGATCGGCCCAGCGGAATTCAGGATCGGAAAGACGGTTAAGGAACAGCTGGAGAACGACCTGTCACTAGAGCTGGGAGCGGTAAGGTTCTACAACGACTCCGCGAAGCTGGCGCGTGCCGAGGACGACAACGGAAGCGCCGACTTGTTTACCGCAAATCTAAAAGACGAGGAAGAGCACACTGATTGGCTAGAGGCGCAGCTGAGCCTGATTAAGGAAATAGGCTATGAGTGCTATTTAAGCGGGCAGATTCGCGAAGAGCAGGCTTAGGAATTGGCAGTGTGCAAAGCACGCTGTCGTGCCCGGCGATGGTCCTGGCGAGCGAGGTAGTCTGAGGCCGACCTAAATGCAGTTTGTCTGAAATCGCAGATGACCTGGATGCAGTGGCGATAAATTTCGGAAATGTGAAACGAATGACATTTGCGTGTACACGCCTTCGCTGGTCGCTCGGAGATGACAACCTCGCGAGAGAGACCGGTGGAGCATTCACCCCCGTCCCTTGACTTGAGTATCTTCTTGAACTGGAAGGAACTCGCTCATGGTGACAAGGTTCCGTCCTTCCCTCTTGGAACGATACATAGCCTCGTCGCAACGACGAAAGAGCTCTTCGGGTGTTTCATTCTCACGGCTTGCCGCCACTCCGATGCTCGCAGTGATTTGTGCTCCGCCAGGCAAGCCTGTGAGACTCGCAATTTCTGCGCGGAGCCGCTCCGCAACCTGCCCCGCCCGTACCACTCCGGTATCTCGCAGCAGACCGACGAACTCCTCGCCGCCAACACGGGAGAGCGCATCCGATGGGCGCAGTCCTTTTTGCAATGTACTGCTCACCCTCCGGATCACCTCGTCACCAGCCTGATGGCCCCATGTATCGTTCACCACTTTGAACCAGTCGATGTCCAACAGTAGGAGCGCGAGAGATTTGCCAGTATGGTTCGCCCGACGCAGTTCCCTCGCCAGAAGCTCCTCGAAGGTGCGCCGGTTCAGCAGGCCAGTGAGACCATCGGTCTGCGCGATCGTTTGTAGATCCCTCCGGTGGATGCACAGCGCAAGCCAGATCAAACCGCATCCGACGCCAAGGTTGAGCACCATGTTTGAGTAACTGAATCCAAGCTGAACAAGGTCGACGTGGGCCAAGTCGCCCGGTGGATACAACTCGGTCAAAACGCAGCGAAGTAAGTGCTGGGCTGCCGTCAGCGTTTGTAACCACGCCAGCGCTGCGGTAGGAAATCCTAGCGTGGGAACCAGTCCCGCCAAGTTCGCATGCTTTTCTTCATATTGAAAGAGCAGCGCAGCGGTAGCGGATGCAACCACAGCAGAAGTTCCGCTGTGGTTCAGAATGCGTGCAGTCAGTGCAGGGTGGAAGTAGGTGAAATAACCGTTCACGCCAAAGGCGGCCATCAACAGACCGATTCCCCAGGGGAGAAATCGCATCGGAACGTCCAGCGTGTCCGCCGCCGCGCAATAGATGAGAAGTGAACTGACAAGGAGCGCCTCATTCGCTGCCAGAATGGTGATCCAATCGGGTGCAAAGGGACGCATCGCCAGAAGCAGGACACCCGCCAGCCCAAGAGAGAGCGCCCAGCTCAGCCGACTCACTCCGCGAAGTCCAGGAATACTTCGGGCGCTTACGTGATAGCCTGCCAATACCAGAGCCAGAGTAGCGGCGTATCCCCACATCAGATAAGACATGTACATGAGTGATTGCGTCGTTCCTCCAGTGGAAGCCAGTATCCTAGCGTGGGCTCACTGAGTTCCTCTCAGGGATTTCAGAATTCCTCTGATATCGGGTATGTGTGATACCCATGTTGACATAGTGCCTTCATGGTCGTCATCTTAAGGAGAGTGACGCAGTTACTGCCCGCGAGCGGATCCTGATCTAGGCTCTACTCGCCCTCTCGGGCGAAGTTACGCTTAGTGCACGCATCGGGAATCCGAATTCCATCCCGACAAAATGGAAGATCGAGCTGCCACGCAACTTACAGGTTGATCTCGTACATCTCGCATCCTCCAGTGGCACGAATCACCTAACATGACACCTCATTCGCTTACCGCTCAAGTTGGGTTCCACTCTTAGTATCGCTACCAGAGAAAGGAGCACACCCCGCCGCTTCTTCCGGTTGTTTATATAGCGCAGGATCGCTAGCGCTTAAGAAGGCTGAGGTGGTGCAATCTCTCGTGCGCCTCGCAAATTCCAGACTGACTATCCATGCCGAATATGCCGAGTTTTTCTCGCCACAGATGTTAATTACTCCCTGGATCGGGTAGCGCTATACAAACGTTCGAAACGCGAAACTCATGCGGAGTGGAATTCGCTACCGTTCGACAGGGTGTCAATCCGCCTATAACCAATCATTTCAAATACTTACAGGACTCTGGTAGCTCCATAAGTCCCTGCTAGTACATGATGGCAAAAGAATCGATGTACCCCCCGATGTACCACGAAAAATAGCTGCTCGATCGAGCAGCTATTCGGCAGCCTACACGGCTGGAAGTGATTGACACGGTCATCTCTTCATAAGCAGAAGTGGGCATTTGGGTCACTCATCGGTCCGCTGAAATCATCTCTGTTGCAGCGGGGCAAGATGAATGGTACCTATAAAACTGTGGCATTCGATTCGCTGAAGAACCGTATGATGTAAGGACACGATGGTTCAGTTCAATAACTGGTGCAACTCATCGGAAATAGCGCTTGGCAACCACCACATCCGAATCATGACGGGCAGGCCGGTTGACGCCACAGTTGGCATTCGAGCTACTGCGGCGGCGGTGCCGGTCCATTATGCAGCGGAAGAGCGCATTGCTCGTGCACTGGCACGCCTCGGCAAAACTGGAGCCGCCAAGCTGATCACCGATTTGTTGCCACAGACACCGCAGATCCGATCTGGCGATCTTGGCGAGATTTACGCAACGGAATGGATCGATGCTCACAGTGGCTACCGGGCCCCTATCAAGCGCTTGCGATGGAAAGACCACCGTAACATGGCTATGCGTGGTGACGATGTGATCGGCATGATCCTCGACCCTGCAACCCAGCGCCTTCGCTTCTTAAAGACCGAGGCCAAGAGTCGAATCGATCTCCGCGCACAAACGCTCGAGGAGGTTCGTGCGGGCCTGGACAAGGACGGCGGCCTTCCGTCTTCGCACGCGCTATCTTTCATTTCGGCTAGGCTGCTCGAACTTGGGAATGATCTTCCATTGGTCGAAGCCATCGACGACGCTCTTTGTCGGTATGGCATTCCGGTTGGATGTCGCTGTCGGTGCCGAGCCACTCCTCACCGAGTGCGATCGCAGTCTGCAGCCGCGCCGGATCGACCGTGAGTAGGGAATTCAGTGCACCGCGCTCGTGGAGATCGACGATGACCTTGGCGAACGGTTCGACACTGCGACGCTCTGGGCAATAAATTAGGACGGTTTGGCCGTCGCCAACAAGTTGCCAGGCGGTGGCAAGGCTTAGCTCCTGCTGGTTGTCCGGGAAGAGTCGTGTCCGCGCTCTCTTCGGCGGAACAAAGAGTGGTGGTGCCGCACCGGTAAAATGGGCGCCTGTTCCTACTGTTTTAGACTATTTCCAGAACCCAACCGGCGCGGAACAGCTTCAGCAGGTTGCTGACCGCGCACACCAGTCTCC
>Ga0224528_1001274_pt1 | contig 16900 bp, 10 predicted proteins | sample CBST25metaG_2_FD_179888 | JGI IMG/M metagenome (GOLD analysis project Ga0224528, IMG submission 179888) | Peat soil microbial communities from Stordalen Mire, Sweden - C.B.S.T25 | ecosystem: Environmental > Terrestrial > Soil > Wetlands > Peat | place: Sweden: Norrbotten County, Stordalen Mire...
GTGCGCCCCTTGCCGTCGGTGAGCCGGCCGTCCTCCAGCACCTGCAGGAACAGATCGAAGATCCGCGGATGTGCCTTCTCCATCTCGTCCAGCAGGATCACCGCGTACGGCCGGCGCCGCACCGCCTCAGTGAGCGCGCCGCCCTCCTCGTAGCCGATGTAGCCTGGGGCCGCGCCGATCAGCCGGGTGGCGTCCGCCTCGTGGGTGAACTCGCTCATGTCCACCCGCACCAGGGCGTTCTCGTCGTCGAACAGGAACTCGGCCAGGGCCCGGGCCACCTCGGTCTTGCCCACGCCGGTGGGGCCCAGGAACATGAACGAGCCGATGGGCCGATTGGGATCAGCCAGCCCGGCCCGGTTGCGGCGCAGGGCATCGCTGATGGCCACCAGGGCCGGTTCCTGGCCCACCACCCGCTCGCGCAGGCGCTCCTCCATGTGCAGCAGCTTCTGCCGCTCGCCTTCCAGCAGGCGGGAGGCGGGAATGCCGGTCCACTTGCTGACCACGTTGGCCACGTCCTCCTCGGCCACCTCCAGGCGCAGCATGGCGCCCTCCACGTTGGTGGCCTGGGCGATCTGCTTCTCCAGGGAGGGCAGCTCGCCGTATTCCAGGCGGGAGGCCTTTTCGTACTCGCCGTGCGCCTTGGCCTGGTCCAGCTCGATGCGCAGATCGTCCAGGCGCTTCTGCAGGGCCCGGGTCGCCTCGATGGCCTGCTTTTCCTGTTCCCAGCGCGAGCGCAGCCGGGACAGCTCCTCGCCCAACTCCGCCAGCTCCTGGTCCAGCTCCCCCAGCCGGGACCGGCTGGCCGGGTCCTTCTCCTTGGCCAGGGCATGGCGCTCCAGCTGCAGCTGCATCTGCCGGCGCTCGCGCACATCGATCTCGATGGGGCGGGTGTCGATCTGGATCCGCACCAGCGAGGCGGCCTCGTCCATGAGGTCCACTGCCTTGTCCGGCAGGAACCGGTCGGCGATGTAGCGCTGGGAGAGCTGCACGGCCTCCACCAGGGCCGCGTCGCGGATCCGCACGCCGTGGTGCAGCTCGTAGCGGTCCTTGAGGCCGCGCAGGATGGAGATGGTGTCCTCGACGCTGGGCTCGGCCACGAACACGGTCTGGAAGCGCCGCTCCAGGGCCGCGTCCTTCTCGATGTGCTTGCGGTACTCGTCCAGGGTGGTGGCGCCGATGCAGCGCAGATCGCCCCGGGCCAGGGCCGGCTTGAGCAGGTTGGCCGCGTCCATGCTGCCGCCCGTGGCGCCGGCGCCCACCAGCAGATGCAGCTCGTCGATGAACAGGATGATCTGACCCTCGGACTGCTCGATCTCCTGGATCACGCCCTTCAGGCGCTCCTCGAACTGGCCCCGGTACTGGGTGCCCGCCACCAGGGCGCCCATATCCAGGCTCATGAGGCGCATGCCCTTGAGGCTCTCCGGCACGTCGCCCTTGGCGATGCGCTGGGCCAGGCCCTCGACGATGGCGGTCTTGCCCACCCCGGGCTCGCCGATCAGCACCGGATTGTTCTTGGTGCGCCGGCACAGCACCTGCAGCACCCGGCGGATCTCCTCGTCCCGGCCGATGACCGGGTCCAGCTTGCCGCTCCGGGCCACCTCGGTGAGATCCCGGGCGTACTTTTCCAGGGCCGCGAACTTCTCCTCGGCCCGCTCGTCCTCCACCCGCACCCCCTTGCGCCCTTCACGGATGGCCGCCTCCAGCTTGCCCCGGTCCAGCCCGTAGGTGGCCAGCAGCTTCTTGGCGTCGGTAGCGGCGTTGGCGAAGGCCAGCAGCATGGCGTCCGTGGCCACGAACCGGTCGCCCAGGCCGCGGGCGGTATCGCTGGACAGGTCCAGGAAGCTGCGGAAGGCCGGACCCGCCTGCGGCTGGCTGCCGCCGATGGCCTTGGGCAGCCCGTCCAGGGCCCGTTCCGCGCCATCCGCCAGCCCGGTTACTGCCTCGGCGGTCAGTCCCGCCCGCTCCAGCACCGGCCGCAGCCCCATATCCGGCTCCAGCAGGGCGGCGAACAGGTGCTGGGGCAGCAGTTCCGGATGCTGTCCGGCGACGGCCCGGTCCCGGGCCCCCACCAGCGCTTCGTTGGCTTTCTGTGTCAAAGGCAGCATGGCCATGGTGGCCCTCCATCCCCACCAGGATAATCTCCACTTGATGCGTGTCAACTAAGATTTCTTTAGTGGATTGATTCCACTTGGACCGTAACCGTGCCGACAAAAGGGCGGGGGCCGGCTTGCGCCGGCCCCCGCCTGGGTATCGCTGGATGGAGGACGCGCTATTCCGCGGCCAGGCCCATGCTCTTGGGCGAACGCCAGAGGCTGGACAGCAGCAGCTGCCGCATGTGGAAGAACTCCTTGGGCAGGCGGTCGTACAGCTTCTCGAACAGCTCTTCCTGGAGCAGGAGTTCGTGGCGCCATTCATCCCGCTGGATGTCCATGGCGGCGGCGAAACCCTCGGAGCCGAAGTTCTCCAGGCCGGTCAGGTCCAGGTCCTCTTCCCGGGGCACCCAGCCCAGGGGGGTCTCGGCGGCGTAGGCCTTGCCGTGGACCCGGTCCACGATCCACTTCAGGACGCGCATGTTCTCGCTGTAGCCGGGCCAGAGGAACTTGCCGTCCGGGCCCTTGCGGAACCAGTTGACGCAGAAGATGCGGGGCGGGTTCTTGATCTCGCGGCCCACCTGCAGCCAGTGGTTGAAGTAGTCGCCCATGTGGTAGCCGCAGAAGGGCAGCATGGCGAAGGGATCCGGGCGCACTTCGCCGATGGTGCCGGCGGCGGCGGCGGTCATCTCGCTGCCGATGGTGGCGGCGGTGTAGACGCCGAAGTTCCAGTTCACCGACTGCATGACCAGGGGCACGGTGGTGGCGCGGCGGCCGCCGAAGATCAGGGCGCTGATGGGCACGCCCGCGGGGTTCTCCCAGTTCTCGTCGATGACCGGGCACTGGCTGGCCGGGGCGGTGAAGCGGCTGTTGGGGTGCGCCGCCTTGCGGCCGCAGTCGGGGGTCCAGGCCTTGCCCTGCCAGTCGGTCAGGTGGGCCGGAACCTCGTCGGTCATGCCTTCCCACCACACATCGCCTTCGGGCGTGAGGGCCACGTTGGTGAAGATGGTGTTCTTGGTCATGGACAGCATGGCGTTCAGGTTGGACTTCATGCCGGTGCCCGGGGCCACGCCGAAGAACCCGGCTTCGGGGTTGATGGCGTAGAGCTTGCCGTCCTTGCCCGGCTTGATCCAGGCGATGTCATCGCCCACTGTGGTGACCTTGTAGCCCTTGAACTCTTCGGGAGCCTGGAGCATGGCGAAGTTGGTCTTGCCGCAGGCGCTGGGGAAGGCGGCGGCCACGTAGGTCTTTTGGCCGTCCGGAGCCTCCAGGCCCAGGATCAGCATGTGCTCGGCCAGCCAGCCCTCGTCGCGGGCCATGCAGCTGGCGATGCGCAGGGCGAAGCACTTCTTGCCGAGCAGTGCGTTGCCGCCGTAGCCGGAGCCGTAGGACCAGATGGCGCGCTCCTCGGGGAAGTGCACGATGTACTTCTCCTGGCCGTTGCAGGGCCAGGCCACGTCCTTCTCGCCGGCCGCCAGGGGCTTGCCGACCGAGTGCAGGCAGGGCACGAACTCGCCGGTGCCCAGCACCTCCCAGACCTTGCGGCCCATGCGGGTCATGATCTTCATGTTCACGGCCACGTAGGGCGAATCGCTCAGCTCGATGCCGATGTGGGCGATGGGTGAGCCCAGGGGGCCCATGCTGAAGGGGATCACATAGAGGGTGCGGCCCTTCATGCTGCCCTGGAACAGGCCCGTGAGCTTGGTCTTCATCTCGATGGGGTCCATCCAGTTGTTGTTCGGACCGGCATCGCCCTTGCGCTTGCTACAGATGAAGGTGCGATCCTCCACCCGGGCCACGTCGCTGGGGTCGGACAGGGCCAGGTAGCTGTTGGGCCGCAGCTCCGGGTTCAGTCGGCGGAAGGTGCCCGCGTCCACCATCGCCTGGCAGAGCCGGTCATACTCCTCCTCCGAGCCGTCGCACCAGTAGACCCGGTCCGGCTGGCATAACGCGACAACCTCCTGGATCCAGGCCACCGCCTTGGGATTATTGATGTATGCAGGAACGTTCAACGGGACGCTCATTAGAAAGATCTCCCTTTGGGCTGCTAGAGGCAAGGCACCCACAGTTCAGGCTTCGGACACGCTAACACCAGTCCAGATCCAATTGAATCGAGACATGAATCAGGGTCCGCGCAGCAAGAGGGGGACGGCCCTCCCGACAGCAAATTGGGTCTTACAAGAGACGGCACCGGCCCGCCATCGTCCATCATATAACTCCTGAGATGTGGATGGATATCAAAAATTTCACACCCGTTTTAAAAAGTTATTCCGGGCTTTCGCCCTTGCTATTTTCCAGGGTGGCCCCATGAAGGACCGGCCGCGCAGCCCTGTGCTCGGCCGGCCGGCGGGGGGTGGGGGGGCCGGATGACACGGAAGGGAGCCCGGCCGCTACACTGGAAGGCGTCCCCATCCGGCCCTCCGGAGCCCGCCGGAGTCCCCATAGCCACCGCACCGCAACGCACAGGAAGCCCATGTCCACGCCCATGCTCACCCAGGTTGCCGCCCTCAAGCGCGAAGCCGGGGAGGCGATCCTGTTCACCCGCATGGGCGATTTCTTCGAGCTGCACGGCGAAGACGCGGTCAGGGCCGCGCCGGTGCTGGAGATCGCCCTCACCGTCCGCGGCCGGGGCACCGAATTCGAAACGCCCATGTGCGGCGTGCCCCATTTCGCCCTGGAAAGCTACCTGCCCAAGCTCCTGGCCGCCGGCTTTTCCGCCGCCATCGCCGAGCCCACCGCCAAGCCCGAGGACGTGAAGGGGCTGCTGCCCCGGGCCATCACCCGGATCATCACCCCCGGCACCTGGCTGGACGACGACGCCCGCTGGCTGGCTTCCCTGCACCGCCTGGGCGAGCACTGGGGCATCGCCCTGCTGCAGCTGGCCTCGGGGCAGCTGCGGGTGATCCCCGGCGAGGGCCAGGAGCTGCTCGCCGCCACCCTGGAACGGCTGGCCCCCCAGGAGCTGATCCTGGCCGAAGGCAGCCCGGATCCGTTCGGCCTGGATGCCGCCCGCACGCCTCTGCCCGCCTGGCGGTTCGAAGCGGAGCGGGCCCGGGGGCAGATCCTGGCCTTCTTCGGCTGGACCCACCTGGAAGGCGTCGGGCTGGACCCCTACCCGGCCGCCATCGGCGCCCTGGGTGCCCTGCTGGACCAGGTGGAGACCACCCAGAGAGGCAAGCCGGCCCACATCCAGGGGGTGGCCCTGGAGCTGGGCGCGGCCGGACCGCTGCTGGACGCCACCTCCGCCCGGCACCTGGAGGTCCTGGCCAACACCCTGGACGGGACCCGGACCGGCAGCCTGCTGGCCCTGCTGGACCAGGGTCGCACCCGGCAGGGCACCCGCCTGCTCAAATCCTGGCTGGACCAGCCGCTCCGGGACCGGACCACCCTGGAGCAGCGCTGGCGCCAGGTGGCCTGGCTCACCGAGGACGGCCACCGGAGCCCGCTGCAGAAGCAGCTCACCGGCGTGCCGGACCTGGACCGGATCCTGGGCCGGGTGGCCCTGGGCCTGGCCCAGCCGCCGGAACTGGGCCAGCTGCGGGACGGCCTGGCGCGCATCCAGGAACTGCCCGGCCTGCTCCAGCAGGGCGGCTGGTTCCGGGAGGCCCAGGAGCTGGATCTGTGGCCCGCGGCCACGCCCCTGTGCCCGGAGCTGCTGGCCGAGCTGCAGCGCCGGCTGGAGGCCACCCTGCCCCTGGACCTGGAGCGCGGCTCGGTGATCCGCGACGGGGTGGACCCGGAACTGGATGCCGTGCGCCGCCTGGCCCGGGACGCCAAGCAGGTGATGCTGGAACTGGAGGAGGAGGAGCGTGCCGCCAGCGCCATCGCCTCCCTGAAGATCAAGTACAACCGGGTCTTCGGCTACTACTTCGAGATCACCAAGGCCAACCTGGCCGCCGCCCCGGCCCATTTCATCCGCAAGCAGACCCTGGCCAACGCCGAGCGCTTCACCACGGAAAAGCTCATGGCCTTCGAGCAGCGCCTGCTGAGCGCCGAATCGGACCTGCTGCGCCTGGAGGAGGCCCAGTTCCGGACCCTCCTGGCCCGGGTGCTGGAGGACCGGGCCGAACTCATGCGCCTGTCCCAGGCGGTGGCCAAGCTGGACGTGCTGTGCGCCCTGGCCGAGCGTGCCCGGCTGTCCGGATGGACCCGGCCCGAGCTGAGCGACGACCGGGAGCTGGTGCTGGCCGGGGCCCGCCACCCCATGCTGGAGGCCCGCATGGGCCGGGAATGCATCCCCAACGATCTGGCCCTGCCCGCCGCCCGGGCCATGGCGGTGGTGACCGGGCCGAACATGGGCGGCAAGTCCACCTTCCTGCGCACCGCGGCGCTGCTGGTGGTGCTGGCCCAGGTGGGCTCGTTCGTGCCGGCCGAGCTCATGCGGTTCGGCCTGGTGGACCGCATCTTCACCCGGATCGGCGCCTCGGACTTCCTGGCCAAGGGCCAGTCCACCTTCATGGTGGAGATGACCGAAACCGCCCGGATCCTCAACCAGGTCACCCCGGCCAGCCTGGTGATTCTGGACGAGATCGGCCGGGGCACCAGCACCCGCGACGGCCTGTCCCTGGCCGAGGCCATCGCCCTGCACCTGCGCGACCTCAAGGGGGGCGAGCCGCGCACCCTGTTCGCCACCCACTACTTCGAGCTGACCCGGCTGGCCGAGGACCCGCGCATCCAGAACCTGCACGTGGAAGTGCAGGAATGGGAGGAGCAGCTGCTGTTCCTCCACCGCATCAACGAAGGCCCCGCCGACCGCAGCTACGGCATCCAGGTGGCCCGCCTGGCCGGCCTGCCCCGCACGGTCATCGCCGCCGCCCAGCGGATCCTGGCCGAGACCCCCGAGGCGCCCCTGGCCCAGGCCCGCAAGGGCCGCCGGGCACCGGAGCCCCAGCAGCCGCTGCTGCCCATGTTCGAGCCCGACCCGGACCCCCTGCGCGGGGAACTGGACCGCCTGGAGCTGAACCGCATGACCCCGCTGGAGGTCATGAACTGGGTGGCCGAGCGGCAGGGACAATCCCAGGAGCGCCCATGACCGGCATCGGCCACTTCAACGATCTCAACGTCCTGGCCGTGTCGGCCAAGGGGGCCCGCCTGGATGGGGGGCCTCTGGGCGAACTGCGACTGCCCGCCGCGGAGCTTCCAGTCGGCTGCGCGCCCGGATCCACCCTGCGGGTGTTCCTGTACCTGGACGCCGAGCAGCGGCCCGCCGCCACCACCGCCATGCCCGCCGCCCAGGTGGGCGAGGTGGGCTTCCTGAAGGTGGTCTCCACCAACGACGCCGGCGCCTTCCTGGCCTGGGGCCTGCCCAAGGACCTGCTGCTGCCCTGGAACGAGGTCAAGCGGGAGCAGAAGCGGCTGGTGGCGGCCGGGCGCAAGCTCCTGGTGGCCGTGTTCCTGGCCGAGGACGGACGGATCGCCGCCTCCTCGCGCCTGGACGAGTTCCTGGTGGACGCGGCCGAAGGCCTGCGGGAAGGCGATCCGGTGGACATCCTGGTGGCCGAAAGCACCGACCTGGGCCTGCGGGTGGTGGTGAACCACCGCTTCTGGGGTCTGGTGCACCAGAACGAGGTGTTCGGCACCCTGGCGCGCGGGCACCGGCAGACCGGCTACGTGAAGGCCCTGCGCCCGGACGGCAAGCTCAACATCGCCCTGAGCGCCCCGGGCTACGCCAAGGTGGACGCGGTGGCCCAGGGCATTCTGCAGGTGCTGGCCCGCAAGGGCGGCTTCCTGGCGGTGAGCGACCAGACCCCGCCCGAGCAGATCCACCAGCTGTTCGGAATCAGCAAGCGGGTGTTCAAGCAAACTATCGGTGCCCTGTACCGGGACCGGAAGATCCAGATCGAGCCGAGCGGCATCCGCCTGGTGCCGCCCGCCTAGTCCTTGGCCAAGTAGGCCTCGGCGCCCTTCATGGTCCCGGTCGGCCCGTGGGCCGCCTTCCAGTGCCGGGCCGGGGCCCGCGGCCCCCATTCCCGGGCCAGCTCCGTGGCCTCGGGGTTGCCGGGGGCCAGGGCCAGCACCTCCGCCAGATCGGCCCGGGCCGGGCCGGCCTGGCCCTGGCGCCGGCGCAGCAGGGCCCGCTTCATGAAGCCCCAGGGGTTGCCCGGTTCCTGGCGGATCACCTCGGCGTACTCCGCGTCCGCTTCCAGGGGCCGTCCGGACGCCTCGGCCGCCTCGCCGCACAGCAGGTTGGTGACCGCGCAGAAGCCCAGCCAGCGTTTCTGTTCGGCGAACTCGGCGGGGCTGTAGACGGCCCGGGCGCGGGTGCGCTGGCCCACCTCCTCCAGGTGGCGCAGGGCCCGTTCCGTGTGGCTGTCCACCCGGGCGAAGATCTCCGCGTCCCCGCTGCCCCGGAAGAAATCGGGGCTGATCCGCCCTTCGGCCCGATAGCGGTCGTACAGCCGGGTGCCGGGGTAAAGGGCCAGGGGCGACACCTGCACATCGTGGGGCCGGGTGTCGCGGATCAGGCTCGCGGTGGCCTCCACATCCTCCCATTCCTCCCCGGGGATGCCGGTGATGAGGTAGATGCCCAGGTTCATGCCCACCTTGCGCACCATGGCCAGGGCCCGGCGGGCGTGGGCCATGCTGGTGCCCTTGTCCAGCAGCTGCAGCACCCGCTCGCTGCCATGCTCCACCCCGAACTGCATGAATTCGCAGCCGGCGCGCTTCATGGCCACCAGCCGGTCCTCGTCCACCAGGTTCACCCGGCTCTGGCAGTTCCACAGGGGATGCTGGCCGGACTGGCGGATCAGGTCCATGAGGGTCAGGATCCGAGTGCGGTTGGCGGTGAAGGTGTCGTCCCGGAAGCTGAAGTAGGTGAGCCCGTGCCGGGCGCGCAGCAGCTCCATCTCGCGCAGCACCGCCGCCGGGCTGCGGAAGCGCACGCTGCTGCCCCAGAATTCGGGGGTGTTGCAGAAATTGCAGGTGGCCGGGCAGCCGCGGCTGGTGCTCAGGTAGGCCAGCTGGCCGGGGTCGTCCAGGAAGTCCGCGGCGAAGTGCTCCACCGGCGCGCCCATGCAGTCCAGGTCCTCCAGGGGCGGCACCGAGGCGGTTTCGCCCTCGCGCAGGATCAGGCCCGGGGCCTGCCGCCAGGCGTCCGGCCCACCCGAATCCAGCCGCTCCAGCAGCCCCAGCAGGGGCAGCTCTCCCTCGCCCTTGACGATGGCGTCCAGGGCCGGACAGTCCTCGAACACCTCCCCGGCCAGGTGGGTGGGGTGCGGGCCGCCGGCCAGGAGCAGCGCACCCGGGCAGGCCTCCCGGGCCAGCTGCAGCAGATCGCTGCTGCGCTTGCGGTTGAAGGTGAACATGGACACCCCGATCACCGCCGGGTCGGCCCGCTTCAGGTAGTCCAGCACCTCCCGGCGGCCCTTCCCGCTCAGGTTGGCCAGCCGGCAGGGGAACCCCCGGGAGCCCAGCATGGCCTGCAGGTAGCCCAGGCCGATCGGCAGGAAGGTCATCCATTCATCCCCGTATCCGCTCCTGGGGGCACTGTAGAGCAGAAGCGTTCGGGGGCGTGGCATGATTCAGTCCATTCTGGTCAGGCATCCATCCTAAACTAGTCGGGCCTCACGGCACGACATGATTGCACCGGAGACCCCGTGGCCACCCTCCTCAAACGACCGGAAGCGATCCAGGAAATCCTGGCGGTGGCCTGTGCCCGCAACGAGCTCCTCATCCTGGTGACCCCGTTCCTGCGCTTCGAATCGCACTTCGTGGCCCTGGGTCCGGGCGAGCTGCAGGTGGCCGCGACCATGGACTGGGACGACGCCGCCTTCGGCCTGCGTTCCCCGGAGCTCAAGATCCGCTTCCCCATGGCCCTGGGCTTCATGGAGGCGCCGGTGAAGCTGCTGGGGCTGGGACTCCATGCCGGCCGCCGCACGCTCCGCCTGGAACTGCCCCGGCAGATCCAGGAGAACGACCACCGGGGGGCACTGGTGGACCTGAGCAGCAGCGGCGCCCGCATCCATACCCAGCAGGACCTGGAGGGCGGCTCCCTGCAGGTGGGGGCCCGGCTCGCCCTCAGCATCCCCCTGGACAACGGCATCCACATCGAGGCCAAGGGCGAGATCCGCCACGTGGCCGCCCGGAACCTGGGCCTGGAGTTCGTGCCCGAGCTGCCCGAACCGGTGCAGGTGCCCCTCACCCGCTGGATCTTCGAGCGCCGGGAGGAGGACCGGGAGCGTCTGGCCCTGCGCATCGAGCAGAGGGATCGCCACCTGATGGCCGACGTGGCCGTGCCGTCCGGCCCCGGCGCGCCGGGGATCCTGCTGGTCAGCGGCGACGCCGCGCTGGAGGAGGCCCTCCGGCCGGTGTTCCAGCCCCTTGTGCCCGATCGTTCCTTCGTCCGCATTCCCCTGTCGCTCCAGGCCCTGAAGGACGCCCTGCGCGCCGATCCGCCGCTGGCGGTGTTCCACGTGGCCGGCACCCGGCCCGAGGAGCGCCGGCGCCTCAAGGCCCTGGTGGAACTGGCCGGCGCCCGGGTGCCAGTTCTGCTGCTGGGGACCGATCTGGAGGCCGCGCCCCTGTTCGAGCTGTCCGGCGCCTGGAAGACCGCCAGCGCCCTGGTGTGGAATCCGGCCCGGGGCCCCTTCCTGCAGCGCCTGGCCCAGGGCATCATCAGGCGCAGCCACCAGGGCGGCGACGCCCCCATGGCGCCGGCGGAACCCTAGCGGGCACGGAGGAACGGAGGCACGGTGATCGCAGGCGACGGGCGCTATTCGAGACTGGAGACCCTGCAGGGAACGGGCCTGGACGCCGCCCTCACCGAGCTGTGCGAGCGCCGGCAGGGCCTGTTCCTGGCCACGCCCTACCTGAGCTTCGAATCGCGCTTCCTGGAGCGGGCCGGCGCGGCCATCCGGATCCGGGCCACCATGAGCCACAACGTGGTGCGCTCGACCCTGTCCCAACCCCCGCTGCGGCTGCGCGTCCTGTGGAACCTGGCCCGCTACGGCGGCGCCACCCGGATCCTGGAGTACGAGACGGCCGGGGACACCAAGACCCTGCTGCTGGCCGCGCCCCCGGTCCTGGCGCCGGATGAGCAGCGGCGCGCCTACCGCCTGGAGCAGGTGGGGCGCTCCACCGGGACCCTGGGCAGCCAGGAACTGGCCCTGGTGCGGGTCACCCTGGAGACCGTCCACCAGTGGGGGATCGGGGTGTTCTGCGTGGACCCGCTGCCCCCCAGCGGGTTCCAGGCCGGGCGCATGGTGCGCGTGGCCCTGGCCCTGGAGCAGGGACCGGCGGTCCAGGCCACGGCGCGGGTCTGCCACGCCAGCGGCCCGTACCTGGGCCTGGTGTTCACGCCGCCCCTGGAGGGGGCCGCACTGGACGCGCTGAGCCCCTGGCTGCTGCCACGCCTGGCGGAGGCCCAGCGGCTGTGGAAGGACCGGGCCAACCTGCGGGTGCTCATGGAACTGGCCGCCCGCCCCAAGGCCGCCCCGGATGGCGTCCTGCTGGTGTGCGGCGACGGCTCCTTCCCGCCAAAGGTGGCCGCCGCCCTGGGCCCACAGCCGGCCCTGCGCTTCGTCTATCCGGCCATGGCGCCGTTCCGGGAGGCCATGACCTGCCAACCGCCGCAGGTGCTGCTGCTGGTGCTGACCGGCGGCCTGGAGGAGAGCCATCGGCTCCGGACCATGCTGGAGAACGTCCCGATCCGCTGCCCGGTGGTGGCCCTGGGCGCCGGCCCGGACCAGGAGCAGACCCGGGCCCTGGCCGCCGAGCTGCGGGCCACCCTGTTCCTGGAGCAGAGCACCGTGCTGACGCCGTTCTTCCCCCGGCTGATCCTCGGCCTCATCCGCAAGCACTGGCCCGCCGCGGCCGGACCGGCGCCCGATCCGGCAGGCTAGACGGGCAGGGGCGCCGGCCCCTGGGCTCCGGCCGCAGGGCGGTTCCGGTTGCCGCCATACAGGATCCAGGTCCCGGCCAGGCCGCAAAGTGCCGCGAACATCATCCACAGGCTGGGGCGCCCTTGTCGCCGGAGGCCTGGATCAGCCAGGTGCAGGCGACGGGGGTGAAGCCGCCGAACAGGGCGGTGGCCAGGCTGTAGGCCAGGGAGAACCCGGAGGTGCGCACCGCCTCGGGCATGACCTCGGTGAGCGCCACCACCATGGCGCCGTTGTAGCTGCCGTAGAGGAAGGACAGCCAGAGCTCCACCGCCAGCATCTTCGGGAAGGTGGGCGCGGCCACCAGCCAGTGCAGCGCCGGGTAGGCGGTGAGCAGGGTGAGCACGCTGAAGGCGACCAGGATCGGCCGGCGGCCGATCCGGTCGGACCACGCGCCCATGACCGGTAGCCAGAAGAAATTGGACAGCCCGACGCAGAAGGTGACCAGTAGGCTGTCCCGGGTGGTGAGCTTGAGCACCTTGCTGCCGAAGGTGGGCGTGTAGACGGTGATCAGGTAGAAGGACACGGTGGTCATGATCACCAGCAGCATGCCGGCCAGGACGATGCCCCAGTTCCTGGCCATGGAGCGCAGGATCTCCCGGGCGTCGGGGCGGTGCCGGCGGGCCAGGAACGCCTCCGTTTCCTGGAGCGAGCGCCGGACGAAAAAGATGAGGGGCACGATCAGGCATCCGACGAAGAAGGGGATCCGCCAGCCCCAGGCCGCGATGGCGGCGGGCGCCATCCAAACGCTCAGCCCGTAGCCCAGGGCGGCGGCCACGACGATCGCGACTTGCTGGCTGGCCGATTGCCAGCTCACATAGAACCCCTTGTGCCCGGGGGTGGCCATTTCCGCCAGGTAGACCGAAACCCCGCCCAGTTCCACCCCGGCGGAAAACCCCTGGACCAGGCGCCCGACCAGGACCAGCAGCGGTGCCAGCAGGCCGATGGTCCCGTAGCCGGGCGTGAAGGCGATGAGCACGGTGCCGAGCGCCATGAGCGCCAGGGTCAGGATCAGCCCCTGGCGCCGGCCCACCCGGTCGATGTAGGCGCCCAGCAGGATCGCCCCCAGCGGGCGCATGAGGAACCCGGCCCCGAAGGTGCCGAAGGTGAACATCAACGACAGGTATTCGCTGTGGGCCGGGAAGAAGGTGCTGGCGATGTGCGCGGCGTAGAAGCCGAACAAGAAGAAGTCAAACATCTCCAGGAAATTACCGCTGGTCACCCGCAGCACCGCACCCAGCTTCGAAGGCTTCGATGGCACGCTCGGCATAGGGGCTCCTGGTCTGACACAATTATTAGCTAATCATGCTATCCAGCAATGGGCAATGCATGGCGTCGACAGCCGCCCGGCCTTGAGCCCCCCGGGGCGCGGGCGGCGGCTACTGCAGCAGCTTGTGCGGCAGGCTTTCCACCCGGGCCGCGGGCGAAACCAGGATGTAGTTGAGCTTGCGCTGCAGTTCCCGGATGGTGTTGGAACCGGCGTAGGTCAGCCCCGAGCGCAGCCCGCCGATGATATCGGCGATGATCTCATCCTCGTCTTCCCGGTACGGCACGGTGGTGGCCACCCCTTCGGCGGTCTTCCAGCCAGTGAGCCCGCCCAGGAACTCGTCCGCGGCCTCCTTGCTGGCCATGCCCCGGTAGACCTTGTGGCTGGGCTGGCCCTGGGCATCCAGGACCGGCGCGCCGGGGGTTGGCCGGGTGCCCGCCAGCATGCCGCCTACCATGACGAAGTCCGCCCCGAAGGCCAGGGCCTTGACGATATCGCCGGCGTAGCGGATGCCACCGTCCGCCACGATGGAACGGTCCGCCCGGGCGCATTCCTGGATGGCCGTGAGCTGGGGCACGCCGAAGCCGGTCTTGATCCGGGTGGTGCAGACGCTGCCCGGACCGATGCCCACCTTGATGATGTCGGCCCGCACCGAGGCCAGGTAGTCGGCGCCGGCGTAGGTGGCCACGTTGCCCGCCATGATGCACTCATTGGGCAGCATCTCGCGCATGCGCTTGATCATCTTGCCCACGTACTTGGCGTGGCCGTGCGCCACGTCCACACAGAAGTACTGGGCCCCGGCCCCCTTGAGCGCCTCCACCCGCTCCATCTCCTTCTCCGATGTGCCCACCGAAACGAACACCGGCGCGGTGCAGCGCTTGAACATCGCCACGTTCTCCGCCACCGAGCAGAACCGGTGCAGGGTGCCGATGCCGCCCTTGCCGGCGATGAAATCGGCCATGGCGTCCTCGGTGATGGTGTCCATATTGGCGGTCATGATCGGCAGCTGGAGCGTTAGCTTGCCCGTCTTGTCGGTCATGCCGATATCGACGATGCGCCTGGATTCATGGTGATTGTACGCCGGGACCAGCAGGACGTCGTCGAAGGTGATGGCGGTTTCGGGCATGGGACAGCCTTTCAGGACAGACCCCAGTCTACATCCACACGACCTGGGCTGCGCCCGGCCTGCTTCCGGGCTGCCGCCCGGCGGTCCGGCTTAATTTTTCTTGAATTGCCGATCGTAGGCTTCCTGCGCGTACTTGCTGGGCGGCACACTGAACCGCCGCTTGAAGGCCCGGGTGAAAGCCGAAGCGTCGTAGAAACCAAGGGACTCGGCCACGTCCAGCGGCCGCTCGCCGTCGGACAGCAGCTGCACCGCCCGCTGCAGCCGACGCTCGATCAGGTACTGGTGCGGCGTGGTGCTGGTGGCTTCCCGGAACAGGCGGATGAAGTGGTCCGGCGTGCAGCGGGCCAGCTTGGCCATCTCGGGCACGCTGTTGGGGGAGCCCAGGTGGGCCTCCATGTGGTCCAGCACCACCTGCAGGGTGGAACGGCTCAGGCGGTACGGGAAGCGGGCCCGGTCCTCCTTCTCGCACAGGCGGCTCAGTTCGGCGCCCAGCAGGATCAGGAACAGTTCCCGGGTCATCAGCTGCAGGCCGTCGGGGTTGGCGATCTCCTGGACGAAGATCCCGAACAGCTGCTTCAGGCTCTGGCTGCGCAGGACCGCGTAGCTGGCCTCCTGCCACTTGCGGGGCGGATGCTGCAGCACCGAGACCAGGGGCTCGGGGAACGGCCCGTCCATCTGCAGCGCGGTGAAGCCGAACGGGGTGTCCGGGTGGTGGCGCTTGAAGGTGTGCCCGAATCCAGGCATCAGCAGCGCCAGGCTGCCCCGCGGCACGACGCCCTCTTCGGTGTCCTCGCCGGTGCAGATCCGGATGGGACTGCCAGGCAGCAGCAGCGTCCACGACTCGTTGGAAGGCATCACCTTGGCCGGAACGGGGTCGCGCTTGCAGATCACCAGCCGCAGAGGCCCACTGGTATAGGTTTGGACATTCTTTGCTTCAGGACCGGTCATAGTTTTTTTCTTGGGGACACATGACGGGTGGGTGGAGATAGCGCTCCGGAATTACGGCATCGACCCACGTGGATCGATTCCTGCTCAAGGCTATTAGAGTATCAAACTTTACAAAGCATACCCGCGATGCTTTCCAACAACCAACAGTTGTCTGAACCGTCGATGATCTTCTTTCACCGGGACACGGCCATACGGTACAGATCGCTGGCCGCCATTCCCAGGTGCCGGGCCAGCGGTTTGACGGCTTCACGCAGGGTCATGCCGCCCTCCCGGGCCGCGTCCAGGAAGCGCAGGGCCCAGGGTGGCAGCTCCTCTCCCTCCAGGCCCGCCTCCGGCGCGGTGACCGTGCGCTTGGCATCGGCGCCGGCCAGCACCAGCACCATCTCGCCCCGGTTCTCCCGGCCCAGCTGCGCGGCCACATCGGCCGGCGTGCCCCGGTACCAGGTTTCGTGCAGCTTGGTCAGCTCCCGGCCCAGGGCGATCTCCCGGTCCGGCAGGAGCTCCGCCAGCTCCGACAGGGTTTCGTGGATCCGGTGCGGGGTCTCGAACACCACCACGGTCTCTTCCTGGGCCCCCAGCTTGCGCAGGAAGGTCTTGCGCGGTTCGCTCCGGGACGGCAGATAGCCCCAGAAACTGAAGGCGTGGCTGGGCAACCCCGAGGCCACCACCGCCAGGGTCACCGCCGAAGGGCCGGGCAGTACCGTCACCGCCACCCCCGCCTCCCGGGCCAGGCGGGCCAGTTCGAAGCCCGGATCGTTGACCCCGGGCATGCCCGCGTCCGAGCAGTAGGCCACGGTCCGGCCCGCGGCCAGGGCCTGGGCCACCCGCTCGGCCGCATCCAGCCCGGCATGGTCATCGAAGCGCATGAGTGGTTTGTCGATGCCCAGGTGGGCCAGCAGGCCCCCCGTGCGCCGGGTGTCCTCGCAGGCCACCAGATCGCAGGTTTCCAGGGTCTGCACCGCCCGGTGGGTGAGATCGCCCAGATTGCCCAGCGGGGTCGGGACCAGGATGAGATGTCCAGCCACAGTCGGCCTCCAGAGGCTACAGTCTACAGGGAACGCCGCCAAGTCCCCGCAGGAGAGGTTGATGCCCACATCCGACCACCCCATCGGCCCGGTCCAGGTCCGGCGCCTGCTGCTGGCCAGCCAGGCTTTGCTGGGCCCTCCGCCCGCCGGCGGCCTGGAAGGGCTCATCCAGCAGCTGGGCTACGTGCAGCTGGACTCCATCCAGGTGGTGGAGCGGGCCCATCATCTGATCCTGGGCTGCCGGATGCCCGCCTACCATCCCGACCAGCTGACTGCACTCCTGGTCCAGCGGCGGCTGTTCGAGCACTGGACCCACGACGCCGCGGCCGTGCCGATCCAGTGGTACCCCCACTGGCAGCTGCGCTTTCCCCGGAGCCGGGCGCGGATCCTGGCCAGCCCATGGTGGACCGAACGGGTGGGGACCCAGGCGGAGGCACTGCTGGCCCTGGTGCTGGCCCGCATCCAGTCCGAGGGGCCCCTGGGCAGCGCCGATTTCCAGCATCCGCGCCCGGGCGGCGCCGGCTGGTGGGACTGGAAGCCCCAGAAGGCCGCCCTGGAATGCCTGTGGC
>Ga0224528_1001286_pt1 | contig 16747 bp, 12 predicted proteins | sample CBST25metaG_2_FD_179888 | JGI IMG/M metagenome (GOLD analysis project Ga0224528, IMG submission 179888) | Peat soil microbial communities from Stordalen Mire, Sweden - C.B.S.T25 | ecosystem: Environmental > Terrestrial > Soil > Wetlands > Peat | place: Sweden: Norrbotten County, Stordalen Mire...
GTTTTTTTGAAAGGGCACGACTTTAGTCGTGCCGTAAACCGCCTAGAATCAACGCGGCCTTTAGGCCCTGAGGGATGTTTTTTCCTTATTGGCCTAAAATTTTGAGTTTTTCCGCAGCCTGTAAAGCCGAAATCCAAATAGGCGCGTTTGCGGCACGACTGAAGTCGTGCCCTGACACAAAACGATAGTTTTGCAAGCGGCTCCAATGAAAAAAAAGGGAGTCTCCTGAATTGCCGGAGACTCCCCGTGGTGCGTACTGCTCCGCGCCGATCAAGCCGCTGATTTGCCTTCAAAATGCGCTTCAATCTCTTCCAGCGTCTTGCCCTTGGTCTCGGGCAAAAAGAAGGCGGAGACGATGAAGTAGACCACGGTGAAGGCGGCGAAGCAGAAGAAGATGGACGAATAGCCGTGCTTGCTGACGAAGGGCAAAAAGATGCCGGCCAGCGTCGTCGAGGCCAGCAGGTTGAGCACCAGCGCGATGCTCATGCCGTTGGAGCGGATGCGGGTGGGCATCAGTTCGCTGAGGGCTAGCCAGACGCAGACGCCGGGGCCCATGGCGTAGAAGGCCATGAAGAGAAAGAGGCAGAGGGCGACCATCCAGCCGTGATGTTCGCTGGGAACCTGACCGATGAGGGCTTTTTCAATCTTCAGCGGCGCGGTTTGGGCGGCGTCCAGGTTGCCGATGGGGTTCTTGAAGAAGGCCATCACCTTGTTGGGCGGCACACAACTGGCGCGGGTGATTTCGATGGGCCGCACGGCGGAGTCGTCCGAGCGAACAAAGCTGGTGGCGGCGGTGTAGTCGCCGTAAGAGTAGATGATGGCCAACGAGGCGCGGCTGGCTTCAATCTGCTTGCCGGCTTCGCCCTGGGCGGCCAGCAGTTGAGCGGCCTGATCGGGGTTGAAGCGCAGGGTCAGGTCTTGACTCGGCGTAATCAGGTTGCGCACCTGCGAACTGGCGTCGAGGCTGTACTTTTCGGTGCCGCGGAAGAGGAAGCCGGCGGCGACCAGGGTCAAAATGATGCCGCTGGTGCCGACAACCAGCAGAAACTTGCGTCCCGCCCGATCCACCAGAAACATGCCCACCATGGTGAACAGAAAGTTCATGGCCATGAAGATGACCAGCCCCCAGTGGGCCATCAGGTCAGAAAGCCCACTCTGCATCAGGATGGGGCCGTTGTAGGCGATGATCGAATTGATGCCGGTGGTCTGGGTGCAGATGAGCACCAGGCAGGCGAGAACAAAGGGCACCACATATTTGCGGCGGAGGAGGGATTCGGTGACTTTTTCGCCGGTGGCGCTGAGGGTTGAGGCCTTGCGGGCGGCTTCTTCCATCTCTTGCAGCTCGATTTTGGCCTGCTCCTCGCTGCGCGAACGCAGCAGGGCGGCAAGGGCCTGCTCCTTTTTGCCGCGCTTGAAGAGCCAGCGGGGCGATTCGGAGACGAAGAGACTGCCCAGGAAAAAGAGAATTCCGGGAGGAAGGGCGACCCAGAAGAGGCTGCGCCAGGCGTGATCCTTGTAATCAAAGAGGGCCTTGGCGTCGCCCAGTTGGGCCACCGCCATCACGCGATAGCTGAAGTAGATGCTGATCAGCGCCGCGAAGACCATCGAGGTGACCGGCAGCCACTGAAAGACCGCCGTGCCCTTGCCGCGTTCCGAAGCCGAAAGACACTCGGCCAGGTAGAGCGGCACCACCACGCCCAGCAATCCGCCGGCGATGCCCTCCAGCAAGCGCCCAAAGAAGAGCGGGGCATAGCCGTGCGAAAGAGCGATCATGGGTACGGCGACCACAAAGGCGATGCCACACAGGTTCATCAGCTTTTTCCGCCCCAGCCAGTCGGCCAGCAAGCCGGCAAAAAGCGTCGAAAAGACGCCGCCCAGCATCATCGCCGCAATAATCACCGAAAGCTCGGCGGTGGTTCCGGGAAAGGTGTCTTTCAGGTAGGGCACGGCGCCGGCCACAATGCCGATGTCCATGCCAAACAGCAGGCCGCCCAGCCCGGCAACGACCAAAAGAAAGAGGTTATACCCGCGCTTGGCGTTTTGCCCGGGCGCTGTGAGTGTGGAGGAACCGTTTGCTGGGTTCGTCATGGTCTGAAAATCCCTTTCGCGTAAAGAGCTTGATGCGGCGCTACCAGCCCCGGTCGCCCCGCAGAAATCATAAAGCCTGGTAACGATGGAAGCCCATAAAAATCGCGTATTCGGAGCAAGATCGCGAAGTATTTCTATAGTCTACAATGGTCATATCAAAATGAAATGCTCATTTTTGTGAGCTGAAAGCGGTCAAGATGTCACCCCTCAAACGGTTAAAAGCCTCTTTGAATTTGCGCTTGATGGCGCTGGGAGTTCTCGCTCTGCTCGTTGGCGGTCTATCCACGGTGGCCGCCGCACAGCTTCACCTGTTGCCCGCGCCGCGCGAGGCCCAGTTTGCCGGGACCACGGCGCTGCCCGGTGCGATTGCGGTGAGCGTACCGGGCCGGGACGCGGAAGACGAATTTGCCGCGCGCGACCTGGAAGAAGCGCTGAAGCAGGCCGGGCACACCAAGGCCGAGGCGGCCAGCTTCAAAATTGAGCTGTTGCGCGCCAACTCGGTCGAGGGCACGGCGGTGCTGGCCAGGCACAAGCTGGCCTTTGACCCGGCGATGGAGGCCGAGGGCTACGCGCTGGCCATCGAGCCGCACCAGGCGACCATCGTGGCCGCATCGAGCGCGGGCGTCTTCTATGGTGTGCAAACGCTCAAGCAGCTACTGCCCCTGGCCGGGACCAAAGCGGAGCTGCCCACCGGCACGGTGCGCGACTGGCCGGCGATGAAGTATCGCGGCATCGACGACGATCTTTCGCGCGGGCCGTTTCCCACGCTGGAGTTTCAGAAGCACCAGATTCGCGTCTTTGCTGCCTTCAAGGTCAACATCTATTCGCCCTATTTCGAGCACACGCTGCTCTATCCCAATCAGCCGCTGGCTGCGCCTCCGGGCAGTTCCATGAGCCCGGCCGACGTTGCCGAGCTGGTGCGCTATGCGCGCCAATACCACATCGAAATCATTCCCGAGCAGGAGGCCTTTGGCCATCTGCATCACGTGCTGAAGTACGACCTGTATCAGGATGTGGCCGAGACCTCGCACGGCAATGTGCTGGCCCCGGGCCAGACCGGCTCGCTGCCGCTCATCAAGGACTGGTTTACCCAGATCGCCCAGGAATTTCCCTCGCGTTTTGTGCATATTGGCGCCGACGAAACCGACGACCTGGGCAAGGGACGCACCCGGCCAGAGGTGGACGCCAAGGGCTACGGACCGGTCTATGTCGAGTTTTTGAAGCAGATTCATGACGAGCTCACGCCCCTCAACCGCCGTTTGCTCTTCTGGGGCGACATTGGCGGGGCCGACCCCAAGGCGGTCGCCGGGTTGCCCAAGGATATGATCGCCATTCCCTGGAATTATTGGGAAAGCAAGGGCTTTGACAAGATGATTGAGCCTTTTGCCAAGGCCGGCATCGAAACCTGGGTAGCCCCGGGCGACGGCAACTGGAACGAGGTTTATCCCACGGCGGCCAGCGCGCTTCTCAATATTCAGGGCTTTGTGCGCGACGGGCAGCGGATGGGCTCGACCGGCCTGTTGAACACGGTGTGGAACGACGACGGCGAGGGCCTCTTCAATCTGGATTGGCATACCGTGCTCTTTGGCGGCGTGGCGGCGTGGCAGCCCGGCGAAAGCTCGATCAGCGCCTACCAGGAGGGCTTTGCGCCGATTTTTTATGGCGACCAGAGCGGCAAAATCACCGAGGCCCAGAAAGAGCTGACGGCGGCGCAGCAAGCTCTGGGCAAGGCCGACACCGGGCTGAACAGCGACGACCTTTTCTGGATCGATCCGTGGAGCGAGTTGGGGCAGAAGGTTGCGGCCAAACTACAGCCTGATTTGCTCGATCTGCGCCTGCACGCCGAGCGGGCCATCGTGCTGGTGGCCGAGGCGCGGCAGAGCAATCCCGCGCTGAAAGAAGCCGATGGGCTCACCGGCATGGACCTGGGAGCGCGGCGGCTCGATCTGATCGGCCTGAAGTTTGAACTGAGCCACGAAATTGTCGAGAACTATGCGCGCGCGGCCAGCTTGCAGCACGACAAAGCGCGCCGCGGCGAGGTCTTCGGCCTTCTGGAGCGCGTCAGCGGCAACAACGGTAGCTGCCAGGACTTGCGCGACGGCTATTCGGCGATTCGCGACGAATATCGTGAGCTTTGGCTCAGCGAGAATCGCCCCTACTGGCTCAACAACGTCAGCGTTCGCTACGACCTGGCCGTGCAAGATTGGCAGCGTCGCGGCGCCCTGCTGCGCATCGCCTTTGGCGAATTTGAGAATGGTCAGGATCTGCCTTCGCTGAGCAGCCTGGGGCTGGCCGAAGCCGCAAAGTAGAGAACAGAGAACAGAGAACAAAAGACTGGGTGCCCCATCCATTCCGCGTTTTTTGCGGAATGGGTGGGAAAGCACGGAGTTAGTCAGCCTTCGCTGGGTGCCCCAGGTGCCTCGCTTTTGGGCGCGTGGGAAACCTCGACCTTCATGAAATTTCTTCACCTGGTCAGTGATCTACCGGCTGAACGAAACGAATTTGCGCCCGGCGTAGAGGCGGAAACCACCAGCCGGATCGGCCAGAACCTGCAGCGGCGTGGGCCGCTTGAAACCGGCATCCGTGCCGGCGTTGACGGTGAGCACGTCGTGGCCGCCCACGTCGGTGACGATAAATTTGTCGCCTACAAAGCCCACGCCATAGACGCCCGCCGCCAGACTCTCCCCGCCGACCTTGAGAGCAACTTCGGTAATGAAATAGGCCTGATACTTCGAGGAAACATCCGTTGAGTAGCCGCTGGTGTCAACCAGCGTGGTCAGCACAAAGTACCCGTCGGCAAACTTGACGCCGCCGGAGTTACGCAACTGGGTGGTCGCTGATTGGCCGCGATAGAAAACGCTGGCGGGCAGCAGCTTTTGCGTGTCGGCCGGCTTCAGCACCGTGTCGCCGGCCGCTTGCGCACGCAGCAATCCTGGCGCAAACATCGTCACGGCCAGCGCGCTGGCTGCCGCAAACTTCATGATTCTCGTAAAACGCATGGCAAAAACCTCCAGATTTCGAGCGTGTAACGGAGTATAGCGCACCCCGCGCCCGCTTGACCCCAATCTAATCCCCGGTCGACAGCACGTCATAGAAATAGTTGATGAAGGCGCGCTTGATGGGCGCGGGAAATTTGGGCAATTGCGCGGTTTTTTCAACGGTGGAGTCGCCCGTGATCGCAAGCATTCCCAGGCGAACGGTTTTGCCATCGGCCAGTTCGAGATAAATCGGCACGACCATCTTGAACTGCGCCGGCACACCCGATTGCGTCAGCTTGAAGTGAAGGCTCGTGCCATCGGCGTTGGGCGTAACCTGGCTCTCGAAGTGATAGTTGGGCAGATCGGTTCCATAGACATATTCGTTGAAGAACCAATCGAGGCGATGGTTGTTGTCCATATCCATGGCGGGGCTCATGTGCTTCTCGACCACGGCTTTGAAATCCTCGGTCGTGGCTACTTGCAGGCGATAGGTCGAGAGAAAGTCGTGCATGGTTTCTTTGAAGCGCGCGTCGCCTTCCTTGGGCGTCCACATCATCATGCGGATCATGTGCAGAATGTAAGCGCCTTTGGGATAGATCAGATCCTGATAGATGTTCCAGCCGGTCTTCTGGGTGCTGAGGCGGAATCCCATGGTCACCGGGCCAACGTCGATGGGGCGAAAGCCCATTTCATTTTTTTCGGTAATGAGTCTGCGCTGCTGCTTCCAGAAGTCGCGAAAGTCATCGATCTTGGGGCGGGTAGCTTGAAGGAAGATGGAGGCCGAGGCGTCGGCAAAGCCCTCGCTCATCCACTGGTCGCGATAACTGCGAAAGCCAACCGTCTGCCCCCACCACTGGTGCGCCACTTCGTGAGGTGTGACAATCTTCCAGTACATATCTTCAGGATGCACACCCAGGAAATGCTGCTGGGTAGTATCGAGAAATCCGCAGATGGGCAAGTAGACGAGCATGGGCCAGCTTTGCCCGTAGTTGCAGGCAAACTGCTGGGTCAGCGCGATATGGCTGAAGGGCAGCTCGCCAAAATAATCGGTATAGATGCGCGCGGCCACCTCAGCCTGACTCAGCAACATGGGCAGCATTTTGGGCGGGTCGACGGTGCCGACCGGGAAACCTTCGGTGGCGGCACTTTTATACAAGGAGGTCGGCTCGTCATTCTCGTTCAGGTTAGAAAACAGAGCGGGCGCCGTGGTGTTGGCGTAGCCGTCAATGGTCAGGTCATCGCCCAGCTTGCTCACGACCTTGGCTTCTTTCATGACAAACTTGCCCAGATTGAAGCCGACAACGGTGAGCGGCTGCTCGGTTTTCCATTCGGTGGTGGTGATTTTTCCGTCGGTTTTGTCGCTGACCTTGGTTCCGGTGGCGATCAGTTGCAGGCCCTTGGGCACGTGAAACAGCATGTGATAGGTGGCGTAGTCGCCCAGCCCGCTGGCGGAGTTGGGAAACCAGCTTTCGCGGGCGCCGGGAATGGGGTAGTAGTTATCGTTGCCCTCGTTTTTGACCACATCCTTGCCGCCATAGGTGACTTTGAGTGTTGTGGTTTCGCTCTTCTTGAGGGGATGGGCCAGAACGACGCCAAAGTCGGCGTCTTCGTCTTTTTTCTCCTGCACAAAGTCCAGGGCTTCGCCCTTGTCGGTTTCGACGCGGCTGACGCGCAGGGTGGGATAGAGCGCCAGGGGCACAACGGCAGCGCCCTCCCGCTCGGCGATCAGGTGAACCGTCGCCACGCCGCTGAGAAAACCACTTTTCTCGATAGAGACATCGAGATCTTCGCCGGTGATGCGCGAGGCTTCGTTGCGCTCATTGCCTTTGCCGCCGCCGCGAGAGGCGTCGGAAGCGGCATGAAAGGCGCTGAGGTAAGTTTCGCCCCAGTCGTTCCAGCTCATCAGCGAAACTTCTTCGGGTTCGACGTTGTTGGCGCCCTGGGGATCAAGGGTAAAGAAGAGATGCGCGTTTTTCTTTCCTTTGATGGCGGCGAAGAAGAAGCCGCCGGGAGCCGGGCTGAGCACGTCCTGGAGCAGGCGCAGGTCGAGATTTTTTTTGATCTTTTCGCGCAAAAAGGTGTGCAGCTCTTCGGCGGCCCTGGCGTAGGAGGAGTCGGAATCTGCTTTGCCGGTAGAGGCTTTATGCAGATCCGCGGCAGTGGAGTCGGTAAAGCGCAGCACCGCCTCGTCAAAGTCCTCGTCGAACTCTTGGCTTTTATTAAGAATCGAAAGGCTGTGGCGCTCCTCGGCGGTGGGCGGCGTCAGGTGAAAGTGGCCCTCACCCTTGAAGACCGCTCCGGTAACTTTGCCGTTGACCTCGCCAAAGAAGGCAAAGCTGCCGCTGCGGAAGGTAAAAACACCGGCGTCGCGATGAATCTCCAAGTTAGCCACCGAGATAACTTCTCCGCCCGGCAGCAAGGTACGCAGTTGCTGATAATATGCGTTGCTGTTGCCAGGATGCTGGGCGCGCAGCGGAGTGAGTGAAATGGCGGCAAAAATCCCAATAAACAAGAAGAGCGCACGATGACGAATCAGCACAGAGCATCTCCCAAGCAATTGATTTGCGTCCAAACAGTATGAAGGATGAAGCACACCTTGTGCACAAAATAAGTGTTTGGCGGGGACTTTAGCCCCGGAAATCCACAAAGGGATGAAAAAATCGAGCGCTCGGCGCCCCTGGCGCCTCGCATTTGAGCAACTGGGAAAACGCACTTCAGCGCCTGCGTTTTGCAATCCGGGATGTCAGATGTCTTTTTAACAATCTCGCTGGTAAAAAATAGCCCAGAAAAACATCCCTTCGCGGCGCAATTGTCATTGATCCCATGAGCTTTATCCAGATGGCGAGTTCCCCGCGTCCCTCAGCTCCGCGTTATTCCACGGCTTGTAAAGGCCCGTCCATTTCGCGAAAGAAAGGGAAAGAATTGACCGGCAGGCCATTTTCGGGCTACTATCCGATACGCTTATGTCGGGCCTTTCCATTCTTCGCGCAATCACGCTTCGCCGCCGTGCGGCTTGGGCCGCGGTGTTGCTGGTGGCTTTGTGCGCAACGGCTCTCAATGCCGGCATGCCCCGCGCGCAGAAGCACGAGAGCCGCCACGAGATCGATCAGCTTGAAGAGCTTTGGCGTAATGCCATCCTTAAGGCAGATTTTGCGGCCATGGATGCGCTGCTGGCCGACGACTACATCGCCATCACTCCCAGCGGCACCCTGCAAACCAAAGAGCAGGCCCTGACCAGCCTGCGCTCTGGGGGCACCCGCATCGCCAGCATTGAATTTTCAGACCGCAAAGTGCGCTTTTACGGGACGACGGCCCTGGTTACCTCTCGAGCCGAGGTAATCGGCAGCAATGCCGCGGGTGAGATTTCCGGGAGTTACCGCTATACGCGCGTTTACGTGCGCGATCAGCATGGATCGTGGAAGATAGTCAGTTTCGAGGCTAGCTGGATTCGGGATGCGGGCGAGCACAGGTGATTTCGAGCAAGGCGCATGGTAACTCTTTCGCGGGTAACTAATGATACAAGTTAAGTTACTAATGAATCGCGATTCCTTGAGAGAGTGCTGGTTACTTTAGAAAATGTAACCATATACTTATCTAGCGCGTCCTGTTGTACAGCGTTCCGTGGCAAGCGATGCCTGCTGCTTGTGTACCTTATGCAGCGCTTCAGGCATAACTTGAGCTTTACGTGTCTACCCGCATGGATGGCCGGTTCTTCAAATCAGAATGACTGTTACTGTTCGCAGAAAATGCTTCAAAGGCGATCCCCTCGTCTTGGCAAGCCGAAGCTGAGGTCATACAAGATGAAAGCTGAGCAGTTAGCGACACTCAAATTTTTCTCGCTGTTGTTTCTTCTTCCTGGGCTGGTCGGCATGATTATAGCCGCCATGATTTCGACCAGTTACCTGGACCGGCTGCCGCGCTGGCCCTCACCTGATGAAATGCGCATGACTCCACGCAGCGTACACGGCATCGTGGTGTATCAAACCGTGGAGGAAGACCGAAAACTCTCGCTGATTGAGGACTCGTCGGTTGGCGTTTTTCTGGTTGGACTGGGCCTCGGCCTGGTGTATCTGGAAAAATGGGGCAGTTCGCGGGCGCACACCAGCGAAGAAGAAGGCGAGGATGAACTCAAGGAAGATTACGGCTAGATTCCGGTTGACCGGTCTGGCTGAAGGCGCAAGGCCCGGACAGATACAATCAACCCATGCCCGAGCTGCCTGAAGTTGAGACCATTGCCCGCGGTGTGCAAGAGCGGGTCTGCGGCGACCGCATCGAGCAAGCCTGGTTTGGTTCTCACCCTGAGCCCTTCAAAAGTCCTGCCGGCCTTCAGGTCAGGGGACTGGAAGGGCGTTTTATTTTAGCGGTACATCGCTCAGGAAAGCACATAGTCTGCGAACTGGGCACGGCGCGCGTTAGTCAGCCCAGCGCACAGTGGATTGTGCACCTGGGCATGACGGGCAGGCTGCTGGTGACCACGCCAGATGCGCCGCTGGCCCCCCACACGCATGCGCGCCTGAGTCTGGCCAGTGGCCGGGAGCTGCGCTTTGTCGATCCCCGCCGCTTTGGGCGGCTGGAGTTTCGCGACTTGAGCTGCCGCGCGGCCTTCAGCGCCGCCGGCGTCGATCCGCTCACCATCCAGGCAGAGGAGTTTGCGGGGCTCTTTCACGGGCGAAAACTCTCCATCAAGGCGGCCTTGCTCAACCAGGCCCTGCTGAGCGGAGTGGGCAACATTTACGCTGACGAGGGGCTCTTCCGCGCGAGGATTCGGCCAAGCCGCCAAGCCGCCAGACTGACCAGGGCGGAACTGGAGCGATTGCGTTTGGCGCTCAGCGAGGTTTTGCGGCACTCAATCGAGTTGGGGGGCTCCTCGGTCTCCGATTATGTGGATGCGGCTGGGGTGCGGGGCTTCTATCAGCTTGAGCATTGCGTTTATCAGCGCACCGCGGAGCCTTGTCGCGTATGCGCCACGCCAATTCGGCGGATTGTGTTGGCGGGCCGCAGCACACACTACTGCCCCCGATGCCAGCGCTGAGTGCTTTCTATGGTTTTCGGTATTATCGCCTGAAAATTACTTCCAGATTGCAGAATCTTTGAGCTTTCGTAGCCCCGTAAGTTATTGAAATATATGAAAAGATAGTTTGGCATGACGATTGCTATAAGATAAGCGCCAGTGATGTAACGGCTGCTGGATAAACCAGCCGCCCAAAGAAGAACGGACACCCGGCAAGAGAAACCGCCAACGAAGCGGCCCTCAAAAGGGAGTAACCGGTCGGGGAAGTCTGTAGAAGGCGCGGCGGAAGTAACCGCCGCCCAGCAATTTTTGGGAGGCCAGTGGCCATTGTGGGAAACAGAAACGCTACTCCATACGGAGTGGCGTTTCGTGCGTTTGGGCTAATCGCGGGCTTCCGGTCGAGCGGGTCACTTGCCAGCCTTAAATCCAGGCTGTAGTATCAATCTTGTCTATGAAGCGGCTGACGCGGGCCACCCGAAAGGGGAAGAGCAAGCTCGCCGCCCAGCAAGAAAATTTTGCCGAGCAGTGTATTCCATCTCTGCTGCATGCGGCGAAATCACTTATAGGAAGGGCATTACCCAAGGAAGCGGCGTAGCATCGCAGAGATCCTGGCAACCGATAAGGAGCAGATTACAAGCTCTTGTGTATGCGGTGGTAAGGCCCCGGAAAACCATGGCAGATTGTGTGTGGAGCGCCGCTCTGGCGCAGTTTGCTGATTGTCCTGCAAGGATTGACACGCTGGCAACCAACCTCCCCGTTCCCATCGGGACAGGCGGCAGGCAAGGGGAGTTCAGCGCCTGGCAGGAAACTGCTGAACCGGGATGCAGCGCATCCCCAAGCAATGCACCAGGAAGTGCACGCATGACGACAGAATCGACCGAGCCCCAGATTGAAGTGGGGTCGTCCCCGGCCAACGGCCAGGGCCCGTCGCAGGGGCACCGGCGCCGCCGGCGCCGCCGCAAAAACAAGAGCAGCCAATCGAGCGCGTCGGTAGCCCCGCAGCCCCAGGCGGAGCAGCAGCCGGCGGCGCAGCTTCAAGCGCCGCCCCCGGCGCAGCCCGCGACCCACAAGGCGGTCGCGCATCAGGGCGGGCGTCAGAACCAGGGACGCAAGCCCAAGAAATTTTTCCAGAAGGCATCAACTGCCCCGGCGCAGCCAGGTAACAGCATTTCCGCGCCTCCGCAGAACCGGCGCAAGGGCAAGCAAAAGACGCCTCGGGAGTTTGTGGGGCCGATGGATCACAGCTATCGCACGGTCAACGGCAACATCGCCGACGGGCCGGCCTCGACGGTGCAAATCTCTAGCGGCAGCCACAGCGGCTACTATCAGGAAAACTTTCAGGCGGAGCCCTCGGTTGCCATTCGCGAGGACGCGCCAACGCGCATCTTCTGTTTTATTGAAGATTTGTTTTTCCTGGCCAAGATTCAGGAGTCGGCGCGCAAGCTGGGCGTGAAGGTGGAGTTTGTGAAGGGCGACAAGGAAACCCTGGCGCGGTTGACTGATGGGGATGAAGCGACCCGGCCCAAGCTGGTGGTTTTTGACTTGAACAACGTGGGGGCCAAGCCCATGTCGTTGATTCCAAAGTTGAAGAGCAAGCTGAAGAAGGCCACGTCGATCATTGGCTTTCTCAACCACTTGCAGGGCGAGCTGAAGGCCAAGGCGATCGAGGCGGGCTGTGACACGGTGATGCCGCGCTCGGCTTTTTCGCAAACTCTGCCCAACCTGCTGCGCCGCTATGGGCTGGAAGAGGAAGAAGAAGAATATCCGCAGCCGGTGTAGCGCTGTGCAATGTGAGCTACGCAACAAGGGCGCTTCCCGCTGGGGAAGCGCCCTTGTTGCGTTAGGGGAAATTATCCCGGAGGCTAGGCGAGGGAGCGGCCACCGAGCAGGTGGAGATGGAGATGTTCGACGGTCTGGCCACCGTCGGAGCCTGTGTTGACGACCACGCGATAGCCCTTGGCCAATGCCTTGAGGCTGGCCACCTCGGCGGCGGCCCATAGCAGGTGGCCGAGCAGGGGTTGGTCGGTGTCAGAGGCTTCGCTGAGCGAGCTGATGTGCTGGCGGGGCACAATCAGCACATGCACCGGCGCGGCGGGATGGATGTCTGCAAAGGCGTAGCAAAGCTCGTCCTGGTAGACCGGAGTCGAGGGAATGCTTCCCTCAAGGATCTTGCAAAATAAGCAACTCATAGCGGTTTCAGTGTACAGGAGCGAGAGAGTTCTTGCGGTTGCGGCAGAATAATTATTGATCTGGCGCTTATTGATCCGGCACAAAAGCAATGCAACACCGTGCCCCATCCATTCCGCGTTCTTTGTGGAATGGATGGGGCACCGCAAAGCATTCGTTTCGTGCTGGATCAGTAAGCACGACACGATTTGGGGGCCGAATCATTCTCTCCGGCTCAACAAAAACCCCGGGATGAAGAAAACCCGGGCGAAGCGCTCCATCTACACTATTTCTATGGATCTTTTGTACGGATTGCACTCGGTGGAAGAGGCGGTGAAGGCTGGCCGGCGGCGTTTTGATCACGTTCTGGTGGCGCGCGAGCGGCACGATGAACGGCTGGAGCGGCTGGTGGCCCTCTGCCGCGATGCCGGAGTTCGGGTTCGCCAGGAATCGCGCGAACAGTTGACGCTGATGGCCCAGACCCCCGCGCATCAGGGTGTGGTGGCAATGGTCAAGCCGCAGGATTTTCTCACCATCGAAGACCTTTACGCTCCCGCCGCGGATGGCTCGGCCCGCCTGTTGTTGGCGCTGGACGGCGTTGAAGACCCGCAAAATCTGGGCGCCCTGTTGCGCGTGGCTGATGGAGCCGGAGTGGACGGCGTGGTGCTGACCGAGCGCCGCGCCGCTCCCCTGAGCCCGGTCGCGGTCAAGGCCAGCGCTGGCGCATCCGAGCACTTGCGCATCGCCCGCGTGGTCAACCTGGTGCGTTCGCTCGAAGAGCTGAAGCGCCAGAATATCTGGGTGATTGGCCTGGATGAGCGCGGCCAGTCAGATTACGATCAGTTCGACCTGACCGGCAACTGCGTTTTGGTGCTGGGTCGCGAGGGCGCGGGGCTGCACGATTTGGTGCGCAAAACCTGCGACCATCTGCTGCGCATTCCCATGGCTGGCGGCGTCAGCTCGCTCAACGTCTCGGCTGCCGGCGCGGTGGTGCTCTACGAGGCAGCCCGGCAGCGCCGTTTGGCTGCTCGCCGCGTCCAAGACGGTAGCGGGAAAGTTGTCCCCACCGCGGGTGGGAAGAAGCAGAAAGGCTTGGGTTCATGATTTTTTCTTTTGCCCGAAAGTTGAGCGCGGATCTAGGTGGATTTCCTCAGGGGCTAAAGCCCGGTCGCTTGTTTGCGGCATTTGCGGCACGACTGAAGCCGTGCCCTTTCAAAGCCGCGACTTTAACCGCGGGTGTTGCCTTCAGCTTGGCCGCACTCTGCTGCGCCGCCCAGACCACCCCCGCTGCGCCTCAGGATCAGCCTTCGAAGGGCAAGGTCATCTTTTCTCGCTCGACCGATGAGAATGGCGAGACGACGACCGAAACCGCGCCAGCCGTTCATCAACCCGCCGCAGCAGGAAAGTTGGCCGCACCGCAGGTGCCCGATGCCGAGCGCCAGGCAGTCACCTTTACCAGCTTCGCAATGGATGTGCGTTTGCGTGAGCAGTCCCAGCAAATCGCGGTGCGCGCCCAACTCACGGTGCGCAACGATGGCAAAGCGCCGCTGGCGCGGATTCCGCTGCAAATCTCCTCTTCGCTCAATTGGGAGAGCATTCGGCTGAATAGCCGTGAGGTAGCGATTGAAGGGTCCACGCTCAACTCCGACGCCGACCACACCGGTCAGTTGCATGAGGCGGTGGTGGCGCTGCCGCGCTCGCTGGCGCCCGGCGCTTCGCTCCAGCTTGACGTGACCTACTCCGGCGCGATTGCCCCCACGGCGCTGCGCCTGATGTCCATTGGCGCTCCCAGCGATGTTGCCCTGCGCTCGGATTGGGATCAGATCGGGGTGGATTTCACCGGCTTGCGCGGCTTTGGCAACGTGGTCTGGTATCCGGTCTCGAGTGTGCCGGTGATGCTGGGCGATGGCGCGCGGCTCTTTGACGAGATGGGCGAGCACAAGCTCAGAATGGCCGGCGCGCGCTTCAGCCTGCGCCTCACCGTCGAGTTTCCCCACGGACAAGCGCCCACGGTGGCGCTGATCAACGGGCACTCCGTGCCGCTTGCGGTCGCTGAGTCCAGCGCTTCGCTCGATCAGAACCAAGAGGTGAACGGCGTGGCCACGGCCAGCTTGGACGGGGCAATCCTGGGTTACGAGGCGCCCAGCCTCTTCACCGCCATTCGCACCCCCCACCCTGGGCCCAACTTCACTGCCTGGACGCTGCACGAGAATCAGGTAGCCGTCGAGGCCTGGAGCACGGCAGCCACCGCGGTCACGCCTTTTCTGCAAGGCTGGCTGGGGCAGCAACCGCGCTCGCAGCTCACCCTGCTCGACCTGCCCGACCCGCAAGACGCGCCTTTTGAGGCTGGCGCGCTGTTGGCCACCAGCCTTCACGAGGCCAGCGCCGATCAGCTCAATGGCGTTCTGGCTCACGCCCTGACCCACGCCTGGATGCAGTCGCCCCGCGCCTGGCTCAGCGAGGGCGTGGCCCACTTTATGGGCACTCTATGGGTAGAAAAGCAGCATGGCCGCGAGCAGGCTTTGGGCGCGCTTGAAGCTGGCCGCGCGGCTCTGGCGCTGGCTGAGCCAGAGAGTCCCGGGCAAAGCGCCGGTCAGCCGCTGGCGGCAGCCATCTCGCCCGTTTACTATCGCACCAAGGCTGGCTATGTGCTTTGGATGCTCAGGGATGTAGCCGGCGATCAGGCGCTTTCGGCGGCTCTGCGCGCCTACGACCCCGCGCAGGATCTGGGCAAAGACGCGGGCCGCTGTTCTTTTGAGAAGCTGCTCGAACAGGCCGGCCTGCGCCGCGATCTCTCCTGGTTTTTTGCCGATTGGGTTGACGCCGACAAGGGCCTGCCCGACCTGAGCGTCGAGGGCGCCTTTCCCAACGCCGTGCAATCGGGCAACTGGCTGGTGGCCGTCAATCTGGCCAATAACGGCTATGCGGCGGCCGAGGTTCCGGTCACCGTGCGCTCGGCCACCAACTCAGTGGTGCAGCGAGTGCTGATTCCGGCGCGCGGCAAGGCGGTGGTGCGGCTGCTGGTGCAGGGCAAGCCCACCGAGGTGCAGGTCAACGACGGAACCATTCCCGAGACTCAGGCCAGCATTCACATCACCAACCTGGACGACGCCCCGCCCGCGCCCTCGAGCGCGCCGATCCAGGCCATCAAGCCCAAGCGGTAAAACGAATCCCCCGGCCCTCGAAATCGGGAGCTGGGGAATTCAGTTTGTCCGAGCCACTTGCAAAATTCAAAGAGTGGCTCAAGAAGTGTCAGGGCACGACTTCAGTCGTGCCGAAAAATGCTCAAGAAGATGTTGGGCTTTAGCCCCTGCGTCTGTTTATTTTCATCTACTTGCAATTTTGCAGCGGCTAAACAGGCTGCGGAAAAACTCTAAATCGGGTCTGCACTGTGTCAGGGCACGACTTTAGTCGTGCCGAAGACAGATCAGAAAAAATGGGCTTTAGCCCCTGCGGCATTTGTTTTCTATCATTTACATTCCCGCAGCGGCTAAAGCCGAAAATTCGTTTTGGCCTCAATCGGCACGACTGAAGTCGTGCCCTGACACAATCCATAGCCTGAAGGTAATTTTGCTAGAGGTACGTCCGTAAATTGCAGAGGGGATTGTAGCGCCGGTCTCCTGACCGGCTGTTCTGGCGGCGTCCTCGCCGCCAGACGCGCTTTTGGCTTGGAGGCAAGTGCATTTATACTGCTGCTCATGCGCAACGAACCCATGACGGAGTGGCAGCGGCTCACCGAGCACTACGGCCAAATGAGCGATGGCGAGTTATATGAGCTGGACGAGGATCGCAACAACCTGACCGATGTGGCGCGACAGGTTCTCAGCGAGGCGATGAAAAGCCGCGGCCTGGAGGAGTATTCCGCGGCCAAGGCGGCGTTCGTCCAGCCCGCACCGCTTGCCCACCGGGAACGCGAAATCGAAGTGGCCGATGCGGAAGGCGAATCGGATGCGGACGGCCAGCCCCACGAATTTACCTGGAAAGTGCAGCTCACCGAGTGCGCGGAACGGCAACAGGCCCTGCAGCTTCAATTGGCGCTCAAAGAAGCGGGCATCGAGAGCTGGCTTGAGGGTTTGCAGATTCTGGTAGCCGCCGATCAACTCGATCAGGCCGAGGCGGTTGCCGCGCAGCCCATTCCGCAGTCGATCATCGAGCAATTCGAGGCCGAGCCGGCTGAGTTCGAGCTGCCGGTTTGCCCCCGCTGCGGCGCGGCTGACCCCATTCTGCTCAGTGCCGATCCGCTCAACACATGGGAATGCGAAGCCTGCGAAGCGCAGTGGACGGACCCGGCCGAGGGCTGCTAGGTCCATCGACTACGCCGGGTGCCCCGGTCCCTCGCTTTTGGGGACCGGGGATTCCACAAATCTCCCGCGAGCGAACAGCGAGCAGTTGGCCGCACCGCAGGTGCCGGGTGCCCCCGGTCCCTCGCCTTTGGGAACCAGGGATTCCACAAATCTCCCGCGAGCGAACAGCGAGCAGTTGGCCGCACCGCAGGTGCGTACGG
>Ga0224528_1001288_pt1 | contig 16744 bp, 26 predicted proteins | sample CBST25metaG_2_FD_179888 | JGI IMG/M metagenome (GOLD analysis project Ga0224528, IMG submission 179888) | Peat soil microbial communities from Stordalen Mire, Sweden - C.B.S.T25 | ecosystem: Environmental > Terrestrial > Soil > Wetlands > Peat | place: Sweden: Norrbotten County, Stordalen Mire...
GTGCATAGCTTGCGCGACTGATGCTTCAGCTTGCGCTACAGACGATTCAGAGCGCGCGAAGATATCCGCCCGCAATGCGGAAAGCTCTCTGGCCCGCGCTAGCTCCTGTTCGCTATCGATTGTTTGATTCTGCTGCTGAACTTCACGCTGCCAGGCACGACGCGCACGCTCCGCAGCCTGCTCTTGCAGCTTGAACGCCCGGTCAACCTTCTCGCCCGCCGCGATAACCTTGCCGCCCATCTGCTCGGCGGCCGCGCCGGCCCGTTTCATGTGCTCTTCAGCACCTTCGATCGAAGCGTCGTATTGTTGCGTGTCGGCGACGAACTTACTCTGTACCGTTCCAATCGTCGCATCGCTCATTTCAACACCTCGCCGACGAGCAGCTTGATCTCGTCATTAAATGCCTCCAACACTCTTTGCGCCGTCGCCTCATAGGCGGGCCGCAAAAATGGATGCTCCGGCACGTCACCAATCTCTTTGCCTTCCCCTACCGCACCCTTCGGGCCAACACGGGATTTGCCGCCCTTAACGAGGCGGTGGCCATACTCGACCAGATGAGCCACGCGCGACGGATACCCTTTCGGGCCAATCAGCGCGATTACGATGCCATTTTTGTACTTACGCACCGACACGCGAATTGACCCCTTCAATGCGCCAGGGTCAAGCGCCGTACTGCTTTTGCGGTGAACCACAAGAACATTTGCCCGCTCGTTCATCTCGCGAGCCATCACCTTTGAGGCCTTGCGAACCGCATTACTCACGCCACCTTCGCGAACGACTTGGCGCAGGGCCTCAAATTTGGCTGTAATTTCCGAGATACCTGTTACCTCGCACCTCATTGGCATAGTCCACTCCAAGAAAAAGGCCGCCCCGAAGAGCGGCCTATGGTTGGCCCGATAGAAACATGCGCCAGCTCTGCGCGATCTCGTCGCGCTTCCTGGCCGGCATGCGCCGCTTCCGCTCGCGAGACTGAGGCCCAGGGGCCGCGTCTTCCTTTGCCCAGGGCAAAAGGTCGGCAAGCTTCACCACGTCCTTCGGGTGGCCCATGCTGAAATTGATCAGATCCGCACGCAGCAACGCGATTTGTTCCGCCAAGCGGCGGCTCTCCTGCTTTTGCTGCTCCCGCTTGCGCTTCAATAGGAAGCTCAGCCTGCACGGCGTCGTGCGCCAGAACCACTCTTCAGTCATCCCCAGATCGATACAGGCCGCCGACCAGTAAAACTCCCAGAGCTCCTCGCGGCTCAGTTCGTCTCGTCGACCTTTGGCTCGCCGGCCTTGGAAGGGTTTTCGTCAGTCACCCCCAAGGCAACGACGTAGGCTCTTCCGAGCGCCTTGAAGATAGTCGTAGCCGACTTGAGCGTGATCAGGCCGCAGACATCCTCAAAGGTCAGTCCCGGCTGATACCGATGCAGGGCCGCGTAGAACAACTCCGGCAACGACTGCACGCCGATAGTGTCGAACTGCAAGGAGCGCAACAGATTGACGTAGATGCCTTTTTCTGCCAGCAGCCGTTCCGCCTCACGCAACTCGCCAAAACCAAGGCAAAGTCGGTACTTCTTTCCGTCGAGGTCGAGCGTTACATCGTCGGCCAATGGAAACGCGTGTTTCACTTCCTTCTTCTTTCCCGCCATCGTCATCTCCTCACGTGCTCGGGAAAGTCGGCAACCTAGAGCCGCCGACTTTCCCGCAAAACAAAAGCGCGGCCAAGGCCGCGCTGCATCACTACTGCACTTCTGGTTCAGGGTTAGCTGCCGGCGGCGTACGTCACGGCACCGGTAATCTGCAGTTCTACCGAGAAGTCAATGGCCTTTTCAACCTGCACGCTGAAATCGCAGCTCAGCACAAGCACATTGAAGCTGTACGTGTCGCCGCTCGTCGCCTGGCTTGAAGTCTTCGGAAGCGTGATGATGCACGGAACCCGCGAACCAGACTTGTATGCGGCAAACGCGGCCACCTGGCCGGCATCGCCCGGAACCCGGTTTCCCTTGGCAGTGAAGGTTGAGGACTTCCGGATGGTCGTGAGGTATTCCGCATCGTCGCCCGAGTCGAGATTGGTAACCTCGGCCGTATTCCACTTTGGCAGGGCAGGAGGCACATCGGTCATTTCGCCGACCAAAGAGCCATTGATTGAAATCGTCGTACCGCGGCCGGCCTGTGCCTGTGAGCCGCTATACGTCGTCGTAGTTGTCGTTGTAGTATCCGCCACGCTGTTTCTCCTTAACTGGCTGGCAAGGTGTAATCGACATAGAACTCAGACATGCAGCGGAAGATCATCTGCTCCGTGCAAAAGTCGGTTCCAGGATTAACGAGATAGGTATCAAGCACGCGAGTGCCGTCCGAAAGCGTCTGCTGCCAGCCGTTCAGCGCCGCGATCACGGCTCTGCGAATCTTGGCGGCTACGGTGCCCGGTTGCAGACCGGCGCTCGACGCTGCGGCGTAGGCATCCACCTCCACGCGCTGACGCAGCACGCCAGACGTGCTGAGAGTTGGGCTTGCCAAACCTCCGACAAACCTGTAGACCACGTACGGCATCTTGGTTGCGTCGGGCGGTCCCTCGACAGCATAGATGCGGCCATCGACCAGCGCGGAAACGCCTGCATCAGCAGCCAACAATGAATAGATGCCTTCATCGATCACTGGCCGCCCCCGTTTACCTCGACGCAATAGAGCAGCAACACGCGATTGCGTTCGTAGACGTTTTCGACATACTGCACCGTGAAGATGCGGCCGCTGAAAACCACGCGATAGCCGGCCTCGATCACTGTCGGAGTCCAACGCACTTTGACAACATGCGAAACGTCCGAAATGATCTGCGAGGCCATCGAGGTTTCGCGGCCACCGGCGGTGTAGATTATGGCGCGCGTTGTGCGCGCCGTGGTCCAGCTCGCTGGAACCGCCGAAAGCCCGCGCGAATCAGGCGTTGCATCCGGTTGCTGAATCTGAATCTCGTGGCGCAGTTCGCCCGAGTTAATCACAAGCGGGTCACGCATGGGCACTCCTAACAGCGAAAACTGTCAAAGGCATACCTGCCGCAAAGAGCCTTTACGCCCAATTCAATTTCATGAGGGACGGTGTACTCGGTAGCGTCGCGGTGGTTGTACCAATGGCCGATCAGCAGGCGCATCGCTTGGCGAATCGAGGCAGGACACTTGTCGACCTCAACACCGTCTCCCCACGTGCCAGAGGTGTACTTCACCGTGATCGAGTTTGGGTCGTAGTTTTGCGCGTACGGCCAGTAGTAATCGGACTTCGGCACGAGTCGCGCCGGCTCGCTCTCCATGTCCGCCGTATACCGGGCCGCGTCGACGGTTTGCGTGTCTCCGTTCAGATCCACGTAGGAGACAGATCCAACCGCTACAACCTTCGGAAACGGCAACAAGATAGCGGCCTGATGCCAGTACCTGCCATTCATGCAATGCCGATCGTTTGGGTTGACCGTTGTCCCCTCATGCCAGTACGGAAAGAAGTCGAGATAGCAGGCCATCGACCGCTCATAGATGGCACGGTTCAGGCAGTCCGGCCCCTCGAGGTACTCGCGCGCGGCGATAATCAGGTCTTTGATCGTGTCGTCATCATCGGTAAAATCACTATCAACAACCAGATGCTTTTTAGCCTTGTCCAACGTCAACGGTTCAGCGGCCGGCGCGGTCAGTTCCTTGCAGACAGGAAACATTCAAAGAACCTCGCGGGAGCCAGTAAGGCCCCCGCAGATGATGGATGGACTACTTGATGGTCAGAGCAACCACGGGCACCGGCGTGTCCGTTTCAAGGCCGCCCGCGTTCGTCACGCCACCGCCGACGCGCGCAAAGGCCACAAAACCGACCTTGTTCAGTTCCGCATAGCGCTCATTGAGCCGCTTGAGCACCACGCCGGGCAGAACCTCGCGCCAGGTGTACGCTTCCTCGAAGTCGCCGAACTGGATGGGAACATTCCCGGTGGCCACAGCCGGCTGATACGGGTTGATCTTGACCGGATAGCCAAGAATCGTTCCCGCGAATCCGCTCAGCGCTCCATCGTTGAACGGCACAAAAATCGGACGCCCGTTGGCATCTTCAATCTGAAGAACCTTGCCCACCGTCGCAGTACTCATCAGCCAGGCCGCGCCAATGGCGTACGCCGGATCGAGAGCCGTCATCGTGTTGACCAGATCGCCGTAAGTGACCACGTCCGCCGTCGAGCTCGTAACGCCGGAGTCCAACCCCAAAAGCGACGCGACGTTGGAGCCATTGCCGTTCGTGATCCACTTCGAAGCCGTGCGCAGATAGCGGCTATTTGTCGACTTCTCGATAAAGCCAACCAGGTCAAATTCCACGTCCTGTAACAGCGAATTCTCAAGCAGGATCGGATTGGACCGAATATCATCGATCGACAACGTGACGCCACCCGTGGCCGGGTCGGTCGTCGAAGACGCCGTACTGTTCAGCACGAAGCCATTGTCGATGTCATTGAGCATCGGCGCCTTGACCGGTTCGCCCGTGGCCGTGCGCAACTTGTAGACCAGGTCATAGACGCTTCCGGCCGCCTTCTTCGCCACCTTCGGGTCCACGACCGCGGTCGGAATCATCACCCCGCCATTGGCAGAGACCGACAAATCGCGATGCTCAAACTGCTCCTTCTTGAGCCACGACCGCAGAGCTTTTCCGGTTGCCGAGCGCTGTTCTTCGTGGCTGCGCGCATCGGCCGGCTGTCCTTCGCCTTCCCCGTCCGGGTTGCCACGCGGAATCGCGGCCGCGCTGCGACCCTCGGTGAGTTTGTCGATCTGCTCCAGCCGCTCGGCATCCTTCCGCAGTTCTTCCGCGTCCGCGAGCATCTTGTCGACCTGCCCGCGCTGCTCCTTGGACACCTTATCGCCGCCCATGATCTTCTGGGCATCCAAAACCAACTTGGCACGCTGTTCACGCAGTTCCTTCGCCTTCATTGCTTCTCCATTTCGTTGTTGTGGTTGTCGATGTGCCGGACGCGCCGACCGCGCGGGCCCCGCGGCGCACAGCTCTCCAGAGTCGTCGACAATGGTGCCGACAGCGTGCTGGAAATCTATGCGTGAGATTTAGTCGAGCTCGGCGAGCTCAAGAGCGATCCGCAGCCGGCGACTTTCATCGGCGCAGGTACAGTTCGGGTCGTCGCAGTCAGGATTGGAGCAATCGTCGCAATCGCCCGCCTGGCACTCCGGACAATCGCAATCGCACTCGTCATCGTCGCCCCCATCGCGATGCTCGAGCGCCGCCGCAAAGCGCGACCTCATCTCTGCCGGCATCGTGGGCGGCAGACTTCGCGCCTGTGTGTTGGTCGCCAGATACGCCGGCCAGGTGACAGGCGAAACGTCAATCAGCGAGGCAAACTCAAGGATGCGGCGCGTCACCGAGCCGTCCTCGTTTTCCGTCCACTGGTCGCGCTCACAAACAAACCCAAAGCTCGATCCGTTGATGTCGCCACGGCGGATCGAGGTCATCAGGTCACGAGCAAACTGCGTATCCGGCGGATCGATCACATAGGACAGGCCGCGCGCATCGACGCTCAAGTGGAGCGTGTTCGCTGTCGTGCGGCCGAGGACCAGATTCTCGTCGTGATTGAAAAACGCACACACGTCAGGAGTCGTCGCCAGCACCGCGTCAAAGGCGTGAGGATCGATCTCCTCGCGAACCTCTTCGTAGAACCCAAGATCCTGGCTCTGCGAATCGAACACCGCCGCATAGCCGCTGATCTTGGGCGCGTCATCCGCACCGTCCGCACGCAGCTCCATGCGCAGAAAGCGCTGCTCTGCCTTGCCTTGTGCGGGCTGCTTTTTATGCTTGCCCATCCTCTTCCACCTCTCTGGCCGCCTTGGCCTCGCTACTTTTGCGCGCGCACGCGACGTGGATCGATCGCACGGCCCGCAGGAACTCCTGCGAGGCCATGGATGAAAGATTTTCTTGACCGATCGCGGCGGGCCACTCGACGGCGCGAACCTCCATCGCCTGCACCACACGGCGAACCGTCTCATCCTCAAAATCAGTCGTCAGATCGGCACCGGTGTAATCTGCCGCAACGCGCACGATAGAGCGCAAAACAGGCTCAAATAGCCCCGAAATCGTTCCATAATCGCGCTTTTCTCCCTCGGAAAGCTGTCGAAAATCGTTGGCATAGATTGAAATGAACGAGCGCGTATAGCCGCCCAGTAGCTTGCGCTCCTGCTCTGTGGGCGCTTCGCCCTCTGGCCGCACCGGGGCTGCGCTCGGCGCGGCCTTATCGCCCGCGGTGAGCAGAACCTTGGCTGAGGTCATGTTGACCGGGACGCGATAGATGTCGAGTTCAGCAGGGCCAGGGTTATCGCCCAGTTTGCGGCGCACATCGTTCGGGCAGTACCAGCCCCATTGCACGCCGGCCGCGAAGCCTTCCTGCTGCGTTTTGAAGTCGCCGCGCAACCGCTCGGACACGTCGAAGGAAGCAAAATACTTGTTTGCCTTGCGGCCCACACGCGGCATCAACTTGCGAATGATCTCAATCTCGAAACGACCGATATATGGCCGCAGCGTATCGGTAACAAACTGCAAGCTCGTCTGTTCCGCATTGTTGCCACTCAGCCTCGACGTATCACCGACGTAGTGAGGTGGGATGCGGAACAGGGCCGCAATCTCGGATCGCTGGAACTGCCGCGTCGCGAGAAACTGTGAGTCCTCGGGAGAGAGGCCGATCTGCTGATATGACCACTCGCCGCCGAACAGAAACGCCGTGCGACCTTGGTTTTCGCCGCCGTTCTGCTCTTGCCATGACTCGATGGACTCTTTTTTCTTCTCCTTGCTTGGCATTCCCTTGTTGATAAGAACGCCGCCAGGCCGTGAGCCATTGCCGAAGAAGCGCGCGCCGAACTTCTCTGCAGCCTTTGTCAGGCCGAGCGACTGGCGCGCCATGCTGATCGGGGAAATTCCCTTGATGCCATCCAGGCTGAACAGCAACAAGTGCAGCATGTCCTCCGGATCGATGATGCGAGTTTGCCCGGGCGCTTCGCCGTCGCTGGTCTCGTAGAGCAATTTATTGTCGCGCCGGATCGGGCGCGTCTTCAGCGGATGCAACGGCCAAAGCGCTACGGGCTGGCCGATTGGATTCCGTTCGATCTGCGCGTAGGAATTGCCGGTCAAGGCCACGGCGCCGATCATCTGTTCCTTGAAGGTGACCGCGCTCATTTCCGGGTTTGGCTCTACCGCCAACAGGTAGTGGAGCGAGGCGTCGACAGCTTCGCGTATCCCTTGTTCCGTGCGCTCCCACAACTTGAGCGGGAGCGATGAAACCGACTCGGCAAGGCAGCGTACGCAGGCATACACGGTCGTGATCTGCAACGCCGTACTTTCGTTGACCAACTCACCAGAGGCCGTCGGTTCGCCGCCGTAGAGCATCTGGAATGCTGCCGGGCTTGACAGAGGAACAGCGGGGTTCTCCAGCGACATCGAGCGATGCTCACTGAGCCCGAGCGAAATCAGCCCCCCGGACGACACGGTTTCACTCTCGGCTGAATCTTCATTCAGCCGAAGCGACAGTAAATCTGCCATGAATACCCCTATGCGTATGCAATGTCTATGTCAGAGGAGCCAGAGGCCCCCATGACGCGCGTAATCGCCATAATCAGCGCCACAATACCGTCAATTTTTTCGCGCGATCGAGCCTTGTCCGGCTTGATGTTTCCAGCCGGGTCCATCGCCGCCACAACGTTTGAAGCCATCCACCGCAGAACAGGATTGCCACCGTGCGCGAGTTGCCCGGTCATCACGAGCTCAAGCAGGCGCTTGGTCGGCGCGGCCATATCGCCAAAACCCTGGCCAACCTTGACCATTTCAAAGCCGTCCTCCATCAACTGCGTCACGATCTCGGTCGAGTTCCAGCGATCGAAGCCGATCTCGCCAATGTCGAACTCGTCGCGCAGCTCAAGGATCTTGGCGTGGATGAAGCGGTAATCGATCACCGTGCCATCGGTCAGATTAAACAGCCCCTGGCGCTCCCACAGGTCATACGGCACACGATCACGCGTGCATCGTTGCTGAATGTTGTCCTTCGGCAAAAAGAAATACGGAAGCACAATCCATCGCGGATCTTCGTCTGTAGGCTCAAAGAGCAGCACGAACGCCGAAATGTCGATGGTGGTCGAAAGGTCGAGGCCCCCGTGGCAACGCCGGCCGCGCAGCGCCTCGCGGTCGATGGTGACGCCGCAGGCGTCCCACTTGTCCATCGGCATCCAGAGGCTGTGCGTAGTCGTCCAAACACACAGACGGAAGCGCAGGAAGCTATTCAGCGAGCTCGGCTCGTTCTTGGCCTTGTTTGCTTGCTGGCGAAGATCGTCGAGCTGCACCGCGGTGCCGATGCACATATTGGCCTTGGGCCAGTTTCGCTCGTCTTCCCAGTGCTCAATATCCTCCGGATCGAGGCCGCAAATCCACGCGAACCAGGTATCGTCCTGAACGATCCCCGCCAGAACCTTTTCGGAATACTCGCGCTGCTTGTAGCAGACCGAGTTCTGATCGTATCCGCTGTTGGTGATCGCGAACATCAGCGGCTGTTTGCGCTTGCCCATGGCGCTGTAGAAGACATCCCACACGCCAGAGGTCTTATGCACATGCAGTTCGTCGATCACGACGAACGACGGCCGCAGGCCCATCAGGTTACTATCTTCCGATGCGCACGGCTCAAACTTCGAGGCCGTGCCCGCGATGGACAGGTTGTCCTGCGAAACCAGAATGCGCTCGCGCAGCCAGTCCGACTTCTCGACCATCAGTTTAGCCGTGTTAAACACCAGCTTGGCCGTTCGTCTGTCGGTCGCGGCGGCAAACACCTGCGCGCCAGGCTCGCCGAAGGCGTAGAGCTCGTAGATACACAGCCCGGACGCAATCAACGACTTGAGATTGCCTCGACCGATCTCGGCATACGAGAACTTGAAACGCCGGATCAGCTTGCCGGATGAGCTTTTGCGCTTCCATCCGTAAAGAATCCAGAGCAGCGCCTGCCACGCCGGTTCAAGGTGGATCGGTTGGCCATCGTACTCACCATCGACGCCCACAAGGAACGCCGGGAAGAAATAGATGACGCGCTCGGCAGCCTCGCGGTCGAATTTCAGGCCGCGCTTTCTGCCTTCCTTCAAATCACGGCAGTGCCGCTCAATCTGCAGGCGAACAAGTTTCGACGTGAGGATCTTTCCAGAGAGCACACCGTCTATGTACTTCTCTGCAGCCGATCGCTTACGTCTCATGCTTTACCTGATTCCGTACTTCTCCGCATAGGCAGCGCGCGGGTCAGACCGATTCGCGCCACTCGCGCCAGACGCTTGCTGCCCAGCCTTCCACCTGCTCTCCACGATGGTGCGGATCTCGCGCGCCAATGTTGTACGCTCCCCGGTCTTGATCGTCTCGTTTCGTTCCTTGACTTTGAGTCGGCAGATTGCCTCGACCGTGAAGCGGTCCGAGAAATCCGCCCACGGCCACATCGCCAGGCATTCCTCCCAGATCGCGCGCAGCCTTTCGGCCTGGCGGTATCCGCTCTCCGGACTCTGGATCATGAAATCTACCGGCGGATTGCCAATTGGCACACTCGGCCCGGCCGACTCGACAACGCGATCCTTCAGCCGGCCAGGGTTCTTGTTCCCGGCACCCGTCAGGAGCAGCAGTGCAGTCGGTTTTCGCGGTCTTCCAGGCATAAAGCAACACCTCTTCGCGCCACCTTGCGGTGAGCGCGCGTGTAGAGTGGCTTTTAGGCGTCAGCAAACACGCATCTATCGCACCACCCCAAAAACAGCAGATTTTCAGCCAAAAAGTCCAAAAACTTCATTTTGTGGATACGTGAAGAAATCTTGGGCACGGTCTCCAGACGCATGGTCGAAATATATTCAGACCCCCTATCCCCCAGGGGCCATGACGCGACTACTCTCCACGAGCCGTACGCGTGTCATGGTGCGCTTCACACAGCGGCATCAAGTTCTCCTCGGCATACTTCAGCTCTGGATGAGCTTTCAGCTTGAGCTTGTGGTGGACATGCTTGGCCAGTGCCGTACGCCCTTCCGCCGAACAATCAGCACAAAGCGGATGCGCCATAAGATACAGCCGCCGAAACTCTTGCCATCGGCGATCATATCCACGAGAATGTGCGCTCCCGCGCGGCTCGCTTGCGCGGCCCGCTGCTCTGCACGCATCACAATATCCACGCTGCACGGCACGACCGCACCCACCGCGACACGTCTGCTTCGGAGCCACCGGCATGGTCAGTCCCCATTCGACAGCGGAATGCCGCGCTGCCCTTCGATGTGCGAGACGCGCCTATCGAGGCCAATGATAACCACGTCATGATGCTCTATCTTGACGTCGTGGCGCTTTACTTCGCTATCGACTCCAGCCACTTTCTGATCCGTCCGGCCAGCACGATACGCCATCGCGAGCAGATTCAACAGCGCGCCCGCACCGACCGTGATCTGGATCTGCAACGTTCCATCCATCAGACGCTCTCCCAAAAAGAAAAAGGGCCGACACGCTCACGCGCATCAGCCCAACTTGTTACGCAACCAATCGGTGCTGGCCAAAGTATTCGACCTTAGCTTCAAGCCGTTCCGTAAAGTCTTCCGGCGGCAACGGCCAATTGGTTCGCGCGTCGCGAGCCTTCAGTCGTTGTTCTTCGCTCAGGCCTGCCGTTTGTGATGGCCGCCGAATCGCGTACTGCACCATTTCCGACATCGAAATAGCGCGAGGCGATTCGTGAGTCTCATAGGCATTCCACTCTTCGCGCCGGCGTATCTCATATCCGGCGTGCTCGTTGTTTGTGTAGTAGACACGTGACCATTCGCCCTGGCGACACATGCGCTCGCCTTCAGCAAAAATCACATCTCTAACGCGCAGCCAATCGCCCACAGCACCATAAGGAGCGTACAGGATAAATTTTTTGCAACTTGTGCGCACTGATGGACGTTTGCCCATAGAAAATGCGCCAAACGAGAGGAGCACCAAAAGAAAAACCGGCTTGCGCCGGCAGGGATGATTCCTTTAATGCTGTCGAGTTGATACACGTCGACCTACTAGGTACTACGCAGGCTCTATCGCGGCCAACACCCTCTAGCGGGATGACGAGTCTCTCGACAATCAGCAATCTATCCGATCCTTCGGAAGAATGCAAATCGGACGCAAAAAACGGGCGTAGCCAACCGGCCACGCCTGTCATTTTTAATCGGAAATCAATAAATCTTGATTTTGCGATTACCCGCGTGAACACTGCGCAATTCCAACAATCTCCAGCGTGGCATCCCAGTAATACTCCCCGCATTCTTCGAGTTCCGCCACCACCACGGCCGCAGGCGGAAACTGCTTCAATTTATCGACTGATTCTCCAACTTTCGCGCGCGGTCTTCTATCGCGACATGCCTGACAATGAACTCCGAGTAGGCCGGTGGAATCGCTTGACTGAGCGTCTTCATGCTCATCCAGTCAATACCCATCGCCTCACGCGCCTGTTCGACTGTGAACGTCTCGCGAACCACATTCCTAACCACGTTCGTCTGAGGGGTGCTCCCTGTGACCGTGATTGATCTCGGCCGCACGTTATCGACCGGAGTGTGTCCGCACACCGTAAGCACTTTTGGCGCGGTGAAGTGCCCCTCCCTGCCGCAAACCGATAACGCCTGGACATGCCCATGCTGACAACGCGGCCGGAGCGGAATTGAAAATGAAGTCTCAAAAACGCGATGCCGCCGAAGCTCTGCACGTCCATCCTTAGTGCACAATCCGAACATTGTCCCGCAGAGCATGATGAGGAATCCAGACTCTCCCAGAGGAGCATCTTCGACATTTTCTATGCAGTATGGAGTGCCCGACATCACAAGCCTCGACCGTGTGGCCGGAATCAGGTTCGGTCGGTCTTTCTTGTGCAAATGGCGTAGTCGCGAGAACGCCTGGCACGGAGGACTTGCCCAGATAAAATCGAATCCATCAAGTGGGAACGTAAGCGCATCCGCCTGAATAAACCGAAATGGATAACGAGGCTGCGGGTTTATATCCACGCCGGTCACGTCATAGCCTGCACGATGCAAACCCATCGACGCACCACCTCCGCCGCAGAACAGATCAAGGGCCTTTTTCATTGTCATCCTTGTTTCTGCGGCGTCATTGCCGCCCGCCTGCTGTACCGCGTCACCGGCATCTGCGCTTCGTTCACCGCATCAGCCAGCGCCTGGCTGTACGCCGCCAACTGACCAGCCATGTCCAACGGCTCAGACTTGCTCAACGCGCCGCGCCGCAACGTCCAAACCTGCACAAAGCTCCGCGTCAAAATGCCCTCGCTTGCTGGCGTTCGATTTCTTTGTAATCCCATGGCCAGGTGCTCTCGTCGAGCCACAGGCCAAGCGAGATAAACTTCGCCGGGCCGTACTGGTAGCGCAGACGTGATGCAAGTTTTGCGTGCTTGCGCACGGCGTCAACCATGCGCTTTGCCAGCGCGCCTAGCGTCTCACCCTGTCCAGTGCGCGTCTGCAGTGCCGCCTCAATCACCGGCCCAACGCCGCGTCGACGCCGGTTCTCGACGTAGCCGCACTCGCGCATCACCCACACTCGCGCTGCCTGCACATCGGCAAACCCCAGCTCTGGCTCTTCCTGTTTTTGCCCCTGCTTTGCGGCCACCGCGGCCTTCGCGTTTTCCTCGCGGTAATAGCGCTCAAACCCCGCGCGCAGGGCCGGATTGCACGCCTCAAGGTGCTCTAACTGGTCCTGCTTGAACTCGTTCGCTACCATGGCATCATCGTCGTGTCCCAATCCACAACGCCCAGCCGCATCACAAACCATGAAAGCCGCGCCTCGTTCAACCGCACTTCGCGTGTCGGCGACTTGCGCCAGATAGGCGGCGCTGGCTGTTGGCGACGATTCGCCGCCACCTTGCGACGCAACGGGTGCAGCGTCGCCAGCGCATTCACCGCGTACACCGGCTTCTGCAGGCACTGGCAGTGATCCCACCCGTTCATCAAGGCTCCGTAGATTTTCACTTTCATGCTCAGCTTCCTCACACGTTCCTCCGTTCGCCTCCCCCTCGCGGTCGAGGGGGATAAGGGGGAGTTGCTTTTGTTCTTGTTCCTGTTTAGGTTCCGGTTCGCGCATGCGCGTTCCATTAAGCGAAAGCGCATTTTGCCGCCCTTTTGCCGCCCTTTCTACCGCCCTTTTGCCGCCCTTTTGCAAAAAAATGCCATGCTCAGAAAGGGCGGCAGGCTGCCACCCTTTTGGCACCTCATCCAACTCGGTAAAAAAGTAGTAGGTGATCTGTGCGCGGCCCTGATGTTCGGGGTGCATGCGGATGATTACCTGCTTGCGCTCAAGCGCGGCCAGATAGCGCTGGCACGTCCGCCTGTCGCACATCGAGTCCTCGGCAATCGTCGAGACGCTGGGATAGGTGTAGCGGCCTGCGTGGTCCTGATGCGAGTCCGCCAGCACCATCAGCACTAGCTTCTCGCGCGGCGAGATCAGCTCGCCATTCGGGCACTGCAACAGCCCCTTTGCGTATGCGGATGCTCTTGCACTCATGCCAGCACCTCCGCCATCGTGGCCGTGATCGTGTCGGCCGTCATCATCGTCTTGTGAGTCCCTGAAAATTGCACAGTGCTACCCCATGCCCTACGAGCTCTCTGTCCGCAGCGCCAATTTCTCAACTTTGTTTCGGGTTACGCCGCCACTGACCTACGGTGGCCCATCCGCTCGTAATGCTCCTGCCAGTTACTCACCGGCGCATGGCATTGCGGGCACCACTCCAGACGCGACTCACACGGCGCACGCCGTGCTGGTTTCCTGCCTGGCTTGGGCTTGGGTTTCTGCTCCACAGTGGCACCCACGTTCATGCGGAGTTTCCGGCGTGGCTGATACTTTTTGCGCCCCGTCGTCAACTGCACGCCAAGCATCTTTGCGCGGACTTCTACTGCGCGCAGCGTGCGCCCAATCCGCTCACTGGCCCGCTCTACCGTGCTGCCATCCATCTCTCGCAACAGCGCATCCTCTTCCGGTCGCCACCATGGCCGCACCGCCGCCAACCTCACACCTAGCCGCGCGGCCATCATCTTGACGGCATAACATGAGCGGCCCGTTGCAAGGCTCAGGGCATTCAACGTAGTGCCAGGCCCAGCAGTGCGAAGCTGCTCAATCTCCTCGGGACGCCAACTACGCGAACCGTTGCGCAACAACCCTATGGTTTTCAGGTGCCCCATCACGGCGAACCGTGATCGCCCCACGGCCTCGGCAATCTCACTCACCGTCTTTTCGCTGCGCAGCCGACGCAGCAAACTCTCTTCCACTTCCGACCATCTCGGCCCTGCGCCCATTACGCCACCTCCCCTGCATTGTGGTGATGCATCCACTTGCCCATGTGCTCACTCGCCCAGTCCCGCGTCGTGCGCACCTCGCGCAGCCGCACATCATCCGTGCGCGCCATCAGATCGATCATGGCCAGCAGGCTGCCAATCTTGCGCTCAAGGATTACCTGATTCGGCAGGCCAGTACGCGGCGACGTGCCGCCATAGCCATACCGCAGCACCTTGCCCGCCATCACCGAGGCCTCACCACAACGCTCGACCAGCATCACCAGCCGCTCAATCTGTGCAGACGAAAGATCGCCGTGCGCCTGGCTCTCTGATTGCGGCCAGACGGGAACAATTCGGCAACAGCCAGAGGACACAACTATTTCTTTCGGGTCTGGCTCACCCCAAACACAGTCCAGGGGCGGCCGCATTTTCTTCGACCACAGTCGCGCCGGAAACTTGCGCAAAAACTCACCTACCCGCATATCCACCCTCCCAACTCACCCGTTGCGATGCCAGCTTGCGCTGCATCTTTTCTCGTTTCGCGCGTGCTCGCGCCACGCACGCCTCATGCCGCGTCGGATAGGACCAGCAATCCTCGTGCTTGCGCACCAACGCCTCGCGCATCTGCGTCATGGCCTCCGGATTGCGAACCACAACGCTCTGCACCAAGGCCAGCGCGCCGCACCCAAGGCACTCAAACGCGCATTGAGCCTTGCGAAAGACCACGCCACCGCCCGTAGGCCTGCGTCGACCGCGCCGCGCGGTCAAGCGACTACCTCGCCACGCGGCACGGCTTCGATCTCCACCTTGAGCTTTCCGTCGATCACCTTCAATAACTCCGCATGCGCATCGATCATCGCCGCACACGCATGATCCGTGGCTATATCTAACCCCTTAGCATGCGCGTGAGCACGATCAGCATTGCCCTTAATGCGTGCATATTCCTCGCGCGCCGCCCGGAGTTTCTTTGCTGTTTTCAGCAGTGCCAAATCTTCCATTACTCACTCCCTCACCGGCTCCAACTCGGCCCGGCCAGCCTTGCGCTTATGCTCGCGGGCAACCTGCAAACCCGCCATCAGCCCCGGCAATCGATCCGCCACCACCGCGCCCGCATCGTGCGGCGCAACCTCTGGATCGGCCGCCAGAACCCCATCGTTGACGCGGACCACGATCACGGCCAGCGCGCCCGACTTGCTCCGCAGCCAGTCCGCCATACCCTCGACCGTCCCCGTTTTGTTCCAGTCGCGCCCATCTGCCATATCCCACCGCCTACCGATCCGTAACAGCCAGCAAAATCACAAACAACAAAGCGCCGTGGTCGTCATGGTGCAAAATCGAGTAGTAGATGCCCCACAGCGACATCGCTTGCACTGTCGTCTTGCCGATCCAGCTCACCCACGACCGCGCGTGCTGCCGCCACCCGGCCGCCATCTACTCCTCCAGCCCGACGCGCTGGGCTAAACGCCCCGAGCGGCTGTCCAACTCGTCCAGGTAGGTACGCTCTTCCTCGAGCACGCTGCTGATCTGATCGAGCCGCTCCTCGAGCAACGCGTTGCGCTCATTCATGCCGCGCGCCAGGTCGCGATTGCGCTCGACCAGCGCCAGAATGTTCGCATCCACCGCAAACCGCGCCGGCATTACCTCTACCGACCTCACCGCTGCCACCTTCTGCCTTGCCGTTGCTGCCACCGTCCGCTCCTCTTAGCCCTTGCGGGCACCTGCGTTACAGCTCTGCGTCCTGCGCTTCGTCGCCGCCATCGTCGGGCTTTGGCGGCTCTGGCTCACCACCGGCCAGCTTTTCGAGATCCTCAATCGAGGCAAACAGGTTGAGCTGCATCTCGTCGTCGGTCATCGCTTCATCGCGCACTACCTCGCCAGTGTCCAGGCGCACAATCCGCTTCGTGCCCTCGCACGGCATGTGGTAGATCACCTCACAGCGCACAAAACGCACCTCGCAACGTGTCTTGATCGCCCGCGCAACCTTGCGTTGATCCTCGGCGAGTCCGGAGAGCTGGTCCTTGTAGCGCTTCATCGCGTTTGAGCGCTCCTCACTCACCTCGTCCATGCGCGCAATCAGCCCGCACAGGTAATCGCCGCGCGATCGCACCTCGTCGTCAGTGAGTGCCGTCGCCAACTCAAGCTCGATTCTCTTTGCCATTTCGCCCCCTCGCTCAGTAGCAGCGCTCGACACGCATCGCCAGCAACCACACGCACGCACAGATACCAATCAACGCCAAAAGCCACGCGTTACTGTGCACCAAATTCAAAATCCGCGCCTTCACGCCATCCTCTTTCCACGTCGCCCACGTCGCACAATCTCCGCGTGAACCTCGGCCGTCGTCTTCTTCCGCCGCGCCGGCCGACGGCGACTCTCTGCGATGTACTGCCGCACACAGCCTGGCGCACTGCAAACCGTGCGCGCGTTGTCGTGCCAGCCGCACGTATCGCCATCCTGCAAGGTGCAGGGGCTC
>Ga0224528_1001290_pt1 | contig 16739 bp, 14 predicted proteins | sample CBST25metaG_2_FD_179888 | JGI IMG/M metagenome (GOLD analysis project Ga0224528, IMG submission 179888) | Peat soil microbial communities from Stordalen Mire, Sweden - C.B.S.T25 | ecosystem: Environmental > Terrestrial > Soil > Wetlands > Peat | place: Sweden: Norrbotten County, Stordalen Mire...
CATCATCGCCGCTGCCGCTCAAAAGCAGGCGATGGAGATCAAGGCTTCGGAAGACAAGATGAAGGAAGCCATCGCTGGAGACATCGCCAACTCGATCGTCATGAACAAGAGCTTGGCCGCATCCTTCAGGCAGACGGGCGAGCAGATGGCCGAGCAACTGATTAAAAACCTCATCATGATGGAGCTAACCGGCGACAAGGAAAAACTGATTCATGCCAAGAACGCCTACGGCAAAGCCTTTGACGCGATGTCAGGCATTCCACCCGCACCGATGTGGGGCTATGCAGCCGGTGCAGCGGCATTCGCGGCAGTCATGAGTTTTGAAGAAGGTGGCAAGATTCCAGGCTCAGCAGTTGGCTCTGCTGGTGCTGTCCCGATCATTGGGCATCAAGGGGAAACCGTGGTTACGAAGGCCCTCACGGATCGTGTGGAGGCCTCGGAGCGCGGTGGGAACAGCGCAGCCTCCGGTCAACACAACTGGCATTTCAGTCCCACTATTCACGCTGTGGACGCAGAGGGCGTGGATCGGGTGCTCGCCAAGCACAGCAGTGTGTTTCAGCGTCATGTGGCCGCGACGATCAGGAGGATGAATAAGTGAGCTACCCAGTAATGCCAACCATGCCACTGTCCATGGCCGCCGGATTGAAGAAGTCTCCCAACTTCAACACCGTGCGCCAGAAGGGCCCTGCCGGTGTCAACGCTGCCATTGCACTGAAACCGTTCTGCACGTGGGACTTTGAGTTTTCGCTCGACCACATCACCGGCCACGAACACACCGCTGCGTCCGTGGTGGCACAGATGCTCGGAACGTTCATGGCTACTGCCGGGGGCGCGTCACCATTTTTGTTTGCGGACCCCCAGGATAACGCCGTGACCGGTGCGCAGTTCGGTAAAGGTGACGGCACCAGCAAGTCGTTCCAACTGTCTCGCAACATCTACGGTTACCCGGACATTATCCAGAACCTGAACGGAACCCCATCCATATATGTAGCGGGGACTCTCACTCCCCCAGCTTCAATCAGCGCCACAGGGATCGTCACCTTCACGGCTGCCCCTGCCTCTGGTGCTGTCCTGACGTGGACCGGCAGCTTTTTCTACGCCTGCCGCTTTGCCGAAGATACCATCGACGCGACACGGAGCTTCACTATCAACTCCGGCATCGATAACTGGATGATTCAGGGAGTCAAGTTCTCCAGCGAGTTCGTGCCAACCTCGACATATGGCATCATCGCCGCACCCGGGGGCGTGTAATGAAGCGTCTCATGCCCGCATCCCTCATCAACTTTTTGCAAACGAACCCCAACTGCATTCGTGCCGACATTTTTACGATCTATCTCCCCAATGGCGAATTCCTGTTGGCCACGGATGGCCAGTTCGACATTACCATTCCTGCTGGCACACCAGGATGGACGAACCCGACCGCAACTTACTCAGCCTCGCTATGGGGCCAGTGGAGCCGGGGAGCTATTACATCGGACGCCAGCTTCGATCTGCACTCCAACACGATGGACTTGACCTGCATCCCGCAACTGGGAACCACGTATCCCGGCGCTCCGACAGGCATCCTGAACGCCGCGTTGAATGGGCTCTTCGACGCCTGCGGGATAATGGTCCAAACCGTCTACTTCCCACTCGGCCAGTACGGCAATGTGAGCGCGGGGGTCGAGACCAAGTTCTGGGGGCAGATCACCGACATCCAGAGCATCGCCCGCACCAGCGTCAAGTTTCAATGTGCGGATTATTGTTATCTGCTCAACGTCAAGGTACCCACCCGGATCATCCAGGCCAACTGCCCGTGGGGGTTCACGGATACCAATTGTGGTCTCACAGCCGCAACCTACACGACCACCTTCACAGCCGCGACGGGTACGACAGGTTGGGTGATGGTTCCGGCCACCGCATTCACACAGGCGGCGGGCTACTACACGCAAGGCGTGGTCAAGTGTTTGAGCGGTGCGAACATCGGTCTCAGCCAATGCGTCAAGCTCCACGCCAGCGGGCAGTTGCAGGTCATGTACCCGTGGATCTTCGCACCAGCGATTGGTGACACGTTCTCGGTTATCGCCGGGTGCGACAAGTCGGTGACGACCTGCGGACAAAAATTCAACAACAAAATTAGGTTTGGGGGAATGCCCCTCGTCCCACCCCCACAGAATGCGGTGTAGGATGTTGACTCAAACACAACGCGAAGCTGTCATCACCGAGACCGAGTCCTGGATCGGCACAAAATATGCCGGGTGGTCATGTGTCAAAGGCGCAGGAGTCGACTGCGGGCAATTACTTTGGGCCGTGTACCACAACTGCGGACTCATCCCGGTGGTGGACCTGCCCAAAGATTACCCGCTCTTCCTCGGTCAGCACAGGGCCTCCACCGAATATGTGGACTTGGTCCTCCAATACTTTCGGGAGATTCCCGAGGCTGAAGTGCAGCCGGGTGACCTCGTAGTATGGCGTCTCATCGGCTCCAAGTCGTACTGCCACGGAGCCATCATAAAATCCTGGCCCGACTGTTTTATTCATGCCTTCAACACGTCGGTCCGGGCGGGGAACGCCAAGTCGCGGCTTCGCTTTTTGAAGTCGGAGAAACTCTTCTTCAGCCTAAAGGATGAATTCTGCATGACGAATTGTGAGGCCTCCTCGTGAGCAATGTATTTGGTGGCGGCGACAGCAGCACAACAGATAAACTTTTCGGAGTTAAGGTAAACTCCTCCGAACTCGGCAAGCCTGTCACCTGGATCATGGGCTGTGTTAAAACCAACCAGCAAATCTTGTGGGAGGATGGGTTCAGTTCGCAGGCTGTCAGCAGCGGCGGAAAAGGCGGAGGCAAGGGAAGTTCAAGCGACATCTACTCCGTCAACTTGATCGCTGGTCTTTCCGCCGGGCCTATCAGCGGTATCGGCGATGTGTGGTCCGGACAATCATGGCTGGGTTCACCCAAAGCGTACGAAAGCTATACCATCGCTGGGCCGTCGTACACCTACACCCCCACCAACGCCAGTGCGATGACCAACGACTATGGGGTCACGCCCACCAGCACCTACTCCGCCTCGTACACCGATTACTCCTCGCCCGGCTCGACGACGGTGAGCAACACCACGTCAACTCCATTTGCGAAAGTGGCGTATGGTACCACCCTCACCGCTGGTACATACAGCGTCAACCCCACCACGGGTGCGTACAACTACTCCAGCGCAGATGTGGGCAAGACCGTCACCATGGCGTACGGCTACCTCTTGACGACCATCAACAACCAAGAGACGGACATTGTCCCTGCGGGCAAGGCGATCTCGGTGGGAGCCAACTACGCCTTTAACGCGGACCTGGGCGTGGTGTATGCAGGCACGGGAGCCAACTCCGGGAACGCTCTCACACGCGTGAGTGGCACGCCCACCACCACAGGCACCTACTCACAGAGCGGCTCTAAGCCCGCCACCTACAAGTTTGCATCAGGCGACGTGGGGGCTGAGGTCGTCATCACCTTCCAGCTATACAACCCCGATGCGGTGGGGCAAGACGAGTCCACGATGTTGGACTTCACCCTGGCAGAGGGCAACATAGGGCAGAGTCCGTACAGCTTCCTTTCCGGCAGCTACCCTGGTGCAGCCCTGGGTTACAGTGGTATCGCCACGGTGCTCTACGAGCCCATGGATTTGGGGTCGAGTGGGGAGGTGCAAGAAAACAGCTTCGAGGTCATCACTCCGGACATCTACGGAGGCGTGTACGCCAGCGGCACGGCGATCATGGATTGCAACCCTGTTCGGTGTATGACTCGGGTCCTGACCGATACGGCCAACGGTCTCGGCGTTGGGGCCATCCCCTTCCCCGCTGCATTCCTCGATAACGGTCCAGGCGGAACGTGGGGATCTCCCGGCACGGCAAGCGTGCAGAGCGTAGGAGCCACGGCATGGAATTGGTTCGCCGCGAACAACTTCTTCATTTCGCCGGTGCTCGATTCGCAGGACACGGCAGACTCCACCATGAGCAAGTGGCTGGAGGCGGGCATGTGTGCGTCCTTCGTATCTGAGGGCCTGCTCAAGCTTGTACCTTACGGCGACACCACCACAGCGGCCAACGGTTGCACGTGGACAGCGCCCTCAACTTATGTTGCTGCTCTGGACGACACCTGCTTCCTTGCTAAGGATGGTGCGGACCCTGTCAGCATCAAGCGGTCCGCGTGGCAGGATGCCTTCAACACCGTGCAGGTGCAGTGGGACAACCGCAACAACCAATACGCTAAGGAGATCACCGAGGAGAGCGACCAGGCTCTGATCAATCGCTATGGATCGCGCATTGAGGACCCGCAAGACTGGGACTTCATTCACACCCTATCGGCTGCTACCTTCGCCGCCAATATGCGCTTGAAGCATGGCACCTACATCCGCAACACCTATGAGTTCACGCTTCCGTTCACGTACTCCTACATCGAGCCGATGGATCTGGTGACGCTCACAACATCGAGCGTGTGGGCGCAAGGGATAAGCAACACCAACCTCGGCGTAATCAACCTGCCCATCCGCATCACCAAGATCGTTGATGACCCGACTGAAGGGTTGAAGATCGAGGCAGAGGATTATCCGTTCGGTGCTGGATGCGCCACCCTCTACAACAAGGGGCAGTCTGCTGGCGAGGTAGTCTCCAACGCATACGCATCCCCCGGTACATCGGAGGTTGTACTCTTTGAGGCCACTGGCCGCCTGACCGGCTACGCAGGAAACCAACTGTGGATCGGCGCATGTGGCACGGGCGAAAACTACGGTTCCACCAACGTGTGGGTCTCGCAAGATGGAACCAATTACTCGCAGATCGCGCAATTGACCACTCCATCTGTGATCGGCGAACTCGCTGCGGCCTTTCCAACGGGAAGCGATCCCGACAAGACTAACTCCCTGGTAGTGCAACTTGTCGAGAACAGTGGGCCACTTTCCTCGGGCACGACGGCTGCTGCCGATAGCGACTCCATGATTTGCTATGTGGATGGTGAGGTCGTCAGCTACTCGGCTGCCACGGTCACCGGCCAGAACACCTATACGATGGGCAGCTACATCCGGCGCGGACAGCTTGGCACCACGATTGGCTCCCACGCAATCGGCTCTTTGTTCATGCGCTTGGACAGTTCCATCTACAAGTACACCTACGACCCGCTCTGGCAGGGCAAGACGATCTACCTCAAATTCCAGGCCGTTAACAATTTCGGCAACAACCCGCAACCGCTGAGCAACCTGGCTGCTGTTTCGTTCACGCTGAAGACCGTCAACAGCGGCGCGGTATCGGCCTCCTCTGGCTTGTTAATGACCGGCACGCCGGGGAACACCGTCTCCGCCATCGATAGCACCGTGAACGTGTTGCAGGGGTCAACGGGCATCAACAATGTCCCGCCGGGATACGTCCTCGTCAACAATACCGGCACCACAGGGGCTCCCGTATGGACGCCCATCACCTCGGTCTCCGGGGTCGGTGGAAGCGGGAGCAGTTTCACCGTGCGGAACATCTCAGCTAGTTGGAGCCCCTCCGCGTGGGACTGTGATCTCGTCACCACCACGAGTGGCAATCTGACGGCAACCTTCCCCTCGGCGGCGGCCAACATCAACGCACAAATTGTCGTGTGCAAGACCTCGTCGGACGCCAACACCATCACAATCGTTGGGTCGGGAAGCGACACGATCAGGAGCGGTGCATCGCTCACCATTCAGTACCAGTACTCGTCCTGCACCTTCGTCTCCAACGGGGTGAATGGATGGGACCTGATCTGACGGACGGACTTTTGGACATATAAGTAGAGGAGCTACAACATGAGTGTATTTGAGCAGATTTCGCAGGGCACCGCCAACACCCCGGCCAACGCATGGCCGGTGGAAGTCACGGATGGGACCAACATATTGGGTACGCCTGCCCACCCGGTCAAGACCGATCCCACTGGCACGACGACACAGCCCGTGAGCGGCACTGTTGCTGTGTCCGGTGTCGCTGGGACTGTTGCCGTCACCGAGTCGGGTACCTGGACTGTCCGCAACCAGGATGGTGCGGGTAATACGCTCACGTCTACAAGCTCCGCGCTGGATGTGAACCTGAAGACCTCGGCGGCAACGGTAACTGTTGCTCAAGCGACGGCGGCCAACCTCAACACCACAGCGGTGCAAGGTGGAACGTGGACTCACCGAAACCAAGATGGTGCGGGCAATGCTCTGACGTCTACGTCCGGTGCGCTCGACAGCAACCTCAAGACTGTCGGCGGCTCCGCTGTGTTGACGGGCACTGGCGCATCCGCTGCGGGAGTCCCACGTGTCACCGTCAGCAACGACTCGGCAGTGAAGGTATGGAATGGCACCAATACGCTGGGGATCGACAGCACGGGTGCAGCCACGGCCAACATCACGGAGGTGGGTGGTGTCCCGTTGACAACCGGCCAGAAAACGATGGCCAACTCGATCCCTATCTGCATCGCTTCGGATCAGAACCTCGCGGTCACAGTTGGCGCGGTATACAACGAGCAGACAGGTACAACCTCTTCCGGTGCAGTCCCAACATCTGCCGGTGGAGTGCTAACCATCCTCAGTGATAACTTTTTGTGGTCCACAATGGTGCTCAATTTCATCCCGGTGGGTCTCTCTTACGGGGGCATCTTCGAGGTGCAGGGCTCCACGGATGGCGTCAATTGGACGGCACTCACCGGCACACTGTTGTCGGCAACACCATCTCAGGTGACGCAGTACACGACGACGAGCTTCGTCACCTGCGCCGCACGTTACAATCTCGCGGGCTTCCCTTACATCCGCATCCTCACTCTCCAGGCTTTCAGCGGGACTCTCAATGTAACCTACGCCTTAACTTCGGCACTCGGTGATGAGGTGAGCTTCACCAAGTCTCTCCAGGTGGATGCATCGGGCAACCCGGTGAACGCGACCCCGAACACGCAGTATGTGACTGGGCAGATGCCCCTGGGCTCTTATTACCAGGCGGGCTCGGGCTCGTTTACATCAGTGGCCAACGATCAAATCTCGAAGGCTTACGTTCTCCCCAAGCCCTCGCAGATTGGTAATACACTCGTGGTGGCCTTGGTCATGTATCCCGCACCGACGGGCAGTGTTTCTGTATCTGACACCGCTGGGAACACCTACACCCAGGTGTTACCCGCATCCGGGGATGCTTCCCTTATGGTTTTCACTGCTCCGATCTATGCCGTCGATTCCGAGGGGCAGGTGGGGTTCACGGTCAATACAAACTCGACCTCCTTGAACATTGTGGCCCACGAGTATTCCGGTTTGTCGATTGTTTCTCCGATGGATGCGGCCTCCTCAAACTCAGGGACGGCAACCAGTGGGATACAACCAATCACCACGCCCACGATTACCACCACCACCGAGGATATTGTCTTCGCTCTGTTGTGGGGGCAGCAGGTCACACCAAGCGCGGCGCTGACTGCCACCTATCTAAACTTTAGTGGCACGACCTGCACCATCGATCTCGCCTCACCATATCCAACCGCTGCATCTCTGCCCACTCAAACCTTGTTTCAGTTCACGGGCCTGACCGGCGCAGCGGCCTCCTTGAACGGTACGATGGGGCAAATCGCGACTTACAACGCCAGCACGGGCGTGATCACCTTCCCAGGCACACTGGCCAGCGTGAGCTACACCGGCCAGAATGGCACGCTCGTGCTGGGTTACCCAGACGCACCGTATGGACTCATAGAGGGCTTTGGCTTCAACCCAACTGCCGGTACACAACGGTTGAACTTCGCGGCGGCTGGGTTACCTGGGACCTACATCTCGACCCTTGACTTTGTTCAAGGGGCTCCTGGTACTGCTTCTACGTGGCAAGACTTCGCGAACCCCATCGAGTACCAAACGTGCATCGTCGCGCTGAAAGGTGCGGCGAAGGGGACCCTGGCAATGGGCCTGAACGCAGGGGCCCTCAAGGCTCTGGCCACCGACGCATCCGGCAACCTGAACGTCAATGTGCTCTCGATGGGATCGAGTACGCCCATTGTTGCCAAAATCCAGGACGGGTCCGGCAATCCAATCGGCTCCACATCCGGAGCCCTGAACGTGGCAATCGCCGGTACCACGAGCATCAGCGCTAACCCCGCCGCATCAGCCACAGGCACCGCCGTCCCTGCCTCCGCAAGTTACACGGCCTTCGCCAGTCCCAGCAACGTGCTGCTCGGCGTCAGCGCAACAAACCCCCTGCCGGTAACGGTAGCGAACACCGCCGCCCCCCAATATGAGGCGGGATACACCGTTGGGACACCCTCGGGTCCTATGTGCATGGGCACAGATGGCACGGATGCACGGGCTTTGAGCACGACAACGGGAGGTGTACTCAACGTCAATGTCGCAGGCGGGAGCATTCAGGCCGGAACTCAGTATACCGACGGCGCGGGCGTCGCGGTGTCGACAGGGACTGTCGCGATGGGCTTCGACGGACTTGATGTACATGCCCTGCATACGACGGCGTCAGGCGCATTAAACGTCAACATCACGGGCGGAATGACCACAGGTACGCAGTACGCAGCCGCGACAGCAGTCTCCACGCCTACAGGCACTGTGGCCATGGGGTGGGATGGTACCGACGTTCGTTCGTTGAGCACGACCGCGACCGGTGCGCTCAACGTAGCGGGGTCATTTGCGGCCTCCGGAGTCTATAACTCATCCACACCCTCTCTCACCACGGGAAGCACCACTCCTTTGCAAACCGATGCGAGTGGCAGCCTCAAGGTGAATATCGCTGGTGGCGCGTTTGCTCCGCAGGTCAACCTTCAATCGGCGGGAACTGCGTTGACCAACACCGCCGGGGCGCTCAACGTTAACGTAACCAACAGCGCCGCATCGGCAACAGCTTCTGCCGTTCCCACGTCCGCCGGGTACACCGGGTTCAACAGCAGCGGAAACCTCGTCGGGGTCAGTTCCGCAAACCCCCTGCCCGTGACCGTGCTCAGCGGTGGATCGAGCGGTACTCAGTACGCTTCAGGTGCATCGTCTGGAACTGGCACCACTGGTACTGTTGCAATGGGGACCTATGGGTCGGGTGCGAGCACTCTTGCACTACCTTTGGCGTGTGACTCCTCAGGCACCCTTCTTCCAGCCGTGCAAGCTCAGGTGACCACTTCCGCGCCGACCTATACGACGGGGAAGTATGGCCTGCTCAGCCTCAACACCTCAGGCGGTCTCCGTGTCGATGGCTCCGGTGTGACTCAGCCGATCAGCGGTAGTGTCTCCGTCAGCGGTGCGGTGAACCTCCAGTCGAGCGGAACCGCGCTCACCAACACAAGTGGTTCGCTAAACGTAAACGTGACGAATAGCTCGGGGAGCAGCAACGCAGCCGCATCCGCCACAGGTTCCGCCGTCCCTGCTTCCGCAGGGTATACGGGAGTCGTCGCCCCGAGTGGCAATCTGGTGGGATTGCCAGGGTACACCGACGAGGGAGCCACAGGAACATCGGGCACTCAAGTTGGCGTTATGGGCATGATGCTCCAGCAGGCAGGCGGAAACTACTCCTGGGCGGAGAGATGCGACTCAAATGGCAGCCATATCATCACTCCTGCCCCCTCCACTTACGCTGTTTGTGCTTTATCCGCCCAGTTCATCAACGCCTCAGGCTCCGCCATATGCATCAAGAATTCGGCAGGCAACCTTTACGGCCTCTCGCTGTACAGCATTGCCACAAGCCCCATATTCGTTCAATTTTTCAATGTTGCAACTGCGCCAACATTGGGAACCTCCACGGTTGTGTTCAGCGTGGTAATTCCGGCGTCCGGGAGCATCGTCATCCCGCCGCATATGGCGCTGATGAACTTCTCCACCGGGATTGGTTTCGCTGTGACCACCGCGCAGAATGGCGCGTCCACATCCACAGCAGTCACCGGCATGATCTTCTACAAATGATCAATCAAATTGAGATTGATAACCGTTACGTAGGGTAACCAATGAGCACTCCTCTCAACTGGACAGGCACGTGGAGCGGCACCACCAACTACAACGTGGGTGATGCCGCCTCGTACCTGGGCTCCTCGTACGTGGCTGCGGTGGCGAACACTGATGTGACGCCAAACAACAACCCTGGAATCTGGAACCTATTGGCCGCAGCGGGTTCAGTTGGGCCCCAGGGAAGCGCCGGTCTCAACGGTTCCTCGGGTTCCGGAGTCCCGCAAGGATTGAACTGGCGCGGAGCATACTCTACTCTCGCCGCGTACAACGCCTACGACTGCGTCTCCTTCAATAACTCCTCTTACATCTGCACTGCAAACGGTGTGTTGAACAAGGAGCCGGATAGCAACCCTTCTTACTGGGGCGTGCTATGTGTAGGGGGGAGCAGTTCAAGTGGAACGGGACTCAATATCTCGTGGGGTGGGATCGCCGGGACGCTGAGCAACCAGACGGACATTGAGTCGGCCTTGAACGCTAAGGCAAACACTGCTTCGCTGGCGACCGTGGCTACGTCGGGCTCTTATAACGATCTCGCAAACAAGCCGACCATTCCAGCCGCACAGGTTAGCTCGGATTGGAACTCGGTCGTATCGCCGACGCAGATTCTCAACAAGCCGACTCTCGCTGCTTCGGCCACCACCGACACCACCAACGCGGCCAACATCACGACCGGTACATTGGCTGCTGCTCGTATCCCCACTCTCAACCAAAACACAACGGGCACGGCTGCAGGTCTCAGCGCCAACATCGCGGAGTCGCAAGTTACGAACCTGACCACCGACCTCGCGTCCAAGGTTGGGACCTCGACGCTGGCCGCTCTTGCAACTGGCCTGGTGAAGGTCACGACCGGTACAGGCGTCCTGTCGATCGCAGCAGCAGCAGACATTCCACAGCTTGCCTACACATCTCTCAGCGGACTGCCGACGATTCCCGCCGCCAGCTCCACCACCCCTGTGGTCGATGGCACCGCAACCATTGGATCGTTGACCACCTACGCCAAAGCTGACCACATCCACCCCACGGATACAAGTCGCGCTGCAACCTCAGCTATCCCCGTAGCCTCTTCGACGACACCGGCGATGGACGGCACGGCGGCGGTGGGAGTGGGGACCACATGGGCTCGCGCCGATCACGTTCATGGGTCGGATACCAGCCGTGTCTCAACAGCGACCACGGTCAACGGCCATGCGCTATCAACGAACGTCGTCGTCTCCGCTTCCGACCTGACAACGGGTACACTGCCACATGCGCAGCTTCCCGCTCTGGTAAGTGGAGATATCCCCGCCAACGCTGCCAACACAAGTGGTAATGCGGCCACAGCAACGAACGTGGCCTACACAGGGTTGACCGGGACAGTTCCGACTTGGAATCAATCGACGACTGGGACCGCTGCAAACATCACGGCTACCACCAATGCGACGCTGACCACGTTGTCGGCCCTGGCGCTACCGCAGGCGCAGGTAACTGGCCTCGCCACATCTCTTGCTGCCTTGGCTCCTGCGGCAAGTCCAACCCTCACCGGCACGGTGACTCTCCCGGCCACCTATGTCGCGAATGGCGTAACACTGAACCAACCAACAACGGCGGGAACCTTGGCCCTAACCAGCCAGATTACCGGTGGTAGCGGAACTGGAGGATTGGTCTTCTCCGGGGTTAACGTTGTGTCCGCAACCTACACAACCACCCTCGCGGACCTATCAAACCTGATCGTCTCAAAGGCATCTATTGTCGTAACTCTCACGACGACCGGTCTCGTCGCAGGGAACGCTTATTGCATCATGTGCGACACCACGTCGGGCACAACCGTGAAAGCGCAAACGGGCACCATCAACGGCAGCTCATCCGTCACGCTTAGCTACAATTCAACCTCGACCCCGACGTGGGGCCATTTTGTTTTCGACGGCACGAACTTCTACGCTCTGCTGACGATTGCATAGCAAGGGGATCAGGGACAAGATTCCGACAAACCGCCGCGAGCAGAAAGTACCCTCATGGACGCAACAATCGAGCAACTGATCCTCGACGAACTGAAAGAGCTACGCGACGATCTCCGAGACTTCCGAGGCGAGGTCGCCGGATGGAAGGCAGAGTCTGGCGAGCGGCTCGCAACTTTGGAGACACAAGTAAAGGACGTGGTTGGGAACGGGCAGCCGGGAAGGATGACGATCGCAGAGGAGGCGATCGGTGCCTTGCAAAGATGGCGCTACTGGGTCCTGGGTGGAGCGGCTGGGGTGAGCGGCGTTGTGTCGGTCGTGGCGTGGGTTATTGTGCGGGTGATGCGATGAACATCTCCGACGCAGGGCTGAGCCTGATTAAAGTGTCCGAGGGCTTCCGGCCACACATCTACAACGATGTAGCTGGCCTACCGACTGTGGGGTTTGGTCATAAATTGACCGCAGGTGAGTCCTACCCCAACGGCATCACCGAGGAGCAGGCGACCGCCTTACTGCGGGCCGACGTTGCGTGGGCTGAGTGTTCGGTGAGCACCAAGGTGAAGGTGGCGTTAACCCAGGGGCAGTTCGATGCGCTGGTGGACTTCACATACAACCTGGGCTGCGGGACCTTGCAGCGCTCTACGTTGCTCTCCCTGCTCAACGCGGAGCGCTACACGGCTGTCCCAAGCGAACTGGCGAAGTACGACCGCGTCGGGGGCGCAGTAAGCGCAGGGCTGGCCAAGAGGCGCGAAGCAGAGGCCAAGCTGTGGGGGGCGTAGAGGTACACTGCTATCACTGATGCACAGAGCCGTCCTGATCGGATGGCAGGGCAGCGCCGGGGGATGGATGATCCCCCCTCTTAGGAGTTGGGCCGACTGTTGTCGATCCTGCTTCAACCTCCTGTACGTCTGAGCCGGAGAAACCGGACGGTCTATTGGCAGGGGTTGTCGTACTAGGAGTGTCTGGGCCGCCAATGGTCCTCCCAGCGGGCGCTGTACCGTAAGCCACTGCGGTGTCGTGATCTGGACTGCACCCGCCGAAATCATATTCATCAAACACAGATTCGTTCACGGCATACGGCGGCCCGTGGAACCAGCCATCGGCCTCCGCCTCGGCCCGGCTCAGCGTCCGAGTTTTGGGCTCAACTGTGGGATCGAGCGAACTCGTGACGATCGTTGTATCGTCCAGGCAGATGGCCGCGATGGTGCGCGTGCCTACGTCCGTGCACCTAAATGTACGCCCGCCGCAGATGAAAGTTTTACCAATCACGAAATCCGAGTGCTCCATCCCTTCGGGCACATATTTCAGCCAGCGCTCCTCCAAATTGCCCTTGTCGTTGTCAGTTGCCATCTGGCACCCCCCAAGCTCAGTGTCTATGGATCGATGCTGGCAGTCAATGCCCTGGTAAAGAAGGAATAACACATGCACATCTCAGATGCAGGTCTCTCCCTGCTCAAGGCCAGCGAAGGCCTGCGCACTCACACCTACAAGGATGTGGTGGGCAAGGACACCATCGGCTACGGCCACCTGCTCACCGCCGGGGAGTCTTTCCCGGACGGCATCACCGAGGACCAAGCGACGGCTCTGCTCAAGGCTGATGTTGCATGGGCTGAGCGGGCGGTGTCCGCTGAGGTCAAGGTGGCGCTCACCCAGGGCCAGTTCGACGCGCTGGTGGACTTCACTTTCAACCTGGGGGCCGGAACGTTGCAGCGGTCCACGCTGCTGACGGTGCTCAACGCCGGGCAGTACGCGGCAGTGCCGAGTGAGATGGCCAAGTACGATCGGGCCGGTGGGGTCGTGAATGAGGGACTGGCGCGGAGACGCGAGGCGGAGACTAAGCTCTGGACGTCAGCATCTTGACAAAGTCCTGCACCTTGGCCTGAGGACCCAGGACGAGCTTCTCGGCGGCCCGATCATAGCGCTCCTGCTCCGCCATGGCCGCTACCCCGGCTGCTATTGATGCTTCGAGTTCAGGGGTAGCGGCCATGTGGAAAGGATAGCCTCGTCGCCTAAGCGTCTTCCGGCATTTCCAAGTATGCTTTGAGCGCGGCGGTTACGATCCAAGATTTAGTCAGTTTATGATCTTGCATCTTTGCTTCCCAGTAGTATTTGTTGAGTGCTTGGAAAACGGGCTCGGGAAGAGATATCTGAAGTGATACCTTCTGCACCCTCGGTTTTAGGTTCGCCAGAAACTTATCAAAAGGACTTAAGGAGTGAGGTTTTTTGGGGTCCATGGAATGAATATACACGACGCTAACCATAACTAAAACAATGGTTTAGTTACTTTTGGTGTACAAGAAAAGCAGAGTGGTGTTATCATCCCCTTGCCCCTGGATGTTGACTGCTTCCGGGGGTGGCAACAAAACGGCGATCAACCGAAGACGACGGTGGGTAGCCGGGCGAAACCTAAGTTCGGCCTCGAACATGGAAAAATAAACGGCCCCGGACACGACTCTGGGGCCGTTTAGTTTTCGGGCCGCCGTTACGGGCGCTAGGTGGGGTGGGCCAGGGAGAAGGCGAGGACTTGGCACTTCCCTGGGTGGAGATTCTAGGTAGTGTCCTAATTTGGATTGGGAGCACGTTATATGCCGCAGTCTGCTGGTGCAAAGCGGGTAAAGCGCCTGGGCGGGTGGCACCGTTTGGGGATTACAGCATCGATCCTCTGGGTAGTCGTCGGAGCGTTCTGGGGCTACAAGGTGGGAGACCTCGAACGCACCCGGACTATAGTTCATTGGCGGTTCGATTGCATTGGCAACAACGGTGTGACCGAATGGGATAGGAACGGGAGACCGATAAATGGACCACCGAAAGCGTACACGGATGGATTGCACATTGATCCCGTTACGGGAGAGCGTCTTTGGGTTTCCGACTGGTGCACCCAGCAATCCAACAAGCTTTGGCCTGAGGTCAATCGCGAAACTTGGACAACTACTGCACTCCACGCGCTGGTGCCGATTCCTTTGGGCTGGCTAACGGCGTACGGCATCATCGCGCTGGTGCACTGGATAAGAACTGGTTTCAAGATTCCGACAAGTTCAAATTAGGACACTACCAGATTCCAGGGGCTCTGGCGTGGGGGAGCACTCCAGAGTTATAAATAGAAAAGGCAACACCCTTGAGGCGTGGCCCTCAGCGGCCACGTGCAACACCGCCCCCCGGACGCGACTCCGGGGGCGTTTTAAGTTGGGGCCGCGCTCAGCCTGTCGGCCACCTACACCGTGACGGTTGCACCCATACGGCGCATCGCGACTACAACCTCATCTTCCAACTGCCTTAGCCGCGACTTGACCCACTTTGCGTAGTATTTCTCTGTCGTGGCGATCGACTTGTGGCTGAGCAGCCTACTGACCTTTTCGAGCGGAACACCCGCCAGCAGCATCTCGACTGCATACGTATCTCTCAGCATGTGTGACGTGAAGCCGATTTTCTCACCATGTTCATCAGTCAGAGAGAGGTACTTGTTGAGGCTGTGTATTCGCTTTTCCCAACTTTTCGACAGCGAGTTGGCCGAGCAGCTTCGGGACCAGAAGTAGTAATCGGGATGCTCACCCTTGCGCAAGGGGAGAGATGTCAAGGCCGCAACGACGTGATCGGGCAGGATACATTCGATGTCGGTTGCTCTCTTCTCTGTGGTCAGACGGATGCGATTTCCCTGGAGTGCGGATTTCGCCAGTTGAATGGTGTCGCCGAGCCTGAGGCCGGTCCAACGCTGAACGAGGAAGATCGCACGCAAGTGCTGGCCATTCCTTGCCCCTTCTTGTTTGTGCCCGGCGTCGTATTTGTAGGTGGCAGCCAACACCTCCTCAAACTGGGCGGGGGTCAATGGCAAGGTTCGGCTCTCGTCAGTGGTGATGGCCTTGAGCGCTAGGGTAGGGTTGTGGTCAATCATCCTCATTGCTATGGCCCAGCGGAAGAACGCCTTGATCCGGGTCAAGAGTGCAGCCTGAGTGTTGAGCGCCAGTCGGCTCTCCTTGTCTGCAGCCTTGGGGGACCATTCACTACGCCACTTGTCAAGCTTGAGTCCAGTCACGTCTTCGACGTTCACGATTTTATTCGCGGCGGCCCAGCGCAGGAAACGGTTGACGCTCGTCTGATATGTGTTTACGGTGCGCCCGCGCTGAGTCTTCATACCCCTGATCCATTGCCCCAAGGCATCCTTGAGGGGAATGGACTTGAGCGCGGCGGCGGCTTCCTTGGCGGCTTCCTTTTCCGCAATTTTCCGCAATTCGATCGTGACCGGATGCCGCTTGACAGTCTCCTCCTGTGCCTCCTTCTCCGCTTCCGCCCAATCCCGGGTTTTTGCGCTCTTGACCGTCTTGACGCCGTGCTCGTAAATATAGAGCGATTTGCGACATTTACACTTCTTCCATTGGGGATCACTCCGCTTTGGACAGGTGGCAGAGTGTCGCGTGAAGACTGTTATAGTGGGGGTTGAAGCGATAGGTGCATCGGGCATGACGATTTTACCAGTTTCCACAAATTTTCCACAAAACACTCTGGTCCACTTCGATTTTGTCAACTGTATGGAGCTTAACACACATCGCTCCAGATTGCGCTAATCTGGAGCAACCTAGGAACCGATGAGCGAACAGGAATCAGGGATTAACTCTCAAGCACCGGCGGCTTCGCCGGCGTGGATCAGGATCGAACGGGCACGGCATCCCCTGCGGCCCTATCCCATGGACTTCATCGAGCGAATCTTTACCGATTTCAGCGAAATTCACGGGGATCGCGCCTATGGCGACGATGAAGCCATTGCCTGCGGCATGGCCCGGCTCGGCGACGAAGAGGTTCTGGTCATCGGCAACCGCAAGGGCGGAACCACCAAGGAGCGGGTGCGGCGCAACTTCGGCATGCCCAACCCCGAAGGTTACCGCAAGGC
>Ga0224528_1001294_pt1 | contig 16714 bp, 15 predicted proteins | sample CBST25metaG_2_FD_179888 | JGI IMG/M metagenome (GOLD analysis project Ga0224528, IMG submission 179888) | Peat soil microbial communities from Stordalen Mire, Sweden - C.B.S.T25 | ecosystem: Environmental > Terrestrial > Soil > Wetlands > Peat | place: Sweden: Norrbotten County, Stordalen Mire...
GCGTAGACCACCCACTCCGGGAAATGCCGGCGCAGACTCTCGGCTAGGCCATGCCCGGTGACCCGCCCCACCCGGGCGCTGATCTCCTGGATGCCGCTCATCAAGGGATAGGAGAACACCACGGTCCACAGCATCCCCAAACCAAACTGGCTACCCACCTGAGAGTAGGTGGCGATGCCGCTGGGGTCGTCATCGGAAGCGCCGGTTATGAGGCCGGGACCGATCAGGCCCATAAGGCCGTGTTTCTTGATGGGCAAAGCGCTTAGGGTCAGGGCGGATCGTCGCATTGGGAAATCCCAAAAGCTGCCCCCGTGAACGGACCAGGGGCGCCTGCCTATGCTCCTTAATATCGCATTTTAATGATTATTTTCGCATCAGATTGAAGCCAAATGGTTACAGCCGTCTTCGGCTGTACCAGATACCGCCTCCACCACCGAATAAAAGAACCACCACGACGATCAGAACCAACATGCTCATAAAGCCTCCTTCGATTAATCGGGATCACCCATTGTCAATCCCTGCCTTCGCTATTTGCCAAGTAACGTCTTGACCTGGCCAACCTTTTTCTGGATTTTTCCGCCTACCTTTTCATTGTTGCCTGCAACTTCCAGATCCTCCTTGCCAGTGACCTTTCCCGTGACTTCCTTGATTTTGCCCTTGGCCTCGTGAAAGCTGCCTTCCGCTTTGTCCTTCGCCCCAGTTTCCATCGCTATTCTCCTTTTCATTCGTGAATTTCGAACTTCCCCGCCCGGCCGTTGCCGAAGCGGCAATTCTCTTCAAGTGCAGACCAAGCCCACCAGGCGTTGTTCTTGGGATGGCTTCCTCCAATTGCTGGGCTGGATCGTTGCCATTCGTAGGCCCTCCCTGAACAACCTGGAAGCAATAGCCATACCGTTGCTGCATCACTAATGTTTAAAATACTTACAAATTAAAGTCGGCTCACCCGAAAGGACTTGCCAGTCAGAGTGGAGCAAGGATCACATCTATTTGAAGGGTCCAAGGTGGCCTAGGGTCGTCCACTCCCGAATGGGGCTGATCTGCTTGGCTCGGACGGATCCTGCTGATTTGAACCTGTGGCAACACATGATCTATTTTTATATTTTATTAGCGGAGTATTCGCCCGAAAAACCGATCAAAGGGACCAAACATTACTCCTCAACTCTTCTCTTCGGAATCATGGACCTTGGTGGGTTGGCCACAGACCGGGCATGGAAAGTCCGTCGGATCCCCCTTCAGGGAATGGGGTCCGCGTCCTTCCCGCACACTGGCCCCCATCTGGAAATCGCTGACGCGATCTCCACATCGCCCCCCTCTAGGTTCTTTGCTGCAGGGGTTATCCCTACGATTCAGCGAGGAACCTTTTTCGCTTCTGCTTCCATGGTTGCAAGCCGGGTGTAATAGTCTGGAAACTCATTTAGGTGCGCCAGTGCGATCTTCCCAGTAAGACAGTTGTCGTCGTCGGTCACATTCGTGTCAGGATCTTGCGTTCCGTGTTCTAGTTCCACGAATAGTCCCATGCGAAATTGTTCAAGATCCACATGGTTCCAGTCGATACTGAGTGCAGTTCCAATCCGCATGGCCTCATCTGCGCTGAATTGTTTAGATGTATGCATTTCGCTACTCCTCGGTAATTTTGACGTGCAGCTATCAGAGAAGGAGCAGCTTTTCGTTCCAGCATGTAACTATATTATATAAAAATACTCATAGCGCAGTGTCCTAACAAGCGAGTCAACCGGCTGACGCTGCTCTGCTTTGCCGGAATGCAAGACGTGAGAAGCAACAGAAATCACGCCGCCTCGCCCACATTGAGTATAGGTTATTCAAAATAGATAGCCATGGGGGAGAATACGATTTCAGGCAATTGTAGCCGTCCAATGTGAAGCACAGTGTTTTCTATCACTAGTGCAAAGGCTTGACTCCATGGGTTACGACTCATCCCCGGTCCAGCTCAGGGCAGTCAGGAGTTCTTTCGGGCCCAGCCGCAGTAGCCCATGTTCAGGGACCGGCTGAAACCGAACTGAAACCTGTCGCTGACCCGACCAGTTATCAACAGTTTGAGAAATGGCCAGTTGAAGAGTCTGGGCTGCACCCCAAGCATCGACTCGATGGCGAGGCCGCGGCGAGCGCACAGTTTTACCAATTCCGCGGGCTTCAGGAACAGCCGGTGGACATGCATGTGTTTCGGGGTGTTAAGCACGGCCCATTCGACCCCCTTGATGCCGAACAGCCAGCTGGCCGGGGTCCGGTTGAAGGTATGGAAGAACAACAGGCCTTCGTGCTTCAGCACCCGGGCGGCCTCCCCCAGTACCGCGTCCCGGTCCTCCACATGCTCCAGGAAATCCATCATGCAGACCACGTCAAAACGACCCTCGGGAAAGGCCAGCATGCGCGCGTCCTGGACCAGGTAGGTGACGCGGCCGGTGGGATCATGCCGGTGGGCCACCTCCAGGCTGGCCAAGGACAGATCCACCCCGGTGACCTCATGCCCGGCCTGGGCCAATGGGTTGGCCAGGAATCCGCCACCGCAGGCCACGTCAAGGATGGCCAAGGGCCGTTCCCCGAACGCTGCCTTCAGTTGGTCCAGGACCCAGGGGGTCCTGAGCCGGCTTTCTGCCCGGAGAAGGCCGACCGGATCGTCGGTGGCGGTATACCACCGTTCCCCCAATTGTTCGTATAGCGTATTGTCAACGGCGACCCCGGTCCCTTTGGGTGATTTGCGCCCGGCCCCAAAGGCCAACTGCAGGCCCAGGAACCCTGCCACGAGCAGCCCCTGGCCCACCAGCATGGCCCTGGCCAGCCCCGGTGACGGGGCGGGCACAGTCATGGCGCCGATGCCGGCCCAGAGCAGGGCGGTGCCGATCAGCACCACCGGATGCAGCAGGAACAGGACCGCGTGCAGCCAGTGCTCGCCACCGGAGCAGAGCCTCTGGTGGACGAATTCATCCTTGGTGATCAGCAGGCAGGAGAACAAAGCCAGTCCGGCATAGATCCGGAGGTTCGGTGCCAGCGGGGGGAGTAGCAGCGGGCAGGCCAGGCAGCCCAGGAACACCAGGGTGTCCAGGGCGTGGCCCAGCCACTCCCAGCGGGGCACCTCGCGTCTGCGGTGGAAGACGAACTCGTCCACCGCCATGGCCATGCCCTGGAGGGCAATCGGGAGACCCCAGAGCGACTCGTTCATGAGCGGGTCCGGAACAATCCACCGGAGATGGTCAGCCCCGGACCGAAGGCCAGGGAGACGATCAGCGTGCCGGGACGGACCGTCTCATCGTCCAGAATCGACTTCCACACATGGGGCAAGGTCGCCGAGGACATGTTGCCGTAGTTCCTCAGGATCGTATTGCTTGCCTGGACCTGGGCCGGGCCCAGGCCCAGGTGCTCAGCGATCTCATCGATGATCCGCGGGCCTCCGGGATGGATAGCGAAGAGAGCCTGTTCGACCAGTTGCGCGGAGGTCAGGTCAGCGCTCGCCCCCAGCCGATCCAGGAAGCCCCCCAGGCGGGCGCGGATGTGATCCGGGACCTTGCGCGACAGGGTCATCTGCATGCCGAAATCCGAGGCCATCCAGCTCATGTCCGCTTCGGTGTCCGGAACGATCTCTTCCCGGGTAGCCACCAATTCCAGCCCGGGGCCGGCCGCGGGGGATCCCGGCCGGGAGGCGCAGTAACGGATCACCCCGTCCGCGAATAGAGTCTGCACCACCAATTGCTCGGGCAGATGCTGGCAGGGATCCATGTGCAGCGTGCACAGCTCGGTGTGGACGATGTCAACCCTCGACTTTCCGGTCGCCACCAGTCCCGCGGCCAGCCGAATGGCGGGCAGCGAGGCGTAGCAACCCATGTGGTAGGCGTGGATCACCTCGGTGCTTTCGCCCCAGCCATGCTGGGCCACCATCCGCTGGGCCCCGCTGGGGGAGACGTAGCCAGTGCAGGTCACGTGGATGATCGCTGAGGGAGGTTCAGTTTCCTCGCCATAGAATTGGTCGAAGGCCTGGCCGCATATCTCTCCATAGAAACGGCTCCGTTCCGCCGCCGGCAACCCGTGAGGAAATTCGTTCAGCCGGAAGATACGCATCCGGTCCCAGTCGGTGTGGGTGAAGTCGTCCAGGTAGGCGTTGCGGGTACCGATCCGGTCGGTGCTACAGCCGAAGCGCAGGACCAACTTGCGCAGCTTCCTTGTGAGGATCTCGCGTTCTTCGTCTGTGGCCGGCCGCTGGAGGGTGAGTTCCGCCCGGGCGTGCGCCGCCGCGATCCACTCCAGGATGTCTCCCTGCTCGGCGTGGTGCTTGGGCCGCTGGCTCTGGAAGTCATGAAGCAGGACAGGAGATTGGGTCATTCATTCCCCCCATGGTCGAGAACAATCCCGCGCCCGGAGGGGCGCCAATCCGAGGGTAGGCCGCCAAGCCTCCCAATGCGAGTCTGTTCTGCCGTTTATTTCCATTTCCAGGATTGTGGCATCAGCCAGGAACGTTCCTCTTGCCCGGATTCGGTCTGCCTCGACCTTGAGTCGGCGGTACCGGATGTTCCCTTTCGTGTTCGGGGCTTGGCGGAGCTGGTTCAGCGTGATGTGGCGCAGGCTGGGCGGCTTTTCCGTTTGAATGCTGCCGGCTACTCGTGACTCTGGATGTGGCCCCGTTCGACAAGTTCCTTGTCTTGTCATGATATTTATATTGACATACATGATAAAAACGCGTTATCAAACATATTGACACGGGAATTCACCGAGCCAAAGGAGACCTCCGATGAGTGAAGAGAACGGAACACTTGGAACAAGTATTTTGTTATTCCTGCTAGGTGCGGCTGCGGGGGCGGCGGTAGTGGCCCTGGTCACGCCCAAGAGTGGTCCAGATCTCCGGGAAGAAATCAAGGATCTGGCCTGGAAGCTCAAGCGCAGTGCCAAGGAATCAGGAACCGCCATTCGCTCAGTGTGGGCATCAGAGGACGAAGCCAAGCACGAGGAACCGGGCGCCTGACCATCCAGCCTTCTCAGCGTCGTTGCTGACGGTCATAGCGAAGGACTCTCCAGCGTTGCCGAGGTTGGGCGACATCCATGTTTTTGCCTGCCACGCGCCGGTGGCTCCCGTCATCGTGCACTCGACCCATTTGGCAGCCGCGCCCGAAATGGTCACGGAGTTGGAATGAGGCGACCAAATGCCCGCTAGGAGGCCGCCTTATCCGGCTTTACATCCTTCCTCTTGTCCAGAAATCCTGGAAGAATCGCCCGGAACAGGCCGTTGCCGAGCAGCTTGCGGATGGCTTCCCACTCGCTCAGCTTGGGATCGCTGGTGGACCCGGAGATCCGGGTGATGGTGGCAACCTGCTTGCTGGACCGGTTCTTGAAAAGAGTGGCCAGCCATTGCACCACATGAATCTCCACACGCTTGCCGAGGGGCTTGGCCCGGTCCTTCTGTTTGTCGAAAACCCTCAGGTTTTTGACCAGGGGCTTGAGGTAGCCCTCCACCCTGCCGCCCTTCACGGTGAGTTCGGTGTAGACCGAGAATAGGCCGTCGGCCACGTCGACTCCGGTATGCGCCAGTAGGAATTTGTTAAGATCGGTTAACTTGGCATCCTCCAACCGGAGCTGGATGGCAAAATTGGCCGGTTTGGCAGTGGGCAGGAACCCGCCCGAAAGCATGGTCTTGCCGCTGCCCATGAAAGCTCCCTGGGCATGGAACTCGGACCGTCCCTGGTTGGCCTGGTTGCTCAGATTGGTCAGTTTCAAGCTTACGTCAGACATGAACAACCGATAGGGAGGCTTGGCCGCCTCGTCTATGAACCCGATCTGGCTATGACTCAGCCTCAGTGAATCCACCTGCACCACCACCTGGGGTGAGTTGCGGACATCCTTGGCCAACTGCAAAGCCTGTTTGGCGTGAGCCTCTTCCTGGGCCTTGGTGGCCGTGCTGGTGACGTAGTCCACTCGCAGGTCCTCGAACTGGACCTCGGTGAGGTGGGCCTTCTGGGTTTTCGGGGTGTATTCAAGGGTTCCCTTGGCGGACAGCAACCCTCCGGTGGTCCTCAGGTTGTAGTCCTTGGCCAGGGGGCCGAGCCGGTCCAAGGGCACCCGATCGAGACGGATTTCGCCCATGGCCGCGGAATAGGGTTCGCGCAGGAAATCCGCCGCGCCCTTGAACCAGACCTTGCCGGTATCGAACAGCGCGGCCTGGAAGGTCACCGGCGACGGGTAGGTGCCCTGGGCGGAAGCCTTGTTGCTGATGTTCTTGGCGAGCATAGCCATGCTGGTGAGTTGGATCGGTTTGCTGGTGGGCGCGGCGGCAAGGTAGAGCATGGAGCCGTCCTGGATCCGCACCTGGTCCAGCTTGAACGGATAGATGGACTCCACCGCGGCCTGCCACCCCTGGTCCTTCAGGCTGACCTTACTTGCCGCCTCCTCCTGGATCTGGGCCAGGTTGAGGTGCAGGGCGGGGCGAATGAGGGTCAGCTCCGCTGCCACCTTGAAGTGCATCAGCTGGCTCCACTGCAGGGTGAACTCCAAAGCGGCGAAATCCGCCACCGGCGGATCCGGGTGACGGTTCTGGGTCAGCACCAGACCGTCCAGGGCCAAGGCCAGCTTATAGATGCGTGGGCGAGCCCGAGCGATGCGCACCGTGTAGCCCTTCAGGTTCGCATTGATCTTCTGTTCACCCCAAATGCGAATGGGCCCCGCAAGCAGGGCGTCGGCGCATACCAGGGCGGCCACTGCCAGGAGCAGCAAGGCGGCCAGGGCGGATTTGCCGGGGCTCCCCCGGATGAATCTGAGCAGGCGGGGCCACATGGGGGATTCCCTCCGGAAAGTTTCAGATGTAGCGCAAGATCAGGCTGATAAGCCGCCGAACCGCAGGCACAATACGGATATACTGCGACCATTCGCACATTGGGACGAACCGCACCGTCGAGAAAATCAGGCGAGTGTTCGGACGCTCGCTTCCCGCTCCCATTGACGTGTTTTTGCCGCTGTGATGAAGCTTTCCAAGGCGCCGATCGCCATCACGCCGGGATCGTCATTTATTCCTACCGCTTTCAGGAGGGCTTCGCCGCCCTTGTCGACGCCGATGGCTTTCAAATGGCCAAAGGCGTCGCGTACGAAATCCACAGCGGCAGCGTCCTTGCTCAATAACGCAGCGGCCTCGTCGGAGAGAATGATTGCGACCGCATCAAACAGGACCGATGGCGTGCCGGCCAATTGTCCATCGATCATCAAACGCGAGCCGTCGGCGAGTTTCGCTTCGCCGACGTTCGGTGCGACCCGTTTTACCTTGGCGCCTGCAGCGATGACAGCCTTCGTGACCGCATCGATGCTTTCACCATCCGATCCATCGGCAACCAGCAGCCCGATCACCCGGCCTTCGAGCGTATCTTTCATTTTCCCGATGAGTTGGAGCGCCGGGGAGGGGGGCAGCTCTTGAACCGCCACGGCCGTGGCCGGTGCCGGCGGCAGCTCGGCCATGCCGAGGGCCGAGGCCACGCGTTGTGCGAGGTCCTCTTCGATATGACGCAGGTGACCCACCATGGCTTCGCGGATATGCGGATGCTCGACCTTCGACAGTTCAAACACCAAGGCCGATGCCAGATGGGCCTGTTCGTAGGAGCTCTGGCTGCGATAGAACTGCCGGGCTTGGCTGTAATGGTCGGCAAACCGCTCTGCCCGAATCCGGCCCTTAGCACCGGTTTCATCCGCCGCAGCACTGTGAAAGCCGACGGATGGTTGTTCGCGCGGAGAGTCTTCCGCCAGCGTATTCGGCTCGTAGGACACACGTCCCATGGGCTGCGCCATCTGCATGTGGGCGTCGCGTTGATCATTGGCGAACGGGCATTTCGGCGCATTGATGGGTATCTGGTGGAAATTCGGCGAGCCCAGACGCGACAATTGCGTGTCCAGGTACGAGAACAGGCGCCCCTGCAGGAGTGGATCGTTCGTGAAATCCATGCCGGGCACAATGTGTGACGGGCAGAATGCCACCTGCTCCGTCTCCGCGAAAAAATTGTTCGGCCAGCGGTTGAGCACCATGCGGCCAATAACCTGCAAGGGCACCAGCTCTTCCGGAATCAGTTTGGTCGGGTCGAGATGATCAAACGGAAAGCCCTCGGCCTCTTCTTCGGAGAAGAGTTGGACTGCCAATTCCCATTCCGGGAAATCCCCGGCACTGATAGCCTCGAACATGTCGCGTCGATGGAAATCGGGGTCGGCACCGGCGATTTTTACCGTTTCATCCCAGATCGTCGATTGCAACCCGAGTTTGGGTCGCCAGTGAAATTTCACGAAGGTGGATTCGCCCGCGGCATTGAGCAATCGGAACGAATGGATACCAAAGCCTTCAATCATTCGCAGGGACCTTGGCAAGGTGCGATCAGACATGATCCACATCACCATGTGCATGGATTCTGGGGTCAGGGAAATATAGTCCCAGAAGGTGTCGTGCGCTGTTCCTGCCTGAGGAAAGCCACGATCCGGTTCCATCTTGATCGCATGCACGAGGTCGGGGAATTTAATGGCGTCCTGGATAAAGAACACCGGAATATTATTGCCGACCAAATCCCAGTTGCCTTCTTTCGTATAGAACTTAACGGCGAAGCCGCGGACATCTCTCGGCGTATCGGCCGACCCGGACCCTCCTGCCACGGTAGAGATGCGCGTAAAGAGCGGGGTTTTTACGCCCACTTCGGTCAGCACCTTCGCCGTCGTGTATTTTCCCAGCGATTTGGTCAGCTCGAAAAAGCCATGCACTCCGGTGCCACGGGCATGAACAATCCGCTCAGGAATTCGTTCGTGGTCAAAATGAGTGATCTTTTCCCGCAGAATGAAATCCTCGAGCAGGGTGGGACCATGGGGGTTGGCTCTCAGAGAGTTCTGATTGTCTGAAATACTCAAACCTTGATTTGTCGTCAACCCCGCCTGATCGCTGGTGGCGCTTTGATGCCATTCGCCGCCGGCACCAACTGAAACATGGGCTTCCCCCCTTGGTTTTCCCTGCCTGGCCCCATCCGGAGTCGTGGTTTTCGTTTGGGTCATGGGGAACCTCCTGCTGCTTTGGTTCGAAGGGAAGAATAGGGATGGGATGGGGCTGGTTGGCCGCGTCGATGTCCGGCTGGGTATCGAGCACGGATGCGACGAACAGGGAGAGAAAGACTCGTGAAGGAGTGATGAAAGGACCTATTGGGGTTCCCATCGTAGAAGACTCTTAAGCAGGGGAACGGAATCTGATCAAGAGTGTATGGCCAAGCATTTATTGAGCCATGGATTAACATATAAAAAAATCAAGAACTTAAGCCTTAGATCACCTCAAAGACGGCGGAATTGGATCAATCACTATGAAGTGGGTCCGATGCATAGCGAAGGAGTGGAGGGGTTCCCATTCCGTGGATGGCGGTGCACTTCAGCAGCCTCTGGGGGAATTCATCCCGAATGGGTAGGACCTCGTTCGCCACCGTTGGCCATCCGCAGGAAACGCCATGGCCTGCTGAATAGCAGCAACTCCATTTTGATTGAATGGTTTTAAAATTTGTGGTTTATCCATGATCGTAAGTTCTTGTTTCTGTGCTTATTTAAGTTATGGTATCAAACATGCATGCCGAAACTATCTGGCTTGGTTTTTTCAGACTAGGCCGGAAAACGGAGCTCAAGGAGCATGCCGTGGCTCAAATCACCTTCAAGGGCAAAGCCATTCAGACCTCTGGGGACCTCCCCAGGAAGGGGCAGATTCCCCCTCCCTTCACCCTGGTGAGGACAGACCTGTCCGAAACCGGGCTGGACGACTACCCGGGCCGTCGCGTGGTGCTTAATATCTTCCCCAGCCTGGATAACCTCGTGCCCGCATCTTGCTTTCGCAGTTCTGCCTTTGGTGAAGCGTACGGCATTGCCATCATGGATGGTCCCATGCGAGGCCTCTTGGCCCGCTCCGTCGTGGTTGTTGATGAAAAAGGAGTAGTGATCCACACGGAATTGGTGCCCGACATCGGTCAAGAACCAGATTACAAAAGGGTTGAGGTGGTCCTTAAATAGGGTTCCAGATCCAGGCCATCCCCGTCGGGCAGGAGACTCAGGTCCCTTTTCTTCGGGAAAGTGACTAGTGAAGGTTTACACCGGCGCAATGCCGCCAACGAACCACCAGAGGGTCCAATGTCAACCACACACTTTGACGCGTTTCAACGCTTCGGTCGCACGCTCATGTTGCCCATCGCCGTGCTGCCGATCGCGGGACTGCTGCTCCGGCTCGGCCAGGACGATCTGCTCAAGATCCCGTTCATGGCCGCGGCCGGAGGCGCCATCTTCGCCAACCTGGGCCTGCTGTTCGCCATCGGCATCGCCTTCGGTTTCGCCAGGGATCAGCACGGCGCGGCAGGGCTGGCCGGCATGGTCGGCTACTTCGTGCTGGACGCGGGGGCCAAAGCCATCAACCCCACCATCAACATGGGCGTGCTGGGCGGCATCTTTTCCGGCCTGATCGCCGGGGCCCTCTACAACCGATTCAAGGACATCAAGCTGCCGGCTTGGCTGGCCTTCTTTGGCGGCCGGCGCTTCATTCCGATCATCACCGGCGTGGCCTGCCTGGCGCTGGCCTTCATCATGGGGCATGTCTGGCCTATGGTGCAGCGTGGCATCGACGCGGTCGGCCACTGGGTGATCGGGTCCGGCAACGCCGGTCTGTTCCTCTATGGCGTGCTGAACCGCCTGCTCCTGGTCACGGGCCTGCATCATGTCCTGAACACCTTCATCTGGTTCGTGTTCGGCAATTTCACCGGCCCCCAAGGCTTGGTCCATGGCGACCTTAACCGGTTCTTCGCCGGTGACCCCGCCGCAGGATCCTTCATGGCGGGCTTCTTCCCAGTGATGATGTTCGGGCTTCCGGCTGCTTGCTTGGCCATGTATCGCACCGCCACCGTCGAGAACAAGGTCAAGGTCGGCAGCCTGCTGTTGTCCGCGGCGCTGGTGTCCCTGGTCACCGGCATAACCGAACCGATCGAATTCTCGTTCATGTTCGTCGCCCCCGCGCTGTATGCGGTGCACGCGGTGTTGACCGGCGTCTCCCTGGTCGTGATGAACCTGCTCCACGTGAAGCTGGGCTTCACCTTCTCCGCCGGCGCGATCGACTATGTGCTTTCCTACGGCAAGTCGCAGCACGGCTGGATGGCGCTCCCGGTGGGCGCAATCTACTTCGGCCTCTACTACGGCATCTTCACCCTGTGCATCCGCCGGTTCAACTTCAAGACCCTGGGCCGGGAGCCGCTGGTGATCGATGCTGAAACCGATGCTGAAGCGGTCCTCCCGGTCGCCCGCAACCGCGCCTATGGCTATATCCAGGCTCTCGGTGGCATCGACAACATCGTCGAGGTGGAAGCCTGTGCCACCCGGCTGCGGGTCACCGTCAAGAGCAGCAAGATCGTGCTGGATCCCGCGCTCAAGGCAGCCGGGGCCATGGGCGTCGTCCGGCCTTCGGACGACAACATCCAGGTGGTGGTCGGGCCCATCGCCGATGCGGTGGCCGACGAGATCAACGCGGAAATCCGTGCCACCCGTCAGGCCGCAGGGGACCCACTGGCAACAAGCCACTCCTGATCCCTGTATCTCGTATGCGGCAGAAAGCACCGAAGGGAGTGACGGGATGACTGGAATGCGCGAGCAAGGTTCCACTGAGCCGAAATGGCTGGAGGGAAACATCCTCACCTCCAACGGCTGGATGCGTGGGATGGTAGAGTTCGGCGAACACATCCATTCGCTGAGCGGCGAAGCCGTGGCCGGCCCGGAACCGGGCCGGCCGGTGATCCTGCCGGGCTTCATCGATCTGCACGTACACGGGGGCGGCGGTGCCGACATCATGTCCGGCCGTTCTGCGGTGCTGACTGCAGCCCGGATGCACGCTCGGCATGGTACCACCAGCATGCTGGCGACGACGGTTTGCGCCAGCCGGGAAGATCTGCAACGCGTGGCGGCCGAGATCGGTCCGGTCGTGCGGCAAGGCGATGCGGGCGGGGCCCGGGTGCTGGGCCTGCACCTGGAAGGCCCCTTCATCAACCCAGGCAAGCTCGGCGCCCAGCCGGACTGCACCCGTCCCGGCACCCTGGAGGAGGTCTTGGCGCTGAATGAGCTGGCTCCGATCCGGATCCTGACCCTCGCCCCGGAGTTGGACGGCCATCTTGACCTCATCAAGGCCCTGGTCGGCCAGGGCATCCGGGTCCAGGCCGGGCACACCCTCGGCGACTACCAGGTGGGCGTGGCGGCCCTGGAGGCCGGCCTGGGCAGCTTCACCCACCTGTTCAACGCCATGACCGGCATGCTCCACCGGGAGCCGGGCATGGCGGCCGCCGCCATGGCCCACGCCGAGTATGCGGAACTGATCGTCGATCTGATCCATGTGCACCCCGGGATCATCCGGGCCGCCCTGCGCGCCATTCCCAAACTCTACTGCGTCACCGACGGGACGGCCGGATCCGGCATGCCCGACGGTCCCTACCATCTGGGCGGCCAGTGCGTCACCAAGCGTCATGGCGCCGTCAGGCTGGCCGATGGAACCCTGGCCGGCAGCACACTCACCCTGGACCGGGCGTTCCGCAACCTGGTCGACATCGGCTTGCCCCTGGAGGATGCGTCCCACCGGGTGTCGGCCTATCCGGCCGAGTATCTGGGCCTGGCCGACCGGGGCCGGATCGCCATCGGCAAGGTAGCCGATCTGGTGGTAATGGATCCCGCCCTGCAGCTCACCTCTGTATTTCTGGAAGGAGTATCTCTTGACATCGCTGATGCTTGAAGAAACCTTTGCGGCTCCGGAAGCGGTCCGGACAATGCTCAACGCGAACCTGGCAGCAAACCAGGCCCTGGGCGCGCAGTTCCGTTCGGCCCCGCCCGCGTCCATCGTCACCATTGCCCGGGGCAGTTCCGATCATGCCGCGGGCTTTCTGGCCTATCTCATGACCGTGCGAACCGGGCGGCTGGTGACCTCGCTGCCGATGTCGCTGGTGACGCTCTACCGTGCCCCCCTGGAGGCGCATCGGATGCTGGCCATCGCCGTGTCCCAGTCCGGGCGCAGTCCGGACGTGGTGGAGCCGATCCGGGTGCTCCGCCAGGGCGGGGCCGCCACCCTGGCGCTGGTGAACGAAGTCGCTTCGCCGCTGGCGGAAGCTGCCGAGCGGGTGCTGCCGCTCCACGCCGGCGAGGAGCGCAGCGTCGCCGCCACCAAGAGCTTCATCTGCAGCCTGGCGGCCGCGGCCGCGCTGACCGCCCATTGGAGCCAGAGCGATGACCTGCTGCAGGCCCTGCAGACTCTGCCCGAGGCGCTGGAAGCCGCCCGGGCCCAGGATTGGTCCGGGCCGGTGAAGGCGCTGGCCGGCTCCGAGCGGTTGATGGTGGTGGCCCGTGGGGTCGGGCTGGCCATCGCCCAGGAGGCCGCCTTGAAATTCGAGGAGACCTGCGGGATCCAGGCCCAGGCCCTCAGCGCCGCGGAAATGCGGCACGGTCCCCAGGCCCTGGTGGAGGCCGGGTATCCCCTGATCGCCTTCGCTCTGCGCGGTCCCGCCCAGGCGGAGATCATCAAGCTGGCGGCCGAGATGAGGACCCGTGGGGCGCAGGTGTTCCTGGCCGCTCCCGCGGATGTGCCGGAACGGGATCTCACCCTGGCCACCACCGGTTCGGAAGAACTGGATCCGATCACCGCGATCCAGAGCTTCTACCCCCTGGCCGAAGCGGTGTCCCGGGCCCGGGGCCACAGCCCCGACCACCCGCCCCGTCTGAACAAAGTGACCATGACCCGCTGAACCCGGGACCCGTCCCGGCCGGAATTCAGAAAGGAAAACATCATGTTGGGGACTGCCGCAGTCATCCTCGTCGCCCTCTGGGTCCTGGGAAGGTTCAATCACATCTTCATCCTCCTCGACCATCCCCGCCCCTTCCCCTTGAGCATCCCGTGCCGTTTCTCCGCCAAGCCTGCAGACCAGGCCAGGAATGTGGCAGCGTGACCTTCCGCCGATGGACCCAGCAATGGGTCCATGGTTTGCGTCGGCGCAAGGCCGGCGGCTAGGGCTATATGTGGGTGCTGGCCTGGGTGTGGCCATCCTCGCCGTCGCGCTGCTCATCCTGTGGCTCGGCGGGGCGCTCCTCAATGGCTATGTCAAAGGGAAAGTGGAGCGGGCTTTTGCCACGGCCCATCCCGGGTGTGTGCTGCGGATCGGGGCACTGGAATATTCGTTCGGCGCGAACCGCCTGGTGTCGAAGTCCGTCACCATGAAAACTCCGGATTCGACGTTCGCGGTCGACCGGGTCGCGCTGGCCGGCGTCCGCTGGACGCGGCTGATGCTGGGCCGGGCCGCTCCAGCCGAGGTTTTCGCCAAGGCCAGCCTCGAGGCGACCAGCCTCGGCCTGGTATTCCCCCATGCCCACTACGGAATCACCACCAGGCGGCTGAGGGCGTCCGTGCCAAGTTCTGAACTTGTCGCCGAAGGGACCGAGATTCGCCCCTTGCTCCGAGATGAAGCACTGTTCGCGGCGGATCGTTTTCGAACGACACGGTTTCACGTGGTGGTTCCTGAGTGCCAGGTCCTTGGGCTGGCGTTTGCCGCTTGGATCCAGGCAGGCGAGTTCCGGGCCCGCGAGGTTAAATTCCTCCGCCCATCCTTCGATGCGTTGGCTGATCGGGACAAGCCGGTACGGACGTCGGGGCCGCGTCCACTCATGGTCAACGAGGCACTGGCCAGGATCCGGCCGCCGCTACAGGTGGACCTGCTCAGCATCAACGACGGCTTCCTGAACTATGGCGAGCGGGTCGTCGCCGGCGCCGCCCCCGGTGTGCTGACCTTTACGGCCTTGAACCTGCGCGCGAAGGATATCTCCAACCGTGGCGGAGCCTCCGCCACCATCCGGCTTAAGGCGCAAGGAAAGCTCATGGACGCGGGTACTCTGAAGGTCATGATGACCATCCCGCTCAAGGGTCCGGACGTCTCGCTTCGCTATTCCGGCACGCTCAGCTCAATGGACCTGACCCGCCTGGATGCATTCCTGGACCGGGCCGAACATATCCGCATTAAGTCAGGCAGGGTGAGCGAGGTGGCGTTCGAGGTCCAGGTCATCGCCGGCCAGGCGCATGGTCGGGTGCATGCGAGCTATCGAGATCTGAAAATGGCCGTCCTGGACCAGGCAACCGGAACCGAAAAGGGCCTGGGCAACCGGCTGGCGTCGTTCCTGATGAACGCGTTCAGGCTCCGGCACGGCAATGGTCCAGACACTGCGGGCGCGGTGAAAGAGGGCAAGGTCGACTACCAGAAAAAACTGGATGATACGTTCATGCAAGTTGTATGGTTCTCCCTGCGGAGCGGGGTGCTCGATCTCATCAAATGAGCCCCCGGTTTGGTGATCTTGATCGGCTTCTCGATGGCCGCCTTGTTCTTCTGGAACTATCGGTAGATGATCACGACTTTCCACGGGGTGGATTACATCGACGGAAACCCACAGTCTGCTGGGAGACGTTCAGGGCTGCTCGGCGGAAGCTCCGCATTGATCACAGTGGATGGGTTCCTCACCATCCAGAGTGGCGGGGTCCATTTCGACCCAGGCTGCCCATTCCTCGTGACCGGGTTGGCCGGCGCAGGTGGAGCAGATGGCTTTGCAAGTGTCGTCGGAAGTGCGGAAATAGCGCATGGCAAATCCCTTGAAGGATTTCAGGGTAAAATGCATACTTGATGCCATTTGGTAAATATTGCAATTATTGGTTATTAACCAACAAGACATCCCTGGGTGCCAGCCAAGGCTATCAAAATTAAGAGCCGGTCCTCCAAAATCAAGGGCTATCGGGCTGGAGGCCTCCATTTTGATTAAAGGCGCCCATCAGTCATGGCTATCTATGAATATAATTGATCTTATTTTACGGCCTAAATATTGCTCGCATCCATCTGGCGCCCTCGGCTCTCCGCGATCAGGAGGCCATGCCAAAGGAGAATACCGATGAAAGTTCCACGCATGATCCTTGTGATGCCCCTTTTGGTGTTTGCGCCCATCGCCGCCTATGCCCTGCCCCTCCCCACCATGTTCCAACATGCAACCCCCATGAGCGTCTCGCCGGATATGCCAGCCGCCCAGGGGACAGTGAAGTTCGCCAAGGCGGATAACAACAACATCTCCATCTATCTGGTGGTCAAGTACATGACCGAGCCCCAGAAACTCCAGCCGGCCGCCTCGGTCTACGTGGCTTGGGTGCGGGCGGACAAGGACGCCGCGGCGCAGAACATCGGGGCCTTGGAGGTGAACGCCCGCCGCAAGGGCACCCTGAAGACCGTCACGCCTCTGCACGCCTTTGAACTGTTCGTGACGGCCGAGGCCAACGGCCAGATCCAGGCGCCCACCGGGCACCGGATCGTCTGGGCCAACCGCGTTCCCGAATAGTCCGACATCAGCAAAGAGGCCCTCGGCACAGTCGGCCACCCGTGGAAGGAACCACTCGATCTGTCGCCAGTGGCGCACCATGTGGGCGATAGCAGGTCCGGACATCTGCTCGACAGATGCCCCCGGGGCCATCAACAGCGGCAACCCCCTCGAGCCGGCGTGACCCCCAAATCCTTTGCCTATTGGCAACCGTTCAGCCCTCCGCCCCAGGAGGTAAATTTTTCATATGCGGAAGCACCGCCGCGACCGGCCAAACCTGCCCATACCCGTTCAACAAACGAAGAGGCCCGTCTCTGTTGAGTCCTGGGCCTCTGGGTTGAATGATTTTTCTGGTGGTCCCGACGCGACTTGAACG
>Ga0224528_1001302_pt1 | contig 16654 bp, 14 predicted proteins | sample CBST25metaG_2_FD_179888 | JGI IMG/M metagenome (GOLD analysis project Ga0224528, IMG submission 179888) | Peat soil microbial communities from Stordalen Mire, Sweden - C.B.S.T25 | ecosystem: Environmental > Terrestrial > Soil > Wetlands > Peat | place: Sweden: Norrbotten County, Stordalen Mire...
CAAAATTTTAGGCCAATAAGGAAAAAACATCCCTCAGGGCCTAAAGGCCGCGTTGATTCTAGGCGGTTTACGGCACGACTAAAGTCGTGCCCTTTCAAAAAAACGCGCGATTCAGAGTTTTTCCGCAACCTGTAAAGCCCATTCTTTATTATCAGAGCTTTGCGGCCCGACTGAAGTCGTGCCCTTTCAAGGCAGCGAGTTTTTTCGCTTCAGAATTTCTCTGGAGTCAGGATAGCAGGATGCGGGAATTTATCTGCATCCACCTGCGGTGGGGGTGGCGGCCTTCGACGTGGTGAGTTGAGTTTCGTGCTTTCCCACCCATTCCGCAAAAAACGCGGAGTGGATGGGGCACCCTGCTTTATGCCAGAGTTGCCCCCGCCACCTGAAAATATATCTGGGAAAATTCCCTTGCGCGCTCACCGACTTTATATGCTACAGTTGGTAACATTATGGTGAGTAACACTACTGAAGATCACGATCCTGTCGAGCTGGGCGAACTGGAGCGCAGTATTCTCCTGGTCGTCTGGCGCAAAGCCCAAATCACCGCCGAACAAGTGCGCGAGGAGCTGGGCCGCCCGCTGAAGGAGTCGACCATCCGCACAGTATTGCGCCGCCTGGAAGAGAAGGGCTATCTGGCGCATACGGTGGAGAATCGCACCTTTCTCTATCGTCCGGCCGAGTCGCGCCAGAGGGTGGCTGGGCGCGCGGTGCAGCGCATTGTGGACTGGTTCTGCGAGGGTTCGCTGGAGTCTTTGCTGGTGGGCATGGTGGACTCCAAGGCTCTGGATCAGGCTGAGTTGCAGCGGCTGGCCGCGCGCATTGAACTGGCGCAGCGCAGCGCGGCGACGCCCGAACCCACCGCAAATCAACGAGGGGAGTAAAGGCCATGACTACGATTCCTGTTCTGATTTCCGCCCTGCCCGAAGCCGCTTTGCGGGCGCTGGTGCTGGCGCTGGCTGTTTGGGCCGGGTTGCGCCTTTGCAAGGTGCGCTCGGTGCGGTCGCAAAAAGCCGCATGGGGGCTGGTGCTGACCGCAGCGCTGTTGATGCCCCTGGCCATGCGCTGGCAACTGGCGGGTTGGGCCGCGATTCGGCTGCCGGAGCAGTTTTTTGGGCTTACTGCCAAGCCACAGCCTGCCGCGGTTCCGCTGGCCGCGCCGGTCTCTGAGACCGAGGTGAAACCAACCAAGCGTTTGCACACGGAGCCGGTGGCGCAGCCGGAGTTGAATACTCTGGCCTCGGTTCCGGCCCAGACGGCGGCCAACACCGACCAAACCGCGCGGGCAACCGCTGAGCACGTCTTCCATCCGGCTGCTTTTGCCGGGCTGCTTTATCTGGCGGTTTGCGTTGTGTTGCTGGCGCGGCTCGGCTTTGGACTGGCCCTGGCGGTGAAGTTGTGGATCACGGCGCAACCGGTCACTCTGAGCTTCGGGCTGGATCGCTTCCCTACCCTGCGTGTACGGAAAAGCGATCAGATTACTTCGCCGGTTTCGGTTGGTTCGGGCGTGATTTTGCCCGCGTCTTACACCTCCTGGGAGATGGAAAAGCTGCGCATTGTGCTGGCGCATGAACGCTCGCACATTCGCCAGGGAGACTTTTATTTGCAACTGCTTGCTGGCATCTACACAGCCCTGTTCTGGTTCAGCCCGCTGGGCTGGTGGCTAAAGCGCAAGCTAACCGATCTGGGCGAGGCCCTGAGCGACCACGCCGGCCAGGAAGAAGCAGCCAGCCGCGTCTCTTACGTCCAGATACTGCTTGAATTCGCGGCCCTGCCGCGCCCAACCCTGATAGGAGTCGCTATGGCTAGTCGATCGAATCTCTCTGCCCGCATGGAACGGCTGCTCGACGAATCGAGCTTCCGCCGGGCTTTTGCCGGAAGCCGCCGCCGCGCGCTTGTGGCCGTGCTGCTGGTTTCAACCGCTCTGTTTGCCGCCGCCGCGCTGGTTCGCGTGGAGGCTGCCGGCCAGGCCGCGCAGCCGCCTACTCCGCCCACGCCCGCCACCGCTGAGCCTGCACCCACGCCAGAGCCTGCTGATGTCGAAGCCCCCGAGCCACCCGAAGCACCTGAAGCTTCTGAAGCGCCCGAGGCCAACGACAGCAACGACACAAACACCATCAACGACGTCGGCAATGGACAAACGTTGACCGTAAACAACGACGGCACGACGATCCGTCAAGGAACCAAGCATGGTTACTCCTACTCGTATTCGTCCAATGGGGATTCGTATGCGCTGGTTTCCGGGCCGGGTGAAAATATCACGTTTTCTGGCAATTGGAATTCCGGCAGCAAGGGAACGCTGGAAAAAGCTCGCCGTTTGGCCCACGGAAAGTTCCTCTGGTTTACCCGCGACGGCAAGTCCTACTTCCTTGATGATCCGGCGGTTGTGGCCCAGATCGAGGATATGTACAAACCTATGGAGGCTCTCGGCCGCCAGCAGGAAGAGCTTGGCCGCCAGCAGAAAATTCTCGGACTCCAGCAGAAGCAACTTGGCAGTTTGCAGGAGCAGGCCAGTGTGCCAAGCCCCGACATCTCCAAGGAAATGGCCGAACTGAACGCCGCCATGGCCAAGCTGCAAGCCAAGATGGGCAAGACCACGACCCAGGAACAGTTGGCCGATCTGCAAGGCAAGCTCGGCGACTTGCAGGGCAAGCTGGGCGCGCTGCAAGGCAAACTCGGAGAAAAGCGGGGCGCTTTCGGCGAACAGATGGGCAAACTCGGCGCACAGCAAGGCAAGCTGGGCTCCCAGCAGGGCAAACTCGGCGCGGAACAGAGCCGCATCGCCACTGAGGCTGCCCACAAGGTGAAGTCGATTATCGACCAGAGCCTCAGCAGCGGCAAAGCTCACCCTGTCGAGTAGCTTCTTTGCTGACGCACCTGCAAGCAGCAGCGCCGCCGGAGCAGTCCGGCGGCGCTGTTGTTTGCAGGGCTGGATCATGGTATGGATTCGACGCAGCAGAAGCCTAAAACGGCAGTTGAGATGCGTCAGGCACGGCGAAGATATTAGAGCCCACAATAAAAATATTTTGGTAGGGGATTTCCTTCCGTTCCTACGGGACAGAGGTCATTTGTTTGAACGCTTTCCCAGGACTGCGCTGCGCTTGTCCTGGGCTAATGACCATTCTCCCTCCGGGAGAAAGTGAGCTGGATAACGGCCTTCGGAGTAACAGGTTGAGTGTTGTGCTTTCCCACCCATTCCGCAAAAAACGCGGAATGGATGGGGCACCCAGCACCCAGCGTATTTTTCTTGTAGTAGGAGGGACGCTGCTGGTGCGATGTGGCCAAGATGCGGCTTATGGCAGCTTCAAACTGCGCGGGAGCAGGTTGAATGGGTTGAAGCTGCTCTCGGCTGGCTTGAGGCCGCAATGGCGTTTGGCTGGCTGGGCGGTGGCGTAGGAGCGGGTGACGTGGAGCCGGTCCATGACCACGTAGCGGGTGCGCAGGCCGTCGACGGTGGCCGGCAGTTGGGCAGGCAAGTGCTTGCGGTCCACGTAGATGACCAGCGCCGCCTCGCGGGGATTGTCGAGGCTTTGGCCGACGCCCACGCCGAAGAACGCGGCATTGCGCCGCATGAGCGTGGCGGCCACTTGCTGCTTGACGGCGACGGCCTGGGCCAGCACTGCGCTGGAGAGCGAAACCGAGCCTGCCTCCTGAGGGATTTGCGGCGCCACGCCATAGGTGACGGCCCGCGCCGTGGAGGGAATCTGCAAGGTACGCACACCGCCGATGGTCGCCGTGACCGGGGGCGTCATTTTTTCATCGGTATAGAGGATGACCGCGGCATCGCCGGGGTGGTCGATGCTTTTGCCCATGGCCACGCCCAGAATGCCCGCCGCGGGATTGACCAACATGCGCGCCTCGCCCAACGCCTGCTGGCCGCGCTGCCACTCGGCCACGCTGATGGAGTGGGCCTGCGCCTGGGCGGTGGTGCTATCGCCATAGTTGAGGCAACTGACCGCGTGGTCGGCCGCGCCGACGTAGGTGTACGAGCCGCCCATCTGCGCACCCAGTTCGCTGAGCACCTCGGGAGCGGGATTGGCTACGCCCTGGCTGACGCCGGCCGCATCGCGCCCGCCAGCAAAATAGAGGCCCACGGGCTCGGCCGTGGCCGCGTCCACCACCAATGCACCGGAGTCGCCCGCGTCGCTGAACTGGTTGCCGCTCAAGCCAATCTGATGGGTAAAGGTCTTGGTCAGGTAGGGCTTGGTTTCGGCGCAATCCAGGTAGTAATCAACGGTCACGTCGAGGTCGAGCGCCGCCACTCCGCCACAGGTCAACCCCGTGGTGCGGCCGCTTTTGGCCACTTTCAGCTCGAGCGTCGCCGCCTCGCCGCGTCCGCCGGTGGAAGAGACGCCGGGAGGCGCGGCGGCCAGGGTTCCATCGGCCTGCTTTGCACCCAGCTCGAGAATGCTGCCTGCGGCATCCACGCTGCGCGAGGTGACCTGGGCAATGGCCGCATCGACATTGGTTTGACGCGATTTGAGGGGCAGCCAGCCGGTGAGGGAAGCCACGGCTGAAAGACCAGGGCCGTCGCCAAGCGGCGTGCAACTGTTGTCGATCAGCCCCGGCTGCACAATGGCGTCGCCGACGCTGGCGTGATCGCTGCGCGCCAGAACGTGGTTGTTGCTGAGCAGGTATTCGCGCCCGCCGGGACCACGCACCAAGGCGCCCAGGGTGCCGCTGCAGCAGTCCACAATCTTGTTTTCGCGGGCGTCGTAGTCGGCGTTGTTGCCGCCCGAGCTGCCCAGCGCCACCATGGCCGACATTTGGCCCTGGTGGCTGGCGGGATTGCTGGTTACTCCGGCGGCATTGACCAGCACCATCGCCGAGGCCTTCGACTCGACCCCGCCCGCGCCCACCGTGGCCACCACGTAAGTTACGCCGGTCGCCGTGACCGCGGCTGGAGCCGTGTAGGTCGCCGCGCAAGTGGTAAAGGCCAAGCTGCCGCGCTGGCAGCGGCTGGCGCTGAGCGCGCCCACCCCGCCCTCCGTCCCGCTGGCCGAGCTGGCCAGGGCAAAATGAATGCTTGAGGCGCCGCCAGCCTCGGCCAGTGTGCCGGTGACGGTGGTGCTTCCGTTGGCGCCGAGGGCTACGTTTTCAGGAGTGAGCGGCTGCAAAAAACCCGGTGTGACGGTGAGTTTGGAGCTGGCCCGCAGGCCCGATTCCATGGTCGCCGTGACCACGACTTCGACGCGGTCGGCGGTCAGGTAGCTGGGCGGGGTGTATTGTCCGTTCTGGTTGATGGAGCCAGGGCCACTGACGGCGTCGCCGCCCTCGACCGACCAAAAAACGGGCGCCGCGCCGCCGCCGGTGAGCGTGGCCGCAAGTTGCAATGACGCGACGCTGGCCGCGCCCGCCGCGTTGCAGCCGGTGCAGTTGGTGTCGATGGCCGCCGTGCCGGGGGTGACGGAGAAGGCCGCATTCGAGGGGTTGGCGGCCACGGTTCCGCCGCATCCGGCCAAAGCTAGCAGCGCTGGCCCCAGAAGCAGCGAAAAAATCCTCCACCTTGCCCGCATCGTCAACATCTTCGTATTCAATCTATTGTATCGACTTCATGTGACAAAAAAGTGAAGCGAAAGAAGTTACTGCATCACTTCGAGGCCTTTACGGCGGATCACATTGAGCAGGGCCAGAGCAGGGCCCTTGGGCTGCTTGACGCCCCGCTCGAGTTGAGAAAGATAGCCCGGCGTCAAGTTGAGATAGCAGGCAAAGGCGGCCTGGCTGAGATTTGCCTTCTCGCGCAGGGAGCGAATCTCCGCGTTGCTGATCGGCTCGGTGGCAGTGGCGGCCTGCGGACCGAGGTGGCGGAGCGTGATTTTGTCGTGCGTAACCTTGTCCATGATCCCGCCGCGATACATATCGTCAGCCGTCTCAAGAATGCACTCCACCACGCTGCTCATTTTCCCGCTCATCTTCAATCTCCTTTATAGTTCCGTCCACAATCTTCTCTCGAATTCTGCTATCATCGGCGGCCATCCAGTCTGCCGCGATCTCGCGAAACGAAAGCAATTCAGTAGGGCCGATATTCTCCTGGTCGCTTTTGGCGAATCCGAAGAGAAAAACCGCCCGTCCCTGGGCGCGATAGGCAACCAACATGCGGTATCCGCCCGACCGCCCCTGTCCCTGGCGGGCGACCCGCAGCTTGATCAGGTCTCCGCCCAGATCGGCTTCGATCAACCCCCGCCCGGCCCGTTCAATCGCCTCGCGCAGGCTGTGGTCGGCAATTGCTTCACGCCGCGCAAAGCGGGTGAGCCACTTGGTTTTGAAAATCCGCACGACGCCACTATAACACTATGAACTATAGTACGCTGAATTATATTTGCAGACGATATGGGCATCCGCAATCTACGACAGCACCCGGCCCAAAAAGCCTTTGAGCCCCAGGCGGGCCAGGGCGGCGGTGAAGAAGAAGAGAGCCAGCAGAATCGCCCACCAGGGCATGTGGGCCACCCCCGGCGTCACCGCCGCCCGCAGCCCCTCGCTCATGTAAACAATGGGATTGAAGAGCACCGCGATTTGCAGCCAATGAATCTTGTAGAGACTGGCCCAGGGGTAATAGACACAGCCCAAAAAGGTGATGGGGATGACGATGATGGAGAAGACCAGGCCGATCTGCCTGGGGTTGACCGTGGAGCCGATCACCAGGCCGAGCGAGCCCGCCAGCAGGCTGGCCAGCACCAGCACCAGGGCCAGCAGAAACCAGTTGGCCACCTGCACCCTGACCGGCGCAGCGGGCACGTAATAAGCCATGGGAATGACCAGCAGGGCGGCGATGATGCTCTGCATGGCGCTGAAGCAGACTTTCTCAAGCGCCACGGCCCACAGGGGCAGCGGGCACATGACGCGGTCGTCGATTTCGCGGGTGATGCCAAACTCGCTGGCCAGGGGCAGAGCCACGGCGGCGATGCCCGAGAACATGATGGCCACGGCCATCAGGCCGGGCAGCAGGATGGTGCCGAAATCGACCCCTCCGGCAACAGCCATGGGGTTGCCTCCGCCCATGTGGGGCAGGATGAAGGTGAAGACGAAGAGAAAGAGCAGCGGCTGCATCCCGACGCGCAGCAGGAAGGTGTGAAACTCGCGGGTCAGCACCCGCAGGTCGCGCAGCAGCAGGCCATAGAAGGCGCGGAGAAAAATCGCCGAGCCAAGACGGTTGTCCTGAAGCGACTCGGCGTCTCTGGTCCCTGTTCCCTGGTCCCTGATCTCTGTTTCTGGATTACTCACGCAAGTCCCTCCCGGTCAGTTGAATGAAGACGGTTTCGAGGCTGGGAGTGGTCATGGTGAGGTCGCGCAAGCCGCAGCCGGCGGCGGCCTCGACCAGAGCGGGCAGCAGGCCCTCGGCGCTGGCAGCCATGACGCGCAGCCCGTCGGCGGTCACTTCGGCGCTGCTTACGTCGGGGCGCGCCTGCAGGGTGGCGCAGAGCGCTTCCCTGCCCTCATGGGAGCGCAATTTCAGGTCGAAGATGGTTTTGGCGCCAAAGGTTGTTTTGAGCTTTTCGGGCGAGCCCAAAGCCAGAATGCGGCCATAGTCGATGATGGCCAGGCGGTCGCTGAGGGTGTCGGCCTCTTCCATGTAATGAGTGGTGAGCAGCACCGTAATGCCCTCTTTGCGCAGGCCTTCGACGGCCGACCACATGGCCATGCGGCTCTGCGGATCGAGGCCGGCCGAGGGCTCGTCGAGAAAGAGCACAGTGGGCCGGTGAGCGATGGCGCGAGCAATCTGGACGCGCTGCGCCAGCCCGCCGGAGAGCTGGGCCGGGTAAACATCCTTGCGCTCGGTGAGGAGGAATTGCTGAAGCAGCTCCATCGAGCGAGACTTGGCCGCGGCGTGGGAAAAGCCGAAGTAGCGGCAATGGAAATAGAGGTTCTCGAAGACCGTCAGGGAGCGGTCGAGGGTATTGAACTGAGGCACCACGCCAATGAGACGGCGGGCGTGGGCGGGATGCTTGACCACGTCGATGCCCTTGATGCGCACCGCTCCGCTGGTGGGCAGGGTGCGGGTGGTGGCAATGGAGATGGTGGTGGTTTTGCCTGCTCCGTTGGGGCCGAGCAGGCCAAAGATTTCGCCCTGATGCAGCTCCAGATCGAGGCCGTCGACGGCCACGACACGCAGCTTGGAGTCGTAGATTTTGGTCAGCTTTTCGAATTCGACGATCAAGCGATTCACCCGGCGCGAGGAAAGATCAGCGCGCCTGCCTTCAGAGTATCGCAAAGGGGGCGTTGCGGCATGAATGGCACAGTGAGCAGGGGCAGAAATCAGGTCTGGAGCATGATGAAATTACGGTAGTCTATAAACTACAAGATGCGAGGTATGGAGTTCAAGCAAACCGAGACCTTCCGCAAATGGCGCATACGTCTGAAAGATCAGCGGGCGCGCGCCTTGATTGCTTCTCGTCTTGATCGCCTGGCCTTTGGTCATGCGGGAGATGTCAAGCCGGTTGGAGAAGGCATCAGTGAACTGCGCATCGACTATGGTCCGGGTTACCGCATCTACTTTCAAAAACGGGGCAACACCATCCTCATCTTGTTGTGCGGAGGAGACAAGAGCACACAGGCCAAGGACATTTAAACAGCCAAGCGGCTGGCCGCGGAATGGAGTAAAGAAGATGTCTGAAAAACTGACCACTTACGATCCGGCCGAGGATCTGGGCTCTGACGAAGCCATTGCGATCTTCATGGCCGAAGCCTTCAAAAGCAACGATGCGAGCTACATTTCGCACGCGCTGGGCGTGGTGGCTCGCGCCAAGGGCATGGCTCAGATTGCCAGCCAAACCGGGTTGTCGCGTGAGCAGCTTTACCGCTCATTCAGCGCCAAAGGGAATCCCACGCTGAAGACAACCCTCGCGGTGATGAGCGCTCTTGGCATTCAACTGACGGCCACCTGCGGTGGAGCTGGCGGCCTTCGGCGTGGGAAATGAGAAGTGAGGCTGGTGAGTGAAGTCATCCGAGGCCGGAAAGTCTGGTGCAGAGGCAGCCGCCCGCTCATCGCGAAGGGCCGCGATGAACGGGGCACAGCTTGTCACGGATCATGGCGATTTTTGGGGTGATGAGCGGTCCACCTGCCTATTCTGTCTATTTCAAAGCTTCATTTGCCTTGCAACTTATCAGGCAGTCGATTGTTTTTCCGATTTGGTTGGTGTCGAAGGCTCCGATTGCGATCAGCGCAACTTCGCCGTCTGGGCGGATGAGCACAAGCGCGGGAATTTGCCCGGTCCAAAGATTTGTCGTAATACCAAAGTCAACCGGCATCTGCGCCATAGGCTGCATCATTGCTACGGGCGATTTGATCTTATAGCTTTGCTTCATGCGGCGCACCGCCTCCTCCTTGTCCTTGAGGGCAACCATCAGCAGGCTAAGTTGATCGCGATCGGCAGTGCTCAACACCTTCGGCAGCGATTCCATGCAGGGCGGGCACCATGTGGCCATGAAATCGATGAGCAGCCACTTGCCTTTGAATTGTTCAAGAGTCAGTGGCTGATTATCGATGTCGTTAAACTCCGCATCGGGCGCGCTGAAACCACTTGCCACATGTTTGAAAGGATTGGAGTTGACTGGAGAGTAATCCTGCGCTGGAATCTGACGGAGTTCAATCTCCATACGGAGGCCGCCGCGCTCGATGAATAGATTGGGATTGCGGCGGTATTCCGCGTTGAAAAGGCTGGCCATGATCATTGGCCCGGTTTCAGCGGCATTTTTGCCATCGATGCGAACAATCAGATCGCCTTTGAGCAGATTAAAATGGATCGGCGTTGTCGATACGCTGGTTACTCGCCACCCCTTATGTTCGTGGGTGACTGCAAGGTTGTCGACCGCGACGATGGGTTCGGATTGCGCGTAGGCAAGATGCGCACAGAGAGCAATCAAGATGCAAAGGAATAACCTTTTCATGATGGTACGAATTATATAACTGGGCGTGTTAAACCACGATTTGCATAAAAAAACGCCAGAAACAGGAAAGTGTGTGCGATCTCACCCATTCCGCAAAGGACGCGGAATGGATGGGACAACCCGTGCTCCAGAAAGAAACAAGCGTGGACCGGGAGGTCCACGCTACAGCCGGCCAGGAGGCCGGCGCTACAAATTCAAGCGCAGCGGGTTGGTGATGCCGGTGAGCGCGAGTTAGTCGTGCGAAGGATCGAGTTACTCGACAGTGAGCACGAGCTTGCCGAAGTGGGAGGCTTCTTCCATGCGGGCGAGGGCCTCGCGGGCCTGGAACCAGGGGAAGTTTTCGCCAACGGGGCGCATTTCGGTGAGGGTGATGGCTTTGTTGAGGTCCTCGAAGTCCTTCCGTGAGCCAACATAGATGCCTTGTATGCGGGCCTGTTTGTGGAGGATGGAGGGGATGGCGATGGGCTCGTCGGAACCGGCGAGGACGCCGACCTGGGCGACGGTGCCGCCGAATCGAATGGCGCGCAGGGAGCGGGCGAGGGTGCCCTGGCCGCCGACCTCGACAACCAGATCGACGCCCTCGCCGCCGGTTTGATCGAGGGCCCAGCGGTCCCAGTCGGGGTGCTCGCGGTAATTGAGGCCAACGTCGAGGCCGAGGGTGGTGGCGCGGGCCAGCTTGGCGGGTGAACCGCTGACGCCGAGGACGCGCGCGCCCCTCATGCGGGCTAGTTGCAAGGCGAAGATGGCCACGCCGCCGGTTCCCTGGATGAGGACGGTGGAGCCGGGCTTGAGGTTGCCCGCGGCGACGGCGTTCCAGGCGGTGACGGCGGCGCAGGGCAGGGTTGCGGCCTCTTCAAAGCTGAGGTGGGGAGGCAGATGGACGAGGCCGGAGTCGGGGAGAAGGACGAATTGTGCGGCCATGCCGTCGATGTCTCCGCCAAGAGCGCCGCGGGCCTTGGCGGCGGTGAGGGGTCCGTCGAGCCAGTTTTGCATGAAGATGGCGGCGACGCGGTCGCCGGGCTTGAAGCGGGTGACGCCCTCGCCAACGGCGGCGACCAGGCCGGCTCCGTCAGAGCAGGGGATGCGGGGAAGGCGCATTTTGGGGTTGTAGAGACCTTTGATCATGAGCAGATCGCGATAGTTGAAAGAAATCGCATGGACGCGCACGAGCACCTCGCCGAAGCCGGGCTGGGGGGTGGGGCGCTCCGCAAACTCCAAGTAATCAACGCCAAAGGACGAAATCTGCCATACGTGCATGGGGAAACCTCCGGGATTTTAAGGCGGGGATTCTCTGTCTGGCGGCGCGCAAACGGGCGCGGAGCGGGACGCGGCGAGAGAAATCCTCGTAGAATAGAAGATATGGCTCGTGGTTGGGAAAGTAAATCGGTGGAGGAAAAAATGGCAAATGCCTTGCAGCAACCGGAAGTTGGCAACGGAATTGTGAGCGAGGAGGCCAAGCGCCTGGCAGAACAAGTGCGCACTGACCGGGCGCGTCAGATTCAGGCGCTCAACCTGCAACGAGAGAATATTCTTTCGCAGAGGACATCGAATCCGGCGCGACGCACAGCCCTGGTGGCTGCCCTGAAACAGGTGGAAGGGCAGCTTCAGGCAATCGGATAGGACGGCCCGCGTAAAGCGGGCTTTTTTATTGGGTGCGGAAGCGGGCTGGTTCGCGGGCTAAGGCTGTTTTCAGGTCGGGGGAGTGATGGTGCGCCTGGCCGGGAGCGGTGTTGTGCCTGGGGCTGGGGTTTGTGCGACCCCACCCTAGCGGCAAAAACAAAGACGCCGCGAGGGTGGGGCACCCGGTCGTGCGATTCCGCAGGAATATCTGTAAAAACAACCTCGGATTCTTCGACTCACCACCCCCAAGCTGAAGTACGCTTGGGGCCCCGTTCGCGCAGAATGACAGCTCTGCTTTTTCATGACAGCTCATTTTTATTGTTTGGTGACGGGCAGAATGTTGTTTGTACTGCTCGAGGGGCAGGTTTGTGCTTTCCCACCCATCCGCAAAGAACGCGGATGGATGGGGCACCCAATCTGATTGCCTGGACGACTAGTCCCGGCTAGTCCTCGCGGTGGAGGAGCAGGGAGTTGGCCTGCTGGACCGGGGTGAGGGTGATGCGCGCGATGTTCACGTGAGCGGGGCGGCTGGCGGCCCAGACGATGGCGTCGGCAACATCTTCAGGCGACAGCGGGTGAACGCCCTGGTAGACCTTGGCGGCGCGCTCGCTGTCGCCGTGGAAGCGGACCCGGCTGAAATCCGTTTCGACCATGCCGGGATTGATGGTGGTGACACGAACCGGAGTGCCCAGCAGATCCTGGCGCAGGCCGTCGTTGATGGCCAGTTCGGCGGCTTTGGTGCCGCAGTAGACAGCGCCGTTGGGGTAGGTGACCTCGCCGGCCGTCGAGCCGAGATTGACGACGTGTCCGCGGCCGCGCTCAACCATGCCGGGAACCACCGAGCGGGTGACGTAGAGCAGACCCTTGATGTTGGTGTCGATCATCTCTTCCCAGTCGTTGATCTGTCCCAGGTAGAGTTTTTCCAGGCCGCGGCTGAGGCCGGCGTTGTTGACGAGCACGTCGATGTCGGCCCACTCGGCGGGCAGGGCGCTGATGGTCTGGTCGACGGCCTGACGGTCGCGCACGTCGAGGCTGATGGCGTGGATGGCTTGTGCGCCGCGCTGGAGGGCCTGAGCGGCGACGGCGGCCAGTTTGTCGGCGCGACGAGCGGCGAGCAACAGCCGCGCTCCCTCGGCAGCGAAGGCCAGCGCCGTGGCCGCGCCGATGCCGGAGCTGGCTCCGGTGACGAAGACGATTTTTCCTTGAAGGCTCATGAGGTCGATTCTAGAGCACTTTTCCAGATGGTGTAGAAGTTTCGGCGTGGACCAGGAGGTCCACGCAACAGCCGGCCGGGAGGCCGGCGCTACAGATTCTCGGCCCCCCCCGGCACTGTCCAAGCAATTGAACCTACACCACCAGGCAAATTACTCAGGCTGCTTGCATGAGGTTTGTGCTTTCCCACCCATCCGGCAAAAAACGCCGGATGGATGGGGCACCCAGCGTCAAGACGCTCCGAATGACAGCGCGTTTTTTTATTGCGGCACATTTGTGCGGCGATTTCCACGGCGGGCAGCAGGCGATCCCTGTAAAATCAAGCTGAAACCCGCCCTGTTACGGATTGGGAGGCCCCTTGCTTTATTGGCTGCTTTACGAAAAGCTGTTTCCGTTTTTTCATCCATTTCGGATCTTTCGCTACCTGACCTTTCGCACCGCGTTTGCCTCGGGCACGGCGCTGCTGATTGCGTTGCTCATTGGCCCGTGGGTGATTCAGAAGCTGCGCGAGTTTCAGATAGGCCAGTATGTGCGGGAGGACGGGCCGCAGTCGCATTTGAAGAAATCGGGTACGCCGACGATGGGCGGAGTGCTGATTGCGATAGCGATTCTGCTGCCGACGGTGCTGTGGAGCGATCCGGCCAATCCTTTTGTGTGGCTGGCTGTGTTTTCAACGCTGGCCTTTGGGGCGATTGGGTTTGCCGACGACTACATCAAGGTGGTGTGCAAGCGGAGCCTGGGACTCACGGTGCGGGGCAAGCTGTTGGGCCAGGCTTTGGCGGGTACGGCGGTGGCCTTGGCGCTGGTGGCGCTGGACCAGTTCAAGCTGTTTTCAACGAATTTGTCGGTGCCGTTTATCAAGAGCTGGCATCCGGACCTGCTGTGGCACGCCTGGCCCAGCACGGTTCCCTACCTGGGCATGCTGGCGTTTTTTCCTTTTGTGGTGTGGGTGGTGGTGGTGCTGCTGGGCTCGACCAACGCGGTGAACCTGACCGATGGGCTGGACGGGCTGGCGATTGGCTGCACGATTGTGGCCGCGGCTGCCCTGACCGTGCTGACCTATGTGAGTGGCCACGTGGTTTTTGCCGACTACCTGGAGCTGCGGCGGATGCCGATGGTGAGCGAGCTGACGGTATTTTGCGGCTCGATGGTGGGGGCCTCGATCGGTTTTCTTTGGTATAACGCGCATCCTGCCGAAATCTTTATGGGCGATGTGGGATCCTTGGCGCTAGGCGGGGCCATCGGCACGGTGGCTGTGATCATCCGCCAAGAGCTGCTGCTGCCGTTTATTGGCGGCATCTTTGTGCTGGAGACGCTGTCGGTGATTTTGCAGGTGGGCAGCTTCAAGCTGCGCAATGGCAAGCGAATCTTCAAGATGGCGCCGCTGCACCACCACTTTGAGCAGTTGGGTTGGAGCGAATCGAAGGTGATTGTGCGGTTCTGGATCGGGGCGCTGGTGTTTGCATTGTTTGCGCTCACCACGTTGAAACTTCGCTAGTATGGTGAATCAGGAGTTCTCACCGCCCCCAAGCCCCCTGCGGTGGGGCTGGCGTTGGTTTGGGATGTTCGCTCCCGATGAACGGCCCAAAATGGGAATGTATTTCCTTCGCCCCTACGGGGTTGAAGATTGATTTTTGGCCTCTTTCCCAGGACTGCGCTGCGCTTGTCCTGGGCTATTTTCCGTCGCCCCTCCGGGGCGGATGTTGCGCCTAGCTGTTCTGTTCAACGCGCGATGCGCGTCAAGATGCTCAGGATGACAGACCCCTGCGGTGGGGCTAACTTTTGATTGGGCTGTTGCTCAGGATGGCAGCCACAGCCTTTTTGTTGGGATACAAGGGTGACAGAGTAGCTCAGGGTGGCAGAGTATTTGTTGTGTGAATGAAAGATTTTGAAGGGGTAGAGGAAAGACCCGATGTTGGAAGTCAAAGGCAAGAAGGTTCTGGTGGTGGGGCTGGGCAAATCCGGTCTGGCGGCGGCGCTGTTTCTGCGTCATCGCGGAGCGCGGGTGACGGTGTCGGATGTGCGCTCCGCAGAGCAGTTGGCCAAGGACATTCCGGCACTGCTGGAAGAAGGAATCATGGTGGAGGCCGGCGGGCACGGACTGCTGACCTTTCGCCGCCAGGATCTGATTGTGGTGAGCCCCGGCGTGCCGGTGGATACGCCGGAGCTGGCGCAGGTGAAGCACTTTGGCCTGCCGGTGATTGGCGAGCTGGAGCTGGCCTCGCACTTTCTGAAGGGCAAGGTGCTGGCCATTACCGGGTCGAATGGCAAGACCACGACGACGGCGCTGGTGGGCGAGATTCTGGAAAAAGCCGGTCTGGCGACGCTCGTCGGCGGCAATATCGGCGTGCCGGTGGTTTCGCTGATTGAGAAGACCACGGACGAAAGCTGGTCGGTGCTGGAGGTTTCGAGCTTTCAGTTGGAGACCACCGAGGAGTTTCGCCCGGCGATTGCGGTGATCCTGAACATTACGCCCGACCACCTGGACCGTCACGGCAGCTTTGAGAATTATGTGCGGGCCAAGGAGCGGATTTTTGCGCGGCAAACGGCCGAGGATTGCCTGGTGCTGAATGCCGACAACGAGCCGGCTGCCGACGCGGCCGCGCGCGCCAAGTCGCGGGTGTATTGGTTCTCCGTCGAGCATCCGGTGGAGCAGGGGGCGTGGCTGGAACGCGGCGAGGTGGTTTATCGCGCGAGCAAGGACGCGCCGATTGAGCAGGTGATGCCGCTGGGCGGGATTCCGCTGAAGGGTACACACAACGTGGAGAATGTGCTGGCGGCGGTGTGCGCGGCGCGGCAGGCCGGGGTTCCGGCCGGGGTGATTGGCAAGGCGGTGGCGGAGTTTCACGCCGTGGAGCATCGCCTGGAGTACGTGGCGACGCACAATGGGGTCGAGTTCTACAACGATTCAAAGGCCACCAACGTGGATGCGACGGCCAAGGCGCTGGCGGCGTTTAACAGCGGAATTCATCTGATTCTGGGCGGCAAGGACAAGAACTCCGATTACCGGCAACTGGCCGCGCTGCTGCGCGAGCGGGTGAGCGCGGTGTATACGATTGGGGCGGCGGCAGCCAAGATAGAGTCGCATCTGCGCGGGGTGGTCTCACTGCACTCGTGCGTCACGCTCGACAAGGCGGTGGCTGCCGCTACGGCGGCGGCGCGACCCGGCGAGGTGGTGCTGCTGGCGCCGGCTTGCTCGAGCTTTGACCAGTTCGAGAGCTACGAGCATCGCGGGCGGGTTTTCAAGGACATTGTTTACAAGATGCAGGGGTAAGAGCCATGGCCAGGCTGGTGGGAGTTGACAAGTGGATGTTTTTTATCACCGTGCTGCTGATCGTGGCGGGACTGGTGATGGTCTTCTCCGCCTCGGCCGTGGTGGCGCAGGAGCGCTACCACTCGGAATTTACCTTTGTGGGCAAGCAGGCGGGCTGGGCGCTGGCCGGGGTGCTGGCGCTGGTGGCGCTGATGCAGGTGGATTGCAAGCACTATAACTCACCGCGGTTCATTTATCCGGCACTGTGCGTGACGCTGTTTTTGCTGGTGCTGGTGTTTCTGTTTCCGGGCTCGCACAACACCCACCGCTGGATTCGCTTTGGAGGATTTTTTACCTTTCAGCCCTCGGAGATTGCCAAGCCGGTGATGGTGCTTTTTCTGGCCTGGTTTCTTGCGCCGCGACTGAACCAGATGCGCGACTGGAAACATACCCTGCTGCCCGCGATCGTGATTCCGGTGGGTTTTGCCGCGCTGATTGTGCGCCAGCCCGACCTGGGCACGGCGATCGTGCTGGCCGGGGTGACGGCGATGATGCTGTTTTTGGCCGGCATCGAGTGGAAGTATCTGATCGGCGGGATGTGCGCGACTTTGCCGTTTCTGGGAGCGCTGCTGTTTATGGTCGCGTGGCGGCGGCAGCGGATGCTGGTTTTTCTGAATCCTGAAT
>Ga0224528_1001305_pt1 | contig 16637 bp, 10 predicted proteins | sample CBST25metaG_2_FD_179888 | JGI IMG/M metagenome (GOLD analysis project Ga0224528, IMG submission 179888) | Peat soil microbial communities from Stordalen Mire, Sweden - C.B.S.T25 | ecosystem: Environmental > Terrestrial > Soil > Wetlands > Peat | place: Sweden: Norrbotten County, Stordalen Mire...
AGCGAGAGTCTTCGTGAAAGCTGGATGCGGGAAAACTGCACGTCCAGTTTGAGCGGCGGACGGTGGCCAGCATCTGGGAAACTCGGTGCGCCACCTCCGACCCGACAATTGCCACGGCGATGAAGGCCCAAACGGTAGGAAGCCGCAAGTAGAAGGATGTTTACTGGGATATAGCTCAATTCGACCGTACCGCCGGATGCGGACCCGCTTGTCCGGTGGTGTGGCATAGAAGGAGAGGCGACTCTCCTCCTATGCCGATTTTCGAGTGTCTACGTCTGTAAGACAGCCGTTGCCGCCCCGCTGCTCTGCACCGCGTAAGATAAAAATAGGCAGGCAAACAACCGCCAAGTTATCACCAATGGAAAAAATTACAGAAGAACTGGAGCAGGTTGCCGCGCTTTTGGCTGGGGAAACGACGCTAGCGCTGGCGACGACTGACAAGGACTGCGGAGCCCACGCGACGCCTTTGTTTTATCTTGCCGATGCGGCGATGACGCTCTATTGGATATCATCGCCACAAACCCGGCACAGTATGCAAGCGTTGAGACAAGTGCGCGCGGCGACCACGATTTATCGCTCCGCATCGAGTTGGGAAGAGATTCGCGGGGTGCAGATGCGCGGCCTAATAAAAATAGTGACGCAGGCGGAGCGGCGCGCGGCGCTGTTGAAGAGATATTGCGAGCGATTCAAGCTGGGCGGGGTTTTCAGCCTGGCGATTCGGCAAGGTACTATGTACGCCTTTGAGCCGATGTGGATTCGGTACATCGATAACTCGGTGAGATTTGCATACAAGTTTGAGCTGGAGCGCGAGTCGGAGGGATGGCGGAAGGCGCAGTGATTCAGCGCGGCTCGCCTGTGGGTTGGAAACTGATGCCGGCGATCTGTTCGCCACTGGCCAGTACGTTGCGCAGACGTTCAGGGTTGGGGCCGCTGCGCGTGGTCGCCGCTTGAAGCAGATGAAGTGCGGCGGCGGGCGTGGTATCAGCCGGCAGGCGGAAGATCCAGGGAACATTGGTCGCGGTCAGCGACTTGTCGCCGCAAAGAGCCACCACTGGCACAAAAGCCTTGAGCGAGAGCTGCTCGGCAAGGTGCGCGGCGTCGCGATCCAGAGTCATGATCGCCAGGGCATGCTCATCGAAAAGGGCATGAACCAACTCGGTAGACGCGGCCCAGGTGGGCCAGCCAGCCTTGCTCCAGTTTTTCTCGCTGCCGATGGGGACTAGCTTCCACTCCCGGCCCTGGGCTGCGGCCGTGGCCAGCTCCGCCACAACTTGTGGTGATCGAGCGGCCAACTCGGCCTGGGCTCCAAAGAGCACGATGCGCACCGGCCCAGCAGGAAGATCGGGCTGAGCCGGACCAGAGAAATTGACGCCATCTTCGCCGACGCGCGCATAAGGCTGAGAAGCAGGGACCAGGGAAGAGGGACTAGGGGCTAGGGAACTGCTTGCGCCTTCTGGCGCCTGCGGTGCGGTCGTTGCTTGTGGAGTTGGTGCCACCGCGGGCGTTTTCTCCATCGTCGCTACGCGATAAGTGATTGAACCGTTGTGAACCGTGCCGAAATAGAGGGGCATGATGTTTTTCTGGTTGGGATCGAAGACCATGTGTCCGGTGACGCCGTCGTATGTTTCGATGTTGGCCAGAGCGTCGTGAATGCGGGCGCGATTGAGGCCGGCCTTGCAGATGGAGTCGAGCAGGGCGTTCATGGCGTCGTAGGCGAGCGAGGCGAATTGCTCGGGTGGCTCGTGGAAGCGGGCTTCGAAGCGCTGATTGAAGCTGGTCCACTTCGCATCGTTGCGCGTGGGATCGTAGGGAAAGACGGCTTCGAAACCTTCGGCGGCGGGGCCAGCCTCGGCGAGCAACTGAGGGCCGAGTGTGCGATACGCGCCGAATACGCGCTGCTTCATGCCGGCGGCGCGCATCTGCTTGAGGATGGCGGCGGCTTGCGTTTCATCCGCCCAAAGCACAATGGCGTCGGCGCGTGAAGAGGCAATGACCTTGAGCTGCTTGGAAAAGTCGGCGTCGCCGGGCAGATATTTCTGCTCGATGACGATGGGATGGCCGAGGCGGCGCGCGGCATCGCGCAGCTTGATAACGCCGAAGCGGCCATAGCGGCTGTTGATGCGCAGAATGGCGACGCGCTTCATGCCAAGCTCGGTAAAGATGCGGCGGGCCAGGGTGAGGCACTGTACGCGGTCATCTTGCAGGTCGGTAAAGTACCAGGGAATGTAGGTTTCAGGAATCGTTGGATCGGTGGAGGCGGAGTTGACGATGGGGATTTCGGCGCGCAGAGCGACGCGCAGAGCGATGTGGGTGGACTCGCTGCTGATCGAGCCGAAGATGGCCCAATCGCGGTCGTCGTAAACCATTTTGACGACTTCATTGGAGGCCGAGCCCCAGATGGTGGGATCAGTGGGGCGGTCCTCGCCATAAACGGTCTTGGCCTGCCAGTTGTCGTAGTCGTTGTGCAGCATGAGGTGGAAAGGCTTGCCGCCGTAGCCGCCGTGGGCATTGGCTTCTTCAATCGCCAATTGCGCGCCGTGTAACATGCGCAGGCCGAAGATCTGCTCGGGATTGTGCTCGATGGGCCCGAAAAAACCGATGCGCACTTCAGTGAGGTTATCGGGCTCAGGCAGGTCGCGCCCCGCGCCGGAATAGATGTTGGGATGGACGTAGTTGAGGTCGTAGGGCGCGGCGAATTTGGAGTAGGGGCTCAAGTCGGCCGGCTCGCCCGCATAAGGCGTGACTGCGCGATCGCGCGGCGCAGCGGGCGGATGAGCGCCGCACTGGCACGTGCCAGTGCCGGTGACCTTGGGCATCGTGGCGTTATCGATCTCAAACTGACTCGCGTAAGGCGCGGCGCTCGGGGCCTGTGGCGCTTGCCCCATTGCCGGAGCCGCGCCCAGAGCGCAGGCCGCAACCAGCATCCATTGCTTGCCCATGAAAGTTACTCCTTGTTGGCGGTTCCCTGGTCGGTACGAAACATGGCGATAGCTTCGATCTCGATGAGCAGCTCGGGACGGCAGAGATGCGCCTGAATGCCAGTGGAGGCGGGTAGCGGATCAAGGCCCTGCTCTTTGAAGAAAGCGGTGCGGCCGGCGTTGAAGGCATCGTAGTCGCGATCAATGTCGCGCAGATAGCAACTGGTGCGCACAATGTCGTGCCATGTGCAGCCCTCGGCCTCAAGCAGGCCGGTAATGTTATCGAAGGTGCGGCGCAGTTGCGCGTCGAAGTCGCCAATGTGTACGCTGACGCCATTCTCGTCGATCGAAGCGGTGCCCGAGATCAGCAAAATGCAAACTCCGCCGATGTCGATTCGCATGGCGCGCGAAAAGGAACTGGGCTTGGGGTAGGCATAGGCTTCGTTGAGCACGCCGAGATTGGTTACGGCGCGTTTTTGAATGGGCGCGTGCCCGATGGCTTCGAGAATATCCGCAAACTGATTCATGATGGTGAGTCTCCTGATTGCTTCTTATTGTTTTTGACGAATTCCGTGGCTCAAACCCTTGGCGGTCGCGACCCAAATGTCATCGCCCTGAAAGTCAATGCCGAGAACGTAGTTATGCGCCGGAGCGGTGGTGACGGCGACGGATGTTACCTTGCCCGCGGCGTCGCGCACCGTCATTTCCGGCTTGCCGTCGGTGAGGGTGGAGCGATAAACGGCCCAGTTGACGCCGTCGTAATAGGCCAGACCCTTGTCGGTGCCGAACCAGGCATGGCTCGCGTCAATGCCTTTGACGGTGTTGGTGAAGTTGGAGGGAAGGCCGCTGTCCTTGGTGAGAAAGTTATGCCAGTAGCGGCCGTCATAACGGCTGTCGCCAAAGTAGGTTGCGACCCAAACAATGTTATCGACATAACTGACGGAAGTTGTGATCTCGTGGATCAGGCCCTGATCCTTGAAAAGCACCATTTCGTTTTCTCCGTCGGGGTCGTCATACTTGTCCCAGCGCTTGGTCTTCTGATCGTACTCGAGCAGGCCGCTGCCCCATACCGCGTAGTAAACCTTGTCGGGCGCGGCGGAAACCGCGTAGGCCCAAATCTCGGCCATGGGCGTGTTGCGCTCGTTGTAGAGCGACCACTGGCCGCTGTGCAAGTCGAGGCGGCAGCCGCCAGCCGCTGTGGCCACCCACACATTTTCTTCCTCGACGGCGACGCCATAAACTACGTCGTTGCTGAGGCCTGAGTTCAACTGCGTGAAGCTGTCGATGCGCCCACCAGAGATGCGGCTCAGCCCGCCCATGGTGCCAGCCCACACGTCGCCGGTGCGCTTGTCGAGCGCCAGTGAAAGCACGGCGCGATGCGCAAGGCCGTCAGCGGTGGTAAAGATCTTCCACGCATGATTCTCATAGAGGGCGAGTCCGTTTTCCGTGCCTGCCCAAATACGGTCGCCATCCACCAGCACCGCATAAACATGATTGTCGGGCAGACCGTTGGCCGTGGTGAAATTTTCAAAGCGAAAACGCGGTAGCAGCGCCTGCGGTGCGGCAGAGGCGGCATATGCCGCATGAGATTTTTGCGGCACAACTTTAGACGCTCGCCCTACCGCGGAGGGTGCGGCAAAGGCTTGCAAAGCAGATGCAGTCAGCACAGCGAGAAGGAAGAAAAATTTCATCGCGTCCTCAAATACTCAACCAGATCGTTGAGTTCGTCCTTGGTCAGGTCGTTGGTGCGGCCATGCTTGTCGTTGGGGTTGTAGACGGTCCAGATTTCTTCGAGAGAGCGCGCCGAGGCGTCGTGCAGATACGGCGCAGTCAATGCAATGTTGCTCAAGGACGGCGACTTCAGCAGACCTGAGTTATCGGTGGCCTTGCGTGTGCCCACATCGGATAACTTCTGGTTGGTTCCCTTCGGGCCGCTGTGGCAATAGGAGCAGCGATTGCTCTCGGGAATGGCATTGCCGAATTTGTCTTTGGAGCGCTCGAAGATGGCCTGGCCACGCTCTTGCGCGGGAGTCTGCTCGCCGTTCGCCAGGCGAAAACGATTGGGGCGCGCGGGCAGAGCGCGGATGTAAACGCTGAGCGCGGTGAGCGTTTGATTGTCGTAATTTTCGCTGCGCCAGAAATATTTCTCCGTGCGCGGTCCGCACTCGACGGGGATGCTGGGATTACTGCCATTCCACTTGTAGGGCTCGGTATTTTTTATATCTTCCAGATTCTTGTTATCGACGATGTCGCGGCCAAAGCCATCGGGTTCCAAATCCCAAGTGACGGCGTCGAAGGCGGAATCGATGTGGCAACTGGAGCAGCCGATCTGGCCCTGAAAAGAATAGCGCGAGGTATAGAAAGTCTGCTCGCCCTGGCGCAGAAGAGAAATCGCCTTGGGCCCGTCGAGCGTGATGGTAGAAGCAGTGCGATTGGCGCGCGTATCGATGACGCTGATGGTATCGTCCAATCGATTGGCCACATAGAGCGCGCGGCCATCCGCGGTGAGCGCAAGACCACGGGGATTATGGCCGACGGGGATGCGGGCCACGATGTAGTTGGCGCTGGCGGACAAATCGCGGGCGAAAGAATTGTTGGCGGGGCGCGGATGTGTGTGAACAAAACGCAGCAAGCGCGGAATGTCGATAACTAACACGCTCTCCGATCCGCCCAGAGTTACATAAAGGCGCGACTTATCGGGAGAAATTACGACACCGAAAGGCTGCGAGGAATAACGGTCCAGCTCGTCGAGCGGAATCTCGATGGGCTTGCCCACATCCGCGCCGAGCAAAGTAAGCGTGTAGGCGAATGCGCCGCCGTGCTCGATGTGCGCAAGAGGAACGAGATTTTTGGGATGATACTCGGCAACCGCGCCCAGTTTGCCGTCGGCGGAAAAGGCTAAGTGGAAAACGCCGGCGATGGCGGGCAGCGAGATGCGATCAAGAACCACGGCGCGGGCAGCGTCGATGACGGTGATCTCCGATACGGGCGCGGTGCGGTTGTCGAGTTCGGTGCGCACACGGGTCGGATTGGGATAGACGTGAGTCGCATAGATGCGGCTGCCGTCGGGCGAAAGAGTGAGATAACTCGCGCCGCGGCCAGCGAGAAGGCGCTTTTCTTCCGCTCCGGTAGCGGCGTCAAGCACGGCCACATCACTGCTGATGCGATTGGCGACAAAGAGGTGCTTGGCGCTGTGATCTTCCACCACGCTTGATGGCTCAGCGCCCACCGGCCAAGTGGCGACGACGCTGAGCGATTTGGTGTCGATGACCGAAAGCGTGTCGTCCCATGAGTTGGTGACGAAGAGACGCGCACCATCAGGCGAGAGAGAAAGGCCGCGCGGAACGCGGCCCACGGCGATCTTCTTGATCACGGTGTGCGTGGCCGCGTCGAGGACGCGAATTTCTTCCGTTTGCTGGCAGAGAACGTAGAGGCGCGCGCCATCGGGCGAGAGCAGTAACTCGAGCGGCGAGGCGTAGTTCTCGTCAGAGCCTTCGTTGGCGCGCACTTCCTTGCCCGTCCAGAGGCTGACCGCAAGCAGCGCGACGGATAGCGCTGCCAGCGAGAGGCCGCAGATTTTGCGCAGGCGCGGAGTCACTTGGCGTCTCCTGATTTTTGTATTTCTGTTTTCGGCTCTTCGACGGTAAGTACACGATCGACGGTAAGTTTCTCAAGCGTTTGCTCGCGCCCGCTGGGCCAGTGCACGATGAGCTTGTCAATCGTTGTGGCCGCGCCAAGACCGAAGTGGAGGCGGGCATCGTCCTGCGAAAGATAGCCGGAGGCGGCGACGCGCTCGGCGGTCTGGCGCTTGCCTGCCGTGATCACTTCAACCCGCGCACCGATGCCATCGCGATTGCTTTTGGTGCCTTTGAGCTTGATCGCGATCCAGTGTCCGGTGTTCGCGCTGATGTTATGCACCAAGGTTCCTTTGCCGCCGAGATTGACGAGGAAGCTATCGACCTTGCCATCGTTGTCGTAGTCAGCGAAACATGCGCCACGAGCGGTGGTGCGCTCACTCAAGACCGGGCCAGCATCGCGCGACACATCGGCGAACTTGCCGCTGCCGAGGCCGCGAAAGAGCGTGTGCTCTTGCGGATAAAGATGAATGAGACCGCCGTGATAAATCAGAATGTCAGAGTTTCCGTCGTTGTCGAAGTCATAAACTCCAGTGCCCCAACTGACATATTGGGCATTGGTTTGGGAGACGCCATTGGTCGCGCCGATGTCTTCAAAAGTTCCCTTGCCCGTGTTACGCAGCAAGCGATTGTAGTGCCCATCGGTAACCCATAGGTCGAGTACGCCGCGACCTTCCAAATCCGCAAAGACCGGGCCCATTGACGAGGTGGATTCGCCGTTCTGTCCGAAGGCCGTTCCGGTGTCGTTGGCGACTTCTTCAAAGGTTCCGTCGTGCTTGTTGTGAAAGAGAAAATTTTCGGTGCGATCATTGGCAACGTAAATGTCGTCCCAGCCGTCATTATCGAAGTCGCCAGCGGTGACGCCCATGGTGCGGCCAACAAAAGCCGCGATGCCCGACTTCTCGCTAACATCGGTAAAGGTTCCGTCGCAGTTATTGTGGAATAACTTATTGGTTTCGCCCTCGTAATCGAGCGGGCCGGGATAGTTATCGGCGGCGTAGTAGGCGCGATATTTGGGGTCGAATTTAACATAGCGCCCAACGAAAAGATCGACGCATCCATTCTTGTCGTAGTCGAGCCAGGTGGAGCTGATGGCCCATCCATCCACCTTGATGCCGGCCTTGGCCGTTACATCGGTGAAGTGGCCGTTGCCGTCGTTGTGATAAAGAATCACCTTGCCGTAGCCGGTGACGAGCAGATCTTCGTAGCCGTCGTTGTCGAAGTCGGCGGCGGTGACGGCTACCGAATACATGTCGGGATTGAGTCCAGCCTGATCGGTAACATCGGTGAAGTGGCCGTTGCCGTCATTGCGATAGAGATGATTGTGGGGCAGGGGATTGGGCTTGACCTTGAGCGGATAGGGGTGCATCGCATCGTCAAGCGGGCGGCCATTGACGACGTAGAGCGAAGGCAAGCCAGAGTTGTTGTAGTCGATCCAGATGCAGCCCGCGCCGGTGCCTTCGAGCAGCGAACCAAGCTGGCGCGAGCCAAAGCTGTTGGTATAGTCGATGCCGGATTTTGCGGTGGCGTCTTCAAAGCGAATCGCCGGCGCCATCTGCGGTGGGGCCAACTCCGCCTTCGGCTGCACCTGCGGCGCGGTAGGCGTTGGCGCTGTTTGCGCGGCGGCCGCGGTAACTACGCCAAGTAAAAATAAGGAGCGAAGGTCCATGCTATTTGCCTCCCGGCGTAGTTGTCTCAGTTACGGCAGCGGAATTCACGCCGGTTAGATCGGTGGGGGTGGTGGAGCGCAGAAGAACCGCGGGCACGTGATTTTCTGAGGCGCGCTCGGGGCCGGTGTGGCAGCCGACGCAAATGCGCTGCTCGCCGCTGCGAATCCAGAACCAGCCGTGCTCCTGGCGCAGGACCGCGCCGTTTTTATCGAGCAGGGAAAAACGAATGGGCTGATTGGCGGGCGTCTTGACGAAAAAGGAACCGTCAGACTCGATAGGGGCCGTGCCTTTCACAACTGCGTGGCCTTTTGCGTCGAGTGCTTCCAGACGCACCGCAGCAGGCGCCTGCTTGAGATCGCCAGAGCGGGAGAGCCGGGCGTCGAGAGCCATCAGATTGGCATAGTCCCAGGGGTGCAGGCCCGATGGATGGCGCTTGGGCGTGGGGCGCGGCGCGATGAGCACCGGCTCGACGAGGTCCTTGCCGGGTACTGCGAGAAGAGTTTGCAGTGCGACCGCGCCGGGATGCCACAGCTTGAGCGCGTAACGGGCGGCTGCCGAGGAGCGCGCGCTGAGCAGCCAATCACCGACATCGGTCTCGGCGATAGCTCCGGCGTAATCCGCGCGGGGAGCATTGACGCGCTCTTCGTGGGCCAGGGGCGAGGTGAAGCGGGCCAGGGCTGCGCCGTGGGTAAAGACGACGTCGCCCGAAGCCAGTTGATGGCCACCCCAGCGCGGAAGGCCATGATCGCAGCGGTACGACTCGACGCCGGAGCCGTCGGCGTAGACCAGATAAAGCTCAGGCGTCGAGCCTGTGCCCAGCGGAAAGCCAGACTCGAACAGGATGCGCCCGTCGGCCAGAACGTCGGCGGGAAAAGCGCTGACGGGCAAAAAGCTGAGCGGCTGGAGGCCGGGGCCGGTGGTCGGGTTGAGGGGCGCGAAGGCCGGCGGGTGGCCGTCTTCCGCCGATTGCAACTGAAAGCCGTGCGGTGTGCGCTCGGCCCAGACCATGCGGCCGCCGGGCAGATAGAAGGGGCGCTCGGCGTCGGTCGCGGTGTCAATCACCTTGCGCAGGGAGCCGTCGGCTAGGGTGAGTTCCCAAATCTGCCAGGGATCGGAGGCGGATTTTTTGCCGGAGAAAAGCACCTGAGAGCCGTCGAAGGAGACATTGGCGTCAGCCGAGGCGGCAAAGCCGGGAACCAGCGGCGAGGCCTGCCCCTGATGGATGCGGAGAAGTTGCGCGCCTTGGGGAAAACGCTCGGCTCCATGCAAGGCGGCGAGCGGCGCGTAGGCCGGGGCGGCGGTGACGAGAATGTCGGCGGCAGGCGCCTTGGCCGCATCAGGCGTGAATGCGCAGACCGGCAGCAGCATGGCGAGCGACGCAGCGACGCCGCAAAAGCGGGGAGGAATTCTCATCCCACAGCCTCCATGACGCGGGACTCTGTCGTCTCGCGCAGGGGTAGTTCGCGCTGGCGGCGGGCCGCCTCGCGCGGTCGCAGGGCCAGGTAGGGATCAAGATCGTCCATCATGGCGTCAAAACCGGCAAAATCAAGGGACTGCTCGCCGTCGCTCCAGGCCTTGTCGGGATGAGGATGCACTTCGACCAGCAGACCGTCAGCGCCCGCCGCAACGGCGACGCGGGCCAGGGCCGGCACCAGCTCGCGATAACCAGCGGCGTGGCTGGGATCGGCGATGACCGGCAGGTGCGAAATCTGCTTGAGCAGAGCGATGGCCGAAACGTCGAAGGTGTTGCGCAGGGCGGTTTCAAAGGTGCGGATGCCGCGTTCGCAGAGAATGACGTTGGGATTGCCGTGGTCGAGAATGAGCTGCGCCGAACGCAGCCAGTCGGCGATGGTGGCCACCATGCCGCGCTTGAGCAGAATGGGGCGGCCAGAGCGGGCCGCGGCCTCCAGCAGGGCGTCGTTTTCCATGTTGCGAGCGCCGATTTGAAGAATGTCGGCGTAGTCGGCAACCATGGATACGTCCGCTTCGCTCATGACTTCGGTGACAATGGCCAAGCCACTCTCTTGCCGGGCGCGGGCCAGCATCTTGAGGCCTTCAAGGCCGTGACCCTGGAAAGAATAGGGCGAGGTGCGGGGCTTGAAAGCGCCGCCGCGAAGGACGCGCGCGCCGTTGCGGCGCAGATGATGGGCCGTGGCCATGAGCTGAAATTCGGTCTCGACCGAACAGGGACCAGCCATGGCGACAAATTCGCCGCCGCCAATCTCGATGTCCAGCACCGGCACTACGGTCTGCTGATGCCGGGCGCTCTTGAGAACGTCGGGCGATTCGGCAAATTGTTCGAGCCAAGTACCACGCACCTTGCGCGCTCCAATCCGGGGAAGTGTAAGAGTATCGCGCCAAAACGCCGCGCGCCTCAACCTTTTGGTGGAGGCGAAGACGAGGGAACTGAGATTAGAGAACTAGCTTGCATTTCTCACAAGGCGCGCCAATGAATTTGTAGCGCCGGCCTCCTGGCCGGCTGTAGCGTGGGTCTCCCGACCCACGCCAGATGCCGATTGCTCCGCCGCCATGTAGGCAAACTGTATTGAGAAAATAAGGCTTCGCTCTGGCGGCGAGGACGCCGCCAGTACAGCCGACCAGGAGGTCGGCGCTACAAGGCCAGGGGCGGAGGGCGGTAGCCGAAGGCGGCGTCGAGGATGGAGGCGACGCCGAGAGCGACTTCGTCGTGAAAGGGGCGAGCGACAACCTGGACGCCGATGGGCAGGCCCTCTGGCGATTGGCCGACGGGGACCACCGCCGCGGGCGCGCCGAGAGCGTTGAACCATTGCGTGTGGCGAACGGAGTCGAGGTACTCCAGAGGGCGATTTTCGACAATCCAGTGGCGCTCGCCGTGACGGAAGGCGGGAGTGCTGGCCACGGGGCAAAGCAGAATGGGATAGGCGCTGAGTTCAGCGAGGGTAGTGGCGCGGAGCAGGTCAAGCTCGGCCCAGGCGTCGAGCAGTTGCGTAGCGGTCAGCGGGGGCACAGCCGCGCTGAAGCCGAGAAACTCGGTGAAGATGGGACTGAGCTGGTGTTCGCGGCCACGAATATCGGGCGCATAGAACATGGCTCCGCACTGCACGAAAAACTTCCACCAGAGTTGGCGCAAGAGTTCAAGGGTGCGGGGGCGGAAGAGTTCGACGCGGAAACCGTCGCTGCGCAGGGCGGCGGCGGCGGATTGCACGGCGGTGCGGGTTTCAGGCGTAACGGGAACGAGGCCGTCGTCTTCAAAAAAGCCGATGGGCTGGGAGCGCAACTCGTCGAGGCTCGGTTCACGCAACGCAACGGGCGGGCTGACGGGGTCGGCGGGGTCTTGACCGCTGAGGGTGCGGAAGAAGAGGGAGACGTCGGCCATGGTGCGGGCCAGGGGGCCGATGGCGCCGAGGGTGGAAAACGGCCCGACGCAAGGCGGCAGATGGCCGCGCCCGGGGATGCGTCCGGGGGTGGGCTTGAGCGAGCAGATGCCGGTGAAGTGAGCGGGGACGCGCACCGAGCCGCCGCTGTCTGACCCCAGTCCGCCAGCGGAAAGGCCCGCGGCGATGGCTGCCGCCTCGCCTCCGCTGGAGCCGCCCGGGGTTCGAGCAATATCCCAGGGATTGCGGGTGCGCCCGTGCAGGTCGTTGTCGGTTTCGTAGGCCATGAGAAATTCAGGGCAGTTGGTGGTGCCCAGAATCAGGGCTCCGGCCGCGCGCAGGCGGGCGACGACCACTGCGTCTTCGCGGGGAATTTCGCCTTGGTGGAGCAGGCTGCCGATTTCGCAGCGGTAGCCTGCGGTCGAGATCGACGACTTCACTGTGACGGGAAGGCCGTGGAGGGGGGCGCGGCGCGCTTTTCTGGGAACTTCATCAAGCTGGCGGGCCTGGGCGCGGACGCGGTCGGCGTCGAAGTCGGCGAAAACGTTGAGCTGCGGATTGAGGCGGGCGATCTGATCGAGATAAGCCTCGGCCAGTTCGACGACGGAGAGCGCGCCCGAGCGGAGCTGCTCAAGCTGGTGGACGGCGGACGTGAGGACGATGTTGTTCATGAGTGAGGCCATTGAGCTACTTGTAAAATTCAAAGAGAGGGTAAGAAGTGTCAGGGCACGACTTTAGTCGTGCCGTAAGTGCTTTGAAAACATATGGGCTTCACAGACTGCGGAAAAACTCTGAATCGCGCGTTTTTTTGAAAGGGCACGACTTTAGTCGTGCCGTAAACCGCCTAGAATCAACGCGGCCTTTAGGCCCTGAGGGATGTTTTTTCCTTATTGGTCTAAAATTTTGAGTTTTTCCGCAGCCTGTTCAGCCCTTGCGGTGATTGCTATGATGATCCGTAATTCCGCAAAGGCAATTTTACAACCACCTGCTGTGGGGACGGTATTTAGGGAGTTTGTGCTCTCCCACCCATTCCGCAAAGATCGCGGAATGGATGGGGCACCCAGAGTTTGTGGTTCACATCATTGCTTTCCCAGGTCTCAAAATCGAGACCTGGGCCACCCTGCTTGATTTTTTGCTATCTACCGCGCCGCAGGCGCCGTTGGCCCCACCGCAGGTGGCTGATAGTTGAAGCGATAGGAGCGGACTGGCTCGCCGGAGTCGAAGCGGTCGTTCCAGTTGAGTTGGTAATCGACCGACTTCGCGTCGTCGGGGAATTTTTCGTTCTCCGGGTAGGGATAAGCGCTCATGGCGTGGAAGGGGAGCTGGGCGACGGTGTAGGGCGAGGCGTCCCACCAGTCCATGTCTTTGACAAAGCCGTTGGCATAGAAGAAGTAATCGCGCCGCCAGTGGTCGGGCAAAGCGGGCAGCTTGGCGGCGTCGAATTCCAGGGCCAGCTCCTCGCCGCTGCCGAAGATGGCGTAGCGGTCGTCCACGCCGCTGACCAGCTCAGTGACGTTGCCGAAGCGGGTGTAGCTGCCGCGTTGGTGCTGATAGGGGCCGGTGAGCGAAACGCGGTCGTAGTCGTAGTCCAAGTCGCCAGGGCTGGCGCCATCGATCTGCGTGGGGTAGCCGCGGAAGTGCTCGGTGGCCAGCGTCAGAGGAACTTCGCTGGTGTGTGCTTCGGCTTTGGCGTTGTTATCAATGAGCACCTGGTCCCAATAGATTTCGAGGTTCGAGACAAGGCGGATGCGATGCGCTCCGGCGGGCAGCTTGCCGCTGAGATCGACGACGATGGTTCGCTCCAGCCCGGCGGGGAAACCGGCGTCGCCAGGAAGGCGCTGCCAGCTTCCGTCGGGCAGTTGCGCCTCGGCGTAGGGCGAGATCGGCTTGATGCCGGCTTGCCAGGCCGCGTAGAGCGAGGTGGCGCTGAAGTAGTTCACGTAGCCGGTCATCAGCAGCTTCAACGAGGACTTGGCGTTTACCTCGCCAAGATCAAGAGTCAGCGAGTGCAGGTTGGCGAAGCCGTCGTAGGGCGTGGGCGTGAAGCCACTGGCGAATTGGTGATCGCGGCGGCTGAGCTGGGCCAGAACGTCGCGTCCGTTGCCGTCCCAGGCGGCGACGGGCAGGTGCGCGCCGGCTGAGGCCACCACGCGCCCCGAGGCAAAGGGCGGATCGTCGAGGAAGCGCTCGTCGGGATTGACCTCAACATTTTCGGGGTGATCGACGGCAACCAGGCGCACCTGATCGATGTAGTTGACCTCTTCCATGGGCTCGATAAAGCGCAGGCTGAGCTTGCCGTTCAGGTCAGCGAGAGCGTCGCCGTCCACCTTGATCCACTCGCCGGGGTTGGGCGTGTTGCGGCGGGTGGGGGTGAACCAGTGGCCCACCACAGCCGCGCCGATGGCGTCGGTGACCAGCTTGTATTTGTGGCCGTTCCAGGCGAAGAGGACAGGGCAGGAGGAGCCGCGACGGTCAGCCTCTTTCATGGCGATGACCGGGGTGTGGGGCAGATCGATTTCGTCCTGCAGAACGCCGGTGGGCCAGAGAATGCGCAGCAGGTCGATGCCTTCGGCTGCGCCCAGGCCAACGAGAATCTGCGGCGGGCCCTGCGTCTGATAGCCCGAGGCTCCCGCCAACTCCCACTTTTGCCAATGATTGTTGGCAAAGATTTCTACCTTCACGCCCAGTGCGGTTTTGTTGTCGGCAAAGCCGGTCAGGTCCAGGCGCACGGAGTGGTTCTTGTTGCCCAGGTTGCGCAGCAGCACGGGCGGCGCGTTGAGCTGGGTGACGATGAGGCTGGCCGCGCCTTTGCCGTCCACCTCGGTGGCGATGAGGCCGCGCGGGGCGGTGAGTTTGACCGCGTCGAGGCCGAGGGCGTGGCTGACGTCTTCAAAGCTGCCGTCGCCGCGATTGCGAAAGACGCGCACCTGTGGCCCAGCTTTGGTCTCGACAATGGCGGCCAGATCGATCCAGCCGTCATTGTCAATGTCGATGGGAGTGACGCCCCAGCCGCGCAGCGCGCCGTTGAGGGGGAGTTCGACGCGCTCGAAGCGACGACCAACATTGTTCGGTCCAGCGACGTTGCGCCAGAGGGTGAGGCCGGGAGCGCCGGAGTGGGTCACGGCAACATCCATCCAGCCGTCCTTGTTGTAGTCGAGCACGGCGATGCCGACGGTAGCAGGGAACTGCGCGCCTTCGTAGAGCGGCTGGGTGGGGTACTTGCCTTCGCGCGGATTGACGTAGAAGAGCGGAGCCACCTGCGGCGGGGCAGCCGCCGCTTGCGCGGCACTGTCTCCCGTAATCGCAATATCGACAGCGCGGTCGTTGTTGAAGTCAGTGAGGATGGCCGCCGCGGTTGTGCCGCTGCCGCCGAAGCCAGTGGGCTCGGTCCACTCGGTGAAGGTGCCGTTGCCGTTGTTGCGCCAGAGGACGTTGGGCGCGTCTCCGGGCTTCAGTCCCGCGCCGGTCAGCAGCAGGTCGAGATCGCCGTCGTGGTCGTAATCAACGAAGGTGATGCCCGAAGGCCGATTGAGAGGCGTGAGACCGGCTTCGGCAGTAACGTCCTTGAACTGCCCCTTGCCGAGATTCTTGAAGAGCAGCACAGCGTCGTCCAGAGCAACGGCAAGATCGTTCAGCCCGTCGCCGTCAAAGTCGCCCACGGCACAGGCAACCGCGTGGCCTGAAGCCTTCAACCCTGCCCGCTCCGCATCCCACTCCGTGAAGCTGCCATCGCCCGTGGCGTGGAGAACGCGAATGGCCTGCGGGCCGGATTGCATCAGCACCAGATCCATTTGCCCAGAGCCGGTGGCGTCGATCATGCAGGCTCCGCCGGTAGTGGTCCATTTCACCGAAGATGAGCCGGACGCCCCAACTTCCTCGCCTTTGGGGTCCTGGGAAAGCATCGCCTGCGCCACCATCTTCACCGGAACCATCGCCAACTTGCCCGCTTCCGGCTCCTCGATGGGAGTCACCGTCGAGTAGCGGCCCTGCTCGCCATAAGCCAGCCCGATGGGTGTGCCGATTTTGGTGCTGGTCAGGTGCTGAAAGAGCTTGAAGTTTTCTTTGACTTCGCTGGTGCGTCCGGCGTGCTGCAAGGCTTGCGCCAGGTTGAAGACCGCCGAGGCGTGGTGGGGGTCGAGTTCCAGAGTCTGCTGAAGCAGGCCGATGGCCTTGTCGTATTGCTTCATCTCCATATCGCAACGGCCAGCAAAGTAGACGGAATCGGCGTCGCGCGGATCGAGCTTGGCCGCCTGCTGAAAGCTGGCCAACGCGGGCTCCAGTTCGTTGCCCGCGTGCTGAACGAGGCCGAGGTTATACCAGGCCTGTGGATTGCGGGGGTCGAGTGCGATGGCCTTTTGCAGCGCGACCTTGGCCTCGTCCAGCTTTTGCAGGGCAAGCAGCGAGATGCCCTCGTTGATCGCGGCCTGAGCCAGCTTGGGATCTTTTTGCATGGCCAGGGCAAAGCTGGCCGCGGCGCGCTCGGTAAACTGCTGGCCCATTTCGGCCACGCCGCGATTGTTGGCGCGCACCGCCTCGGTGCGGGTTTGCGCTCCGGCGGCGAGCGCGGTCATCCAAACAAGGGCCAGCAGCCCAGTGAACTTCATCAATCTCATTGCCAACATCGTCTCCCCACGCGGCGGAGGGCTCGGAAACCCATGAGTCCGCGGAACCTTTCAGTGTATGCGAGCAGGTTGAGGTCTGGCAGGGGGCATTCTCAGTTGAGTCGCCAGAGCAAACGCATCCTCTCCAGTTTTGAAAGGGCACGGATTTATCCGTGCCGCAAAAGAGAGAAATATGCCGGGCTTCACAGACTGCGGAAAAACTCTGAATCGCGCGTTTTTTTGAAAGGGCACGACTTTAGTCGTGCCGTAAACTGAGGGAAGGTCTGGGACAGAAAATACATCCCTCAGGGCCTAAAGGCCGCCAATTGAGGAGGCATTGGACGGCACGGATAAATCCGTGCCCTTTCAAAACCTGATTTCTTGCCTTTTCATTTGCATGATGCGTTTGCCCTGGGGTTGAGCCGTCAGGGCAAGGGGCTGGAGCGCGCCTGCGATTTAT
>Ga0224528_1001306_pt1 | contig 16617 bp, 13 predicted proteins | sample CBST25metaG_2_FD_179888 | JGI IMG/M metagenome (GOLD analysis project Ga0224528, IMG submission 179888) | Peat soil microbial communities from Stordalen Mire, Sweden - C.B.S.T25 | ecosystem: Environmental > Terrestrial > Soil > Wetlands > Peat | place: Sweden: Norrbotten County, Stordalen Mire...
TCTCAGCACCGTCGTCAACTTCGGGCTGAACATTGTGCGCGGCGCGGCCACCGAACAGGCCGCCGATGCCGCCGAAGAAGCCGCGAAGGATCTGAATCTGCTGGTGCACGTGATGCGGCTCTTTGAAGAGCAAAGCTTTTCCGCGCCAAGGCTGGCCCGATTGCAAGCGGCGCTCAAAACCGCGGGCCTTGCGCCCTCGGCTGCCGTGGCCCGGCTCGACCGCATCAGTTTCCATCTGGAGGCGCGGCGCAATCCTATCGTCCGTTTGTTCAGCGGCGTCTTCTTCTATAGCTTGCACATGACCACGCTGGCCGAGCGCTGGCGGCTGCACTATGGCGCGTCGATCCGCAGTTGGCTTGAGTCCATCGGCGAGATGGAAGCGTTGAGCGCTCTGGCTGGCTATGCCTACGAGCATCCGGCCGACGTCTGGCCGGAGTTTGTCGAAGAGCAGGGACCGCGCTTTGAAGCCGAAGGACTCGCGCATCCGCTGCTGCCCGCCGACCGCGCCGTGCGCAACGATCTCGCGCTCGGCCAGGGGCTGCAGTTGATGATTCTGAGCGGACCGAACATGGCCGGCAAAAGCACCTTCATCCGCAGCATCGGCATCAATGCTGTGCTGGCGCAGTGCGGTGCTCCGGTGCGCGCGCGGCGGCTGCGGCTGTCGCCTTTGGCGGTCGGTGCTTCCATCTGCGTGCTCGATTCGCTGGAAGGCGGCATCTCGCGTTTTTATGCGGAGATCAAACGGCTGAAGCTGATCGCCGATCTGGCCGAAGGCCCTACGCCTGTGCTGTTCCTGCTCGACGAACTTTTGTCCGGCACCAATTCTTTCGATCGCCGCAAGGGCACCGAATACATGGTGCGCGCGCTGGTCGGCCGCGGCGCCATTGGTCTGGTGACGACGCACGATCTGGCGCTGACCGAGATTCCGAAGACGCTCGGCATTGCGGCCGAAAACTGCCATTTCGAGGATCGTTACGAGAACGGCCAGCTCATCTTCGACTACACGCTCAAGCCGGGCGTGGTCGAGACCAGCAACGCGCTCAAGCTGATGCAGGCGATCGGCCTGCCTGGCGAGGAATAGTGATTTATGGAGAAGTAGATTTTTGAAAAGGCACGGCTTCAGAGGCTACTGAAAAACTCGGAGGCAAGCAGGTTTTGTAAAAGGGCACGGCTTCAGCCGTGCCAAAAAAGTCAATGAATTCGGGGGCTTCAGCCCCTGAATGAGATTTTTATTTTCGCGAACGCGAAACCTTCATGGCTTCTTGGGTGCCGACTTTGCGACGACCGCGCGCTTTTTTGCCGATGCGCGGCGTGCTGTGGATGCGGTCTGCGCTGGCGGAATCGCGCTCAGGCTGGTCTTGCCCTCGGCCAGCTTCATCAGAAAATCCTGCGCGGAAAACAGCGGCGCGTTCTTGAAGATTTTGTTCGCACGCAGATAGCTGCCGTCGGGTTGCTGATAGCGAGCCTTCACCGTGTCGGCCAGATACGCCGGCAGAATCTCGTCGTGAATGCGCGCCCGGGCCGCAGGATCGCGCACCGGGAAAACCACCTCGCAGCGCTCGAAGAGGTTGCGCGGCATCCAGTCGGCCGAACCCAAATAGACCTCGTCGTCGCCGCCGTTGGCAAAGTCGAAGATGCGTGAGTGCTCAAGGAAGCGGCCGACGATCGAATGCACGCGAATGTTCTCCGACAGCCCCTTCACTCCGGGGCGCAGAATGGAAAGTCCGCGCACGATCAGGTCGACCTCGACGCCAGCCTTGGAGGCCGCATAAAGCGCTTCGATCACCGAAGGCTCCAGCAGTGCATTCATCTTGGCGACAATCCGCGCCGGCCGTCCCGCCTGCGCGTGCTCGGTCTCGCGCCGGATCAGGCGCAGAAAGCTTTCGGCCATGGTCAGCGGCGCCACCAGCAGCGGGCTGTAATCGTCGATCTCCGCGTGCGCCGTCAGGTAATTGAAGACCGTGTGCACCCGCTCGGTGATCTGTGGATTGGTCGTCAGCAGACTCAGATCGGTATAAAAGCGCGCCGTCACCGGGTTGTAGTTGCCCGTGCCCAGATGGCAGTAGCGGCGCGTCACGCCATCCTCGTCGCGGCGCACCAGCATGGCCAGTTTGCAGTGCGTCTTCAGCCCCACCACGCCGTGAAAGACCTGCACGCCGGCGTCTTCCATCGAGCGCGACCAGCGGATATTCGAGGCCTCGTCGAAGCGCGCCATCAGCTCGACGACCAGCGTCACGTCCTTGTTGGCGCTGGCTTCGATCAGCGCCTGAAACATCGGCGAATCGTGACTGGTGCGATAGAGCGTCTGCTTCATCGTCACCACGGCCGGGTCCAGCGCGCCCTGCTCAATGAACTCGACGACCGGATCGTAGGAATCGTAGGGGTGATGCAACAGCAGGTCGTGCTGGCGCATCTCGTCGAAGATGCCCGTCGATTTGCGGCCGAGCACCAGAGGCTTCGGCGTGAAGTGCGCAAACTTCAGTTCGGGCCGCCTCACGTCGTCGTAAAAGAACATCACACGCGACAGATTCACCGGGCCGTCGCAGGCGAAGACCTGATCGGTGTTGAGCTCGAAGTTCACACGCAACCGCTCGACAATCTCCAGGTCGGCGCCGGTTTCAATCTCCAGCCGCACCGCATCGCCCTTGCGACGGTTATGCAGCTCGACGCGAATCGTCTCAAGCAGCGAGCGTGCTTCTTCTTCCTCGAAGTAGAGGTTCGAGTTGCGCGTGACGCGGAAGCCGGTCTGCGAAAGCACCTCGTAGCCGCGATACATGCCGGCCAGGTGCTGTGCGATCAGGTCCTGCAAGAGCAGGTAGTCGTACTTGCCCTCATCGGAAGGCATGCGGATAAACCGTGGCAACGCGCGCGGAATCGTCACCACGCCGAGCACCTGCGGGCCGGAGCGGCGACGCTTGACCCTGAGCAGCAGCGCCAGACACAGCGCCTTGTTCAACACGCGCGGAAATGGATGCGCCGGGTCAATGGCGATCGGCGTCAGCAGCGGATCGACCTCTCGCTGGAAGTATTCGTGGGCGAAGGTCTTGGCTTCTTCGCTCAGCTCTTTCCAGTCGAGCAGACGAATGCCGTGCTTTTTAAGGTCGGGTAGCAGCAGGCGGTTCCAGCAGCGATACTGGTCGGCAACAAAAGCATGGATGTCGGCGGTCAGGGTGGCCAGAGACTGGTCGGGGCGCAAGCCGTCATAGCCCGGTTCGCGGTAGCCGTCCTCAATGCGCTGCAACAGGCCGGCCTGACGGATCTCGACATACTCGTCGAGGTTCGAGCCGGTGATGGCCAGAAATTTCACACGCTCAAGCGGCGGGTTCGAGGCGTCTTCGGCCTCTTCCAAAACCCGCCGGTTGAACTGCATCCAGGAGTGGTCCCGGCCATTGAAGAGCTTCTGTTTTTGTAGTGTCCTCGCCATAAATTGTTCGAAATGCGCTGTCTAGGCAGTCTACCGCGTTTTGCGCGGACGGGGTAGAGCACTTCTCCCCTATACGTAACACTGCATAGAGGCGTACAAGTTGGCTTTACTTCTCCACTGGCGACGAAGACCTGTCACCAGGGACCCGGTTTTCTTGAAAAAAGCCGCGCTGCATCCAGTCTTCGGTGTACAGCAATTGGAGAACGGCTCCAATGACGCGTCGATAGCTGCAAAAAGCTTTCGTTTGTTGAATGTACGGGAAGATTGTTTCTGCTTGGTGAAAATGTTGTCGCCAACGTATCGCAGTGAATTGACGTTGAGACCGAACTGGTTGAGGATAATAAATGGGGGAATGCGTCTTGATTCCGCCAGGAGGACCTCGAATGATGCCACAGCAGACCAGCTTTGCCGATCCCACCAAGATCACTTCCGCTGCCGAAGCCGCTCAACGCATGAATGATGTTGTCGACGGAATCGCTGCCGAGCTTTATGGGTTGGCGACGATGCTGGCCGGCGAAGGCGAGGAGAGCGTGCAGTTGGTCGAAAAGGCCATTGCCGAGGCCGAGGTCTCCGCCTGCCAGAATCCCGTTGCCGCGCGCAACACCAGCCGCCGGGCGCTGTGCCGCGAAGCGGTGACCTGTCTGGCTGTGCGCGACGCCAACAGCCTGGCCGCGCCGCAACCGGATGAAAAAAGCTGTGAATGCTGTCTCGGCGACGATGAGATGGAGTCGGCCGGCATCTCGCAGAACGAGCTTTCCGGTCTGCTCTCCGGCCCTGAGCGCGTGCGGGTGCGTCAGTGGCTCTCGCAACTGGCTCCGGCCGTGCGCACGGTCTTTGTGCTGCGCGCCGTCGCCGGCTACGATCCGCAGAAGACTGCCGAGATGCTGGCGGGGTACGGTGGCCCGAAGGCCTCCGGCTGGACTCCCGATGCCGTCCGCCGCACCTATCGTCAGGGACTCTGTTCGCTGGCCTCGCAGCTGCTGCATGCCACCTCCGCGAAAAAGTAACCTATCGCGGTTTTTTCTCCAGATAGAACGGGAAACAAGCGGAAAACCGGGAAGAGGGCAAGCCCTTGGCGCTTTTGTTCCTTTCTGCGCCATGCGACTTCATTACGCTGCATTTAAGAATCTTTCCTCCCGGAGCTCGCGTCTAGAAAGATAGGCCAATCGCGATACGGTGCCGAAACAGTTTCTACAGGATTGACAGTTTGAATTTCGACAGAAAAAATTCGGTGCGCGCTCTTGTTTTTAGTGGCGTGCTTTCTTTGATGTTGGCTACGCCGGGCAATGCCGTGGCGCAGGCCACGAATCCCTTTCTCGGCAGTGTGCCGGCCGGCCAGCCTTCGGGTGAGCCGCTGAGCCTGACGCTGGATGAGGCCATCACGCGCGGCTTGCGCAATAACCTGGGCGTGATCCTCAGCGGCCAACAGCGGGCCCAGGCGCGCGGCGCGCGGCTCAGCCAGTTGCAGTCGTTGCTGCCCGAGGTCAATTTCAATGCGCAGGAGGCAGTGGCGCAGATCGATCTTCCCGCTCAAGGCCTGCGCATGAGCGGCTTCCCTACTGTGCTCGGTCCCTTCGGCTACACCGACGTGCGGGCTTCGCTCAACTGGTCGCTGGTCGATGTGGCTTCGCTGCGCAATTATCTGGCGGCCAAGCATAACTTCAGCGCCGCGGAGTTGACGGCCGAGGACGCACACGATCTGGTGGTGCTGACGGTGGGCAATGCCTATCTGCTGGCGCTGGCCGACGAGTCGCGCATTGAGAGCGCCCTGGCCCAGGTGGCCACCTCCAAGGTCTCGCTCGATCAGGCCGAGGCCAATCACAAGGCGGGCACGGCGCCGCTGATTGACGAACTGCGCGCCCGCGTCGACTACCAGACGCTGGAGCAACAGTTGATCGTTGCGCGCAACGCCTTCGAGAAGGACAAGCTGGCATTGGCCCGCACCATCGGCCTGCCGCTTGAACAGAACATCACGCTGGCCGACAAGACGCCTTACGGATTCTTTGATCAGGTGGATGTGGAGGCGGTCGTACGTCAGGCCAAGACCAACCGCAAGGATCTGGCCGCACTGTTTGAACAGGCCAGGGCATCCAAGGAGCAGCGCAAGGCGGCTACCGCCGAGCGCTATCCGACGGTGAAGTTTGCCGGCGACTATGGCGACATCGGCACGACTCTTGCCCATTCGCACGGCACCGGCGAGGCCTCCGGCACGCTCAGCGTTCCGCTCTTCAAGGAATACGCGCTGCGCGGCCATGCCGAGCAGGCTCAGGCGCAGTTGAACACCGCCGAGGACAAGCTCAGCGACGCTCAGGCGCAGGTGGATGCCGACGTGCGCGATGCGCTGCTCGACATTGCCAGTTCGCAGAAGCAGGTCGAAGTGGCCCGCTCGAGCATCGCGCTGGCTGGCGAGGTTCTGAGCCAGGCGCAACAGCGCTACGCCAACGGCGTTAACGACAACCTGGCCGTCAGCCAGGCGCAGCAAGCCGTGGCGCAGGCCGACGAACAATATGTGGCCAGCCTTTACCGGCATAACGTGGCCAAGCTTACTCTGGCGCGCGCTCTGGGCGCTGGCGCCGAGTACAAGAACTATCTGGGAGGAAAGTAAACGTGGCGGATTTGAACAAACAACCGGTAGACGACACGATCGAGGAAACCGAGATCGAGCAGCCGAAAACCCGCCGCAAGGCCATTGTGGGAGTCGCGCTTGTGCTTGCTGTCCTAGTGGCAGCGGGCATCTGGTGGCATTCGACCTATAGCGAGGACACCGACGACGCGCAGATCAGCGGGCATCTCATTCAGGTCAGCGCGCGCATCAACGGCCATGTGCAGAAGGTGGATGTCGCGGAAAATCAGGTGGTCAAGGCCGGCGATCTGATCGCCGAACTCGATCCTAAGGACTACGAGGTCGCGGTTGAAAACGCCGAGGCGGCTCTGGCCACAGCCGACGCCAACGCGGCGGCGGCCAACGTCAATGTGCCCATCACCAGCGTGAACACCGGCAGCAATCTGCGGTCGGCCGATGCCGATGTGTTGGGTACCGGGGCGGCTGTCTCGCAGTCGGAGAAGCAGTTGGCGGCAGCGCATGCGCGTGTGGCGCAGGCGCGGGCCAACAGCGTCAAGGCCCAGGCAGATCTTGAACGCTATCGGCCGTTGGTTGCCAAGGACGTGATCAGCAAGCTGCAGTTCGACGCGGCCGTGGCGGCAGCCGATGCCAACCGGGCGGCTTTGGCCGATGCCGTGGCCAATGAACAGGCTGCTTCGGATGGTGTGCGCGTGACCCACGAGCGCGAGCGGCAGTCGCAGGCCATGCAGAAGTATGCGCAGACCGGTCCCCAGCAAGTGGCCGCGCAGAGCGCCCGCGCCAAGGCGGCGGAGGCTCAGGTCAAGCAGGCACAGGCCGCGCTCGATCAGGCCAAGCTCAACCTCGGCTACACCAAGATCTACGCGGCGGCCGACGGCATCATCACCCGCAAGAGCGTCGAGATCAACCAGAATGTGTCTGCCGGGCAGAACCTGCTTACGCTGGTCTCGCTCGACGACATCTGGATAACGGCAAACTTCAAGGAAACGCAGTTGCGCCGCATGAAGGCCGGCCAGTCGGTCGAGATCGCTGTGGATGCGACGGGGAAAAAGTACCACGGCAAGGTGACGCAGATCGGCGGCGCGACGGGCTCGATCCTGAGCCTGTTCCCGCCCGAGAACGCCACCGGCAACTACGTGAAGGTGGTGCAGCGCCTGCCGGTGCGCATCGACTTTACCGATCTGAAGAACCAGGACGCGCAGCACGCTCTGCGCCCGGGGCTTTCGGTCGAACCGGAAGTCGGGGTCAAATAGCCTGTCGGACTGATCGCAGCAGAAAGCCCCCGGCAAGGTCCGGGGGCTTTCTGCGCATGGCGGGTGCAAAAAGCTGGGCGCGCGTGCACACGCAACCGTTATAGACTGGGTAGACGCAATTGCCATGAAAGATACGATTCACGCATCGAAGGAAGATTATCTGAAGGCCGTTCTCGAGGCCGAATCCGAGGGCACGGCGGTGATTCCGGCTGTGTTGGCCCATCGTCTTGAGGTCTCGGCCCCGGCCGTGACCATGGCGCTCAAGCGCCTCAAGCGCGACGGCCAGGTCGAGGTGGGCACCGACGGCATCGTGCGGCTGACCGCCCCCGGCCGCGAAACCGCCTATCACACCGCCCTACGCCATCACCTGATCGAGCGTATGTTGAGCGAGATCTTCGGCATGGATTGGTACGAGATTCACGAGGAGGCCGAGCGGCTCGAACACGCCGTCTCGCCCGTCTTCGAGGCCAAGCTGCGCGAAAAGCTGGGCGACGGCGGCGCCTGCCCGCACGGCAATCAGGTGTTGCCGGAAAATCCCGCCGTCAAGCGGCAGCGCGGTGAACGGCCGCTGTCGGAGGCCGATGCCGGTGAGCAGTACACCGTCACCAGTCTGCACGAGCGTGATCCGCGGCTACTGGAGTTTTTGCACAAGGCTGGAATCGGACCCGGGAAGCGGTTCAAGGTCGTAAGCCAAAATTACGATCAAACCGTTTCGATTGAGATTGATAAATGCTGCTGCGTACTGGGCAGGCCTGCGGCCGAGGCCGTCTGGCTGAAGAAATAGCAACCAGCAAAGTAAAAATAAAGAAAAATTGTTAACTATAGTTAAGTAGCTGTGGCATACTGTTTCCATGAGCAGCGTCGCCATACCGTTTCGTCCCCTGCAGGACGGCGATTCCACGCCGCCCTTCCTCGATGGATCCTCACTGGCCCAGGCCTCGGTTGCGATTCCAAAAACACAGATCGGCTGGAGGCGGCTGGCGGGCTTTATCGGACCGGGCTTCCTGATCGCCGTCGGTTACATGGACCCGGGCAACTGGGCGACGGACATTGCCGGTGGATCGCGCTTTGGCTATACGCTTCTGTTCGCCATCATGATTTCGAATCTGATGGCCATTCTGCTGCAAAGCCTCAGCCTCAAGCTGGGCATTGCGACCGGCCGCGATCTGGCGCAGCTCTGCCACGAGGCCTTCGGCAAGCGCGTCAGCTTCGCGCTCTGGATCGGCGCCGAAATCGCCATTGCCGCCTGCGACATGGCTGAGGTCATCGGTTCGGCCATCGCTCTTGAGTTGCTCTTCCACATTCCTCTGCTGTGGGGTGTTTGCATCACTTCGGCCGACGTGCTTGTTCTGCTTGTGTTGCAGCGGCGCGGCATGAGGACGCTCGAGGCGCTGGTGATCACTCTGATCGTGACCATCCTTGCGCTGTTCGCCATCCAGATGTTCTTCTGCCATCCCGATCATCTCTCGGCGATGAAGAGTTTTTTCGTTCCGTCGAGGCAGTTTATCAGCAATCCAGGCATGCTCTATCTGGCCATCGGCATTCTGGGCGCGACGGTGATGCCGCACAATCTTTATCTGCACTCCTCGCTGGTGCAGAGCCGCAATTATGAGCGCACGCCGAAGGGCAAGCGCGAGGCGATCTTCATGGGCAACATCGACTCGGGGTTGGCGCTGACGCTGGCTCTGCTGGTCAATGGCGCGATTCTGATTGTGGCGGCGTCGGTCTTCCACAGAAGTGGCCACTTCGAGATCGCGGCCATCGAAGACGCCTACAAGCTGCTGAGTCCGCTGGTGGGCGCGGCGGGAGCGAGCACGCTGTTCGCCGTGGCATTGCTGGCCTCGGGACAAAACTCATCGCTGACCGGAACCCTGGCCGGACAGGTGGTGATGGAGGGCTTTGTCAATATGAAGATGGCTCCCTGGCTGCGCCGGTTGGTGACGCGGCTGATCGCCATCGTCCCCACGGTCATCGTGGTGCTGCTGGCCGGCGAGCATGGCACGGAAAAACTGCTGATCTTCAGCCAGGTGGTGCTCTCGGTGCAGTTGAGCTTTGCGGTGATTCCTCTGGTGATCTTCACCGGAAGCCGCAAGTGGATGGGCGAGTTCGTCAACGGTCGCTGGACCCAGCGGCTGGCCTGGACCACGGCGGTGGCCATTGTCGGGCTGAACGGCTGGATGCTGGTGCAGGCGGCGATGGGAATTGGGTAAAGGCAGGGACGAGGGAACAGGGACTAGGGATCAGTGCGTAGGGTGCAGTGACAGTAGGCTTCTTGTACTCGCCTCAGATCGTCGGCCGCTCTTCGAAGAGCGGTCGCTGTGCTTGTGTGTGATGGCAGAAAGATGTTTCGCGCAACGCACGCAAGGAGGATCACTGCGTCCTCCTTCTGGCAGGCAGTAGGCTCATGGCTGTTCCCTGTTCCCTGTTCCCTCGTCGTCCCTACGTCCCTGTTCCCTGCTTTCCCCCCTTCCGCTGTACCATAGAGCCGATGAAAGTTCTCTCCGCAGCAGAAATGCAGGCCTGCGACCACGCCACGGCGGATCGCTACGGCATCCCGACGATTGAATTGATGCGCTCGGCCGCGCAGGCCGTGGCAGAGTTTGCGCGTCGATGTTTTCCCGAGGCGCGGCGAGTGACCGTGCTCTGCGGCCGGGGCAACAACGGCGGTGACGGAATGATGGCCGCGCGGCTGCTTGCCGACTCCGGCCTCGAAGTCACCACGATTCTGCTCGGCGCGCCGGAAAAATTTGCCGCCGATGCCGCCATCGCCTGGGAGGAACTGCGCTCCGCCGTGTACTCCGGAGCTATCGAGATCGCCACCACCAGCGAAGACTTTGCGCGTCTGGCTTCGTGCTTTGACGCCGATCTTTTGATCGATGCCGTCGTCGGCACCGGATTCACGCCGCCACTGCGCGGTCTGGCTCTTGAAGCGCTTCCCCTCGTCCAAAAAGCCAAAAAAGTTCTGGCGGTCGATCTGCCTTCGGGCTGGCCTGCCGACGCCACCACGGCAGCGTGTGAGAACGAATGCTATCCGGCCGACGCAGTCATGACATTTACCGCGCCCAAGCCCGCGCATCTGTTTGGCCACCTGACCCGAGGCTGGCAGGATCAGGTGGCTGTCGCGCAGATCGGTTCGCCCGAGAAGGCCATCGTTTCGGAACTCAATCTCACCTGGGCCGGTTCCTCGCTGGAGATGGCGCAGAAGCCGCGTCCGGTGGCGGCGAACAAGGGAAACTTCGGCCATGTGCTGGTGGTCGGCGGCAGCTTTGGCTCGGCCGGTTGCAAGACCGGTGCGCCATCGATGGCCGCACTAGCGGCACTGCGCGCGGGCGCGGGACTGGTGACGGCGGCGGTGCCCGCTCCGGCGCTGAGCGCGGTGGCCGCGGTGGCGCCTGAACTGATGACCGTGCCGCTCGTCTGCGCCGCCCACGGTGGGCTGACCGAGGAGAATCTCATCGCCGACCGGCTTGTGCCGCTTTTGGCACGCAAGACGGTGCTGGCCATTGGTCCCGGCCTCGGCCAGTCGCCCGAGACGATTCGTTTTCTCTCAGGATTGCTGCTCGCGGCCAAGGTCCCCGTCGTTCTCGACGCCGACGGGTTGAATATGTTGGCGGCGCTGCCACAACTTTGGAAGGAACTCACCCAGAACGAGAAAAAAATCATTCTTACGCCGCACCCGGGAGAGATGGCGCGGCTGGCGCACAAGACCGTGGCCGAGGTGCAGGCCGACCGGCTAGGCACGGCGCGGGAGTTTGCGCAGCGATGGGGCGTGACCGTCGTCCTCAAGGGCGCACGGACCGTGATTGCGCATCCGGATGGCCGCGCGGCGGTGAATACCACCGGCAATCCGGGCATGTCCAAGGGCGGCTCGGGCGACGTGCTCGGCGGTCTGGTGGCTGGGCTGGTGGCGCAGTATCCAGAGGATCTGGCGCGGGCCGTCGAGGCCGCCGTCGCGCTGCACGGGCTGGCCGCCGACCTGGCCGTGCGCCAAATCGGCGAGCATTCCCTGCTGGCCACCGACAGCCTGCGTTTTCTTGGGAGGGCTTTTCGCTTTCCAGTTGCAGAAAACTTTCGCAACGAGGCCCCGAGAGACTATGTTTGCATCCAGGGCATGCACTGTTGCCACCGCCCCGGACCGATGGAAGCAGAGTCCGTGCGGCAGACCGAAAGGGTCGGAGAATGAGCGAAACCGCAGCGTTGGCCGAAGACCGGATCTACGAGTTTGAGACCGCGAGCAGCGCGGACACCATCGAGGTGGGACGCAAGCTGGCTCAATTGCTGGTTCCTCCGCAACTGCTCGTCCTGCGCGGCGACCTGGGCACAGGCAAAACCACGCTGGTCAAGGGCATTGCCGAGGCGCTTGATGCCGCCGAGGCCAACGAAGTGACCAGCCCCACCTTCACCCTGCTGCACGAATACGGCGGCACGCGCGAGGGCAAGCCCGTGCAGTTGTATCACCTTGACGTTTACCGGCTTGAGGGCGAGCGGCAACTGGAAACCCTCGGGCTTGACGACCTGCTCACCGACGACGCGCTGGTGCTGATCGAGTGGGGCGAAAAGTTCAAAAGTATTCTGGCCAAGGCCACCGGCGAGATCACCATCCGCTCGGCCGGCGGCGATACACGCCGCATCAAGGTGACGCTGAAGGGCTAGTGCATCTCTCCTGAAGATATAGAGCGAGTCGATACTGCTTCATTGACGCGACCAGCAGGGAGCGGCAACTTGGCAAAACTCTCGCCGGTTACAGCATCAGGAGAGATGCTCTAACCGGCTGAAGCGCACACAACGATCATGCTGAGACTTCCTTTCGACGAGGTGCGGCGCACGCTGGCCGCCATTCTGCGTAAAAACGGGCTGACCGATCTGCGCGCCGAAGAGTGCGCGCGGTTGTTTGCCGAGACCACGCGCGACGGGGTCTACACCCATGGCGTCGCGCGCTTTCCACGATTGATTCAGATGATCCGCCTGGGCACGGTCGATCCCGTTGCCGAGCCTGAGCGTGTCTCCGGTTTCGGCGCGCTGGAACGCTGGGATGGCCGTCGTGGGGTGGGCAACTTGAATGCCTGGCGTGCCATGAGGCGCGCCATTGAACTGGGGCGGGCCCACGGCATCGGCTGCGTCGCGCTCGGCAACACCAACCACTGGATGCGCGGCGGCACCTTCGGCTGGCAGGCCACCGAGGCCGGGCTCATCGGCCTCTGCTGGACCAACACCATGCCCAATCTGCCGCCCTGGGGCAGCAGCGAAGCCGCCATTGGCAACAATCCAATGGTTGTCGCCGTGCCGCGCAAGGCTGGGGCGGTGGTGCTCGACATGGCCATGTCGCAGTACTCCTATGGCGCGCTCGAAGCCAGCCGCAAGCGTGGCGAAGTTCTTCCCGTGGACGGCGGTTTCGACGAGCAGGGAAAATTAACGCACGATCCGGCAGCAATCGAGCGCAGCCGGCGTCCGCTGCCCATCGGCTACTGGAAGGGCTCGGGGCTTTCGGTCCTGCTCGATATGACAGCCTCGATGCTGGCGCTGGGCAAAGCCACGCACGAGCTGTCTCCCGAATCGCTCCAAGAGGTCGGCCTCTCGCAACTGTTCGTGGCCATCGCCCCGGCGGCGCTGGGAGATGCCGAGCAGGCAGAGCGCATCGCCGACGGCATCGTCGCCTCGCTGCACGCCGCGAAGCCAGAAAAAGAAGGCCGCCCGGTACGTTATCCCGGCGAGCGGACGCTCCAGCTCCGCGCCGAAAACACGCGGCTCGGCTTGCCCGTCGACGAGGCGCTGTGGAATGAGATTCTGAAAGACAGTTTTAGCAGTTAAAGCATTTCTCCAATACGCGACGTGTATTGGAGAAATGCTCTAGTTCGGGCGGCTGTTGCCGGAGGAGCGGCGGCGGAAGCGTTCATCGAGAGGCTGGCGGCCTTTTACGCCGTCCTCGGCCGTGTGCCAGTACTCGATTGAGGATTCGCCGACACGCCAGCAAAGCAGCACAATCTCGTCGTCGATGCGACAGGGAAAATCGAGCAGGCCGGTATTGATGTCTTTAACCTGCACACCGATGGCATCGATCTCGGTCACGGTTTCGCGGGCACGCTGCATATGCGCTTCCATCTCGGCGCGCTGCTCGGCAATCCGCGCCGTATCGACCTTCATGCCGCCCATAAAATAAATGCGACGCGCCAGTTCGGTCAGCCCGCTTTCCACGCCCTGCGCAGCCTGCTTGCTTTCCATAGCGCGCTTGAGCAGCGATTCCAGAACCGGCAACAACGCTTGCGCTTCCTCGAGTGTGAAGGTCTTCATGGCTTCAGCCTTTGAAGATAGGATAAGGGTAAAACCGGGAACATGAAACAAAAATCCGGGAATAGCATGATATTTTTCGCAGCTATTAAAGTCCTCTAACATGCTGACTGAAAAGTATTTAAGCAGGCGGAGCGCAATTCTTTCTGCGCCCCGCCGAAAGTTGGGCCCGCGCCCTTCATATCTCCAGCATCCGGTCGAGGGCAACACGGGCCCACTGTTTGACGGCCGGGCGCACCACGATGCGGTTGACGACACGGCCTTCGACGAGGTTTTCGAGCACCCAGGCCAGATGCTGCGGGCTGATGCGGTACATGGTGGTGCAGAGGCAGCCGGTCTCATCGAGCGTGACGATCTTCTTGCCCTCGGAGGCAAAGCGCTTCGCCAGACGGTTGACCAGATGAATCTCGGTGCCGATGGCGAAGCTGGCTCCGGCCGGCGCTTTTTCGACGATTTGGATGAGCCGCTCGGTTGAACCGACGGCATCGGCCTTCTGGCAGACCTCGAAGCGGCACTCCGGGTGCACGATGACCTGGATACCGGGGTCGGCGGCGCGCACGCGGTCCACATGGCCGGGCAGAAAGCGCTGATGGACGGCACAGTGCCCCTTCCAGAGCAGGATGCGGCTGGCGGCCATGGCCTGCGCGGTTAGCCCACCCTGTGGCACCCAGGGGTCCCATACGGGCATCTGGTCAAGAGACACCTGCATGGCATACCCGGTGTTGCGCCCCAGATGCTGATCGGGCAGGAAGAAGATGCGCTTGCCGCGCGCAAAGGCCCACGCAAAGGCACGGTCGGCATTCGACGAGGTGCAGACCAGGCCGCCGCGTTCGCCGCAAAAGGCTTTGATGGCGGCAGAGGAATTCATGTACGTGATCGGTAGGGTCTCGGCGGCAAGCCCGAGACGTTCGAGCGCGTCCCAGCAGTCCTCAACCTGGGTGATCTCTGCCATATCGGCCATCGAGCAGCCGGCGTTGAGGTCGGGCAGAATCACCTGCTGGCCGGAACGACCAAGCAGATCGGCGCTTTCAGCCATGAAGTGCACGCCGCAGAAGACGATGTATTTGGCCTCGGTAGCGGCGGCGGCCTGCGAAAGCTTGTAACTGTCGCCGGTGAAATCGGCAAAGCGCACCACTTCGTCGCGCTGATAGTGATGGCCAAGCAGAACGGTGCTCGCGCCCAGTTGTTTGCGGGCCGCGGCAATGCGCCCGTCCATCGAGTGGTCGGGCAGGGTGAGATAGTGCTCCAGGCTGCAAGCCGCTTCGGGCACAGCCACCGTTGCGTCAACAGATCGATCCACTTCGGGTCCGCCTTCAGTCCAGCCGCGCCAACGAACGGGTGCGACGGACGGGGTTGTTGAAAGCTCAAGCCAGACTGCAGTGGATGCACTGTGCGTTTGCGTGGCGGCAGATCGCTTCCGCTCTCTGGAACCAGCCGGCAAACACCCCATCCACGGGGTTGTTGCAGTCCTTCAGCGGAAGGCAAGCCCAGGGCGCGCTTCCCGCGCCTTTATTGTAACGCGGGAGTAACAAAGGCCGCTCCAGGGCCGGAAGGCGTATCTGGCGTAACCGTCTGGTTCCTCTCGGCAAAGAAGGTTTGTGGGGGCCGTGCGCGGGCAGGTATCATGGAGCTTCATGGGTGCTCCTTTAACAATTGAAGCGGCCAGCATCAGCATGGCCGACTCGCTGATTCTGATGTTGATCGCGCTGGTCGTCTTCGGGCCGCGCAAGCTGCCGCAGCTTGGCCGGCAAATCGGCAAGTTGATGTATGAGTTCCGCAAGGCCTCGAACGACTTCAAGTTCCAGATGGAAGAGGAGTTCCGCAACGCCGAGGATGCCGATCGCCGCAAGCGCGAAGAGGCTGCGCGGCTGCAGCCACAGCTTAACGCGCCCGCCGCCGAGGCAACGCCCGCCAGCACCGGGTCTTCGAGCAGCGGCTACGGCAGTTACATCCAAGAGCACGCCGAAAACGCGACGCCTTATCCTCCGCCCGCTGCCAGCGATACGGCTCCGGCACAGGAATCTGTCCTCGCACCGGACGGGACAATGGCAGAAACAACGGCGACAGAAGCTGCCGCGGAGATTCCAGCAGCGCCGGTGACGGTCGCGTCCACGGAAGCCGTACAAGACCAAAAAGACACGGAGCCGACAGCCCACCATGGTTGATCCAGGAGAGGCAATCGATAAAGCCCGCAAGGCGGTGGAAGAACGCGTCGAGTTGCCGGGCATGACGCTGATGGAGCACCTGGAAGAGCTCCGCAAGCGCATCATTCACGCGGCGGGCTACCTGGCCGTGGGCTTTGTCGTGTCCTGGATTCTGCGCGAACGGATCGTGGCCTTTCTGCAGGCACCGCTGACCAAGATCGGCAAATCGCTGGTCTTCACGCACCCCATGGACCCGCTGAATCTGGATCTGCAGGTGTCCATGCTGGGCGGCGCAATTCTGGCCTCGCCGTTCATTCTCTATCAGGTCTGGCTGTTCATCGCCCCGGGACTTTATCAGAAGGAACGCCGCTTCGTCATTCCCTTCATGGCGGCCACCATCGGACTGTTTCTCTCCGGCGCGGCCTTCGGCTACTTCTTTGTGTTGCCCGGCGCGATGAAGATCCTCGTGCTGGACTTCGGCCGCAACTTTACCTCGATGGTCACCATCGAGGATTATTCAAGCTTCTTTCTCTCGATCATTCTGGGCCTCGGCATCAGCTTCGAGCTGCCCATTCTGATCTTCTTTCTGGCGCTATTTGGTCTGGTGAGTCCGCGGTTTTTGTGGAAGAACATTCGCTATGCGATTCTGGCGGTGTTCATCGTGGCCGCGATCATCTGCCCCAGCCCCGATCCGTGGACGATGTGCGTCTACGCGATTCCCATGCTGGTGCTCTACATCATCGGCATCGGCGTGGCCTGGTGGGTGCATCCTTCGCACCGCAAGGCCAAGGCAGAAAAGAAACGCGCGAAGGAAGAACTCCGCAGACAGAAACGCGAGGCAAAGCAAAAGTGATGAGACTCTCTTCGCTGGGTAAGATGATCGCGGGCGCGGCATTCGCACTCGCCGCCTTTTCCGCAGAGGCGCAGCAG
>Ga0224528_1001310_pt1 | contig 16599 bp, 9 predicted proteins | sample CBST25metaG_2_FD_179888 | JGI IMG/M metagenome (GOLD analysis project Ga0224528, IMG submission 179888) | Peat soil microbial communities from Stordalen Mire, Sweden - C.B.S.T25 | ecosystem: Environmental > Terrestrial > Soil > Wetlands > Peat | place: Sweden: Norrbotten County, Stordalen Mire...
GAAATACCGTAAGTTTTTTGCAGAAGCGCGACGGCGGCCGAAAGGTCGCCGTCGCGCTTCTGGCCGAAAGAGCGGCATCCAGAACCCCTCTGTCGTGCCCGTTACAAATCGTTACAAAAAACATAGGTCTATTCGTTATCTAAGTGAATAAATCTCAGTAATAGTCGCGTCCAATGCGTACAGGAGATCATAAATGGGAGTCAGGCAATTTATCGGCATAGCCTCTCTCCTCTTTTGTGTGGGAGCCGTGGCCAGCTCCGCGCAATCGGTTACGAACCGTGTGACCGGGGGGATTTCGACGAGTTCAATGGTGGAGCTGAAGGGGTCGGCACATCCATTGGCACTGACGAAGAACGATGCGGGCCGCATGTCTTCGGGAACGCGCCTAACGGGTATGACGCTGCACTTTGCGCTTACAGATGCGCAGAAGGCGGAGCTCAATACTCTGGTCGCCGCGCAGCAGACGCCCGGTTCGTCCTACTATCATCAGTGGCTCACGCCGGCCAGCTTTGCCAAACGTTTCGGCCTGAGCGCGAGCGACATCGAACAGGTTGAGAGTTGGCTTGAGCAGCAGGGCTTTACCGTCGACCGCGTTGCCAACAGCCGCACCAGCATCAGATTTTCCGGCTCCGTCGGGCAGGCCGAGTCGTCCTTCGGCGCGACCATGCACTACTATACCGTCGGTGGCGTCAAGCATTTCGCCAACGCCAGCGCGCTCACCATTCCCTCGGCGCTCAGCGGCGTGGTCGGCTCAATCGGCAACCTCAACAACTTCAAGCCCAAGCCGCACGTCAAACTGCGCAAGGACTTTACTTCGTCGACGAGCGGCTCCTACTATATGACCCCGCTCGATGTGGCGACTATCTACGACATCACCGCGGCCTACAATAACGGCTATACCGGCTCGGGCCAGTCGATTGCCGTCATGGGCCAGTCGGCGATAGTGACCTCTGACATCGAAGCCTTCCAGAAGGCGCTCGGCTGGACCACCTATCGCGATCCCACCATTGTGCTGGTGCCGAGTTGCGGCACATCGACGGTTGTCACCGGCGACGAGGCCGAGTCGGATCTCGATCTTGAATACACCAGTACCATCGCCAAGGGTGCGACGATTTACTTCGTTTATACCGGCAGCACTCCGAGCTGTGGCGTGTTTGACTCGATCGAATATGCGGTTGATACGCGCCTTGCGCCGATTCTCAGCGTCAGCTATGGAGAGTGCGAACCGGATATGTCGTCGAGCGATTACACGTCGCTCGAAAACACCCTTGAACAGGGCGCGTCGCAGGGTCAGAGCATTATTGTCTCCTCGGGCGACGATGGTTCGACGGGCTGCTATCAGGACTATACGAGCGGGTCGCTGACCACCGCGGAGAAGGCTCTGGCCGTCGAGTATCCGGCCTCGAGCGCCTATGCGACGGCGTTGGGTGGCACCGAATTTCCTTCGGCCGATCTCTCCTCGACCTACTGGAATTCGGCCAGCGGCAGCGACGTGATCAGCTCGGCGAAGAGCTACATTCCCGAGCAGGTCTGGAATGACGACAGCGCCTCGGCGGGCAGTTCCGATGGTGCCTCGTATGCGCTGTCGGCCGGCGGTGGCGGCGTCAGCATTCTTACGACACGTCCCACCTGGCAGACCAGCACCTCGGTCCCTGGTTTGTCGACGGCCACCGATTATTCGAAGGACTATCGCATGGTGCCCGATATCTCGCTGGCCTCTTCGCCCAGCTATCCGGGCTACCTCTACTGCTCAAGCGATTCGGATACGGACGTTACGGGAAGCTGCTCGAACGGCTTCCGCGATACGAACAGCAAATATCTGACCGTGGCCGGTGGCACCAGCTTTGCCGCGCCGATCTTTGCCGGCATGCTGGCGATCCTCAATCAGGCGAAGAACTATGACTATCAGGGCCTGATCAACACCGAGCTTTATACGCTGGCAACCACCGCGACGACCTACGCCTCGGCCTTCCACGACACCACCTCGGGCGGCAACGAGTGCAGTGCGGGCACGAGCTATTGCTCGACGGCCGGTGCCGCGGCTTACTACGCCACCACCGGCTACGACGAGGCCTCAGGCCTGGGTTCGGTCGATCTCTACAACCTGATCTCGGCTTGGCCGACGGCCACGGCAACGGTGACCGGTGCCAGCTATGGTTCGACGACGACGCTGACGGCGGCCAGTGTATCGCCCACTTCGGGTGCCAGCGACGCGATTACCATTGCCGTGGCTTCGGGCTCAAGCTCGTCGACCACTACGCCGACCGGCACACTGAGCGTGTATGTTGATGGCTCGCTGAAGACCTCGACGCTGGCGCTCGCGAGCGGCATGGCTTCCTATAGCTTCTCGTCGACCACCTCGGGGGCGCACACCATTACGGCCACCTACTCGGGCGACGCAAACTACTATGCTTCGACCGGTTCGGTGGTGGTCTCGATCAGCAGTGGTTCCTCATCGGGTTCGGGCACGGGCGGTACAGGAACCTCGACGGTGACGGTGACGCCTGCGGGTGGCTACACCGGCACGGTTGATTTCACGCTGTCGACCTCGAGCACATCGCTGCAGGACGACGCCTGCTACACGCTGTCGGATGCGAGCGTGACCGGAACCAGCGCGGTGACCTCGACGTTGACGCTGTATCTGGGCTCCTCATACTGCAGCAGTGCCACATCGGCGACCAAGGGCGCGGTGAAACGCTTCGCGGGCTCTTCGGCCAACAAGATCGGCGCGGCGGCCAATCCGGTTTCGTCGATGCGTCTGGCGGCCTTCGGTGGCTTCGGACTGCTGCTGGCCGGGCTCCTCGGCTGGCGCTTCCGGCGTGTGCGCGGCTGGCTCTGTCTGCTGGTGATCGCGAGCTTTGGCTTCGCGCTCTCCGGTTGCAGCAGCGGTGCCTCGTCCACCACCACCACCGCGACGAAGAGCTTTACGGTGGCTCTTTCCCCCGCAACCATGACCATTTCCGCTGGAACCTCCGGCGTCGCCACCGGCAGCTACACGCTGACCGTCAAAGGCGCCGACAGTGCGAGTTCCAGCCTAGCTTCCACGGCGACTCTTACATTGACCGTGGATTAAGCCGGGGAGCATGGCCCGCTCCCCGGCCGGTCCAGGCGTCTGACTGACCTCTGAATTACAGGCGCCTGGGTCGGCCCCCCTTTTTCTCCTTTTCCGCTGGACGGAGGAGGCAGAGGGTGGCATCGATATTGTGTCACCTTCCATGCAGAACCGATATCCTCAGATGACTTTCTATCGAAACGCTCGCCCTTGTGCGGGCGTTTTCTTGTTCTAAAGCAGGAAACGAAAGAAACTTTGATGTCGAAATCTCCGTGCGGAGGGCACTGCCTTTCAGTAATAATGATTCCGACTTCCCGGCGGAGAGTAGAGACGGTGCCCCGTCCGCGACATCCCAGAGAAAAATCTCGAAAGGACTCTCATGCCTTCGATGATTATCGAGCCGTTTCGCATCAAAAGCATCGAACCGATCCGCTGGACCACGCGCGACGAGCGCCTGCGTGCGCTCCAAGACGCGTACTACAACCTGTTTCTGCTTGAGGCGCGCGACGTGCTGATCGATCTGCTGACCGACGCGGGTACCGGCGCCATGTCGACTCGCCAGTGGGCCGCTGTCGTCGAGGGCGACGAGAGCTATGCCGGCAGCGCCAGCTACAAGCGCTTTAAAACTTCGGTGCAGGAGATTTTTGGATACCCCCACGTTATTCCCACCCAGAGGGCCCGCGACGCCGAGCGCATTCTCTTCAGCGTGCTGTGCAAGCCGGGCGACGTGGTGCCGAACAATACGCACTTCGATACGACGCGTGCCAATGTGGAGGCCGTCGGTGCCGAGGCCGTCGATCTGCTGATGCCCTATGCGCGCGACCATCAGGTGCGGCTGCCCTTCAAGGGCAATATGAACGTGGAGGCGCTGGTGGCGCTGCTGGCCCGTGTCGGCACAGAACGCATCCCGCTGGTGATGCTCACCATGACGAACACCTCGTGCGGCGGTCAGCCGGTCTCGCTGGAAAATGTGCGTCAGGTCTCGGGGATATGCCGCAGGCACGGGATTCCGCTCTACTTCGACGCCTGCCGCTTTGCGGAAAATGCCTGGTTCATCAAGGAACGCGAGGCGGGTTATACCGCGAAGACGCCGAGGGAGATCGCGCGCGAGATCTTTGCGCTCGGCGACGGCTGCACCATGTCGGCGCAGAAGGATGGCATGGCCAACGTGGGAGGCTTCCTGTGCACCAATGACGATATGTTGAACCGGGAGGATGGCAAGCGCAATCTTCCCGCCGTTGTGCATCCGATCTACGGCGGCCTTGCCGGTCGCGACCTGGAAGCCATTGCCCTTGGTCTCGATGAGGCGCTCGACGAGGATTACCTGCGCTACCGGATTGCCTCGACGAGCTATCTCGGCAACCGTATCGCGCAGCAGGGGGTGCCGATTGTGGAGCCGCCCGGCGGTCATGCGGTCTATATCGACGCCAATGCCTTTTTGCCGCAGGTACCGCCTGTGCAGTTTCCCGGCGCGGCGCTGGCCGCCGAAATCTATCTGGAAGGCGGCATTCGCACGGCGGAGATTGGGAGCCTGACCTTAGGGGCATCGGCTCCGGTGGAGCTGGTCCGGTTGGCGATTCCGCGCCGCGTCTACACGCAGAGCCACATTGACTATGTGATCGATGTGGTGATGAGCGTCTGGCAGCGGCGCGCGAGCCTCCGCGGAATGCGGTTGACCAGCGCGGCTCATTCCCAGCGCCACTTTACGGCGCATCTGGAACCTCTTGCCGATGGCGAGCCTCATCGTGCATGATGAATCCCTGCTGATAAAACGATTTTCTCCAGGGCATTCGCTCTGGGAAACAGGGAAGGATGCACTATGAAACGATGGCTTCGCGCGCCGCTGGTGGCCGCATCTCTGCTGGTTTTGTCGATGGCCGCCCTGCCCGCGCAGGAGGCTCTGCCCGGGGCGAAGACCCTTCAGGTTCCCGACGCGGGCTGGAAGCTCTGGCCGGATGCGAAGGCGGAGTGGCGCCAGGATGCGCTCTATCTGCCGAACGATGTGAATCTGGCCAAGCTGCCGGTGAATGCGCCGACCGGCGGCTGGGAGTCGCTCGACAGCCACGGCATCGCCGTCACCCTGCCGGCCACCGTCGAGCAGTATTACTGGGGCAAGTTCGGTTTGCGGCCCTATACGCCCGGCGAGTACGGCTACACCGAGACCGATCCCGAGGTGAAGAACGGCAACTACGAGGGCGTCTCCTGGTGGACGCGCTCGGTGGAGATTCCGGCCTCGTTCGCGCACAAGCTCGTGCTGTTGCACCTGCGCGGTGCGCGTCAGCGGGCTGAGATCTACGTCAATCACAAGCTGGTCGGCTATGATCTGATCGCCGAGACGGCCTTCGACGTCGACATCTCGAACGCGTTGATTCCCGGCCAGCCGAACCAGATCGCCATCCGCATCACCAACCCCGGCGGGCGGCTCGACTGGCGCGATCATGATGTGGCCTGGGGCAAGTATCGCCTGCAGAAGAGCCTTGGTTTCGGCGGGCTCGATCGCGGGCTGACGATCACCGCGCACGATCCGGTGTACCTCGCCGATACCTGGGTGCTCAACAAGTCGGAGCCGCGCTCCATTGCCGCCTACGCCACGGTGAAGAACACGACCGTCGTCGCGCAAAAGGGCGTGGTGCGTTTCAGCGTCTACGATCTGAAGACCGGCGCGGTGCGCGAGAGCGTGGAACTGCCGGCCACGGTGGCGGCACAGTCCAGTGTGGATCTTTCCGCGCCGCTCGCCGATGCCCAGGCGCAGCTCTGGGATCTTGCTACGCCGCAGCTCTACGGTTTGCGCGTCGAGTGGATTGCGCACCATGACAGCGACACGCGCGCCGTGCGTTTCGGCTTCCGCTGGTTCGAGCCGCGCGGCATCGGCACCGAGGCAGGGCTTTATCTGAATGGCCGCCGCATCCGTGTGCTGACCTCGATCTCCTGGGACTTCTGGGGCCTGAACGGCCTGTGGCCCACGCCGGAACTTGCAACCAAGGAGGTCACCGTCGCCAAGCAGCTTGGCCTGAACATGCTCAACTTCCATCGCAACATCGGTCGGGAAGAGGTGATGGATCGTCAGGATGAGATGGGGCTGCTGCGCTATATGGAGCCGGGCGGCGGCCGCTATCTGTTGGAGCCTTCGGTGGGCCGCGAAGACCCGGCACCGACGGGCGTGCTCGACACCAGCGGCAAGGGCGGCGAGCCGCAGGATTTTCTCGCCCGCTACACACAGGAAAAAACTCTGCGCATGGTGAAGATGTTCCGCAGCCATCCCTCGCTGGTGATCGACGTGGTGCAGAACGAGACGGAGCCGGATCTGTCGAAGCCGCAGGTCTGGCAGATTCTGCGCGCCATGCACGCGCTCGATCCGAGCCGCGTGATGGTGGCCAAGTCCGGCATCAGTTGGCGGCACGAGGCCTGGATGGCTCCCTACAGCGACGAGATTCGTCACGATGACGGCACGGGTTATTCCGGCTGGCGCGATCAGCACACCGTTGGCGGCCCCGGCGTCTGGGCTGATTCGCTCTATGTTTCACCCGACAATTACACGCATCGGCTCGACGACCCGAAGGAGATTGTCGACTGGGGCGAGATGCTGGGCGCCGCCTCGGCCGATCATCACAGCCTGATGGTCGAGCAGATCAAGGCGCGGGGCGGCACCAGTTATGATCTGGCCGACCACGAGGCGATCGATGCCGGCTACAACAAGTTTCTCGATGCGGCCAAGCTGCGCGGAAGCTTCCCGACGACGGAAAGCGTCTATGACGGCACGGGCAAAAAGGCCTATGAATTTTGGGGCCGCGTGATCGAGGCGGCGCGTCTGTCGGATTCGAATGACATTTTGACCATCAGCGGATGGGAGTCGACGACCATCGAAAATCACTCGGGGATTGTCGACAACCTGCGCAACCCGAAGGCCGACCCGTCGCTGCTTGCGCCGCATCTGGCACTGCTGTTGTCGGTTGCTCGGCCGCGCGGCACGGTGCATCGGTTGGGCGATGCGGCGCTCGTCGATGTGTTTCTGTTGAACGAAACCGGCAAGGCCGTGAGCGGAAGGCTTGCGCTCACGCTCACCGCGCCCGATGGCACGCAGAGCACGCTTGGTTCCTGGCCCGCGCCTGCCTACCGCGAAAACCACTTCGTCTATCCGGTGGAGATGGCCGTGCGCACGCCGGCGCTGGTGCAGGAGGGTGCGTACAAGATCCACATCGCGCTTGAAGGCGGCACGCCCGCGACCAACGCGGAAACCATCAACGTGCTGCGCGCGACGCCGGAGAAGATGCCGGCCGCGCGTATCGGCGTAGCGGGCGACGTGAAGTCCATCGAGAAAAAACTCGCGGGCATTGAGGGCATCACGGTCGCGGCCTTCGACCCGGCGCAGCACTACGATCTGCTGATCGCGGCGCAGCGCTCGAATGGCACCATCGTGCACATCGACGACGGCTCGCGCATTGCCAACACCGAGGACGAGACGCTTTATCGGTCGAGCATTCGCGGTGGCAAGCACGCTTTCACGCTGCGCTTCGGCGAACTGCCGGCGGGCGAGGCCAGGGTCTCGCTCTACTTCGCCGACAGCGCCGATGCCAAGCCCGGCAGTCGCACCTTCGACATCGAATTGAACCACACGCTCGTTGCCAAGGCCTTCGACATTGCCGCCGAGGCCAAGAGCGGTGCGACGGCTTTGGTGAAGAGCTTCACGGTGTCCACGGTCGATGGCGCTGTTGAACTGACGCCGGGCGAGGTGACCGGCGTGAGCATGGCCTTCCGTGCCGCGATGTTCAACGCGGTCAAGATCGAGATTGCGGGCAAGACATTCGCCTATGCGCTGGGCGGGGAAAGCTACACCGACCATCATGGCCTGGTCTGGCAGTCGTATCTGCCGCCGAGTAACCTTACGCCGGAGCTGCTGGCGCAGGTGGAGGCGGGCACGCCATTGCTGGTGACCGCGCCCGACGTCAGCAGTGCGATTCCGACGATGAAGCTGTTGGCTGCCGCCGGTGCCATGCGCTTCCACGGCGGCGTGCCCACGGCGCGTGCCTCCTGGATGGGCAACTGGATTCTCGCTGGCCATTCTGCGCTATTCGATGGTCTCGGCCATGACGAAATCATGCACGGTGACTACCAGTTCGACGTGAATCACTGCTACGGCGTGCAGGTGGATGGGCCCGGCGTGGAGGTGCTGGCCGGCTATGGCCGCGACCACTCGGCAACGCTCGGCGCGGCGGTCTTCACCGCGCCGCTCGGCAAGGGCACGGTGCTCTTCAACGGGCTGAACGACTCGTCGGTGCCGCTGGTGGAAACACGTCTGCTCACCAACGCCATCGCGTTTCTGAAAACGCGCTATAGCGAAACCAGAGTTGATGTATCCCGAAAGCAAGGTATTCAAGTCGACGCGACCATCAGGCAGTGGCGACCTTACACAACTCTCGACAGGACACAGTGACTCTGGTTTCGCTCTAGCCGCGGAAGAGTAATTTTCAATGTGAGCGAGTGTGTGCGAAGTTTGTTGAAAACAACCGCAGATTCTTCGACTCACCACCCCCAAGCTGAAAAACGCTTGGGTCCTGTTCGCTCAGAATGACAGACAGGCAAGACACGAAGAGGCGCGGCCAAGGCCGCGCCTCTTCGTGTAGCTAAAAGCTAATAGCTAGAAGTTGCTATTAATACCCCATCACGTTGTAGCCGCAATCGACGTAGTGGACCTCGCCGGTGACGGCCGAGGCCAGATCGCTGGCGAGATACAGGGCCGCGCCGCCGACTTCGATCTGGTCGACGTTGCGCTTGAGCGGAGCGCGCTCGGCGTGGGTGTGCATCATCTCCGACAGGTCGCCGACGCCGCGTGCTGCCAGGGTCTTGATCGGTCCGGCCGAGATGGCGTTTACGCGGATGCCGCGTGCGCCGAGGCTGTAGGCGAGGTAGCGCACTGCCGACTCCAAAGCCGACTTTGCCAGCGCCATCACGTTGTAGTGGGGGACGACCTTTTCGGCGGCGTAGAAGCTCAGTGTAAGGATGCTGCCGCCCTCGCTCATCAACGGCGCGGCTGCGTGCGCCACGGCGATCAGCGAGTAGACGCTGACGTCCATGGCGATGCGGAAGCCGTCGCGGCTGGTGTCGAGGAAGTCGCCGTGCAACTCGTGCGCCGGGGCAAAGGCCACGGCATGCACCACGATGTCCAGCTTCGTGTACTTCTGCTTGAGAGTCGCGAACAGCGTCTCGATTTCGTTGTCGTTCGACAGATCGCACTGGAAGCCGGCCGAGCCGGGCAACTCCGCGATCAAACCCTCGGCCTCAAGTTTCATGCGCTCGTTCTGGTAGCAGAGGACCAGAGTGGCGCCGGCTTGATGCAGCTTTTGGGCGATGCCCCAGGCAATGGAACGCTTATTGGCCAGTCCGAAAATGACGGCCGTTTTGCCCGTTAAATCAATCATGTGTTCTTTCTTTCCTCCGCAAGGTGTAGGGCCGTTCAGTGGATGGGGGAAGAGTCGGCCCAGCCCTATCAGAATAACAGCCGTGCGGGGTTAGAGCATTTCTCCAATTGCTGTAGAGCGAAAGCAGGATGACGAGTGGCTTTTTTCTCAAGAAAAAGCCACCTTGCACACAACTGAACATTGCACGTGTATTGGAGAAATGCTTTAGCCGCCGAGGTCGACCAATTCCACCGTACCCACCGGTCGGCCCAGAAAGCGCGAGCCCAGCCGCTCGAATTTTTCAATGGAATCGGTGGCGAAGCAGCGCAGCTTGGTTTCGCCCTCGGGGGCGATGTTGCCAAGCCGTGCGGCGAGCTGCTTGGCGGCGGTTTCGGCGGCCGATTCGGCCGAGTCGATGACGCGCACGCCGGGGGAAACCGCCTTTTCGATCAACGCACGCAGCAGCGGATAGTGCGTGCAGCCGAGCACCAGCGTATCAGGCGTGAGCCCCGCCGCCGCAGCCTGCTCGCGCAGTTGCTGCAAATAGATGCGGATCACCTGCTCGGTGACCGCTTCCTTCTGCGGGTCATCGGCCTGCGCTGAGGCAGACGCGGCTTGTGTTGTTCCGGCTGCGGGCACCGGGCTGAGCCAGCCCTCTTCCACCAGCGGCACCAGCAGCGGGCAGGCCATCTCCAGTGCGCGCAGGCCGCGCTTTTGACAGGCGGCGGCGTAGGCGTGGCTGCGCACGGTGGCGTCGGTGGCGATCACCAGCACATCGCCGTTTTTCGATGCGGCGCGGGCGGCCTCGGCTCCCGGCTCGATGACGCCGAGCACCGGTACGGGAACCGCGTCCTGAATGGCGTCGAGCGCCAGGGCGCTGGCCGTGTTGCAGGCGATCACCAGAAACTCCGCGCCCTGTTCGTTGACCAGGAACTGCGCGCTTTCAGCGGCGTAGCGGGCGATGGTGCGGCGCGATTTGGAGCCGTAGGGCAGGCGCGCCGTGTCGCCCAGAAAGGCGTAACGGGCCTGCGGCATGCGGCGCAGCAGGGCGCGGAGAACCGTCAGTCCTCCGAAGCCGGAATCGAAGACCCCGATGGTGGGAGCGCCAGGGGTGGCGAGTCTCCCGGGGGTGGTGGATGTCATGGATGCATTCCTTCTGTAGGTGTGGTTTGCGCGGCCAGATAGGTGCGCGTCAGATCGGCGTGCCCGGCCAGCGTGGCTCGCTGCTCGCCGTCGACCAGGAAGCGAACTTCGGTGACGCGCGGCAGGTTGGCGTGAAGGGTGGCGCAGATCGAAAGCACGGTCAGCGTCTCGGTTTCCAGACCCGAGGGATGCGCGTTGGCAAAGGCTCCGGTCAGGTTCACAATGGCGATCTCAGGCCCGGTCTGGTCCTGCACCGGGGGAGCGGCCTGCACCGGGGCGGCCGTGCGCGCCGCGTTGGGGTGGAGCAGATTGCTGGCTCCGGCTAGCAGGTCGGAGCCGTTGGCGGTTGGCATCGCGGTGGGTGCGGCAGCCACGGCGGGTGCGGGCAGGAAGAAGACCTCGTTGACCGCCGCGGCTCCGCCCGGCACCGGGTGCGGCGCATTCGGCGCGGCATACAGCTCAAAGAGCCGGCCCAGCACGGCGCGGGCCCGGGCGTTGTCGCCCGCCGGCAGCGGCAGCGAATAGCTCTGCATCACCAGCGAATTGTCGGCGTCGCTGGCCACGTAGAGTGTGGCCTGTTCGTTGGGCGCGACGGCGGGGGCGGCGGTCGGCGCTGCGTCCTGGTCGGCCATCATGCGCTTGTGCGCGCGGTCGCGCAATTGCCACAGCACGGCGCCCATCACCAGCGAGGCGATCAGCAGCGTGGAAAAAAGGACGGTCTGATAGCGGGGGATCATGGCTGCGGCGCCTCCGAGCGCCAGGCGAGCAGAGCCGCGGCCAGCGCATTGGCCACCCGTGCCTGATAGTCCGAATCGGCGAGTGCTGTAGGTTTCGGTCCGGCCAGCGGCGCCACCTCGACGGCCACCGCCGGGCAGGCCATGCTGTCGAGCCCGGGCAGCGCCGTGCGGCCCAGCGTCACCGGCACTCCGGCGTGGCCCAGCGCGGCATTCAGCGTGCCGGCCAGCGCCAGGCTGGTGGGCACATAAGGCGCCTGCGCCGTCTTCCAGGCGATCAGGTGCGTGGTCGCGTTGGGCGTGAGCGATGAGGCGTAGAGATGCACGCCCGAGCCGGCCTGCGTGGCGTGCAGGCTCAGGCAGGCACGCGCCCGGGCGTGATTGGCAATGGTCGCTCGCTGGAAGGGCTCGCTGGCGCTGTCGGACTCGCGCGTGAGCACCACCGCGATGCCGCGCGCCGCCAGAAGGGAACGGAGTCGTCCGGCAAAGGCCAGCGTAAAGGTCTTTTCCGGGACGAACTGCCCTGGCTGCGAGGCGTTCAGCCTGCCGCCGGTGTCGTTGCCGCCATGCGCGGCGTCGAGCACCACGACAAAGCGCGTGACGGGCGGCGCTTGCGCTGCACCGCGCGCCGCGCCTGCCAGCAGCAGCGCCGCGCAGGCCAGGGCGAGGCGGCGTCGCATCCCGAATCTGCCGGGAAAAGGCGGGGCCGACCCTTGTGTCGGGTGGCCGTTGAGGCTCTTGCCGAAAAGAATCATCATCTATTGTTTTACTTCTTTTTGATGAGTCCGCCGAATGGCATCGCCGGTGCGACTTTGGCAACGTCGAAGGGAAGCCTCGCCGCGCGCCTCTGGCCTTCCGTTTCGGGAAGCGGCGTGAGTTCGAGATGAGGCGCTCCCGCCGCGCTATCGTGCGGATCGTAGAGGTTGCGGACGAGGTAGTAGTAGGTGCGGCCTGCTTCGGCATCGAGCGCGACCGTGGCTGACTGCGGGCTATAGCCGACGCGGATGCCGCGCACCATGCTGGCGCCGCCGCGCGACCAGTCCTGCCAGCGCGCGCAGATCCGGTGCGCACCCGGCGCAAGCTCAAAAGCCATCGCCGCATTGCCGTGCACCGCGCCCCTCCACTGGCCGTCAACTGCGGCGCGCGTGGACGGTTCGGGGACCCAGTTGAAGCCGGTGTTGTCCTCGATCAGATAGACCAGCGCCTCGCCGGCAGCCGGTGTCGCAGGCCGTGCCTTCTTGTTGGCGCGAATCTGAAACCGGACCGGATCGGGTCCGCAGGCCGGTTCCACATTTTGCGCCAGAGCGGGCAGTGAGAGCAAAAAAACGACCAGCGCGCCGGTCACGATTGTCTTTCGCATCGAATTCGCCTTTCCTTGCATAGCATCGCACCGCCGCCGTCAAAATGGCGTGGCGTTACCGCGCTTCTTCGAGCAGCAGTTCGCCCATCAGCGTGTTGGCCCAGGCAAACCAGGGCCGGGTGAACTTCGCCGGATCGTTCTTGTGGAAGGTCTCATGGATGAAGCCGGTGCCCGCCGTGGTGTTGCGCAGGCTCGCGAGGCACTGGTGCCGCTCGCGCGCGTCGGTTGAGGTCAGCGCGCGCATCTCGATCGACATCGGCCAGATCATGTCCAGCCCCTCGTGCGGGCCGCCCACGCCCTCGCCCGCCGTGCCGCGGAAAAAGTACGGGTTCCATTCGCTCAGCACGAAGGTGCGCGTGCGCAGGTACAGCGGATCGTGTTTCGCGCAGGCTCCCAGATAGGGCAGGCTCAGCAGACCCGGCGCGTTGGCGTCGTCCATCCTGAGCGCGTTGCCGTAGCCGTCGACTTCATACGCCCAGATCTCGCCGAATTTTTCATGATGCGTCTTGCCGTAGCGATGCGTTGCCTGTTCGATCTCGGCGGCCAGCGTTGCGGCTTCCTGCGCCAGTTTGGTTTCGCCGAGCGCCTGCGCCAGTGCGGCGAGCTGCTTCAGGCTCGTCACCGCGAAGAGATTCGCCGGGACAAACAGCGGATAGATGCAGGCGTCGTCCGAGGGCCGGAACATGGAATGGATCATGCCCACGGGCCGCGCCGGGTTGCCGAAACCGCCGAGCGCAAGCGTCTCGGTCGGAGCCTCGGCCGCGCGCTGGAAGAGGTACGGGCCGGGTCCGTTCTTGCGCTGCTGCGCGCGGAAGGTGCGCACAATCGTCCAGGCCGCCTCCTTCCACTGCGCGTCGAAGGGCCGCAGGTCGCCGCTCGCGCGCCAGTAACCGTGCGCCAGCCGCAGTGTGTAGCAGAGCGAATCGACCTCCCACTTGCGCTCGCCCACGCCCGGGCGCATCTCCGTGCGGTCATGCACCGCCCAGCCCAGTGGCGTGGCCTTCTCATCGCGCAGAAATGCGTTCGCATACGGGTCGATCAGAATCATGCGCGCCTGATGCCGGATCACGCCTTCGATCAGCGCGCGTAGCGGTTCGTCGTCCTTGACCAGCTCCAGATACGGCCAGACCTGCGCCGAGGAATCGCGCAGCCACATGGCGTCGATGTCGCCGGTGATCACATACGTGTCCGGCTTGCCCTCGTAGCTGCCGACGAAGACCGTTGTGTCGAGCGTGTTCGGGTAGCAGTTGGAAAAGATCGTGCCCAGTGTCCGGTCGCCCAGTTTTTGGCGCACCTCGGGGATCAGCGCTTCGACGGTCTTGCTGGTAAAGTGCCGCTCGCCAGCCGCCGGTCGCGCCTCGGGCAAATCGAGCGCCGGGGTCCATTCAGGCGCGGCCACCGCATTGCGCCCCGCGCCCAGCGCTACCGCTGCGGCTCCCGCGCCCTTCAGCCAACTTCTTCTGCTCATCTCAACCATTAACCACTCCCAAGGAAAAGCGCGTGTCGCGCAAGTATTTCTACCTTTATCTCATGTTCAGCCGCAGCTGGTGCGTCCCGCCCGAGTCCGTGCGTTCATGAATTGTCTCTTACGATCTGGGGTCTTCTCTGTGAGTTTTTTCTTATCCTTTTCTCCCGGAAGAGGTCTGCTGCGTGCCGGTGAACATGTGGGTTCATCGGAGCCGTGTGCGCAGGCTGTTGCACTCCGTAGATCTGGACGGAGTTTGATCCATGCCGCGCGCACCGCGATTTTTCTTTCTCGTCTTTCTGTTTCTGGTCCCGCGCATCTGTTTCGGCGGCGGACCGAAGTACATTGCCGGTTCCACCTATTACAACTCCGCCGTGATGGGTACGCCCCTGCACTGGACCGGCGGCAAGTTGAATTACTACGTCGACCAGGGCGATCTGAGCGCGACGGTGACCCACGACGAGGCCGTGGTCATGGTCGATGCGGCGGCCGCGCTGTGGAGCGAGGTGACGACGGCGGCTGTGGCGCTCACCAACAAGGGCGTGCTCAACGAAAACGTCTCTGGTGCGAATCTGCTGGTGAACACGCTCAGCCAGATCACCGCGCCCGACGACGTGGCTCCCTCGGCCACCGATCATCCGTTGGCGATTCTCTTCGACGAGGATGGTTCGATCATTGATGCGATCTACGGCACACTGACCAGCGAGCCCGACAACTGCTCGCAGAACGGCGTCTACGTCTGGATCGACAACTCGAATGCCGATGCGACGATCTCGCACGCGGTGATTCTGCTCAACGGCCGCTGCACGGTGGTCTCCGCATACGCTACGCAGGCCAATCTGCTGGCCATGATGCAGTTCAATCTGATCCGCGCCTTCGGCCGCGTGCTCGGCCTCGATTACGCGCAGATCTATCCGACGGCGCTCACCGACAACACGGTCGGCGAGACCTTCGCGTGGCCCGTCATGCAGCCACTCGACGGCGTCTGCGGCAGCTCCGGCGGCGACTGCATTCCGTTTCCCAGCCAGTTGCACTACGACGACATCGCCGCGCTCAACCGGATCTATCCGGTGACCGCGTCGAATATCGCGAGCTTCACCGGCAAAAGTCTCACCGCCGATAACACCATCTCTATCAAGGGCACGATTCAGTTCCTCTCGGGCTATGGCATGCAGGGGGTCAACGTGGTGGCGCGGCCGCTCGATACAAGCGGCAATCCGCTGCTCGACTATACGATTTCGACCGTCTCCGGCGCGCTCTACCGTGGCACGCATGGCAACGTCATCAGCGGCACGACCAATAAAAAAAGCGAACCTTATACCAAGTGGGGATCGAACGACAGCACGCTGCAGGGCACGTTCGATCTGAGCGGCATTCCGCTGCCGCCGGATGTTACCACGGCCAACTATCAGGTGTTCTTCGAGACCATCCAGGCCGACGACATCAACGACGGCTCGGTCGGCCCTTATACGCTTGGCCAGGTTTCTCTCTCGGGCACGCTCAAGACGCTCACGCTTGAAAATCTCTCGGCGGGCAGCGGCGAAACCGTGACGGTGACCGCCGTCGGCTCGGCCTCGGGTGGCTATGAAGACGCCATCGGCACCGAGGCCGAGCCGCGCGCCATGGTCCCCAGCGGCTACTGGGTCGGCCGCTTCTCGCAGGTGGAGCAGGCCGACTGGTTGAGCTTTCCGGTGCGTGGGGGGCGCACCTTTTCGGTGATTGCGCAGGCGGTCGACGAGACTGGCGCGGCCTCGAACACCAAGGCGATGCCGATGATCGGCGTCTGGGAGGCGTCGGATGCCACCGGTACGACACCCGCCGTCTATGCTCCGGCGCTCAACGGCAGCGAGGCGGGCGAGTGCTGGCTGCGCGTGGCGGCCAGCGCGGACGATGCGGTGCGCATTGCCGTGGCCGATGCGCGTGGGGATGGCCGCCCGGACTATCGTTATCGCGGCTGGGTGCTCTATGCCGATACCGTTTCTCCGACGCATCTGCCTGCTGCCGGTGGAGCCTTTGCGATCCGCGGCATGGGCTTCCGCTCGAGCGACACGGTGCTGGTGGGCGGCGTGGCGGCGACGGTGACCAGCATCTCGCCCACCGAGCTCACCGCCATTGCTCCGGCCTCGTCCGTCACCGGCTCGGTTAACGTCGAGGTCGACGACGAGAGCGGGCTGAATGCGGCGGCGATCATCACTGCGGGCCTCAGTTACGATTCCGGCACGGGCGACGCGCTGACTGGTATTCAGATTCCGTCGGGGGCTGTCGCGCTCGAGACGCCGCTGCCGTTTACCGTTGAGGCGCTCGACGCCAACCTCAAGCCGGTCTCCGGCGCGGTTGTCACCTACACTCGCGGCAGCAGCAATGTTGCGCTCGGTTGTGGCAGTGCGAGCTGCACCGTGACCACCAGCGGCGACGGCTACGCCACGCTGAACATCACGGCGCTCAATGTG
>Ga0224528_1001314_pt1 | contig 16588 bp, 15 predicted proteins | sample CBST25metaG_2_FD_179888 | JGI IMG/M metagenome (GOLD analysis project Ga0224528, IMG submission 179888) | Peat soil microbial communities from Stordalen Mire, Sweden - C.B.S.T25 | ecosystem: Environmental > Terrestrial > Soil > Wetlands > Peat | place: Sweden: Norrbotten County, Stordalen Mire...
CTTCCATATACTTCTGTGCGGATTCAGGCGTCGGAAAGCGACGATTCAACTCATAGGCGCTGATAGTTGAGCGGCTCATACTGCAAAAGTAGAACAAAAGGCGAAGATAATCAAGTATATAGTTCCCTATTCTTGAGGCCCAGGCATTCGCCAACCGACACCGCGCTGAGCTTGACCTTGAAACGATCGTTGATAAGCGTGGCCATCATCTGGCGCGTCCACAACGCGCGTGCAAACTTCAACTGCATCGGGTTCTTCCGCGTCACCGTGTCATAAATCCACTTCAGTTGTCGCCCCGTGAGCTTCAGAGGCCGTCCCGGAACAGGTCTGGCTTGCAACGCGTTCTCTCCGCCGCACCGGTAGAGCGCTAGCCAATCGTAGATCGTCGTGCAATTGAGGCCCAAAGCTTTGCCGACTACTACGGGGCTTTGCCCTTTTTGCACCAGAGCAACCGCCCGTATGCGCAGAGCTTCCAATGTTGCGTGATCCAGTTTGCGGGCGTCGTCTTTCCTCATACACCCAATGAGTCAAATCTCCTTTGTCATGTCAAGATAAAATGTCGGACTACTTTTGTACTTATTAATAGGATCGTGCTTTTGGTCTGCACCAATTCCTACAATGCTATAAAGTCGCGAGTCCGGGTGGGCCTGCCGCATAGAGCGGTCGAGGATTCTCCTTCGTGCTTGCTGCGGCTGCGGCTGCCTTCAAATTGGATGGCGCTGTTCATTGGTCGTTTTTTTGCTTTTTCATTTTTTGGAGCCTCTTGCAAAATTACCTTCAGGCTATGGATTGTGTCCGGGCATGACTTCAGTCGTGCCGCTGTCGAGCAAGATAAGCGCGGGCTAAACAGGATGCGGAAAAAACCACTAGCCTGGTGGCGGCGGAGGCGAGTTTTGCAGCCACGATTGCCGAGCGCGAGAAGGCGCTCGAGTTGTTGGATCGCGTCGTGGGTGCGAAGCAACAGCGTACCGGCAAGCAGATCACCCTGTGCGCCGACACGCAGTATCAGGAGGAGAAATTCGTGCAGGCGTTGCGTGATCGCGCAGTGGCGCCGCCGTCTCGGAGTACATGAAGGGCAATCTGGAAAAGAACAGCTTGACGGAGGCGGAGCGCAACGATGAACGGCGCGCAATCAGCCAGCGGAAACGCAAGTTGATCGAGCGGGTCTTCGGCTGGTGCAATCTGGACCGGCCGCTGCGCCAAGTCAAGCCGCGCGGGCTGAGGCGAGTGGATTGGTTCTATCGGCTCGCCAACGTGGCGCAGAATTTGGTGCGTATGCGCGGGCTGATTCCGATGGAGGCGCTGCCCCGTTAGGGCCGAAGTGTGCCTGGAGGCCGGTAAAACGGCCTTCAGGCGCAAAACGAGAACAGAAACCTGCGGCGAATACAGACCGAAACGGCCAAAATTTCGTCCGAAGAACGATATCAGGCGCGAATCAGGGGTTTTTCCGAAGCCTGTGGAGCCCCTGAGAAATTGCAAGCAGTTGAAAACAAACAAACGAAAGGGCTAAAGCCCAACATCTTCTTGAGCATCTTTCGGCAAGACTGAAGTCGTGCCCTGACACTTCTTGCTTTCTCAATGGGACTTCGCAAGTTGATATCCCTCTCGAAGTATTTCGTTTGCCGCTCAAATCTGTAAAGATAAGAGCATCATGACCGATAGCTCTTCTTCCCACGTCTTTGCCGACCGGATTGGCCGGATCGCGGTTTCCGCAACCATGGCCGTTTCCGCCGAAGCCGCCAAACTGCGCGCCCAGGGCGTCAATCTGGTGGATTTTGGCGCGGGCGAGCCGCATTTCAACACCCCCCGCCACATCAAAGACGCGGCCATTGCCGCCATCGAAGGCAATTTCACCCGCTATACGGTCGTGCCTGGCACTCCCGACGTGCGCAAGGCGATTGTCGAGCGCCACGCCGCCGACTTCGGCTCGGACTACGAGATCGGCGAAGCCGTCTTCACCACTGGCGGCAAACTGGCCCTCTTCAACACCATCCAGGTGCTCATTGATCACGGAGACGAGGTGATTCTGCCCGTTCCCTACTGGGTCAGCTTCAAAGACATTGTGCAGTACGCGGGCGGCAAGGTGGTTTTCCTTGAGACCAGCGAGGCGGAGAACTTCCGCGTCACCGCCGACGCCATCGAGAAAGCGATTACCCCCAAGACCAAGGCCATCATTCTCAACTCGCCCTCGAATCCGGCCGGCTCGGTGGTTTCAGCTCAGGATCTGGAGCGCATCGTCCATCTAGCCCATGAGCGCAATATTTTTCTGCTGTTGGACGAGTGTTACGTCTACCTGAATTACGCGGGAAAGCCGGTCTCGGGCGGCTCGTTTACCTGGGCCAAAGAGCACATTGTGGTACTCGGCTCGCTTTCGAAGACCTACGCGATGACCGGCTGGCGGGCAGGATTTGCCCTGGCGTCAAAAAAAGTGGCGGCCAATCTGAGCAAATTGCAGTCGCAGTCCACGTCGAATGCAACAAGTTTTGTGCAAAAAGCTGCCATCGCCGCGCTGGCTGGCTCGCAGCAATGTGTCAGCGAATTCCGCGCCGAGTTCATCGAACTGCGCGACCACATGCTGACCCGGCTGGCGGAGATTCCCGGCGTCACCTGTACCAAGCCTCAAGGCGCTTTTTACGTTTACCCCAATGTTTCCGCCTACTTGGGTCGGGGCGGCATCCAAACCACGGCCGAGCTGGCCAGTCGCCTGCTGCATGAGGCGCACGTCGTCACCGTGCCCGGCGAGGCCTTCGGCACCACCCAGCACATTCGTCTTTCCTACCCCGTCACCAAACAAAACATCGACGAGGGCCTCCGCCGCATGAAGGAATTTCTCACCAATCTGGCCTAACCGACACCGGCCGATTAAAAAGTATCGAACAGCACTGTGCAAACGTGGCTTCTGTCCGTTAGGATGTTGGCTCAATGCCGAACTCAATAGATTTTCGTCCTGTGATTCTGGCCGGTGGCAGTGGAACACGCTTCTGGCCCCGCTCTCGTCGTGACCACGCCAAACAGGTTCTGGCGCTGGACGGCGAGCGCTCCATGATCCAGCAGACCGTGGAACGACTGAAACCGCTGGCCGGGCTCAGCAAGACCTGGGTAATTACCAACGAACATCTTGCGCAAGAGATTGCGGAGCAGTTGGAGGGAGTGCCCGACGACCAGATCATTCAGGAGCCGGCGGCCCGCAACACCGCCCCAGCTTGCGGACTGGCCGCCTTTCTTATCGAGCGCGAAAATCCCGACGCCGTGCTGGGCATCTTTCCCTCGGACCACGTCATCGCCGACGAGCCGCGCTTTCTCAAGGTGCTGCAAAAGGGCATCGCGGTGGCCGCGGCGGGCGACAACATCGTGGTGCTGGGCATCGAGCCCACCCGCCCCGAAACCGGCTACGGCTACATCGAAACCGGCGACTACACGCGCGACGACGCCGCCTTGCACGTGCGCCGCTTCATCGAGAAGCCCAACCAGAACCGCGCCGAGGAGTTTGTGGGCGCCGGCAACTATTACTGGAACTCTGGCATGTTCCTGTGGTCGGCCCGGACGCTGGCCAACGCCGTGCGCGAGCACCTGCCCGAGACCGCTCCGCTGCTCGAGAGCATCGCCGCCGCCTTCGGTACTCCCGAGTTCGACGAGGTCTTCCGCGCCCTCTATCCCAAATGTGAAAACATTTCCGTGGATTACGCCGTGCTGGAGCCGCGTTCGGCCAAGGGCGAGCACCTGTCGCATCTTTTCTGCCTGCCGGCCGAGTTCAGTTGGAACGATCTGGGCTCGTGGGCCTCGCTTTACGAGTATCAGCTTGAAACCCGCCTGCGCGGCGACGGCGAAGGCAACGTCTCCGACACCGGCGGCCACATCGCCATCGACGCCAACAATAATTACATCTTCAGCCCCAAGAAGTTTGTCGCCCTGGTCGGCGTGGAGAATCTGGTCATTGTGGACACCGAGGACGCGCTGCTGATTGCTCACCGCGACCACTCGCAGGATGTGGGCAAGATCGTGAAGGAACTGGGTCTGAGCGGGCGGACGGAGCTGATCTGATGATTATTTTCTTGAATTTCTCATGCGATCCCGGGTTTCCTAATCGAGACCTGGGACGCCCGCGATGATTTGCGAATGTATAATTGCTATCCTTGAGAAATAGGCAGGAAGACAAATGGCTAACATACCTCTGGTTTCAAAACCGCGATTTGTGGACCCGCCACAGCGAGTACGAGAACAGGAAATATTACGTATTTCTGCAAATTTGTACAACGGAGATACTCTTGCAACTGTACTTAACGCACGATCACAAGTTTTAACTTGGGCACAGAATAAGGTAATCGGGACTTTGCCTGAAGAAGCATGGCGATGCGGAAGCTTTGAACATTTATCAAGTGGCAGGAATTGTACTGCTGTAAGAATCGAAGATGAACTGGCAGATATATGGTCATTAAGAATTGAAGATCCTGACAAAACAGTGGCACGCAGAGCTTGGGCGACGGAAATAACAATCTCATTTGACCCTGTGGAAGAGCAGTCTAAGTTCACTCTTAGGTTATTGGTTGGCACCCCGGAAATAATTTTGGATATTCAGCCGTCTGTTCCTGGGGTTGTACGACAGATTATTCTAAATCCTGGATTGATTAATGGAGGTTATAAATTAAAGGACACTCCACTGTTAATCCCATCAATGACCGGAATGAATCTCTTAATTAAAGCTCTGCTAGATCCGTTGCGTAAGCTTCCAATTATTCTTTTAAGTGTTCCTTCCGATGCCGAAGATGTACATGCACCATTATTGGACGCGAAGATGCTTGCGCAGTCATGCGCAGGATTGGCGATTGTTGCCATTCTACCTTCAGAACTATGCTGGAAACTTACAGAAAGATTCGGTAAAAGACTCTCTGTCTATGAGGGGGCTGCTCGCGTTTACCTTCCTGGATTTACGGAGGATGCTAACCCGTTTGGAGGACATGAATTAATCCTTGCAAATCGATTTCAAACTCCTGAGGGAGTTGCGGAGTCCTTGACGCGATTGCGATGGATTGCCGCGAATGGAAGTGTAAGACGTTTACAACTCGGTTCTGATGTTCTTTCCTTTGCTTCATTAAAGGCACATGGGTTAGAGCGTAAGCAAGCAGAGTTGCGGAATGCAGGGGCCACGGACAGAGAGCAACTCGATGCAGCTAGAAAGCAAATCAAATTTCTAAAAGAACAAGTTAGTGAATCCGAAAAATATCAGAAGGAATTCTCAAATCTTCACGAGATTGCTGAAGAACGCGCTGAATCTTCCGAAACACAGCTTCGAGCAGCTACTTTTAGGATTCAACAACTTCTTGATCAGATCAAGGCCGTTGGTGCATCTCCAGATGAAAGAATTGAGCTACCGCAAGAATGGGAAGAATTCGCAAACTGGTGCGACCTCAATCTTGCAGGACGGGTGATACTTACACCTCAAGCACGTCGAGGATTGCGTTCGCCAATCTTCAGTGATATTGAAATGGCTGCACGGTGTTTATTATGGCTAGCAAATGAGTATAGGACAGTTAAAATGCAAGATTTATCAGGAACGCTACGAGATGTTACAGTTGTTGCCGGCGTTATCAATGCACATTGTGGTTCTGACGTATACAAGATGGAATGGCAATCGAGCACACGCGAAGTTGAGTGGCATATCAAGAACGGAGGTAATACGCGAGATCCAGTTCGTTGTTTACGTATTTATTATTTTTGGGACGAATCGACACAGGAAGTCGTAATCGCAAGTATGCCAGCTCATAGGCGAACTGACGCGACTTAAATCCCCTTCTTGCCGGGTGCCCCATCCTTCCGCGTTTTCTGCGGAAGGGTGGGAAGCAATGTACTTCATTCCCCACGCCGAAGGCCGCTGGCCCCACCGCAGGTGGCTACGCCGCCGCGCTCACTGTTAGCGGCTTCACTTTCTTGCGCTTTTTTTGCGATGCAACCCAAAGGTCGCGCTGAGCCTGAAGGCGAAGCCAGAAATCCGGTTCCGTGCCGAAGGCTTCCGAGATGCGCAGGGCCATATCCGCCGAGATGCCGGCCTTGCCGTTCAGTACGCGCGAGAGAGACGGCCGCGTGACGCCAAGATGGCGCGCGACTTCGGTTACTGTCCTGTCTTGAAGGTAATAGGCGAGAATCCTGCCGGGATGGGATGGATTATGCATCTGCATGGCGCGACCTCCTTTCTTCAGTGGTAATCCTGATAATCGACGAGAATTGCATCTTCTCCATCAAAGCGAAATGTAAGCCGCCAATTTCCATTAACGCTGATTGCCCAATGTGCCGCGAGGCTAGAGGTCAGCGCATGAAGTTGCCAACCAGGAACATTCATCTGCTCGGGGCTGGTGGCGGAGTTCAAAACGGTGAGTTGCTCATTCAACTTTCGGGCATGGCTGGGCTGGATTCCGGCCTTCGAGCCGGTCAGAAAGAATTTTTCGATCCCCTTATGCCGGAAGCTGCGAATCATTCTGCCAGCAGTGTACCGCGTAACGCCACGCTGCACAAGAGCCAAATCCAGACTATTTTTATGCGTTCCGATCTGGACGGAGCCGTAGCTCTCGCTTCTGAGACTTGGGATGCAGCCCACAATCACGCCACAATCGCCAGTCCTTTTTTCTCGACCAAAGAAAGCAGTTTGAGCGAGGCTCCCTGCGGATGTTTTTCTCCGCGCTCCCATTTACTCACTAGGCTCGGCGTGACATTCAGATAGGCGGCAAAGACGGTTTGGCTGGTCTTCTCGCGCTCGCGCAGGGCGCGAATTCGCTCTGGCGTCATATCGAGCACGGGCGTCAGGCAAAGCGCGTCGAACTCGCGCATGGTCTGCTTGTCCACTCCGCCCACTCGGTACAAATCGTCCATCGCCTCGTGAATGGAGGCCATGATCTTGCTGCGATATTTATTCGCCATCTTCATCCTCCGGCCCTTCTATTTTGAAGAGCGCTCCATCTTCCACTCGCTGCGCCATCTCGGTATCGGTGTAGCCAAGATAAATTTCCGCAAATTTGCGGAAGGCTACAAGTTCGCTCTGCCCAATGTTCGTCTGATCCTTCTTTTCAAAGCCGTGGACGTAGACGGCGCGATCATTCTTTCTGAAGAGAATGATCGACCGGGAACCGCCGGACTTGCCTCCACCAGCGCGCGCAATGCGCTGCTTGATCACTCCTCCGCCCAGATCGGCATCGATCACGCCTTCATCCGCTCGCCGGGCGGCTGTCCAAAGATCGGCGTCGATGATGCGAGCCTTGCCGGCAAACCGGGCAAATGGCTTGCTTTTGTAAACCGACAGCGCCTTGGGGCGGCTCTTGCACACGCCCAGAGTATAGCACTAAGTGCCACAATATCCGCCATTCCAAATGGAAGAACAATGGAGCATCGCCTGACGGCCTGACACTCGGTTGCTCCGCTCAACGAACGGGTGACCAAAAGCCGGAGGGGATAAACACGAAAGGCCGGGCTCGTGCCCCGGCCTTCGTATTAACATTTTAGAGAAGCATTCAGACTGATGCGTCGCGGTCCGCCTACTTCAGTCTCAACTCGGTTTCGAACTCCTTGCGGGTGTCCCAGGAGCTGACGGTTTTGACGGGGGACTTTTTGCCGTCTTTTTCCGCCCACAGCTCATGCTCCTGGACCATATTCACCTGGGCAAAGCGAAATCGTCCCTTTTCATCGGTTGAGTAGCTGCGGATGGTCTTGGACTTCAAATCCTTGAGAAAGACCGTGGCGCTGGCCACCGGAGCGGAATTGGCATCCACCACGGCGCCCGAGACCACACGCTGGCCAAGATTCTGCGCCTGCGCGACAGACGGCCCCACCCCGTCCTGATAGGCCATTGGAACCAAACCGGCCGCCAGGACGGCAAACACCGCCCCGGCGGCCCAACTCGTGCGCTTCACCCTCACTCTTCCTCCTCTTCCTCGTCGAGCAAATCCTCGTCGTCGTCCAGGTCGTCGCCCATCCGCACCAACTCGAGCGGTTCAACGCCGACTACTTCGTATTCAGTTCCACACTCATCACAGGCGACCACGTCGCCCTCTTCCAGTTCGTCAACTTCGACATCTAGATCATTTTCGCATTCCGGGCAGCTAGGCATGGCAGCCTCCTCTCACCTCAAGAAAATTCGTTAGGTAAAACGACGACACTATCTGGTGCGACTTCGCTATTCTTGAGTGGAAACCGGCCTCAGGTCAAGAGGCAAGGCCGGGAAACAAAAATTCATTTGAATTTGTCCCGCACGTGGAGCGGATTCCGCCGGAACTTTCCGCTCATTCATCGACGTTTGAGAGCTGGAAACGTCCCGGATCGGGACCGCCCCGCAAGCGGACCTCCGCCACGCCCAGTTTACCCGGTTGGCCCGGTGGCACTTGCGCGCGGGGCCGGTTTGGCCTGAGACTGATACCAATGCCCAGGTACGGTTCCACTCCGTTCGCTTTCCCCGAGTTCCACGGCGCAACGCGCCGCCTGGTGCTTTGGAATCTTGGCGCCTATTTTGCGCTGCTGCTGGGGCGGTTGGCCCTGCCAGGCCAGGCGTTTGTCTGGTCCCAGGCGCTGCAATTCCTTCCCAGCATGTTTCTGTTGCAGGGCGCCTGGTGGCAGCCGCTGACCTACAGCTTCATTCATCTCACGATGATGAGCGCGCTCTTCGATCTGCTGTCGCTGTGGTTTGTGGCCGGATTTCTGGAAAACGCGCACTCGGCGCGCTGGGTGATGGGGCTTTATGGCCTCTCGGTGCTGGGCACGGCGGCCGGGGCAACGGCCATCTACGTGTGCAGCCATTCGCTGGGCTTTGCGGTGACGCAGGTTCCCTTGTCCGGCTGCGTGGGCGGAGTCTTTGGCCTGCTGGTGGCCATCGGCGCGCTCTATGGTGATACGCAGTTCATGCTTTTTCCGCTGCCGATGGGCATCAAGGCCCGCTACCTGGTGGCGATCTACGCGCTGATCACCATCGCCATGCTCTTTGGCGAGGAAAAGATGTATGCCTTTGCGCAACTGGGTGGAGCGCTGGCCGGACTGCTCTATGTGCGTCTGGCGCCGCGCGGCGGGCTGACGCTGGGGCTGAGCGAGCGCTGGTATGCGCTGCGCAACCGCTATTACCGCTGGAAGCGGCGGCGAGCGGCGCGCAAGTTTGAGGTTTACATGCGCAAGCAGGGACGCACGGTGCGCTTTGACGGCCAGGGCCGCCAACTGGACGACGACGCCAACGACAAGAAGCGGTGGAACTGACGGCGAGTGCCTCCGGCGAATCGATGTGCATATTTCGCTTGTACAGGGGAAACCACGAATTCTGAGCAGGTAGCCGCCTCTTTCCGGTAAAATCATTCATGAAATGTCCACAAAAATAGCCGTACTCTTTCCGGGGCAGGGATCGCAGACTGTAGGTATGGGCCGCGAGCTTGCCGAGCGTTTTCCTGTTGCCGCGCAGACCTTTGCCGAGGCCGACGAGGCCCTTGGATTCTCGATTTCAAAGCTGATCTTCGAGGGGCCGGAACAGGATCTGAAGCTGACAGAAAACACCCAGCCCGCCATTTTGACCGTGAGCATTGCGGTGTGGCGGGTGCTGACCGCGCTGGGCTTGCAGCCGGTGTTGGCCGCTGGCCACTCGCTGGGCGAGTGGAGCGCGCATGTGGCGACGGGCACCTTTTCGTTTGCCGACGCGGCGCGCTCGGTGAAGGCGCGCGGCCACGCCATGCAACTGGCGGTTCCGGCCGGCGAGGGCGGAATGGCCGCCGTGCTCAGCCTGGAGCCCGCCAAGGTAGGCGAAATCTGCGTCGAGGTGGCGCAAGAGACTGGCCAGGTGGTTTCCGCAGCCAACTTCAATTCACCCGGCCAGACAGTGATCTCGGGCGCGCTGGCGGCCGTGGAGAAGGCTGCCGCGCTGGCCAAGAGCAAGGGCGCGCGACGCGCCGTCATGCTTCCTGTAAGCGCACCCTTCCATTGCGCCCTGATGCAGCCGGCGCAGGAGGAAGTGGAGCGGGTGCTGGCGGGAATCGCGCTCTCTGATCCGCGGATTCCCGTGGCCGCCAACGTGGACGGCAAGCTGGTAACGACCGCCAGCGAGGTGCGCGACGCGCTGATTCGCCAGGTCACGGGCGCGGTGCGCTGGGTGGATTGCATCCACGCGCTGGTCGAAGCCGGCGCAGAGACCTTCATTGAAGTCGGGCCGGGCAAGGTGCTCTGCGGCCTGCTGAAGCAGATTGACCCAGCGCTGAAGTCGCTCAATGTGGAAAATGCTGCCAGCCTGGAAAGCACGCTGACCGCGCTGGCCGCGGCTAAGACGATCCTGTAGATAAAACCAATGGGCTCCATTCCCGCCGCGCAAGTGAGCGCAGGGATTGGAGCCCATTGGTTTGCCGCTAAGTCCCCTGCGGCGTCGCCGACCCGTGAGGAATGAAGCTGTAGCGCCAGCCTCCTGGCCGGCTGTGGCGTGGACCTCCCGGTCCACGTTTGTCTCTTCCTACGAAATTCCGCCCGGCCCTTCGAGAAACTGCACATTCTCTGGCGAGAAGCTCAACGTGTGATCCTTGGGGTCGTAGTCGAGGTTGATGGCCTTGCTTTTGCGGTCATTGACAAAGATGCCTGCCTGGAGCACGTTGCCCACCATGCGCGTAGCGGCGATGCGATGGCTGTGAATCTGGCCATAGTCGTTGTCGGGGCTATCGGAACTCCAATCCTTTTGAAAGCGGTCGAAGGTGTAGGCGGCGTTGCGCTCATGATGCACCCGCCAGTTCTTGTCGCCGAGTTTGATGCCGTAGGCGGCGGCCAAATCGTTCTTCTCGAGGTCGCGGAAGAAGTCATCCACCGGCAGCCGCGCGGCCAGGCTCCAATCGGCCTGAAAGTCGCCGGCGGGGTAAGCGGCGTCTTGCGCCTGGTGCTGCCGCCAGGCCGGATCGTTCATCCAGATGCCGTAGGCGGCGGCCAGATCGTTCTTTTCGATGGCCTTGAAGAAGGCCTTGGCGGCAGCCTTGCCGTCGTTGTTCCAATCCTGCTGGAAGCGCTGATAAGGGTAGACGACCGACTGCACCTGACGCTGCTGCCAATCCTTGACGTGAATGCGCACACCGTAGGCGGCAATCAGGTCGCCCTTGGCCAGATCGCGGAAGAACTCATTGACGCTGGCCCGGCCCAGCGAGGCCCACTCGGCCTGAAAGCGCTCGGCGGGATAGGCTGCATACTGCGCGTGATGCTGCTGCCAGTTGGCGTCGTCAATCCAGACGCCATAGGCCGCGGCCAGATCGTTCTTTTCGACGAAGGTGAAAAAGGCGTTCACCGCCGCCCGGCCGCGCAGGTGGCTGCACCAGCGCCAGGGCCAGTCCACGGGACGGCCGGCGACCAGCCAACTGCCCACCAAAAGCACCAGCAGCACCGCCGCCACGCTCCAGGATGCTATCCGGTTGCGGCGGTCGCGAGCTTCGTTGAATACAGGAGCGTCGAGCAAGGTCATGGGCGGAATCCTCGGAAAAGCAGTGGACAGTGAACAGTGGTCAGTGGTCAGAGCGGCCACAACAGATAGCTCTCTCTCATTAGACACCGAAGAGCGACTTACAGTTCCCCAACTGAACGATTGCCTGATCAAATCCCGTCGAATGCGAGAAACTGTCCACTGTTCACTGTCCGCTGCTTCTACCCTTCCAGGCTATAGATGGTGCGAGCCTTCTCGGCGCGGCGTTCGATGGCCAGTTCGATCAGGCGGGTGATCAGCTCCTTGTATTTGATGCCGCTGGCCTCCCAGAGCTTGGGATACATGCTGATCTTGGTGAAGCCGGGCAGGGTGTTCACCTCGTTCAGATAGATGCGGCGCTTGCCGTCGGGCTCCATGAGGAAGTCGGCGCGGGCCAGGCCAGCCAGATCGCAAGCCTGGAAGGCCGCGACAGCCATTTCGCGAATCTGCTTGCTCTCGGCCTTGGTGAGCTTGGCGGGGATGACCGGGACCGAGCCCTCGGAGAGATACTTGGCCTCGTAGTCGTAAAACTCCTTGGCGGGAACGATCTCGCCGACGACGCTAGCCTGGGGCGTGTCGTTGCCCAGCACGGCGACCTCAAACTCGCGCGCGCGGGCTGCTTTGCCGCCAACGCCCTGCTCGACGACCAGCTTGCGGTCATATTTGGAGGCCAGCGCAAGCGCCGCCTTCAGCTCTTTGCGGTTGTGCGCCTTGCTGATGCCAACCGACGAGCCCAGATTGGCGGGCTTGACAAAAACCGGGTACTTGAGCGCCGACTCGACCGCGGCGACGGCCTTGATGGGCGACTTCTCCCAGGCGGCGCGGAGCAGGGTGACGTGCTTGACCAGGGGCAGCTTGGCCTGGGCAAAAAGGCGCTTCATCACGTCCTTGTCCATGCCGGCCGAGGAGCCCAGAACGCCAGAGCCGACGTAAGCCAGATCCGCCAGTTCAAAGAGCCCCTGCATGGTTCCATCCTCGCCAAAGGTGCCGTGAAGAACGGGGAAAACCACGTCCACTTCCTGGCTGGCCAGGCAGGTTTGGCCGTCAAGGAAGCAGTTGCACTCGACTTCGTCGCCGCAGCAGTCGCAATCGTCGCCACAACCGCCTTCTTGGCAACACTCCGCCTTCTCGCCGGCGATTTTGTCAGCGGCCTCGGCACTATCCGCGTTGGCGGCCTCATCAATCACTTCCGCGACTTCGGCAAGCTCTTCGGCAAGCGGCGCGTCTTCGGAACCGTCAGCAACTTCAGCCTCGATCGTCTCCGCGATCAGCCCATCCAGAGGGGGCAAGGTGCCCGTCAGCAGCGCCTGCGCCGCGTCGCCGGTCAGCCAACGGCCCGACTTGTCGATGCCGATGGGCAGCACTTCGAACTTGCGGCGATCAATCGCCTTCAGAATGGACGCCGCGGAGAGAAGCGAAACTTCGTGCTCGCCGCTACGCCCGCCAAACAAAATTCCCACGCGTAGTTTTTTAGCCATAGCTCTATTATCACCGCTTGCGGGACTGCGCGTCCGGCGAATCGCACCTACTGCCAGGGCAATCGCATCATGCAAATGAAAAGGCAAGAAATCAGATTTTGAAAGGGCACGGATTTATCCGTGCCGTCCAATGCTTCCATAATTGTCGGCCTTTAGGCCCTGAGGGATGTATTTTCTGTCCCAAACCTTCCCTCAGGGGCTGAAGCCTGGCATATTCCTCTCTTTTGCGGCACGGATAAATCCGTGCCCTTTCAAAACTGGAGAGGATGCGTTTGCCGGGCGCCTGCTCCGCCCGCGTTTGGAGATTTGCGCTTTCCCACCCATCCCGCACAAAACGCGGCAACGATGGGGCACGAAGGTTTTTCGGGAATGAAATCCGGCAAAGGCGGTGCAACCAGACGCCGCGCGGATTTCGCCATTTCCCCGCGCCGCCGCGGCGGGATAGAATTTGCGTAACTCCGTGCAAAACCATGCGACGGAGAGAAAGGCTTCCCCGATGAACAGCTTTGCCAGCCGGGCGACTCTCGTTTCCGGTAACCGCACCTACACCTACTACCGTTTGCCCGCCCTGGCGGCGCGCGGCTACGATCTGAGCCGGCTCCCCTTCTGCCTCAAAATTCTCCTGGAAAACCTCCTCCGCCGCGAAGATGGCGTGAATGTAACCGCCAGCGAGATTGAGTTTTTGGCACAGTGGCAGGCCAAAGCCGAACCCAGCCGCGAAATCGCCTACATGCCGGCGCGGGTGCTGATGCAAGACTTTACCGGGGTTCCGGCGGTGGTGGACCTCGGCGCGATGCGCGACGCGGTCAAAAGCCTGGGCGGCGACCCGGAGCGGGTCAATCCGCTGATTCCCGCCGAGTTGGTCATTGACCACAGCGTGCAGGTGGACGAGTACGGCGCAGCGGGCGCTCTGAATTTCAACACTCTGTTGGAGTTTCAGCGGAACCGTGAACGCTATGCGTTTTTGAAGTGGGGGCAGACGGCTTTTCGCAATTTTTCAGCGGTTCCGCCGGGGATGGGAATTTGCCACCAGGTGAATCTGGAGTATCTGGCGCGGGTCGTCTTCACCAGCGAGGCGGGTGGCGAGTTGGTGGCTTATCCCGACACGGTGGTGGGCACTGACTCGCACACCACGATGATCAACGGCTTGGGAGTGCTGGGCTGGGGCGTGGGCGGCATCGAGGCCGAGGCGGCGATGCTGGGGCAGGCCGTCTCCATGCTGGTGCCCCAAGTGGTGGGCTTCAAGCTGACCGGCAAACTGAAGGAAGGCGCGACGGCCACCGATCTGGTGCTGACCGTGACCCAGGCTCTGCGCAAGCTGGGCGTCGTTGGTAAATTCGTGGAATTTTATGGACCAGGAGTAACGGAGTTACCGCTGGCGGACCGGGCGACGATCAGCAACATGGCGCCGGAGTATGGCGCGACCTGCGGCATCTTTCCGGTAGACGCCGAGACGCTGCGCTTTTTGCGCCTGACCGGGCGCTCAGAGGAACAAGTCGCGCTGGTGGAGGCCTACTACAAGGCGCAGGAGATGTTCCACACCGCCGCGACCCCAGAGGCTGAATACACCCAGACGCTGGAGTTGGATTTAGCGACCGTTGAGCCCAGCGTGGCCGGACCCAAGCGGCCCCAGGACCGAGTGCTCTTGCGCGACGCAGCGACCAGCTTTGCCGGGCAGTTGCCCGCGCTGCTGGCCCCCACGGCCAAGCCGCTGGGTGAGCGGGTGGCTGCCAAGTGGGAGCGCGGAGCGGTAGTGGACAACGGAGTCGCAGCAACTGTGCGGGAGCGCTTTGGCGTCGATCCCGACAAGTATCTGGATCACGGCTCGGTGGTGATCGCGGCGATCACCAGTTGCACCAATACGTCGAATCCATCGGTGATGATGGCTGCGGGGCTGCTGGCCAAAAAGGCCGTCGAGCGCGGTCTGCAAGTGCCGCCTTGGGTCAAGACCTCGCTGGCGCCGGGCTCGCGCGTGGTAACGGATTACTACACCAAGGCAGGCTTGCTTCCCTTCCTCGAAAAACTGCGCTTCAACGTGGTGGGCTACGGCTGCACCACCTGCATTGGCAACTCCGGCCCGCTGCCGGCCGACGTAAAGCAGAGTATCGACGAGCACGGATTGGTGGCGGTGAGTGTGTTGAGCGGCAACCGCAACTTCGAGGGCCGGGTCAGCGTGGACGTGCGCGCCAACTACCTGATGAGCCCGCCGCTGGTGGTGGCCTACGCTCTGGCGGGGCGCATTGGACATAACTTCGACGCCGATCCGCTGGGCGTGGATGAGGCCGGCAAGCCGGTTTATCTGCGCGATCTTTGGCCGACGCAGGCCGAGGTGGCCGCGGCCATTGAGAAGGGGCTGTCGAGCGAGAGCTTCCGCCGCGAGTATGCGACCGTGAGCCAGGGCGACGCCAACTGGCAGGGGCTGAAGTTCCCCACCGGCGAGGTTTATCAATGGGAGCCGGATTCGACCTACATCCGCAAGGCGCCGTACTTTGATGGCATCACCAAGACGCCCGCGCCGGTTGCGGAGATTGTGGGCGCGCGGGTGCTGGCGGTGCTGGGCGACTCGGTGACCACCGACCATATTTCGCCGGCGGGTAACATCAAAGCCAATGGCCCGGCGGGGAAATACCTGGCCGAGCATGGCGTCAAGCCCGCCGACTTCAATAGCTACGGTTCGCGGCGCGGCAACCACGAAGTGATGGTGCGCGGCACCTTTGCCAACGTGCGGCTCAGAAACAAACTCGCCCCGGGCACCGAGGGCGGAGTGACGCGCCTGCTGCCCGAGGGCGAGCAAATGTCGATCTTTGACGCCAGCGTCAAGTATGCCGAGCGCGGTGTGCCGCTGATGATTTTGGCGGGCAAGGAGTATGGTTCGGGCAGCTCGCGCGATTGGGCGGCCAAGGGGCCAAAGCTGCTGGGGGTGCGAGCGGTGATCGCCGAGAGCTTCGAGCGAATTCACCGGTCAAACCTGGTGGGGATGGGGATTTTGCCGCTCCAATTCGCGGCGGGCGAGAGCGTCGCCTCGCTGGGATTGACGGGCGAGGAAGTTTTTTCGTTTCCCGGGCTAACGTTGTTGCTGGCAAGCAAGTTTTCCGACGGCCGCACACTCACGGTGCAAGCCGTAGCCGCGGACGGAACGACAAAACGATTTGACGCCACCGTGCGCATTGATACGCCGCAAGAGATTGAATACTACGAACACGGCGGAATTTTGCAGTACGTGCTCAGGCAGTTGGCGGAGAAATAAGGGAACACACCCGTTCATCGCGAGAAAGCCACGATGAACACGCTGCACCCGGCGCGTCAACGAGGTTGTAGCGCCGGCCTCCTGGCCGGCTGTGGCGTGGGTCTCCCGACCCACGCCGGGCAGCTTGGCAGGTGACCCAAATATTCGAGTCTCGATGAGTTTTGAAAAGCTGTGTCAGGTGGCCGGTTATTTGAGTCTCGATGAGTTTTGAAAAGCTGTGCCCCGTTCATCGCGGCTTTATCGCGATGAGCGGGCGGGTGCCGGCGGGTGCGTATCGCTTTGCGGCGGAAGCACCAACTCTCAATTTTGAGTCCTGAAGGCCCTATCGAATCGCCCGCCCATCTCGCTTTCCCTTCCGTGCAGATGATTTCCCGCATCCTGCTAACCTGAATCCAGGTCCGCCCCAACAGGCAGACGATTCAGTAC
>Ga0224528_1001316_pt1 | contig 16577 bp, 15 predicted proteins | sample CBST25metaG_2_FD_179888 | JGI IMG/M metagenome (GOLD analysis project Ga0224528, IMG submission 179888) | Peat soil microbial communities from Stordalen Mire, Sweden - C.B.S.T25 | ecosystem: Environmental > Terrestrial > Soil > Wetlands > Peat | place: Sweden: Norrbotten County, Stordalen Mire...
GTGTTGGCCGAGGGCGGCAGCTCCACTGGTTGCGTCGTGGGCGGGGCGGCCTGCACCACGGGCGGCGCGGCCTGCTGTGTGGCTGGCTGATGCTTCTTCAAAAAGCAACCCGTCAGCGCAAACGGCAGCAGCGCCAAAGCCACCAGCGCGCTCCAGGCGGAAGGATTTTTCTTCTTCGTACCGTTCCCTGGCTCGATCAAAAACGGCGCGATCAAAAACAAAGGGGCTTTGAGCAGTTTCGGAGCGTGCGTCAGCTTCATTCCCCAGTCCCTTTCTCGTTTGGAACGCTGGCCAACGGCAGGCGTCGCCGTCCCCACTCCGCCGCCGAGAGCGGAATGCGTAGCACAAACTCCGCCCCGCGCTCCAGTCTCGATTGTACTTCGACGCTGCCATGGTGCAACTGCAAGATTCGATAGGTCATCGACAGCCCGATCCCGCTGCCCTCGCTGCGTGTGGTGAAATACAGATCGAAGATTTTCTCTCGAATCTCCTCGGCAATGCCCGGTCCTTCGTCGGCCACGCGCAGAACGGCGTTCTTTCCCTCCTCGGCCAGTGTTACCTCCAGCCGGCCGCCGTCGGTCATGGCCTGCGCCCCGTTCAGGATCACGTTCAGAACCGCCTGCTTGAGCAGGTCGGCATCCACATTGGCCACCACCGGTCGTCCAGGCAAGTTGCTGATTAAAATAACGTTGCGTGTCGAAAGCTCCTCGGCGGCCAGGCTCAGCACGTCGCCAATCACCAGCCGCAGATCCTGTTCGCGCAGTTGCAACTCCACCGGTCGCGAAAAATCCACCAGCGTCTGCACCACCCGGTCGAGTCGGTGAATCTCCGCGTCAATCACCTCTAAATGACGCTGCGCCGGAGCCCCCGCTTCGCCCAGCTTGGTCTTCAACAACTCCAGATGAACGACAATCGCGTTGATGGGGTTCTTGACCTCATGGCCGACGCCCGAGGTCAGTCGTCCAATCGCCGCCATGCGCCGCGACAACTCCAGCTCCGACTCAATCTCTTCCACCGATTCCAGGTCGTGCAGGGTCACCAGCGCGCCCAGGCTGTGGCTGCCCCGGCCGTCGTGAATAAAGTCCAGCGAGGCCTGAATGCGCCTCCCCGTCTCCGTGCGTATCTCTATCTTTTCCAGTGTCTTGCCGGTTTCAAAGGCGGCGCTTAAAGCCTCGCCCAGCAGGGTCGAGCGGTCAAAGATTTCGCTTGCTTGCCGGCCCAGAATGGCATCTCGCTCGATGGCCAGAAAGCGCCGCGCCGCCTCTGACACCAGCACTGCCCGCCCGTCGCCGGTAAACAGCAGAATGCCGTCTTGCAGGTTGCCCAGAAACTGGTCCAGATTTTCCTTGAGCGCGGAAAAAACCTCTTCCACATTGCGCATTCGCTGGCCAATGCGCTCGATCTTGTTCGAGACGCGCACCGCCGTATCTTGCCGAGGCGTGGTGTCTTCCTCGCGCGCCGACTCGCTCGATGCGGTCCAGTAGTCGAGCTGGCGGCTGATCTCTTCCAGCGGTCGCAGGGCCAGATTGCCCAGCAGGAAGGCCACTAGCAGCGCCGCCGCCAAGGCAAAGCCCATCAGGGCCAGTGTTTCGCCCAGCCACGGCGCATAAACCGCGCGCAGCAGCGTGGTGCGCACCCCCACGTGGACGCTGACAAACAACTCGCCATTGCGCTCCAGCGGCAACACCACGTCGAAGACCCGCGGCGCGCCGAAGACGATGCGCATCAGTTGAATCGAGTTGGCGTCGAGAAGCTGCTGATAATCGGGGCGCGCCGGCAGCGGCTTGTCTTCGTTTTCCGGGTTAGTGCTTAGCAGTGTACTTTGCTGGTTGTCGCCGATGTTGATGTCATAAACGGTGAGCGAGTAGCGGTTGACCGAATCGATCACGGCCTGCAGCGGCTCGTTGTTGCGCACCGCCTCGGCGGCCAGATTGCGCAACTGGCCCGGATTGCCGGGGTCGACCTTGCGGTCTTTGAGGCCGGTTTCAAGAGCATTCTGCAAGGCCAGGCGCACCTGGTTGGCCACCATCTTGTTGCTGTCGTAGGATTGCTGAACGGCCGCGTGCAGCAACTGGCTCACATAGAGCAGCGAGAGCAGCCCGGCGATCAAAAAGACCAGTGCGGTAATGGCCAGCACGAGTTTGGTTTTCAGGCGCATTCTGCTATTAGCCTACCGCCTGAGGCTGCCGCGGCCGCAAAGTAACCCATGGTTTGCCTCAAGTAAGCCCGGCAGCAAAAAAGCCCCGCAATCGCAGGGCTTCATTTGCTGCATCTGGAAAAACTTTCCCTACCGCAGTTCCGCCATCAAGGATTCAAAAGCCTCTTTGGAGGGTCGAGTGACAGACTCGGGCAAGGTCGCCAGCGGCTCCTCGACCATATTCAGCAAATCAACAAAAGTAGGCTGCTCGGTGTTGATGTAGAAAACGCCGGTGAGGATTTCGTCGTTGGCTTGCGACTCCATCAGGGTGCGCACGGCGTTGGCCTTGTCGCTGGGGTCGTAATCCTCCAGCAGCTTGCGCAGGCGCAGATTTGATCCGTCGTGCATTTCGACCTCATAAATCTGGCCGCTGTCGTAATCCACCTCGATGTCGTCGAAGCTGGGCACAAAGCCGATCTCGTTGACCGGTTCGTCATTCTCTTGCATGAACTTGTAGCTCTTGGTCGAGCCCTCGTGATCGTTAAAGGTGACGCAGGGGCTGATCACGTCCAGCAGCACCGTTCCCTTGTGGGCAATGGCCGCTTTGAGCATCGAGAGCAATTGCTTCTTGTCGCCGCTGAAGGACCGGCCCACAAAGGTCGCGCCCAACTGAATCGCCAAGGCGCAGGTGTCGATGGGCGGCAGGTGGTTGATGACCCCGGTCTTGAGCTTCGATCCCATGTCGGCGGTGGCCGAAAACTGGCCCTTGGTCAGCCCGTAGACGCCGTTGTTCTCGATAATGTAGATCATGGGCAAGTTGCGCCGCATCAGGTGAATGAATTGTCCCGCGCCGATGGAGGCCGTGTCGCCGTCGCCGCTGACGCCCAGCACCTTGAGGGTGCGGTTGGCCACTGCCGCGCCGCTGGCCGTGGCCGGCATGCGTCCATGCACCCCGTTGAAGCTGTGCGAGCGGCCCAGAAAGTAGGCCGGGCTCTTCGACGAGCAGCCGATGCCGCTCATCTTCGCCACCCGCTCCGGCTCCACGCCCATTTCAAACATGGCGTCGGTGATGCGCTCGGCAATGGCGTTGTGGCCGCAACCGGCGCAGAGGGTGCTCTTGCCGCCGCGATACTCCAGGATAGGCAGGCCGATGTGGTTGACTTTTGGTGTGGAAGCCGCGGTTGCCATTTAGAGGCCCTCCTGACGAGCAAATTCTTTGGTGATGGATTGGGCGTCAACCGGCAATCCGTTGTAGTGCAAAATGCTGCGCAGTTTGCCCACTTGCCCGGCGGCCAGGTCCAGCTTGAGCAGGCTGGCCATCTGCGCGTCGCGATTCTGCTCGACCACGTAAACGCGCTCGTGCGCGGCCACAAACTCGCCAATCTCCTTGGCGAAAGGGAAGGCGCGAATGCGCAAGTAATCCGCCTCGACGCCGTACTGCTTCTCGATCTCGTCGAGGCTTTCGCGCAGGGCGAAATCCGTCGATCCGTAGGCGATAAAGCCGATCTTCGCGCCGCTGTTTTTGACCGCGACCGGAGCCGGAGCCAAGCCGCGCGCGCTCTCGAATTTGCGCTCCAGCCGCTCCATTACCGCCAGATATTCGTCCGGTTTTTCGGTGTAGGCGGCAGCGTGGTTATGGCCAGATCCGCGGGTAAAGTAGGCGGCCTTGGGGTGCATCGTGCCCGGCAGGGTGCGCCAGCCTACGCCGTCACCGTCCACATCGCGATAGCGGGCAAAGCTGCCCAGCCGCTCCAAATCCTCTGCCGTCAGCACTTTGCCCCGGTCCAGCGGCTTGGTGGGATAGTCGAAGGGCTCCGAGATCCAGTTGTTCATGCCCAAATCCAGATCGCTGAGCACAAAGACCGGAGTTTGCAGCCGCTCGGTCAGGTCAAAGGCCGCCTGCGTCAGCTCGAAGCATTCCTTCACCGAGCCGGGCAGCAGAATGGGAAACTTGGTGTCGCCATGCGACAGAAACGCCGCCGAAAGCAGGTCCGATTGCTGGGTGCGCGTCGGCATGCCGGTCGAGGGGCCGGTGCGCTGCACGTTGATGATGACGCCGGGAATCTCGGCAAAGTAGCCCAGGCCGCAGAACTCGGCCATCAGCGACATGCCGGGGCCGCTGGTCGCGGTCATCGCGCGCGCTCCCGCCCATCCGGCGCCCAGCACCATGCCGATGGCGGCCAACTCGTCCTCGGCCTGGATTACGGCAAAGGTCGCCTTGCCCTCGGGCGTGACGCGCAGCTTTTTCAGCAGGCCCGTAGCGGCTTCAATGGTGCTGGTCGAGGGCGTGATCGGATACCAGGCAATCACTGTAACCCCCGCAAAAACCGCGCCCATGCCGCAGGCCTCATTGCCGTCGATGAGAATCTTGCCGGCGGTTTCGTTCATGCGTTCAATCACAAACGGGTCGCTCTTGACCAGGTTCTCACGCGCATATTCGTAGCCCGCCTTGGCCGCGCCAAAGTTCAGATCGAAGGCCTTTTGCTTTTTCCCAAACTGCCAGCGCAGGCTGCTCTCGACCTGCTCCAGATCGATGCCCAGCAACTGGGCGGCAACGCCCACATACAGCATGTTTTTGACCAGCTTGCGCAGCTTGGCCTCGGGACAGACCGCGGCCGTGATCTTGTCAAAGGGAACCGGATAAAAGGTGACGTCTTGGCGGCTTTCCTCGAGGTTCAGCTTCTCCTCGCAGATGACCACGCCGCCCGGGGGCAGGGCGGCCACATCGCTCTGTGCCGTTTCGGGATTCATGGCGATCAGAATCTCCGAAACGCTCTTGCGGGCCGGGTATCCGTCCTTGCTGGCGCGAATCAGAAACCAGGTGGGCTGGCCGGCGATGTTCGACGGAAACAGGTTTTTCCCGCCCACGGGAACGCCCATTCCAAAGATGCTCTTCAGCAGAACGCTATTGGCCGATTGCGAGCCGGAGCCGTTGACCGTCGCTACGTTGATGCTGAAATCGTTGATCACGCGCGTACTCGAGGAGCCCTGTATTTGACCCAGGGCAAGGTCGACAGTCGCCATGTGGCGGGATTCCCTTCCGATGAATTCTGAAAAATCTTCAGCTTGCGGTACGGTGTGATTATAGTCACATCATCCTGTCATCGTCCTGCTCGTGTGCGCGAGCAATGGCCAGAAGTAATTAAAAATCTCATGAGCCTCTTGCAAAATGATCACTTTGTGTCAGGGCACGACTTTAGTCGTGCCGATTGAAGCAAAAACGGTTTTAGGCTTTAGTCGCTGCCAGGATGTAAATGACAGAAAACAAATACCGCAGGAGCTAAATCCCAACACCTTTTTTGATCTGTCTTCGGCACGACTGAAGTCGTGCCCTGACACTTATTGCTCCACTCTTCGAGTTTTGCATGTGGTTCTCATGCCACAAATAACTGGTCTTCATCACGGCCGCAAGGCCCAGCGGGCCGAGTCGCGACGCCAGCGCGCCAGCAGCGTGGTGGCAATCAGAATCAGCGCCGCGGTCAGTCCGATCCACAGCCCATAAATGCCCCAGTGCAAGACAAAGCAGAGCGTCAGTCCCAGCGGCAATCCCAACACCCAATAGCCCACCAGATTGGCCAGCATCGGTACGCGCGTCTCGCCCAGCCCGCGCAGTGCGCCGGTCGAGACGGTCTGGATGCCGTCAAAGATCTGGAAGATGGCGGCCAGTCCCAGCAGACTGGGCCCCACGGCCATCACCCGAGGGTCGCGCGTATAAAGGGCGATCAGCGGCCCCGGCGCAACGAAAAAGACAAGCGCCGCCAGCAGCATGAAGCTGGTGCCCAGCCCCAGCGCCATCCAGCCGGCGCGGCGGGCCCGGGCCGGGTCGCCCGCGCCCACGGCGTGGCCCACGCTCACCGCTGCCGCCGAGGCAACCCCCAGCGGAACCATATAGGTGAGGCTGGCGTAATTCAGCGCAATTTGGTGGGTGGCCAGTTCGACCGGCGTCAGCCAGCCTGCCGAAAAGGTCATCAGGTTCCAGGCGCCCACCTCCAGCACAATTTGCCCAGCCGCCGGCAGGCCCAACTGAACCAGTTCTCGAATCTTGGCCAGGTTGGGCGCGGCCCAGCGGCGAAACAGAGGGTGCCCGCGCTGTTGCTCATAGCGCCAGGCAAAGCCCAGCATCGCCGCGCCCATGAAAATTCGCGCAATCACCGTGGAAAGCGCCGAGCCATTCACGCCCAGGGCAGGGAAGCCCAGCTTGCCATAGATCAGCACCCAGTTGCCCAGCCAGTTGATGAGGTTGGCGACGACGTAAGTGATGGTTATGACGCGCACATAGCCCACCCCTTGCAGATAACGGCGGGTGCCGGCATAGATCAGCAGGGGCAGCGTACCCCACAGCAGGATGCGCAGGTAGCTGGCCGCTGGGCCGGCCACTTCGGGATGAATGCCCAAGGGGCCCAGGGCAAAGCTGGCCAGCGCAATCAGCAGCATCAGCGGAAGGGTCAAAATGCAGGCCAGGTAAACGCCCTGCGCCAGCCAGCGGTGGCAGTCGTCGTGGTCCTCACGGCCAAAGGCCTGCGAAACCAGCGTGTCCAGCCCCAGCAGCAGGCCAATGCCAAACAGCGAAGGCGTGAAGTAGACGGCGTTGCCCAGGGCCACCGCGCCAATCGCCGCCGGGCCCAGGCTGCCCACCATCACGGTGTCCACAATGCCCATCGCCACCCAGCCTACTTCGCTCAGCACCACCGGAACCGCCAGCGACACCATCGCAGCCAGTTCCTGCCGACCTTTGTTTTGCTCTTGCCCCATCTCTTCAGTTTAAATGTTGACGCTGCTCAGGCTCGCAGATTGAAAGCAAAGGCCAGAGGACGGATTAAACGCTCTTCGCGCTCGACGGAGTTCCCGCTTGGTCATCCTGTGTCTTTGCTTCGGGCGCGGCCTTTGGTTTTTTGGGCAAGGGCTTGGTGAACCGTTCCTGACAGCAGTTTGTCGATTCCACCCATCGTTGAATGGTTGGGTTGATCCAGCCAATTATTTCTAAAATATCCTCGTAATCCTGTTTGACCTTGTGCCTGCCGCAGATAAGCCTCTCATGATGAGCGATGCGATTGCGCAAGGTCTTCAGTTGCAGGAGGCGGCCTCGAATGTAGCTTCTGCGATTTTGCAACTTGAGGGGGAAAATCTTTTGCAGGTAGGGAATCCACAGTGTTTTGTCATATGAATCCGAGAAAAGCCTTCCCCAAAATGCGAAGGTCAGTCCCGCAAGAACGCGGCCAGCCTGCAACTTTACTGGACGATCAAGTACCTTTTTCTTGGCTTCTTCAACGGCTTGACGCTCTGGTTCGGCAAGGTTGAAATTCTCGTACCATTCAGCTTCGCCAAGCCGTTCGGAAAGAAGATTGTGAATCGCATTGCGCAGTGTGATTTCGAGCGCCTGAATGACTCCGTAGAGGGCCTCGGAGATTTCTATATTCCTCTCATAAAGACGGATTGCAACCCATCGATCACCACGGGCATAGTCTATGTATGGCGCAAGCCGTTCAGTAGAAACAAATTTCTCGATCGTCACCAGAGTCTTGTCGTCGTACTGAAATTCCACTTGACTTTCCAGTGACATATCGATATCCTCACAACCGTAAGCCTTGGTAAGACCGCTGCTTGCAAGTCCCCAAAGCGATTGGATGTATGAAAAAGCCGCCGTCAGGCGGCTTTTTCCATTGTGGCACTGCTCCTCCGCCCATTTCACCCGAAATTACCCATCTTTTCATCGAAAGCCCGATCAATCTTCATCATTCTCCCTGTCCTTGCGCTCTAGACTGAACCCAAGCTGCGGAGTCGATTCTCGCTTCGAGGCTGAGGAGTACCCCCCCATGGCGACCGTCAACGGCCTGCCCACTGCATTCACTGTCCGCCAAATGACCCTCGGCGATGTCCCTGCCGTTATCGCGCTCCAGTTACGGGCCTTTCCCGGTCTGCCTCCCTGGAAAACCGACCAGTTGCAGAGCCACCTCGATGTCTTTCCCGAGGGCCAGCTCGTGGTCCAGGACGCCAGCGGGCACGTTGTCGGCTCGGCCAGTTCGCTGCTCATCGACTGGGACGATTACGCCGAGAGCGCCAACTGGTCGTCCATCACCGGCGACGGCTATTTCAACACCCACAATCCACTGGGCAAGACGCTTTACGGCGCAGACATGGGCGTGGACCCGGCGGCCCGCCAGCAGGGCATTGGAACCCAGCTCTACGAGGCGCGCAAGGATCTGATTCGCGAGCAGGGCCTCAAGCGGCTGCTCACCGGCGGACGCATCTCCGGCTACGCGGTCGTGGCCAGCCAGATGACCGCCAAGGAATACGTGGCCGAGGTGGTGGATGGCAAGCGCCGCGACCCCGCCCTGACCTTCCAACTGGAAAACGAGCTAGTGGTTCTCGATGTGGTTCCCGGCTATATGCCCGACGAGGCATCCCACGGCTTCGCCACCTTGCTGGAGTGGCTCAACCCCGAGTACACTTCCTCGGTCAGTCTGCAAGCCAGCCTGCAACACGCGGCCCTCGAGCAGGCCGCCGCCGAGGCCCTGCGCGGCACCCCGCGCCCCCGCCGCGTCCGCATCGCCGCCGTGCAATACCTGCTGCGGCCCATCACCTGCTTTGCCGATTTCGCCCACCAGGTCGAGTTCTTCGTCCACAGCGCCAAGGACTACAAGGCCCACTTCGTCCTCTTCCCCGAGTTCTTCACCATGCAGTTGCTCAGCTACATCAATGAGCCCGCGCCGGCCCTGGCGGTGCGCCGCCTGGCGCGCATGGCCCCTCAATATGAGGAGCTTTTCATCCGTCTGTCCAGAGAAACCGGCATCTACATCATTGGCGGAACCCATCCCGTCATTCAGCGGGGCAAGGTCTTCAACGCCGCTCACCTCTTCACGCCCAACGGACAGGTCTTCCGTCAGAAAAAGGTGCATCTCACCCCCACCGAGAGCGGCCCCTACCAGCTCAGCCGCGGACACGGCCTCTATCTTTACCACACCGACTTCGGCAACATCGCCATCCTCATCTGCTATGACGTGGAGTTTCCCGAGGTGGCGCGGGTCATGGCCGAGGCCGGCGCGGAGATTTTGTTTGTCCCCTCCTGCACCGATGGGCGCGAGGGCTTTTGCCGGGTTCGCTATTGCTCCCAGGCCCGCGCCATCGAGAATCAGGTCTACGTGGCCATGACCGGAACCGTTGGCAATCTGCCCCTGGTTCCCTACATGAACACCAACTACGGCCAGGCCGCTATCCTCACACCGTCGGATTACTTCTTTGCCCGCGATGGCATCGCCGCCGAGGGCACCATCAACCAGGAGCAGTTGGTGGTGGCCGACGTCGATCTTGACCTGCTCGACGAACAGCGCGTCAACGGCAGCGTCATTCCCTTGCAGGACTTGATCAAAGACGCTTACGACAACGTCGTTCACTACTCTGATTACAAGGGACAGACGCCATCTGCGGCTGGCGGAGACGTAGGCGCCACGTTCAGCGACATCCAGGAAGTCAGCGCTTGAAGCCGTGCCGGTTCGTCACACAAAAAAGCCCCTCGTCCCTGATTCAGGAGCGCGGAGCGTGATGCGGGTTCTTACGAGTCTCCCACCTGCGTTCCCGACCCGCCGTCCATAAACTGTAGCGCCGACCTCCTGGTCGGCTGTAGCGTGGGTCTCCTGACCCACGCTTGTTTCTCCTCCGTGGTTAAACCGCATGAATTGGTCATTCATCATGGACAAGCGCGGACGAGGACGTCCGCACTACAGCCGGCCAGGAGGCAGGCGATCCATTTAGGCCATTACCAAATTCTGCGGTTACTGTACTAGACCGCCGGTCGAACTTCTACCTTCTTGGTCTTGATCACCACCGTGGCCGGGGTCAGCGCCGCCGCGTCCGAGTCGCCCCGATCCGCCGCCACGTGAATCTCTCCGCCCCGCCTGCTCGCCTGCACAATCACCTGCGCCAGCCCGTTAAAGAGCGAGCGCTTGGGCCCCTTGTCGCTCTCCTGGCAGTTGGGGTCACCGTTGCCCACCCCGATCAGCGCGCCCTCACCTGTTACCTTGAAGCTGATCAGGTTGCTGGCTGTGGGAACCGCGCGGCCCTCTTTGTCCAGCGCCTCAACCTTCAGAATGGCAATATCCTCGCCGTCGGCGTTGATCTCCGTGCGATCGGCCGTCAACCGGATCGAAACCGCAGGCCCCGTGGTCTCGCGCTTCTCGGTCAGCGTCACCTTACCGCCCTTCGATGCCCGTGCCTCAATCACTCCCGGCTCGTACTTTACCTTCCACTCCACATGGCCCAGGTGAGGAACCCGCTGGCTGCCCGCGCTCTTGCCATTCACAAACAGCTCGACCTCTTCCTGGTTCGAATACACCCATACCGGAATCAAATCACCCTCGCGCCCCTCGAAGTTCCAGTGCGGAAACAGGTGCAGCGCCGGCTCCGCGCCCCACCATGCCTTGTAGTAGTAGAAAGTGTCCTTGGGAAATCCGCACATGTCCACAATGCCAAACTGCGAGTTGATCGAGGGCCAGCCATAGGGCGTCGGTTCGCCGCGATAGTCAAAGCCGGTCCAGGCAAAGCCGCCCGCCTCCCACTCCCGCTCGCCATAGAACTTCCACCAGCCCTCGGCCGTTTCGCCCCATGGAACCGCGGCGTCGTAGGCGTTCACGGTGTTGCGCAGCGGGTCGGTCGAGTACACCCCGCGCGTCGAAATCGCGCTCGATGTTTCCGACCCATAAAGCGGCCGCGCCGGATTCTTCTTGTGATACTCGTCCGGAAACTTCTGGTTATAGTTAAAGCCAATAATGTCGAAGGCATCGGAGACGCCCTTGGCGTTGCTGCCGTTCACGGCGGCTGAAACCACCCGTGTGGGGTCCAGCTCGTGGCAGCGGCGGGCCATGGTGGTGGCGATCCGCGCTCCCTGCTCGGCCATATCGTCTTGCAAATGCCACTCTTCGTTGCCCACCGACCACAAAATGATCGACGGCGAGTTGCGATAGCGCTTGACCATTGCTTCCAGTTGCGCCAGCCCCTCGGGGTTCGAACTCATCTGCCGCGTCTCGCACATCATCATCATGCCCATGCGGTCGCAGGCTTCCACCCACTCTGGCGTTGGCATGTTGTGCGAGGTGCGCACCGCATTGCCGCCCATCTCGCGCAATACCGCCAGTCGGAACCATTGCAACCGGTCGGGGACCGCCGCGCCTACCCCGGCATGATCCTGATGGTTGCAGGTGCCTTGAATCTTGAGCGATTTCCCATTCAGAAAAAATCCCTTGCTGGCGTCAAAGACCGCCGTGCGTACACCAAAACTCACCCGCTCGGCGTCGCGCGCCTTGCCCCCCGCTTCGACCGTCACAATCGCAGAGTACAAATTCGGCGCATCCACCGACCACAGCGCCGGATTGGTCAGTTTTGCCGTCGCCGTGTAAGTCGCGGAGCCATCCACGGCCACCGACTGCGCCGCGGCCTCTGCCGTCGCCACCGTCTTGCCAGCCGCATCTTGAATCTGCCAACTCACCTTGGCGTTTTCCGCCTGCTTGCCCTCGTTCTGCACGATGGTAGAAAGAGTTAAAAGCGCGTTAGCGCCCTTGACTTCGCTGCGCACCGTGCTCTCCCATTTGCCCAGATGCAGCGCGTCCGTCTTGGTCAGCCACACATGCCGGTAGAGCCCCGCGCCCTCATAGAACCAGCCGTCGCCAAAGCTGGCGTCCACGCGCGCCACAATGTAGTTCTTTTGCCCATAGCTCAAAAAATCCGACAGATCAAAGCGGAAGGGCGCGTAGCCGTTGTCGTTGCGCCCCACAAAACAGCCGTTCACAAAAATCAGCACACTGCGGAATGCGCCGTCAAACTCCACCGCGATGCGCCGCCCCTGGTCGCTGGCCGGAATCTCGAAGCTGCGCCTGTACCAGCCCACGCTGGTCTCCGGGTAGCGCCGCCCCAGCGGCTTGTAGCCGTGCGAATTGAGCGTGTCATCATGCACAAAAGGCAGCTCGACCGCCCAATCGTGGGGCAAATTGAGGGTGCGCCACTTCGAGTCGTCAAAGCCGGCCTTGGCAAAAGCGAAGTCGCCCGTCTTGGCAAAATCGCTCTGGTCGGTGCCCAGCCCCAGGTCACGGGCCGGGTCGGAGCCGTGACCAAGCTGAAACTTCCATCCAAAATCAAAGAGCAACTGCTCACGCGGAGCCAGCGCGGCCAGCGCCTCGGCCGAGGCCGCTCCCGGGTAATCCGTCAGCAGCGCCGTAGCGCGTCCCCACGCCGAGCGGGTCAAGAGTGTGGAAGCGGAAAGAGCCAAGCCAGATGAAAGCAAATCGCGACGGGAAAGGTGTGCCATGGTGCTCCTTGATGGGTTTGTGAATCTCCCCGTGGCAGGCGCAGAGTCCGTCCGGGGACATAAAACGGAACTATAAATGAGTGAGCCTACGAAAGTAAACGGTTTCATTCCCCTTTTTGCTTCTTCCTCGTCCGCCTTTTCCGCCCCTCAATGTGGTAGATTCAATAGATAGTACACCCGATGGAGAGATGGCCGAGTGGCTGAAGGCGCACGCTTGGAAAGCGTGTATACTCGAAAGGGTATCCAGGGTTCGAATCCCTGTCTCTCCGCCATTAAAAAATCAACAACTTACTGGAATTGCTTCCTCCCCACAAGCTACCACAAAACTTCAAGGCGTGAGCCTTTTATCACGCGCGGGTTAATTGCGCCATTTCGTGCTTCTCGGTTCAATTTTTTTCGTTCTTTCGCTTCATCTCCATCCCCGCCCCGCGCATCTGTCTTGTGTCCAATCGGACTATACCCTGAATTGACGTAAAGCAGCCGCATCAAAAGCGTCTAATCTACATGTGTTTTTAGTTCACTTGACATTATCTATCCAACGTCTTAGACTTTCATTTGACACAAGGGAGGCACAGACGATGACAGGTCAGAGAATTGGATACCGGCGCGTTAGCTCAGTGGACCAGAACACAGCCCGCCAACTTGAGGGCGTAGCCGTTGGCAAGGTTTTTGAAGACAAGGTGTCCGGCAAGAATCTGGCGCGGCCACAACTTCAGGCGGCCTTAGAGTTCTGCCGTGAGGGGGACACGCTGGTGGTTCACAGCATGGACCGCTTGGCCCGCAATCTAACGGACCTCCGCAAGTTGGTGAGTGACCTAACGGCGCGGGGCGTTGCCGTCGAGTTCATCAAAGAGCACTTGACCTTCACCGGGGAGGACTCCCCAATGGCAAACCTGTTGCTGTCCATGTTGGGTGCCGTGGCTGAGTTTGAACGCGCCCTGATTCTGGAGCGGCAGCGGGAAGGAATCGCCATAGCCAAGGCTGAAGGCAAGTACAAGGGCGGTCAGTTCAAACTTTCAGGCGATAGGGCGGCGGAACTGCGCAGCCGGGCCACGGTTGGCGAAAACAAGGCCGCGCTAGCCCGTGAGTTTGGCATCAGCCGTCAGAGCCTTTACAGCTACCTGAAGGCAGAGTAAGCCTTCAGGTGCTTTTTCATTTCCCCGCGCGCACAGACCTAACGGAGTAGCGCACCACCCCCTTGTTGGGCACTTGCACAATGACCTCACCGCTGCTTTCCTCAAACCGTGCCGGGAAATCCTTGCCAACATCTTGCACGTCTATAGGCTCGTAATATGCTATATAGAGCGGGACGTTTTCCCGGTCAACGCTCAACTCATAGGTCTTGCCGTTGAGTGCCCCGGCCACATCCACGGCGGCGTCCGGCGTAACGGACTTGACGTGAAGCGTGTTCTTGGCGGCATGGCCGCAGCCCATCACCAGCGTAAGAACAACTGAGGCATAGAAAGCCGCTCCCTTATACACGCCCCCTATGCACCATCTTGTTCCTTGCATTTGTTCCCCTTCCCGGCTTGACCGTTAAGCCGTCTATCACTCGTTGGTATACATGGCGCGGAACCCGGAGGCTGTTGTACGGTCTCTTGTGCATTTCTTCTGGGTGACTAAGAACGATCACGCCCGGCACATTCCTGAACATACGGATTACCGTTGTCCTGGACAAGTTTGTCAGGGCTTCAATCTCCTTTACGCTGTACGGCGGCTGGACGTTTGCAGCGGGCCGGTTGCCGCAAAACGGGCAGAATTTCCAGCGGCTCAGCAGCCGTGTATAAGACTCATTGCAATCCGGGCATTGAACCTGCTCTTGCTCCATGAAGACAGGATGCGCCGGATATGCGAAAATGTCAATAACGCATTTATTATGTGTTGTATGCGTCCCATTAAGGCGTCACTTTAAGGCATCCCGAAATTCCGCCACTTAAAGAAGCCACACGAGGGTTTGCCCTTGCCGCAGCAAACCCTCTCACGGCGTGTTAAAGCCATCATGCGGCCTCTGCCTGTCTGCAAGCCAGCCTGTTCTGCAAGGCCTTCGGAAGCCTATCAATCTGATGACGGGTTAGTGACCCCGAAAAGACAAAATGGCACACAATGCTATGCACCCCGCCGTACAGCTTCCAAGCTGCAAGCAAGCTCTTAAGGTCGTGGACTTCTACAACAGAATGGCGGGCGATTCGCATGTACGTCATGGTGTTTCCTCCCTATGGTTGAATGTTCGTTGTGGTTGCGCAGCAGAGAGTTACTCCGCTGCCTTTTCGAGTTTTTTATCTTTGGACCACTTCTGAGCACGGCAACTGTCCTTGCAGAAGCGCGCGTCTTCACGCCGGGCACCGGGTCCAACCTGGAAGTATTCACCGCAATACAGGCATTGCTTGACGCCTAGCCTTTCCGTAACAGCTTGTGCGAATTGAAGCCACATAGCTGCCAGAAGATTTGAGGGCTTAAAGACTAGCCTTTGCTGGTCCCCTCCTGCTGTTGTCCAGGTCAAAACGGGATTGGTCCGTATTCTCTCCACCTCAGTGAGGCGTCGATTGATTTCCATTTGGAGCGCACAGCGGGCGGGCAATAGTACGTCATATGGGGGAAAGTCGATTGGCTTGCCGCTGAAGCTCTGGACACCTGTGAGTCGCTGAATACGTGTAGGAAACTTCGGAGTAGAGATTACGTATTCAGCGCCCTCAAGCGTGATGTGGACCAGTTCTTTCAATGCCGGGATGTTTGGCTCTTTGGTGTCGTGCCACAGCTTCACGAGGGTCCGCATATCACCAATCTCAGTGCACCATTCACTCAGCGATCTGGTCAGGATGTCCGTGCCATCTAGGCGCGTAGATATGTCTTCCCAATGATTGAAGAGGTCGCCGTATTTATCCGCAAAAACCTTGATGTCTCCCTCAGTTTCCAATTCTGCGAATTCTAGGAACACGCGGGCGTGAAGTTCTTGGCGGCGGAATTTCACGCCGGGCTTGTTTTGCACCGCCAGAATTGGCTCTCCATCTTCGGCTTTCTCCCATTTGTAGCCGCCCACGCACACCATGTTTCTGAAAACAAAGGTGTCCGTTGATTCTCTTTTCATTGGTCCTCCTATTCATTACGGATGATATACGTCTATTACGGATATTTCAACTGTATTCGTATGTAAACTGAAAGTTGTTGATGGGTTTTGATGCCCATTAACAGGGAGGGACAAAAAATGCCGCACAGATCAGCCATGAAAGACAGGCTTCACTCTGCCGAGTCTGCCGCTGAATTGCTTGGTGTGCGCCCGTCCACTATTCGTTGGTGGTGGACGATTGGGCGCTTACCAAGGCTGAAAATCGGACGATTATCACGGGTGCGCGAATCAGCACTTATCGCGCTAATCGGGTGCGAACAGACAGCCAAACCGAATGAGCGGGAGGGACGGAATGCACACGCCTGAGATGTACCGCCCTCTTGTATCGTCCGCAGACATTGCCGTGGCAGTTCTGCTCAACACTGACGCCTGTAATATGGAATTTTTTTCCTTACAGCCGCGCCCCTTTTCCGAGAGCGCCGTTTGTGCGCTGGAGGTTGAATGGGCTCCCCGTCATCTCCATTTTGCCGGGGTGATGGCTTGGACGGCTGCCTCCGGCATACAGGCACAGCTTGAGCCGCTGCCCGCTGCTACCGCCGCAAGTCTCTATAAGGGGTTTGAGGCCTATTTGACTGCATTTAGCGCAGATTCAAACGTGAATTAGAGGCCGGAGGGCACCAAGATGGACGTTGAGGTTGTAACCGATATTTCCGGGCTGGAGGAGCTGGAGGAAGCCTTCACGGAGGGCAGCAAACGCGCCGTTAAGAAATTCCTTCGCCGCGTGGAGATGCAAGCCGCCAACGTGTTGGTCAAGAGCGCGGAAGAAAACGTACCGTACCTCACGGGCGCACTTGAAGCAGACATCCACAGACAATCTATCGTATCAGACGGCGCACTGACCGTGCGAGTTGGCCCAAGCCAAGACACTTTCTATGGGCTGATTCAAGAGTTTGGGTCACTGGTGTCCGGTTAGATGTCGAATAGATTCAGTTGGTTAGCGAATGCCGGCTGGTCAGTTCTGTGGAGATATGGCTGAAGGGCGCATGAAATCTCGGTTTTCTCGAAGATCGACACCGACAGAA
>Ga0224528_1001318_pt1 | contig 16570 bp, 13 predicted proteins | sample CBST25metaG_2_FD_179888 | JGI IMG/M metagenome (GOLD analysis project Ga0224528, IMG submission 179888) | Peat soil microbial communities from Stordalen Mire, Sweden - C.B.S.T25 | ecosystem: Environmental > Terrestrial > Soil > Wetlands > Peat | place: Sweden: Norrbotten County, Stordalen Mire...
AAGCGATTGATTTGGGTGGTTTTGCCCGAACCGTCAAGACCTTCGAGGGTGATAAAGAAACCACGCGGCATGGGCTGAGTTTACCACCCGAAGAAAGGGCAAGACGAGGGTTGGCGGGTTGTGTTACAAGAAATGAATCCACTAGAAGTTCTTGCTCCCGCTTTCCCTGGCTGGCCTGGGGCGGGCGAAGATGCGCGACCCGCGAGCGGCGGATGGCGCAGGCAAGGGACAAAATCGCTCGAATCTTACCGGGCGCAGACGACTGCGCCCTACTGGAGCTGCATCTTTGAATTTGAAAACTTTTCTCAAGATTGGTCTCAGCGGTCTGCTGGCCGCGGCGTTGTTCACCTCTGGGGCGCAAGCCCAGCACCTGACACTGGAAGGACAGACGGGCGGATTTTTGACGCCCACCGCCTTTGTTGTTGAGTCGGATAAAGGCTTCTCGCATCCCGCCGTGGGCTATCACTTCATTGGCGCATCGAAGGTGATCGGCGACGTGCAGACGGTCAGCATCACGGAGGGATTTGCCAACCGCGCCGAGGTGGGCTATACGCGCAGTGTGCATCTGAAGGGCGATAGCGCGATGTTCAGCAGCCTGTGGGATTTTTCAGGCATGAACATCTTCCACGGCAAGGCGGTGGTGATCAAGGACGGCGAGTTCAAGAGCTGGTTGCCGGGAATCGCTGTGGGCGGGGTGGTGCGGACGGGCGATCACTTTGTGACGGGCGCATTGGACGGCAGCACCTATACCAACGGCGATGTTTACGTGGCCGCGACGAAACTGTCTGTCAAGCCACCGGTTCCTTTTATGGTGAATTTTGGCTGGAAGGCGACGAACGCCTCGATCTTTGGCCTTGGTGGGCAGAGTACACGCTTTGGTGGGCGAATTTTTGGCGGGCTGGGGATGCCACTGCCAGGGCCGTGGAAGACGGCGATTGTGCCCTCGGCGGGATTTACCCAGGAGCCGGCGACGGTGAAGAACCTGGGAGCGGCATCGGCCACCAGTGTTTATTTGATCGGCGGCAGGGCGCACGTGCCCACCACCATGGACTACGCGGTGCGGGTGACGCAGGCCGAGCACCCACACTTCAGCTTTGACATTGGCATTGGGCAGGTGGCGGGCAATATCGGCACCACGCTGGTTTCTACCGGCGTTCCCGCCAACCCCTACACTCCCTTGGTAATCAATTTGCAGGCGCGGCACGTGCTGGGGATGGGGTTGAGCTACCGGTACTGAGTGTTGGCGAATAGGTTGGTGGTCTCCCAGGCGTCCAAAAGCGAGGCGCCTGGGGCACCCAGCTTGCGGTCAGGGGCGCCAGATTCGTCGCGTCATTGATCCGAGCATCAAATAGAGTCATGCGATCCCACCCATTCCGCAAAAGGCGCGGAATGGATGGGGCACCCAGTTAGTTTCCATGGCCACCCAGTTCGTCACCTGGGAAACCCCGTTCGTCACGTTCGGGTGCCCACGGCTCAGAATGCCTGATGAAGAAGCAGGGCATACCAGAGGACGGGAGCGGCAAAAAGCAGGGCGTCGATGCGATCAAGGACGCCGCCGTGGCCGGGCAGCAGGGAGCCGGAGTCTTTGACGCCGGCCGAGCGCTTGAGGGCAGACTCGGCCAGGTCGCCGACCTGCGCGGCGACGTTGACGACGACGGCCAGCAGAAGCCAGAACCAGGCATCCTCGGGATAAGAGAGCCAGACCGTATTCCATTGCGAGAAAAGAAGATGAGCCAGCGCCAGCAGGCCGCCGGTGACCAGCAGGCTGCCAGCCACGGAGGCGATGGCGCCCTCCCAGCTTTTGTTGGGGCTGAGGGCGGGGGCCAGCTTGTGGCGTCCCCAGGCGCGGCCCACGTAGAGGGCTGCGATATCGCCGGCCCAGACCGCAAAGAGCAGAAAGACGATTAGCGAGGAGCCGTTGGCCTGCTCACGCAGGGCGGGCAGCGAGATCAGGGTAAAGCCGGTATAGAGCAGACAGAAAATAGAGGTAGAGGCGTCTGCCAAGACCCGCTCGACGGGGCGGACGAAGGTGCAAAAAACCAGCAGGGCGAGGCTGAGCAGACCGAGAATGGGGGCGATCTGGTCAGGCCACGCAAAGGTGCCGGCAAAGAGCGCCAGAATGGCGACGAGCACGGCGACGCGGGGCGGATTGGCGCCGGTTTTTTGCGCCATGCCGAGAAACTCCCAGGCGGCCAGGGTGGCGACCCCGGCTACGGCCAAGGTAAAGAGCCATTGCCACTTTGGCCCCAAAAAAACCAGGAGCAGGACAAACGGGATCAAGATAAGGGCGGTGAGAACACGTTTCATTTACCGATGAGGATACACCGCCAGGGGTGAAACTGTACCATCCGAATGCAGAGCAAGCTATTGATTCCGATGGAATAGTCGGAATTTTTATGGATGCGGCAGGAGAGAGACGCGGTCTTTCAGGGCATGGTACGCGGCAGGCTGCCAGCGCTTATCATAAAGTGTGGCCTTGCCCATCTCTTCGCCGACATTCCCAGACCGGCCCGCACCCAGCCACTGGGCTGCCGCGGCGGTTACGCTTTGCGGCGTCTGCGCCTTTTTGGAGCTTTATTGCACCCAGCCGCTGCTGCCGATGCTGGCGCAGCTCTTCCATGCCTCGAAGACGGGCGTGGGGCTGACGGTTTCGGCCGCGACGCTGGGGGTGGCGCTGTCGGCGCCGATCTTTGGGGCGCTGACTGAAAGGCTGCCCCGCAAAAGAGTGATTGTGGCCTCGCTGATCGGGGTGAGTGTGCCGACCCTGCTGGCGGCCACCTCGACTTCGCTGGCGCAGCTCATCTTTTGGCGATTTTTGCAGGGGCTGACCGTGCCGGGCATCGTGGCCGTGGTGATCACCTACATCGGCGAGGAGTGGCCGCCGCAGCGCGTCGCTCTCATCATGAGCTTCTATGTCAGCGGAACCGCTCTGGGCGGATTCATTGGGCGGGTTTCGGCGGGTATTCTGGCCGACTGGTTCAGTTGGCGGGTGAGTTTTTTGGCGTTGGGCACGGGGGCCCTGGCGGGAGCCGCGGCGGTGGCCGCCTGGCTGCCGCGCGGAAGGCCGCGTCCGGTCTCCGCAGCCAACTCCATTGCACAGTTGGGATTTCCGCAGCAGGTAAGAGCCCTGTTTGGGCGGCGACGGCTGGTGGCCACCTTTGCGGTGGGCTTCAACGTGCTGTTTTCGCTGGTGGGGGTCTTTACCTGGATCACCTTTCACCTGGCCGCCGCGCCGTTTTCGCTTTCGACGGCGGCGTTGAGTTCGCTGTTTTTCGTCTACCTGATCGGCCTGGTGGTGACCCCCGCCGCCGGGTTGCTGATCACCAAGGTGGGGCTGCGGGCGGGCATCAGCGGAGCGATTTGCTGCTCGATGACTGGGGTGCTGCTAACTCTGGCGCCTTCGCTGATTGTCGTAATCATCGGGCTGGCGCTGGTTTCGACGGGTGTCTTTATTGCCCAAACCGCCTCGCAAAGCCACCTGCGCGTGGCCGCTCCGCCCGAGGCGAGGGTGACCGCGGCGGGGCTTTACCTGACCTGCTACTACCTGGGTGGCACCGCGGCCGGGGTGGTTCCGGGCTTCTTCTGGTCGCTGGGCAAGTGGCCGGCCTGCGTGGCGTTTATCGTGGCCATGCAAGCCGTGGCGCTGACCATCGCCCTGATTGGCTGGCGTGTGCCCAAGGCGGAGGGCAGCAGCTCCGCCGTTGCCGTCGAGGTACACCCTGTTGGTTGAGCGGCTTTCCGCGGAAGAAAAAACTGGGTTGGTGCGGCGCTACCAGGGGAACGAATCAACAAAACCAAAAATTCACGAAAATAGTCAGGCTTTCCTTTACTCTCACCTCGGATCGATGAACCCCAGGGGCGGGTAAGCGAATCTATTCAACATGGCCCATTGTGAAATGTTCCGGCTGAGATTTTCCGCCGCTTGGCGCATGGGCTGCCGCAACCACCAACCTTACCCATCTTTTCAGGCCACGTAAGAGAAGAATAGAAGCATAAGGAGAAGTATTTTTGTCTGAATCAAAGCCCTCATCGGCTGGCACAACTGTCCACGCGCCCGGCGCTGCCGCGCTGCCGCAGTTTGGCGCGGGCGCGCAGTGGAAGCCCCGGGTCAATCCCTGGCTGATCGCCATGACCGTGGCGCTGGCCGCCTTCATGGAGGTGCTGGACACCTCGATTGCCAATGTCGCCCTGCCCCACATTGCCGGATCTCTGGGGGCATCAACCGACCAGGGGACATGGGTGTTGACCAGCTACCTGGTCGCGAACGCCATTGTGCTGCCCATCGGCGCCTGGGCCTCAAGCGTGATGGGGCGGCGCAATTTCTTTCTTTTCTGCATTGTGATCTTTACTGTATCGAGTTTTTTGTGTGGAGCGGCGCCCTCGCTGCCCATGCTGCTGGTCTTTCGCATCATGCAGGGCGCGGGCGGCGGCGGAATGCAGCCAATGGCGCAGGCCATCATGGCCGACAGCTTTGAGCCGCAAAAGCGCGGGCAGGCTTTTGCACTCTATGGTCTGGTCGCGGTACTGGCGCCGTCGATTGGCCCCACCCTGGGCGGCTGGATCACCGACAATTTCAGTTGGCGCTGGATCTTCTTCATCAACATCCCGGTCGGCATTCTGGCCTTCTTCCTGGTCTCGCGGCTGGTGGAAGATCCACCCTGGATCAAGGCCGATCCCTCGCGGCTGCGCCATATGGATTACATGGGCCTGGGCTTTTTGACCGTGGCCATGGGCGGGTTGCAGATTATGCTCGACAAGGGCGAGGAAAACGACTGGTTCTCGTCGGGCATGATTCGCTTCTTCGCGTTTCTCTTTGTCTTTGGCATCGTGGGGCTGATCGTTTGGGAATTGCGCCACAAGAATCCCATCATCAACCTTCGCCTCTTCCGCTTCAAGAACTTCGCTATCTGCTGCTTTCTGATGGCGCTGGTGGGCGGAGTGCTGAACGCCAATACCGTCTTGCAGCCGCAGTTCATGCAGCAGTTGCTGGGCTGGACGGCGACCACCTCGGGGCTGGCGCTGACCGCGGGCGGCATTATTCTGCTCTTTGTGATGCCCGTGGCCGGCTACGCCACGGGCAAGGTGGCGGCGCGCTACCTGGCCATCGCCGGCTTCACGCTGTTTGTGCTCACCTTTCGCTATGCGGCCATCTCTACCACGCTGGATATGACGTTTTCTGCTGCTTCGTGGCTGCGCGTGGTGCAGATGATGCCGATTCCCTTCTGCTTCATCTCGATTACCACGGCGGCCTATGTAGGCATGCCCAAGGAAGAGAGCAACCAGGTTTCCGGGCTCATCAACTTTGTGCGCAACATCGGCGGCAGCATTTTGATCGCCGTGACCAACGCTCAGGTGACCAGCCGCTCGCTGTGGCATCAGCAGCATTTGCAGGGCGCCATGACCACGGCCAGTCAGGCCTTCCAGCAGCACTCGCAGACGCTGACGGGGTATTTTGGCGGCCAATTTGGCGGGCCCAATGGCAAGGGAATGGCGCTGGCCTCGATCTATAATCAGCTCAACCTGCAAGCCATGATGCAGGGCTACCAGGATGTTTATATGGAGCTGTCGTGGATGTCGGTGGGGCTAGTGGTGCTGGCCTTCATGCTCAGCGGCAACAAGCCCAACGCGGGCGCGGGCGCGCCGGCGGTGCACTAAACAGAGAACAGAGATCAGAGAACAGAGATCAGGGAACAGAGATCAGGGAACAGTTTTCGCCAGCGTTGCTGATCCGCGGTATGAAAGTATCCGTGCCCCATCCATTTCGCGTTCTGTGCGGAATGGGTGGGAAAGCACGAACCTTGCGCAAGCGAAGAGCGAGCCGCTGGCCCCACCGCAGGTGGCGGATGGGATAGAATCGCTGCTCAGAGGCTTGCTTTGCCTGGAGAGACCCTTGCAAAATTCAACGAGGTCGCAAGAAGTGTCAGGGCACGACTTTAGTCGTGCCGCAAGTGCTTTGAAATGACATGGGCTTTACAGACTGCGGAAAAACTCTGAATCGCGCGTTTTTTTGAAAGGGCACGACTTTAGTCGTGCCGTAAACCGCCTAGAATCAACGCGGCCTTTAGGCCCTGAGGGATGTTTTTCCTTATTGGCCTAAAATTTTGAGTTTTTCCGCAGCCTGTTTAGCCCCTGCGGTGATTGCTATGCCGGGTATCCCTGGTCTCGATTCTGAGACCAGGGATTGTCGCTAACTTTTGGCGAACATCTGCTTGATGCCCCGCAGCGCCTGCCGTGTCCGCTCTTCGTTCTCGATCAGCGAGAAGCGCACATGCCCGTCGCCATATTCACCGAAGCCGATGCCGGGTGAGACGGCGGTTTTGGCTTCGGTCAGCAATAACTTCGAAAACTCCAGCGAGCCGAGTTTTTTGTATTGCTCTGGTATCTGCGCCCAGACAAACATGGTCGCTTTGGGAGAGATAACTGGCCAGCCTAACTTGTTCAATCCTTCGACTAACACATCGCGGCGCTTGCGATAGGTTTCGCAGATTTCGGCGACGCAATCCTGCGGGCCTTCCAGAGCGAGAATCGACGCCACCTGAATCGGCGTGAAGGTGCCGTAGTCAAAGTAACTCTTGAGCCGCGCCAGAGCCGCCACCAGCACCGGATTGCCGACCATGAAGCCGACGCGCCAGCCGGGCATGTTGTAACTCTTGCTGAGCGTGAAAAACTCGACGGCGACATCTTTTGCGCCGGGAACCTGGAGGACGCTGGGCGGCTTGTAGCCATCGAAAGCAATGTCGGCGTAGGCCAGATCGTGAATGAGATGGAAGCCGTATTGGCGCGCCAGTTCAACCAGGCGAGCGAGAAAGGGCAGATCGACGCACTCGGTGGTCGGGTTCGACGGGAAGTTGACGATCAGCGCCTTGGGACGCGGGGTCATGCGCGGGATGAGATCTTCGAGCTGCGCCAAAAACTGCTCGCGGTCGTGGATAGGCACACTGACCACATGAGCGCCGGCGATGACCGGGCCGTAAATATGAATCGGATAGCTGGGATTGGGCACCAGCACGGTGTCGCGCGAATCGAGAATGGCCAAACAGAGGTGGGCGATGCCCTCCTTGGAACCGATGGTGACGATGGCCTCGGTGTTGGGGTCGAGATCGACGTCGTAGCGGGTTTTGTACCAGTTGCAGATGGCCTTGCGCAGGCGCGGAATGCCCTTGGAGACCGAGTAGCGGTGGGTGACGGGTTTGAGCGTGGCCTCGACGAGCTTGTCGACGATGTGCTTGGGGGTGGCGCCGTCGGGGTTGCCCATGCCGAAGTCGATAACGTCTTCGCCGCGGCGGCGAGCGGCCATTTTCATCTCGCCAGTGATGTTGAAGACGTAGGGCGGGAGGCGCTGGATACGGCTGAACTCTTCCATGCTCACAGTTTAAGGCAGAAGGGCCGGAGTTGGCAGGCGAGAGGTGGGGCGGAGCGAGGAAATCTGGATTTTTCCCGTGACAGCGGAAATGGCAATCGCTGTGTGCGTTTTTGATCTGATTATTCTGCTCATGGTGGCAAAATGGTTCTGGAGCAGTTTGCCGTATGAGCGAGAGCTGAGCCTTGTGATTCAAGCTTCTTGATTCAATCTCAGGGGTGGCGCTCCGCGGCGGAGGTAAACGATGAACGCCTTGCTGGTGTATCCGCAGTTTCCCGATACGTATTGGAGTTTCAAGCACGCGCTGAAGTTTGTGGGCAAGCGGGCGGCGCAGCCTCCGCTGGGGCTGATGACGGTGGCGGCGCTGCTGCCGGCGGACTGGAAAAAGCGGTTGGTTGACACCAACGTCGAGCGGCTGACGGATCGCGACCTGGCCTGGGCCGACGTGGTTCTGCTGAGCGGGATGCACATTCAGCGACCGTCGATCGACGCGATTTTGGCGCGCTGCCGGGCGCGGGGATTGCCGACGGTGGTGGGTGGGCCGATTGCCAGCAGCCTTTCGCGGGCCGAGTTGCAGGCCGATCATGTGGTGATTGGCGAGGCTGAGGAGTTGATCGCCGGGCTGGCGCGCGACTTGGAGCAGGGCGCGGGCAAGCCTGTGTATCAGGCGGCCGAGCGGCCCGAGATGGCGCTCAGCCCGCTACCCGACCTGAGCCTGATCAAGATGAAACGCTACTCGACCATGGCGGTGCAGTATTCGCGCGGGTGCCCCTTCAATTGCGAGTTTTGCGACATAATCGAAATCTATGGGCGGCGCCCGCGCACCAAGGCTGTGGCGCAGGTGCTGGCCGAACTGGACCAACTGCGCGCGGCGGGTTGGCGCGAGTCGGTGTTTATTGTGGACGATAACTTCATCGGTAACAAGGCGCGGGCCAAGGAGTTATGCGCGGCGCTGGCGGAGTGGCGCGCCCAATACAAAGTCAGCTTCGACTTCAACACCGAGGCCTCGCTCAACCTGGCCGATGACCCGGAACTGATGCGGTTGATGAAAGAGGCGGGCTTCAACTCGGTCTTTCTGGGCATTGAAACGCCGGATGAGTCCGGGCTGATTGCCAGCCAGAAGCTGCAAAACACGCGGCGCAGCATGTTAGAGAGTATCGCCATTATTCAGAGTTATGGAATGCAGGTGATGGGCGGATTCATTCTGGGCTTCGACACCGACCGCGAGGATATTTTTGACCGCATGGTGGAGTTTATTGAGAAGAGCGGAATTCCCATCGCCATGGTTGGCCTGCTGCAAGCCATGCCGGGGACGCAATTGTTTCGGCGGCTGGGGCGCGAGGGCCGCATTGTGGATGAGGGCGGGGGCGATAACACCTGCGACAAGCTGAACTTTTTGCCTCACATGGACGCGGCCAAGCTGGTGGAGGGTTACCGCTCGGTGCTGAAGCGGATTTATAACAGCGCGGCTTATTATGAGCGGGTCAAGATCTACCTGAGCCGGACGCAGTCCAGGGCTGGTGAGGGAAACTCGCGGCAGAAGTGGGTAACGCGGGCCAATGTGCGGGCCTTTATCACTTCGATCATTCGCCAGGGAGTTTTTAGCCGGCAGCGATGGAGTTATTGGAAGTTTTTGCTGACGGTGGCGACGCGCTATCGGCATTGCGTGGGCGCGGCGATGACGCTGGCGGTGATGGGCTATCACTTCCAGGTGATTACGCGGCAGTTGGCCAAGGCCGCGGAGAATGCGGCCAAGGCGGTGGGCGCGGAGGCGGAATCCCTGGGGTAAGTCGCGGCTAGATGACCAGCAGCGGTGGGGCTAACGGACCGATCTTCGCTCGAACATAGTGTGTGCTTTCCCACTCATTCCGCAAAAACGCGGAATGAATGGGGCACATCCGGTCTGCTTATGCTATCCCACGATTGGGTCCGCCGCGTAGCCTTTGAATCTCTGCAACACCGAGTTGGGAATCTCTTCTCGGGGTTGAAACTCGACACACTCAAACGAGCGCCGCACCAGGGCGCGCGCCTCGGCCAAGTTAGCCAGGACGCCCAGGGCGATCATCTGCGCGCAGAGGTTGCCCAGAGCCGAGGCCTCGACCGGCCCCGCGCTCACCGGCAGTTGGCAGGCATTGGCGCAGAGCTGATTCAAAAAGCGGTTTTTCGATCCGCCGCCCACGATGCGAATGCGCGTCAGGGGCGCGCCGCGCAGCGACTCCAGATTTTCTTTCACCTGGCGGTAGCAGAGCGCCAGGCTCTCGCAGGCGCAGCGCGCAAATTCAGCGGCTGACACTGGCTCGGGCTGCTGGGTTTCGCGGCAAAACTCGGTGATGGCCTGACGCATCGAGGGGGGATTCAAAAAGCGCGCGTCGTCGGGGTTGACGAGCGAGCGCCAGGGCGTCGTTTGGGCTGCGGCTTTGAGCAGCGCATCGTCAATCGCCACACCAAACTCTTGGCTCACGCGCTGCAGCAGCCACAGCCCCATGATGTTTTTCAACACCCGGAAGCGGCGCTGAAAGCCACCCTCGTTGGAGAAGTTCATCTGCCGGGCCTGCTCGGAGGCAAAGGGCATGAGGCTTTCCATGCCCATCAGCGACCAGGTTCCCGAACTCAAAAAAGCCTCGCTTTCATCGGCAAAGGGAGTGCCCACCACGGCCGAGGCCGTGTCGTGCGTGGCCGGCGCCACCACTTTGACTGCTGCCAGCCCATCCATCCGCAATTGGCCCAGCACAGTGCCCGCCGCCACCGGCGGCTCCATCAGCGTCGGCTGTGCCCCGGCGGCGGCAAGCAGATCGCGCTCCCAGAGGCCCTTGGTGTTGAGCAGTTGAGTGGTTGTTGCATTGGTATACTCGTTGGCCATCACGCCCGAAAGCCGAAAGTGCAAATAGTCGGGAATCATCAGCAAGCGCGTGGCCTGGGCCAGCAGGGCGGGCTCGCGCGCGGCCAGCGCCGCCAGTTGGCAGATGGTGTTGAAGGGCTGAAACTGAATGCCGGTGCGACGGTAGATTTCGGCAGCCGGCAGGCGCTGGCAGAGGCGTTCGATCATGCCCTCGGTGCGGCTGTCACGATAGCAAACCGCGCCGCCCACGCGCCGCAGGCTGGCGTCAAGCAGCACAAAATCGACGCCCCAACTGTCAACGCCCACGCCGGCCACGGGCGCCAGGGCCGCGGCCTGGGCGATTCCCCACCGCACCTGGGCCTCGATCTCGTCAATTGCCCAGCAAAGGCTGCCGCTGGCCGGGTCAGGCGCAAAACCATTGGGAAAGCGATGCGCCTCGCGCAGCAGCAGGCGTTCCTGGACAATTTGGCCTGCCATCACCCGGCCGCTGCCCGCGCCCAGGTCGGCTGCAACAAAACAAGGCGACTGGGTTAAAAACTCAGGATTCCGCGGCATATTTCATTCCTTGGCTCCGCAAAGGATGATACGTAGGGCGGCGCGAGCCGCAAGATTTCAGAAATGATGATAGCGCAGGAGGATTCGCGCTGGAAATGATTCTTGTATTGATTTGCCCAGAGCCGCGCTGAAGACCTTCTCCGCGTTTGCTGGCGTAGCCGGGCCAGGGCAAACGCATCATGCAAATGAAAAGGCAAGAAATCAGGTTTTGAAAGGGCACGGATTTATCCGTGCCGTCCAATGCCTCCTCAATTGGCGGCCTTTAGGCCCTGAGGGATGTATTTTCTGTCCCAAATCTTCCCTCAGGGGCTGAAGCCCGACATATTTCTCTCTTTTGCGGCACGGATAAATCCGTGCCCTTTCAAAACTGGAGATGATGCGTTTGCCCTGTAGCCGGGCTAAACCTGACCATGCCCAACAGTCCATCTTTGGTAAGATGAAAGTCCACGCCAGAGCCCAGCTTTTACGGATAGAATAGAAATCGCGCGGAGCGGGCGATTTGGTTCGTCACGATGGATCAGAACAAGATTTGGTGTGCAAGGAAAGAATTTAGAGCAAGCGACAGGAGCGCAAAAGATGGCCAAGAGCGTCAACAAAGTAATTCTTCTCGGCAACGTGGGCAAAGACCCGGAAATTCGTTCTACGGCAGGCGGCGTGATGGTGGCCAACCTTACCTTGGCCACCAGCGACCGCCAGAAGGACGCACAGGGCGGCTGGCAAGACCGCACCGAGTGGCACAACCTGGTTGCCTTCAACCGCACCGCGGAGATTATCCGCGACTACGTGAAGAAAGGCTCGAAGCTGTTTGTCGAGGGCAAGATCCAGACGCGCAGTTGGGACGACAAGGAAACTGGCGCCAAGCGCTATCGCACGGAAATTATCGTCAACGACCTCTCGCTGCTCTCGGGCCGCGACGAGGGTGCAAGCGGTGGCGGCTACAATCGCTCGGCTAGCTCCAGCAGTTCCTCGGCCAGCTTTGATCAGCGTCCTCCGGCCGCGGCCGCCGGTGCGTCTGACGAATACGCCCAGTCGGCTGAAATCTCTGACGACGATATTCCGTTTTAGTCTCCCACCGGCGTTGCCGACCCGCCGTGTATGAAACCATGATTCCGGGTGCCCCCGGTCCCTCGCATTCGGGGACCGGGGAAAGCACGAATCTCGGCTTCGCCGGGAATAGTTTCTTTTCAGGATGTGCCTGCGACCAGTTTTGTAAAGTTTCCCCATACCGCCTTGATTCTTCAAGGCGATACAGGCCGTCGCGCTCCCCTGATTTGATTACAAAACACAGCCTGTAGTGGCCACTGTACCAGGGCAGCTACCACACAAAAGACTAGGTTCGTCAAACCAATATAGTCTCTATCTGTTCAAGGATTCAATTGACAAGCGCCCCCAGGTCTCGCTGTAGAAACCTGGGGCTTATCTCTTGAATGAGAAAAACTACCCTTTGCGGCCGCGGACGACTTCTTTGGCTTCGGCGGGGCCAGCGGCGGGGACGGGAGGAATGTCCGCCTTGATGGCGTTGATGCCGAGCTTTTTGCGCAGTTCGGCGTCGAGCTTGGCGAAGACTTCCTTGTTCTCTTTGAGGAAGTTGCGGGTGTTTTCGCGGCCCTGGCCAATGCGCTCGCCAGAGTAGCTGTACCATGCGCCGGATTTCTCGACGATGTTGCTGGCTACGGCCTGATCGAGAACGTCGCCCTCGCGGCTGATGCCCTCACCATAGATAATGTCGAACTCGGCCTCGCGGAAGGGCGCGGCGACCTTGTTTTTGACGATTTTGACCTTGGTGCGGTTGCCGACGACGGCGTCTCCGTCCTTGATGGCGGAGATGCGACGAATGTCGACACGGACCGAGGAATAAAACTTCAGCGCCCGACCGCCGGTAGTGGTCTCCGGGTTGCCGAACATGACGCCGATCTTTTCGCGAATCTGATTAATGAAAATCAGCGCGGTGCGCGATTTGGAGACCGTGCCGGTAAGTTTGCGCAGCGCCTGCGACATGAGCCGGGCTTGCAGGCCCATATGGGAGTCGCCCATTTCGCCATCGAGCTCGGCCTTGGGAACGAGGGCGGCGACGGAATCGACCACCAGCACGTCGATGGCGCCGGAGCGGACAAGGGTTTCGGTGATTTCAAGCGCCTGCTCGCCCGAATCGGGCTGCGAAACCAGCAGGTTGTCGATGTCCACGCCGAGCTTTTTGGCGTAGCTGGGATCGAGCGCGTGCTCAACATCGACAAAAGCGGCCAAGCCGCCCAGCTTCTGGGCTTCAGCGATGATCTGAAGGGTGATGGTGGTTTTGCCCGAGGACTCAGGGCCATAGATTTCAGTGACGCGACCGCGGGGAATGCCGCCGACGCCGAGGGCGGCGTCAAAGCTGATGGAGCCGGTGGAGATAACGGCAATGGGAACCAGAGCTTCTTTGGACCCGAGCCGGACAATCGACCCTTTGCCAAACTGTTTTTCGATCTGCGCAAGGGCTATTTCTACGGCCTTGGAACGGTCATCGGCGATTGCCATCAAAAAATATCTCCTGGGGCATCCGCGCCAGCTCCCCTTTGGGAAAAAAGGGTGAGAAAAATCCAAGCGTGGAATGCGTTTCGATGGGATTGTAGCAGGGCTGAAGAGACAAGGCCAGCAAAAAATAGAGAAGAAACGGAGAAGGATCAAAAATTGCTAACGAGCTATCAACTCCGCTGAAAATCAGCCAGTGATAAGATTCTAGCCAGCGAGGAACATCGACGATGGCAATTCAATCACCCAACGGTCAATTGTATGGCCCAGGAATCACGCGGATTGCCGTGACCGGGTTCAAATCCCTGGCGGAGAAAACCGATGTCGAGATTCGCCCCTTGACCGTCCTGGCTGGAGCCAATAGCTCTGGTAAATCAAGCTTGATGCAGCCGTTGCTGCTGATGAAGCAGACATTCGACAATGAGCGGATTCCTCCAGGCCCTTTTTGGCTCAGGGGCGAACAGGTGGGTTACGATACCGCAGATCAATTCCTGTCTAGTATTCCGTCGGAAGCTGGAAACAGCAAAAAGCTGACAATTGAGTTGGAGGCAGAGAACAACTGGGTTGGGCTCAAATTTGAAAAGAAGTCCGATTCGGACCTTGCGGTTGTGGAAACGACATCCAGAAATTTTCCAACCGGTCCTATCTGGAGACTCAACTATGAGATGCCCGAAATGGAACTCAGCAAAGTGTTCAACTCCGTCGCCAGCCGAAAGAAGCTCGAGCCAGCGGAGTTGCTGGTTTACCCAGACAGGTGTTTTCTTGGAGTGGGAACACAGTTTTCAAAAGATCCCACATTCGGTACATTTCATCGACCTGAGGTTCTTCTTCTTCGCAACAAAATTCAGGATATGATTCACGTCTCTGGACTCCGTGCAAGCGATGAGCGGGAATTTTACCTTCACGGACTTCCGTTAGGAAGTGTTTTTCCGGGCGATTTTGAAGAATATGTACCAAGCATCCTTGAAGCGTGGAAAGATGCAAACAAATACGCAAATGGGTTGCGCTATCTTTATGAGTTAAGCAATGCCCTTCAACTTCTGGAACTAGCTTCAGGCGTCGAGACGCGAAAGCTCAACGAATCCAAGATTGAAGTTCTGATTCCGCGTACCCTGCAAGGCGACCCGAAAGATTTGGTCAATATCGCTGACGTGGGGCTTGCCGTTTCGCAGATACTCCCGGTTCTTGTTGCCTTGATCCTTGCGCATCCTAACCAGTTGGTACATATCGAGCAACCTGAACTTCACCTGCACCCGCACGCTCAATGGAAACTCGCGCAATTGCTCACAGATGCGGCCAATCGCGGCGTTCGGCTCGTCATTGAGACTCACAGTTCTCTTTTACTGCAAGGCATTCTGACCTGCGTAGCAAAAGGCGCGATTACGCCAGATAAGGTCGCACTTCACTGGTTTACCCGCAATGAAGACGGCATTACAAAGGTGACCACGGCCGACCTGGATGCACAAGGCCGGTTTGGAGACTGGCCAGCCGACTTTGACAATGTTGAGCTGACCGCCAGCAACGATTATCTGGATGCGATGGAATCCAAGTTGATAGCGAGTTAAACATGACGCGAAAGAACGGCAAGAGACTTGTTATCGACGCCAATATCGCTCACTCTGCAGGCGCTGGCGAAGTTCCATCCTCGCGCTACAGTCGCATATCCCTCGAAACAGTGCTCCAAGGGGATTACGTCGTTGTATTCAATCGGTCACTCCGGCAAGAGTGGAAAGATCATTCATCAAAATTTGCAACGATTTGGTGGAGATCAATGTTTGCACAGAAGCGAATTGAAGATGCAGAGGGGGAAGAATTTGCACACCATCTCGGCAGAGCCTGCTCTTGTCTTGAACACGACCGATGGAAAGGCGATCTGGCTAAAGATTTCCATCTTGTCCAATCTGCTCTGGCTTCTGGCCATACGATTCTTTCGCTTGAGAAGAACTTTCCGGCATATGTAACGGCTGCTTGCCGTTCCGTCAAAGAACTTGCTTCGTTGTATTATGCCAATCCAGCCGCTGAGGGAGATGTCTGCATTCTCTGGATCAAAAACGGCGCAGAGAAAGACGCTGACCGCCGCATCGACGCGTGGTGCAAAAAACACCTGAAAAACGGTTAGACCCCAGTTCAGACGGAATAAGCGCCGACGCGGGTTTCGGTGAGGGTGAGTTCGTCGCAGGCGCGGTCGAGGGTTTCGTAGTCGGCATCGTGCTGCTTGCGGAAGGCGCGGAAGGCCTCTTCGGTGGCCCAACGGTCGATGGTGAGGTAGTTGCCGGCGACGTAGGCGTCGCGCAACAGTTCGGTGCCGCAATAGTCGGGCGAGGCGGCGAAGAGCTTGGCCCAGATGCCGGTGGAGGAATAAGCGGCCTCGAAGGCGGCGACCTTCTCCTCGGCAATTTCAAACTGCCAGATGACAACGAACATGCGGCTCCCTTCCAGCACTACCCTAAGCTGATTATTCTATACCGCGCGGATTTCCAGGGCCTTTCCCAGCGCCTTCAGAGCGCGGCTGCGGTCTCGGCCTGGAGCAGTTGGCGCTTGCGGTCGATGCCCCAGCGATAGCCTGTCAGCGAGCCCGAGGTTCCCACCACGCGATGACAGGGAACCAGCAACGAAACGCGATTCATGGCGCAGGCGCGGGCCACGGCGCGGGTCGCCCTGGCGTTGCCAAGCTCCTTGGCCAACTGGCCGTACGTGCGCGTTTCTCCGCGAGGGATGGAGCGGAGAGCCTGCCAAACGCGGAGTTGAAAGGCGGTTCCGCGCAAATCCAACACCTGCGGTGTGGCCAACTCTTCTGGTGCATTGCCTGCAATTTGGGCGAGGGCGGCGTTGATCGAGGCTTGCAGGGAGGGATCGGGGTTGAAGGCGGCCTGGGGAAACTCGGCGCGCAGAGCCTCTTTGGCCTCGGCCGCCGCAGCGGCGAGCGAGAGCCAGCAGAGACCGCGCGCGGTTGCGCCGACGATCATGACGCCAAAAGGCGTGGGGGCAGAGGCAAAGCGGATGTGCTCACCGCGGCCCGCGGGGGCGAAGCGGGCGGCCTCGGGGTCGATTCCCTGCCCTGCGCGAGCGGCGGGGGCCGGATTAGGTTTGCTGCTCATGGAAACCATGATCGCCGATTGAGAGGCTAACTGGCTACCCGGATCTTGCGGCTAATTTTTTGTTGGGCCTTGCGATGCCCGGCGGCAGGCAGAAAAGTTCAATCGTGCGATTCGCGATCGAGCAGCGCGGCCTCGGCGCGGGCTAGGTCGGCTTCGCTGTCGACGCCGATGGTGTCGCCGGGAGCATTGGCGACGTAGAGGGCAATGCCG
>Ga0224528_1001320_pt1 | contig 16566 bp, 13 predicted proteins | sample CBST25metaG_2_FD_179888 | JGI IMG/M metagenome (GOLD analysis project Ga0224528, IMG submission 179888) | Peat soil microbial communities from Stordalen Mire, Sweden - C.B.S.T25 | ecosystem: Environmental > Terrestrial > Soil > Wetlands > Peat | place: Sweden: Norrbotten County, Stordalen Mire...
TCTAAATGGTAGGCGAGTCGGGGATCGAACCCGAAACCACCGGCTTAGAAGGCCGGTGCTCTATCCAATTGAGCTACTCGCCCGTGCTTTTCCATTGTAACTTTGAAACGGCCGATTCGGGAGGCAGAACGAACAGAACAGCATCCGCAAAGACAGCCATCAGTGCTGTCAGGACAGCGGCGGCAGGCCTATTCCCTCCCCCGGCGCTCAGATAGGCGGTGACGCCAAAGCCTTCGGCCGGGCCCGCAATGGCTAGGCGAACCACCAAATCCACACTACATTCCGGCAGCCGGTCATCCGAGAGCCGAGCTACCCACTCCCGACAAAATGCCTCGGCCTGTTGCCAGCGAGCAAAAACGCAGCCTTCCACAGGAAGCAGGTCAATGTAGCAGGCCAGAGCGGATGGCGCGTGGCCGACTACTTCGCCGGGACGAGCCAAGGCAGCGGATTCCGGCTCCCAGATGTCGCACTTGGAGGTCCAGAGCGGCGATTCGGCAGCGTTGAGCCGCTGGAGCAGGACGGCAAGAGCAGGAAATGATGCTGCCTCGGCTATCTCCGCGATGCGAGCTGGAAAGCGGCGCAGATCCACGAACCCCGGCCAGCGCGCCTCAATCGCTGGCGCGCCGCCGCCGATCTCGACTTCCCAATCAGCGTCCATGGGGCTCAGAGGTCGCGGCCCGCAGATAGCGCATCACAAGTGCCTCCGCCCAGTGAATGTCGTCGCCTGAGTCACGGGAAAGGAAGGCACAATGGCCGCCGTGGCGCGTTTCCACAAAGTCGATGTGCGGGTTGGCCAGCAGCCGGGCGCGAGTCTCAGGCAGGAGACGGATGAAGGGATCGTCCTCGGCACAGAGAATCAGCGTGGGAACTGCAATGCGATCCACGACGCGGGCACTGGCGGCGCTGGCGTAGTAGTCGTCGGCATCGCGGAAGCCCCAGTAGCGGGACAATATCTTGTTATCAAACTGGCGAATGGAGCGCACCGGGCCAACACCGGAGGTCTCATAAATCTGAGGAAACAACGCGGCCTTGCGGTGAAAGCGCTGCATCAACCTGCGCAGGAAATGCAACTCGTAGGCACGGTTAAGCGGCTCGTGGAGGGCGTCGGAACCAACGGCTAAATCGATGGCCGGGCAAACTGCGGCCACGGCTGCGAGCGGCGGCCGATTGCCCCACTCCCCGGCCAGTTTCAGCACCAAGTTACCGCCCAGCGAGTAGCCCACCAGCGCCACCCGCTCAAGGCCGTACTTCTCCGTGAAGTGGTTCACCACCGCGGCCAGATCGCCCGATAGACCGGAGTGGTAAAGCGTGGGCGTGAGGGACTCCGTCGCGCCGCAATTGCGCATGTTCATGCGGACGACGTTCATGCCTTCAGCCAAGGCGCGCGCGGTAAGACCATGGATGTATGGGGAGTCCGACGAACCCTCGAGGCCATGCACCAGCACTGCGGTTAACCGCCCTGCCCGTACCGGCTCGGGTTGCCAATGGCAATGGCAGAGCACACGACTGCCGTCGACCGGGTTCACTTCAACCATCTCAGCAACAGGGGTAAGCCGAAAGGCCGACCGGGGCAGATAATTGCCCACAATTGTTTGGAGATGACCACTGCACAAGCCGCGCCGCGGCTTAAACGGAGTAAACCACCCCGTAATTTCGGGAGCGGAATCGCCTGTTACTGCATTTTCAGAGATTTGATGGGTCACGGGAACTCGGGGGACAAGAGCTTGCTGCTTGTACAGTCCGTGAAAAAATTGGGGCGGCGGGTGGGGATCGAACCCACGACATCCTGTGCCACAGACAGGCGTTCTGCCACTGAACTACTGCCGCCATCTATTGTTCTAATTGTAGCATCGAATGAGGTCTTCCGGCCCAGCTGGCCATCGTGGGAACAGCCCATGCGCGCCCAACAGAGTCAGAGACGCTGCAACCGAAACGCAAGTTCGCGTTGGGACGGACGGAATCACTGGGCGAATTGCCCGACTGCCGGGCTGCTGAGCGCTCCGTTCAAACCAGCAGAAAAGCCATTAGCGATACAATGAATTGAAACCGTCGGGGCGTAGCGCAGCCTGGTAGCGCATCTGCTTTGGGAGCAGAGGGTCGGGGGTTCGAATCCCTCCGCCCCGACCATTAGAATCAACAACATAGCCTATACTGATACGAAAAGTGATACGAAATTTGCTAAACTTCTCGTATGAATGTCCGCGTCAATCTGACCAAGAGAGTGAACACTTCGGAGGGGATGCGCTACTGCCCCGCCATCGTCGCCGCCAATGGACGGATCAAACCAGACTGGGTTTTCATGGACGGCAAAGATGTCCGGCACCCAGAGGGCGCCTATTACATCGACTACACAGACGGCAACGGCAAGCGGATTCGCTCCTCCGTCGGCAAGTCTGCCAGTGAGGCTCAAGCCGTACGGTTGCGCAAAGAGGCGGAACTGCGCGCGCTGGCCCAGGGGCTGAACGTCATATCAGAGGACGAAGAGGCAGAGAAAAACAAGCGGCCGATTCTTGATGCCATCGAGCAGTTCCTCAGTGAAGTCGCGCTGACCAAGGAACCGAAAACCCATCAAGGCTACGAGATTGCGCTGCGGTATTTTCAGGAGTCCTGCGCCAAGCGCAACCTGGAAGACATCGAGCGAATCGATCTGCTCAAGTTCACTGCCTTCCTGAAAAAAGACAAGAAGCTGTCACCGCGAACCGTGCACAACAAGTTTGCCTGCCTTCTGACGTTCCTCTCCACCAATGGCCTGCCCAAGCTGATTGGGAAAAACGACCGCCCTCGATTCGTCAGCGAGGAAGTCGAAATTTACGAACAGGGCGAATTGGACCACCTGTTCAGTGTTTGCTCGCCCTACCACGCGACGCTCTACAAATTTCTATTGATGACGGGCCTGCGCGAACAAGAGGCTATGTACTGCGCCTGGAACGATGTGAATCTGGATGTCAGCACCATCAATATGCGCTGGAAGTCGCAGTACGGCTTTGAGCCGAAGGCATACCGGGAACGAGAGGTTCCGATCCCGACAAAGCTCGTTGAGATTTTGCGCGAGTTCCGGCCTAAAAATGCCAAAGGCACAGCATTGGTCTTCTGTACCGCGAGCGGAAGACCGGATACGCACATGCTGCGGGCTCTCAAAAGAAATGCTGCTCACGCCGGCCTGGACTCCAGCCGGTACTGGCTGCACAAATTTCGAGCAACCTTTGCAACAATGCATCTGGCGGCTGGCGTGGACCTGCGCACTGTGCAGGCTTGGCTGGGCCATACGAATCTGGAAAGCACGATCCGCTATTTGAAGCCAGCGCGCGGCGAGGCAGTGCGAGAGAGAGTGAATGCAACTTTCGCATAGAAGCATTCAGCTTGTATGCACCGGTTTTCGCTTTGTGACTCGGCGACTTGTCTTCATTCCAGATGCCTTCAATCGACTTGAGCGTTTGTCAGAAGTATTCCAAAAGCAGGCTCCGGATTGCCGACCGCGCCCCTGGAATGCTGCCTTTTGCGGGAGAACGGCAAGGTGATAACCTAACGGGAACCCGCTGTTCGGACTACATGAGGGACATAAGCATCATGGCCCATCCAATGCGAGCAACTCACTTGATGGCGCTAACAGCACGAGGTCGCGCATGAACATTTGGCAGATTGTCGGTACAGTGTTGGGAAGCATAATTGCGAGCGTCGGTGGTGTCGGATTGCTATTGCGCTATGGTGGCGACTTCTGGTTAGCTCGCACGAAAGCGAAGTGGGACAAGGAACTGGAAGAGTATAAGAATTTCTTCAATACGGAACAGCGGCGGTATCAGGCTCAACTTGACCGCTCTATTTTTGTGAGTCGTGCCCATTTCGACACAGAGTTTCAGGCCATTAAAGAAGTGCATCAATGCCTCTCTGAAATGAAGATACCCTTCAGGAGCCTATTCCCCATCAGCGCCACAGTGGTCGTGACTGACGCACAATCCGCAGACTTGATTGAGCGCCTACAACAAGCCGACAACAGGTTCATTGCTAAACTAGAAGAGTGGGGGGTGTTCTTGGAACCTTCACAATATGACGAATTAAAGCGTTGCCACGATGCGATAGAGCACTTCTTAGAAATATTTCCGAAGCAAGGCCGGGAAATGGAACGAGATTACGACATTACCAGACAACATTTTTGGAATAGCTACAGCACGGCGTGTCAGAAGGCGCGAGACAGAATCGCAAAGCTAGCAGTCATGCCAGAACGGTAATGATGCGAATGCAATATATACCTCATTATTTTGCCCAATGAGAAACTAGACTTGCTATGTGCGGGTAGTATTGGCGGATTTTCTCGGCTAAACCACCTACAGTATTGGCCAGCGAAGCCCACCTCTGAAACTTGTCAATTATGTTTGTGCCCTGATCCTGAGCGTTGCGCACTTCAAGCGCAGCAGATTGCAGCTCAGAATTCTCTTCTGAGAGCCGATCTATATCGTCAAGTATCTGCGCTGTGATTGTGACGTTATTGGTTGTCTGCATTACTGATGAGTTGATATAAGCATTGCCAACAGGGCCGTTGAAAGTGTTGCATGTCGTACTTACAGCGGCAGTGCGCTTTGCTTGGATTGTTTTCATTTTCAGCTCCCGCAATCTGTTCATGCCTTCATTAACAAGTCGCTTTGCGAGGCGTTCTCTCTCTTGCGCGTATGATTGTTGGACCGCTGGAAGAGTCGGCTTGAAAAGCATCGGTGGAAATTGCAGTTGATTATGGCCAGAGGTAAGGGACCAGAACTCCTTGAGCATGTCATTCTCGAATGCAGCGTCAATGGAGATTCCCCAAATCTCTACCGCTTCGATGTATTTATCAATCGTCTGCCGTACATGTCGCTCCATTGAATACAGCGTGGCATTTTTGTAGGCAAGCGGAACTGCCGCCGCGTTGTGAGTTGCGATGGCCTTGCCAACAAGTTCGTTCTTATAGTTCGCCAGTTCGTCGGAGGTGTTCTCCTGAACTTCGCGCGTCAGCGAACGCAGATGTTTTTTGAATTCTGCATCAAGTGGCATTGCCTTCACCTTCGCGAAGTTCTGAACTGGCCCACATAGCATTGTGCTACTCATTTACAGTTTGGGCTTTTAGGCGCAACGTCAATGTGCCCTCAATGGAACGTTCACATTTACGACCAATCGTGCGCCCCTGAGGGCTTCCTTCATCTCCACGGCACGACAGTTGAATTGTCTTCTGCAACACTCCTGCTCTCAGCATCAGGCGAATGTCCTTGTCCAGTTCATAACCACCACGCCTACAACTTGGATTACCGCATGGCATCAATCCGCCTTGCCCATGTATATGCCAAGTGCCTGACCGCTTCTCGAAGACGAAGTCTTTCTCAACAAATTCAACAACCGCGTCTTCAAGTTCTGGAAAAGTTTCATCGAACGATTTCAGCCGCCCAAATACGCGATTTGAACGGTCCATTGGTTCACCCATGATGCAAACCTCCAATCTTATTGCAATTCGCTTTATGTTCACTTATAGCAGCCGTCATGTTCCACATCCCATCAGTGCGGCGGGCGGCTAGCCCAATGTTCCTGTCTTCTCTGTTCTAGCCACAAATTGCAATGCACCATCCTTGGCGCGTCTCTGTCTTTCGTGCATGGGTACCAGCGGTCCTTTCAAACCGGATTCCACCAAGGACAGAGGAATTCGCAGCAGCTCCGAAGCCTTGCTGAGGGAAACAAAGTCCTCGGCCAGAGCGCGGTAGCAGAGCCGTTCAAAGCGAAGTGGCCGCTCCTGCGATCCGCGCTCGCTCTGCGGCTCCAGCTCTTCCGGTTCCTGAGTTCGCCAGCCACGTGCAACGGTTTGGAAGGCGTAGATCAGAACCGGCTCACTGATAACGCCAACCTGCCGCAGCCGCATCAGAAGCGCCGCACCGCTCACGCGATACTGGCGTTTCAGATAGATCAGTTCCCGGTAGCCGAGGGCATTCCGCTGTTTCCCAACCTCGCGGAGCAGGTGAGCGCGCGGCATGAGGAAGGCACCGGCAAACAGAGTGGCAGCCTTCTCTTCATCCTTGTCGCTCAAACTGGCGGTGTCAATCATCCGGTGAGCTAATTCGTGGGCCAAGGTCAAGCGCCGGCGCTCCAAGGAAAACTCCTTGTTGACGACAATCACCGGCAGGCCGGGATTGTCCTTGCCGCGGCCCACTATGCAGGTAAAGCCGGAAACCCGCTGCGGGAGAGGAACGATGAGCACTTTAAGCCCTTTTTCCTCTAGCAGTTCGGTCATATTGGGAATCGGGTCAATCCCCAGATTCCACTTCTTCCGCACTTCGGTAGCGAGTGCCTCCGCATCGGCCGCCTCGTTCAGACGCCGGAGGGGCGCAATCGGGCATTGCCAAGCCGAACTCTCCAACTCCAGAACATGTTCAATCTGCAAGTAGCGTTCGATCCACTCCAGGACTTCGGTCTCAACAACGGCCCGGCCAGCGGCGGTCGTGCTGGCCTTGGTGCAGAACTCTACGCCAGACAGCACAACTCCCTGGGTATCCATCAGGTAAGCAATTGATACACCAAGGGTTTTGGCCAAGGAGATCAGGACGCCCGAACTCGGAATATCCTCGTTGCGTTCGTACTTTCCAATGGCCTGTGCGGTGACCCTGCCGTTCATTGCCGCTGCCAAATCCCGGAGGGAAAGGCCAGCCTTACGCCGTGCTAGCTTGATGCGATCTGCAATCATGGCCAACTCCTCTCTGATTTACAATTATGCTCTATCATGATGTTTTGTAAACTGATTTCGGAGCAATGCGAGAACATTTCCGGTAGTCATCGTAGCCGTCTGGTAAAAATCGCGTTTGAGAGCGCTTCCCATCGGAGATTTCGCGCCTATCCTAAATGTGGACAACAAATTATCGACAAACGATTTCTGAATTTGCTGCTCCAGACGAAGCGCGGCAAGAGGATTCATGGCAAAGCTGACAGAACAGGAACAACAGGAAGTCATTCGCTTTATCGAGGCGGGCAAACCGCTCCCGGAGAAGTACCGTTTTTTGCTCTTTGACGACAAGCGCGAAGTGGAACTGGTGTGGAACGGCAAGACCAACGAGGTGACGAATGTCGTGCTGCCCTTTCAGGTGATCGAGCAGGTGGACGAGCCACGCGCCGAGAAGCCGGAAGACATGGCCTTGCAGGCGGGGCTCTTCGATGAGCGCGGACGGCAGTTGAAGGGCTGGACCAACAAGCTCATCTGGGGCGACAACAAGCTGATCCTCTCCTCGCTGAAGAACGGGCCGCTACGCGAAGAAATCGAAGCGCAAGGTGGGCTGAAGCTCATCTACATTGATCCGCCCTTTGACGTGGGTGCCGACTTCAGTATGGACATTGAGATCGGCGATGAGACATTCACGAAGAAGCCGGGAATCCTTGAAGAGATTGCGTACAGGGATACGTGGGGCAAGGGCGCTGACTCATTTCTTGCCATGCTCTATGAGCGACTTATTCTGATGCGTGATTTGTTGGCGGATGATGGCAGCATCTTTGTCCATTGTGATTGGCACGTATCGCAGTATTTGCGGTCCATACTCGACGAAGTGTTTGGCAGCGGTAATTTCCTAAATGAAATCGTTTGGTATTACTACAACAAGATGCAGGGAAACATAAATAGGTTCGCGTCTAACCATGACAATCTCTACTGGTATAGAAAGTCAGACCGATACGCATTCAACAGGATTCGAGAGAAGCGCGCAGAAGTAGTCAAGCAATTGAAGCGGGTTTGGGACAAGGACAAGGGTGCAATCGTAAATGCGAAAGGGGCTGACGGAAAGGTTATCTACATAGAAACTGACGAAAAAACGATAGATGATGTGTGGCGTATTTCAATGCTTCAGCCGGCGGATAAAACCCAGAATTTAGGGTACGCGACTCAAAAGCCTGAAACAATCGCTGATCGAATTATTAGAGCTTGCTCGACCGAAGGAGACATCGTAGCTGACTTCTTTGGCGGTTCAGGGACAACTGCTGCCGTTGCTGAGAAACTTGGACGAAAATGGATTTCCAGCGACCTCGGCAAGTTCGCCATCCACACCACGCGCAAGCGTCTCATCGGTGTCCAACGCGAACTGAAGGCCAGCGGCAAGGACTACCGCGCCTTCGAGATTCTCAACCTTGGCAAGTATGAGCGGCAGCACTATGTCGGCGTGAATCCCAATCTGCGCGAGGCGGAGAAGCAGGCGCAGCTCGCGCAAAAAGAAGCAGCTTTCCTTGACCTCATTCTCAAAGCGTACCGGGCGGAGAAAATAGATGGATTTGCCACCTTCCACGGCAAGAAGGCGGGGCGGCTGGTCTCGGTTGGCCCGGTGAATCTGCCGGTAACGCGGCTTTATGTGGAAGAGGTGATCGCTGAGTGCCGCCAGAAGCGCATTACCCGCGTAGATATTTTGGGCTTCGAGTTTGAGATGGGCCTCTTCCCGAATGTGCTGGAAGAAGCTCGCTCCAAAGGTATCGACATTGCGCCAAAGTACATTCCTGCTGAGGTCTTCGATAAGCGGGCCGTCGAAAAGAATCAGGTGCGCTTCCACGATGTTTCATACATCGAGGTCAAGCCACATGTAACGACGAAAAGGGGTGGGGGCGGCACGGTGGCCGTGGAGTTGACCGACTTCAGCGTCTTCTACTCGCAGGACTCGCGCGCGTCGGCTGAGGCTAGGATAAAGAACGGTGGCAGCACTTCCTATGTTGAAGAGGGGACAGTCTACAAACTCTCCAAAGCTAAGAGCGGCGTTGTGACCCGCGAGGTACTTACCAAAAAGTGGTCCGACTGGATCGACTACTGGGCTGTGGACTTCAACTACGAGAGCAAGCGCGAGATTATCCGCAGGCCGCTGATTGCCGAAGAGCAGCCTGCGATACCGGGCATGGAGGAGGCGATAGCTCCGGCGCAGGGTAGCCTTGAAACCTACGAAGAGGTCTGGACCGGCGACTACATCTTTGAGAACGAATGGCAGACCTTCCGCACCAAGAAGGACCGCAGCTTGGAGTTACGCAGCGTGGCCAAGGAATGCCAGTCTGGACGGCGCAAGATCGCGGTAAAGGTCGTAGATATTTTTGGCAACGACACAATGACGATTGTCGAGGTAACGGTGGGAGGAAAGGCATAATGGCGCTGCATCCGAAGTTTCCAGGCTCACCGTATTCGATCCTCGATCCCGAGATTCGCTGGTTCCCGGCCGACGAGGCACTGCGAGATACCAGCGCCGAGAAGCTAATGCCGCCGCTGGTTCCGACGCTGCGCAAGCGGGTGAAGGAGTGGCGCGCGAGCGGATACGTGGGCGCGACCGAAACCAGCAAGAGCCTGCTCAACTGGTGGTTCAACACTCCGAAATTGTGGCCACAGCGAGATGGTACGCTAGGAGATTTTCAATATTATTTTGCGCAGCGCGAAGCCATGGAAACTATCGTCTACTTGGTTGACGTGGTGGACGCAAAGGACAAACACGACCTGATGCGCTTCGATTCATCGGGCGTGGTTTCCGGGGGAATGTTCGACGAAACCTGGAGACGCTTTGTCGTCAAAATGGCCACCGGCTCGGGCAAGACCAAGGTGTTAAGCCTTGCGTTGGCCTGGAGTTTCTTCCATAAGACGTATGAGCCGGACTCCACACTGGCCCGCAACTTCCTGGTGGTCACTCCGAACATTATCGTTCTGGACCGTATCCGCAAGGACTTTGACGGCCTGCGCATCTTTTTGAAGGATGATCCCGTTCTGCCAGAGAACGGCATGGATGGGCGCAACTGGAGAGATGATTTTCAGCTGACGTTGCATATTCAGGATGAGGTGCGGGTCACGCAGAAGACCGGCAACATCTTCCTGACGAACATCCACCGCGTCTATGCGGGTAACGATATTCCTGCTACTGCCGACGATGAAGACACGATGGATTACTTTCTGGGCAAGCGCCCCACGGGAGCGACGACAGACCAGAAGGTCGATCTGGGCATGATCGTGCGGGAGATTGATGAGCTGATGGTGCTGAATGACGAGGCGCACCATATTCACGACCCAGAAATGGCTTGGTTCAAGTCGATAGAGGACATTCACAACCGGCTCTTGCAGAAAGGGTCTGCACTTTCATTGCAATTGGATGTGACCGCGACGCCACGGTCGAACAGCGGAGCCATCTTTGTGCAAACGGTGTGCGATTATCCGCTGGTGGAGGCGATTGCGCAGAATGTGGTGAAGCATCCCGTGCTGCCCGATGGGCCAAGCCGAGCGAAGCTGGTGGAGCGGCAAAGCGCGAAGTATACGGAGAAGTATGCCGACTACCTCGACCTGGGCGTTATTGAATGGCGCAAAGCCAAAGGCGAGCACGACAAGATGGGCAAGAAGGCCATCCTGTTTGTGATGACCGACGACACCAAGAACTGCGACGACGTGGCCGACTACCTGCGCGGGCATTATCCCGAACTTGCGGGCGATGCGACGCTGGTAATCCATACCAACAAGAGCGGCGAGATTTCCGAGGCTACTTCAGGAAAGAGCAAGGAAGAGTTGGAGAAGCTGCGAGAGCAGGCTAACGCGATTGACAGTCAGGAGAGCCCCGCCAAGGCTATCGTTTCGGTGATGATGCTGAAAGAAGGCTGGGATGTGCGCAACGTGACGACGATTGTCGGACTCCGGGCGTACTCGGCAAAGAGCAACATCCTACCAGAGCAGACGCTAGGGCGTGGCCTGCGCAAGATGTATCCCGGCGGCATAGAAGAGTATGTCAGTGTGGTTGGCACGGATGCCTTCATGGAGTTTGTTGAGTCCATCAAGAATGAAGGCGTCGAGTTCGAGCGCAAGCCGATGGGCGAAGGCACCGGACCGAAGACTCCGCTGATGATCGAAGTGGATACAGAGAACGAGCGCAAGAATCTGGATGCGCTGGATATTGCGCTGCCTCGTCTAACCCCGCGGGTGTACCGGGAGTACAAGAGCCTTAGCGAATTGGACGTGAGTGCGATGGGGCATGAGAAGGTGCTCTATCAAGAGTTCACGGAAGAAGAACAGCGAGAGATCGTCTTCAAAGATGTGACCACGGGCGAAGTGACCCATACGACGATCCTGGATACTGCGGGAGTAGCGGATTACCACAGCGTGTTGGGATACTTTGCGCACGCGATTATGAAAGACCTGCGGCTTGTGAGCGGGTACGACGTTCTATACGGCAAGGTGAAGGCTTTCGTTCGCTATAACCTGTTCGGGAGAGAGGTGGAACTTGAAGCGCCGAACACGCTGCGCAATCTGTCGGAATTGGCGGCCACCAGAACGATTCTGGAGAGCTTCAAGAAGGCAATCAATACGCTGACCGTACGCGAAAAGGGCGATGCAGAAATCCGCGACTACATTAAACTGCGGGAGACACGCCCCTTTGTGGTGAAAGAACAGGGCTATGTTGTCTCAAAAAAGAGCGTCTTCAACCGGACCATTGGCGATAGCTCGCTGGAACTTGAGTTCGCCAGTTTTCTTGAGGACTGCAACGACGTGGAATCCTACGCCAAAAACTTTCTGGCGGTTGGTTTCAAGCTGGACTATGTGAAGGCCGACGGCGACATTTCCAATTACTACCCGGACTTTGTTGTGAAATTGGCGGGTGGCGAAATCTGGCTGGTGGAGACCAAAGGGCGGGAAGACTTGAACGATCCCGGCAAATGGGACCGGCTCCAGCAGTGGTGTGCCGATGCCAGCAAGCTCGACGCCGGGCAGCAGTATCGGGCGCTGTTCGTCAAGGAAGAAGACTGGGAGCGGTATAAGCCGAAGAGCTTTCGTGATGCGGTGGCCGTATTCGGCAATAGTGGGCCAGAATCTTCAGTGCTGTGAATGCGGGCGCTTCAAGCTCAATTCGATGGCGGCTCTATGAGCTGCCATCGACGTAACGCTGGGCCATCCGCAATACACAGATGGTCGCTTTGATCTTTTTCTGAACCAGGAAAAGGTCAACTATGCGCCAGCGGAATACCATCATTCCCAAAAATCATTGGACTTGAGTCCAGAGCCAGCTTACTTTTCGGCATATCGCGGCCTTTCCAGGCCGCTGGAGGTGCCGATGATCGTCATGCTCACACCCGCCATTCGGCGCAGGATTGCCCGATGGCGGTCTCCTCACTGGATTCGTCCGTTCCTCAGCCTCTTCACCCTGCTCATTGTCTCGCCCGTATTCGCGCACGCACTGGGCAGTTCTCCCTTCGATAGCGGGCTCACCTCTATGCAAACCCTGTTTACCGGAACCGTCGCCAAGGTGGCCAGCCTGATCGCCATCGTGGTAGGCGGATACCAGTTCGCGCACGGCGAACCGGGCGCAAAGAAAACCCTGGCCGGTGTTGCCGCCGGCACGGGAATCGCCGTGATGGCAACCAATGTTTTGACCTGGCTGTGGGGCAGCTAACCACAGCCAGTCATCAAGAGTGAGGGGCGTCGATGCAAACACACACCAATAGCCGGCGAACAAACCGCGTCTACAAGAGCTTGCACAAGCCCCTCACATACCTTGGCGTCGAGCGCACGCTATTCTACTTCGTCTGTGTCGGAGCCGTTGGCGCATTCAACCTCTTCAACAGCCTGGTCGCAGGGCTGGCCGTATTTATCGGCGGATACGCCTTCGGACGTTGGGTTACAACCAGCGACCCGGCCTTTCTGCGCATTCTTGCCAAGTCGGAGCGGTACAAGCTGCGCTACGACGCGGCCAAGCAGAGTGTGCCGCGCGTGGAGGTGCTTTGATGCTGCGCCTGGATAAAGTCATCAAACCGTGGAAGGACGCCGCCGCACTCTGCGACCACATCAACCTGTATGGCTTCTGGAACGAGACGACGTTTCTCACCAAGAGCGGCGATCTTGGCATGGTGCTACAAGTCTCTGGCGTGGACTACGAGAGCCTTGACCATGCCAGCCAGGAGTACGCGGTCAAGCGGTTGGAATCCGCCCTGAAGTCCTTTGGGCCTGGATTCCACGTCTACCAATATCTCTTCAAATCGAACCGGCCCGATATTCCCTTCGCCGGCTACGACGACCCGGTAGTGCAGGCAGCCATCGAACAGCGCAAACAGTTCTTCGAGGCCAAGCGCGATCATCTCTATCAAATCGAAATCTTCTATTGCATTCTGCTCGAAGGTCCGCGCTCGAAGACCGGCCTGATGGCCGCTCTGTCGCGCCTCTTCAGCGATCCCGCTGGCGCGGGCGCTGAATTGAAGGCGCAGTTTATCGGCAACAGCATGAAGACGCTGCTGCGCTCGCAGATCGAGAGCGATCTCGCGCAGCTCAGCCAGCGCGTGCAGGCGTTTACGCGCCAGCTTGGCGACTTCATGCAGATCGAAATTCTTGACCAGAACGACCAGTTTCACTTTTTCCGTCGCTTGCTCAACTACGATGAGCAGCGCATTGCCGGACGACCGAAGGACACGCAATTCCTCGATTACCAGGTGGTCAACTCCGACCTTGAAGCCGAGCGCGATCATCTGCGCATAGGCGGACACATCGTCCGCGTGCTGACAATGAAAGAATCTATCGGAGAAACGCGGCCCCTCGTGCTCGACGCGCTGCTCAAGATTCCAGGCAACTTCTACGTCGTCACTGAATGGGTGCCCCTCGCCGCAGACAAGGCGCGCAAGGAAGTGGACAAACGCCGCCGCCACTTCAACATCTCGAAGACCGGATTCGTTTCGCAGCTCGGCAATGACGCCGCCACGGCAAATCCCCGCGATGTGCTGGTTGATGAATCGAAGCAGGCGGACATTGAGAACCTCGGCGACTGCCTGCGCGATCTGGGCGAGGGCCAATCGCTGGGCGAGTTCTCGCTGACGATTGTGCTGTACGGCGAGGACAAGCGCCAGTTGGACCAGCTCGCCGGGGAGTTCGCTGGCGTCTTCACCAATGCGGATGGCAATCTCTTCGTAGAAACGTACAACCAGCTTAACGCCTACTTTGCCACAATTCCCGGCGACTACGCGATGAATCTGCGCCGGATGTTCCTGCTGAATACAAACTATGCCGACTTGAGCTTTCTGTTTACCATCCTGCCCGGCGAGAGGACGAATGCACATCTCGGCACGGAGTACTTGGCGGCGCTTGAAACCGAAAACAGTACGCCGTACTTCCTGAATCTGCATAACGGCGAAGTCGCGCACACGTTGATTCTCGGAATGACAGGATCTGGAAAGTCATACTTGTGCTGCTTTTTATTGCAGAACGCGCAAAAGTACGCCCCGCTGACTTTCATCTTCGACATTGGCGGCAGCTTCGAGTCGTTGACAACGATCTTTGGCGGAAGTTACTTGAATGTCGGCCAGGAGGCGCGGGACTTTACCATCAATCCCTTCTCGCTGCCGCAGACCAAGGAAAACCTGCAATTCCTCTTCAGCTTCTTCCGCGTGCTCATCGAAGGCAACGAGCAGCGCTATCGGCTCGACTTCAAAGAAGAGCGCAAGCTGTGGGATGCCATTGAGCGTGTCTATATGCTGGAGCCCGACCAGAGGACGCTTTCAAACTTTGCCAATATCGTTGGCGAGTTGAAAGAGCGCTTGCACCGCTGGACACGCGGCGGGCAGTACGGATTCCTCTTCGATAACGCCGAGGATACACTTTCGTTCAGCCGCTTCCAAACTTTCAACTTCCACGGCTGGGGCGATGCGCCGGATGTGCTGGAGCCACTGCTCTTCTATGTCCTGCATCGGGCCTCGAACGAGATTGCGGACCCGGCGAAGCTGGCCACCTTCAAGCTCTTCCTGCTCGATGAAGCGTGGCTCTTCATTCGCAACGAGACGATTCGCAATTACATCGTGCAGGCGCAGAAGACCTGGCGCAAGCACAATGCCGCCATGATTCTGGCCACGCAGTCCATCAAGGAGTTGCAGGAATCGGGTATGTTGCAAATTGTCTCCGAAAGCTGCCCGACAAAAATCTTCCTTGCCAATCCAGAGATGGACCGAGACGTTTATCGCGAGGCGTTTCACTTGAACGACACAGAACTTGACCTGATTGCAGGTCTCGTTCCACCTGGACAAATGTTGATTCGCAAGATGCAAACCTCGAAAAAGGTCCAGTTGAATGTCGATTCGGTCTCGCACTGGACGGCCACCAACAACGCCCGCGACAACCTGAAGAAACGCGATTACTTCGAGCGCTTCGGCATTGCCGATGGCTTGCGCCATCTGGCCGAAGACTTTCCCTTCCGGCCGCGCACCGCAGCCGGTCTCCCACCAACTCAACCGAAAGGAGCTGTTCGATGAATCTCAAGCCTATTTGCATCGCCGGGCTTGCCCTGGCGTTTTCGACTCTTGGGGCATTGGCGCAGGATGCTTCTGCCCGTACCGTGCAGTACCACTCGCAGGACATTGTTCCAATCCACGCCAAGCTGAAGTACACCACACTGATCGAAGTTCCGACAACCGAGAAGATCATGGAAGCCGCCACCGGCGATAAGGACTTCTGGGTTGTCGATGTGGTGGGCAACTTCTGCTTTGTGCATCCCGCCAAGGCTGGCATCAACTCTAACCTCAACCTCATCACCGACAAGGGCAACATCTATTCGTTCACACTTCAAGATATTTCCGGCAGCATGGCAACGCCAGACCTGAAGGTTATCGTCGAGCCTGCCGACCGCTCCTCCATCGTCGCGGCCAGCGGCCCGCCGCAGTTTGTTCCCGCCGCGCAATTGGAGCAGTCCAAACAGCAGCTTGCCGCTCTTCAGTCGCACGTCTCTCAGGCTGTTGATGAATACAAGAGCGCGTACCCAACGGAACTCAAATTCGATTACGTCTACAAGCGGAACGAAGCGCCCTTCGATATTCAGTCGATTTACCACGACGATAAGTTCACTTACATCAAGACGAATGCACCGGAAAAGTTCAGCGTCTACGAGATGAAGGACGGCAAGCCGAACCTTGTTACCTATGACCTCCGGGACGGGACGTACATCATCCCGAAGGTCATGGATTCAGGATATGTCGAGTTGGGCAAGAAAAAGATGGAGTTCACACGCAAGGGATAAACGCGAGGTGAGAGATGGCAGAACCGATCATCAATTCTCAGAGTAGTACGCCTACAGAACCGGAATTGCGCCAGAACCCGCACGAACCGATGGGCGTTTTGCGCAAGAATCTGAAACCGCTGCTCTATCTTGGCGTGGCGGGGCTGGTCATCGCGGCGGCGGTCTTCAGCAGCACCGGCAAGAAGACGCCCGCGCAACAGGCAGCGGCTCAACATGAACCGCCGCAGCCGATGGTGCAGGACAACACCGACAACAACGTGCAGGATCTCAAGAACCAACTTGCCACGGAAAAACAGCAGAGTACACAGGTTGGCCTTACTCCCGCCCAGGCCTCGGCCATGTCGTCATATAGCCCCACGGGACAACAGACTCCATGTGTTCCTGGCCAGACCTGCCCGCAGCAGCAGAACGGCTATGGGCAGGCCGCAGGAGAGCCGCAGCTTTCTCCGGCACAACAGGAGGCGCAGCAACTCGCCATCAAAGAACGGCAATTGGCTTACGACTCACGGTTCGCATCGAATCTTGTCTATGCGCACCAAGCTGATGCGGCTTCGCCTGTGACGGCTGCAAGTCAATCCGCAAGCAATCTTGT
>Ga0224528_1001322_pt1 | contig 16545 bp, 16 predicted proteins | sample CBST25metaG_2_FD_179888 | JGI IMG/M metagenome (GOLD analysis project Ga0224528, IMG submission 179888) | Peat soil microbial communities from Stordalen Mire, Sweden - C.B.S.T25 | ecosystem: Environmental > Terrestrial > Soil > Wetlands > Peat | place: Sweden: Norrbotten County, Stordalen Mire...
ACGCTGAGCAGCCGGATCGGACCGTCATTGTCGCTCCTGATGCGGCCGAGCGCAGGGAGCTGACGCAGTTGATTCGCGCCGATCTTCGCAGTAATGGACAGCTTGCCTTGGAGGAACATTCCATTCCGGTATTGGTTGAGCAGAAGCTCCCGAACCCACGCTTCGCCGGAAACTACCGGCCCGGCGACGAGATACACTTTCGCACCGGCAGTCCTGCGCTCGAAGGCATTTCGCATGACAGCACGGTCCGTGTTCTCGAAGTCGATGCAGGCAGAAACGCGCTAACCATCGAGACTGCGGATGGCGGGCAGGTCACCTACAATCCCGCACAGCTTCGAAGCCAGACCAGCCAAAGCAAGGTCTACCGGGAAGAAACGAGGGAGATGGCCGTAGGGGAGCACATCAGGTTTACCGCTCCCGACAAAGAGCAGCGCATCCGTACTGGCGACTTCGCTACCGTGGAGCGGATCGAGCCAGATCTTTCCGTCCGGCTCGACAATCGCAAGGCCGTTGACCTCGACGCCGAGACGGCCCGCCATATCGACTATGGCTATGCCGTCGAATCGGCAGGGAACATCGCTGCTGACCGTATCATTCTGACCGGCGAGGCCGCGCAGCTTGCCGGTCTCGAAAGCGATCTTGCGCGCCTCAATCCCAGCATCCGCGAGCTTTCCGTCTACACGTCCGATGCTTCTCAGAGGCTTAAGGTTGAACTTGCGCAAACTCCCGCCGCAGCCGAAACGCTATCAAAGTCTCTTGCTGACACTGCGAATCTCGGCGTCGCGGAGCCTTCCATCGCGGAGGCCACCATCGAGGAAATTGGGATGCATCTCTGAGAAAAGCTTGTGTGTAGCGACCTACTTCAAACGCCGTAGCGCCAGATCATTCTGTTGCTCAAGGCGCATCGGACAGATTCCATTACGCTTGGTAACATATCAGAAATAATCAATCTGATCTTTGCTGTTGCACGGCAGAGGTATGGAACACAAATCACCGGTTAGATGCGATTCAGGGTGTTCAAAAGGGCGCTGAAATGACGTTTCGGCGCTGCCTTGCGGGAGTGCATTGTCGTGCCCGAACTGCCGCGTCTGGGAACGTGCTTCGGCGATTTGCGCAAATTGGAGGACGCCGAGGCCTACATCGCTTCTTACGGCGTTTCCCATTGCCTATCCTGCTTTGCACCTGTGAGAAATATCCAATGAATTCGCTTCGTATCAAACGTGATTAATCCGTCTGCCCGGTGGAATAACGGATGGAAGGACCGGACGGCACAGAGGACTGTAAAATGGACCTTTGAGGCTTGGGAGCAAAGGTCATATTACTGGTCTCAATGTGGGTCTCGGTTGGAGGAGTCGGCAGTACCGATCATGTTGCCACGTGCATTTCGATCAAGGCACAGGAGGAAGTACAAATGACATCGACAATCAATAGCGAAACCAAGGAACACCTGAAACCCAATTCATCAACATGCATTGCTGCTAGGCACGTTTCGCGGCACGGCAAGAAGGGGTCTAAGGCAAAGCAGAACCTTGGGAAAACAAAAGAGAACGGATGGTTAAGAGCGGCGTTGCAGCGGGGCCGTGGTCGGTATTGCTCTCCTCCAGCCGGAAAAGACAGCATTGATGCACTAAGCGATGACTTCCCACGTGCAACGATAATGGGGTTCAACTCCTCATACCCGCACCAAATTCAGAATGGCCTGCTACATTAGCGGGCCATTTCACCACTTGCGATACCGCAATGCGTCTTCAGCCGTCAGCCGCTCCAATCAATAGTCAGCATTGTGTTCCGCAACGGGGAACAGCCTCCATGGTATCCAGCCAGAAGATCAACAAATCCGGCCCGTTCACGCTGCCAGCGATCGCGCCCGAGTATGGTACGTTCTCGCATCTTCTTGTCCATGCGATCAGTCAACTGAAGGAACTCCCGGATTTTTCAGATGACACCAAGATTGCAGTTTTGTCAGACTTCAGCGGCGAACACAAAGGTGCACGTTTCAATACCTATTCGTTTCTGCTCATGGCCTACAACAAGGTCGGTCCTTTCGAAACGAAAGTTCGTGAGTTGCGAGAGAAATACGGCATCCTCGAACCGTATAGCGAATTTAAATTCAAAGATCTCACCTACGGTCCTAGAAGCCGAGCGTTGCCCGCATTTCTGCATCTGATCGACAACTTTATTCATGGGACAGTGGTCACTATCGCCATCGACAAACGCATTGGGACCGTCTTCGGAAAGTCGAAAAAAGAGGCTCGTGCCTCGATTGAGAAACAGCTCAGCACAATGGAACTCGGTCAATGGAATGGCGCGACAGCCGAGAAGATGCTCCGCATTTGTCACGCGATCGCTGTATTTACGGCACTAACCAAGCACGACAAGCAACGCCTTCTGTGGTACTGCGACAACGACGCGATCAACGCAGACGCACGAGATAGACGCTTCGAGCATATGCAGAACATCTTTGTTCGCGTACTTAGCATGTACTGCGCGAACGACTTTGAGATTGTGGGCTTCGGAAAGTCGTTTGCTCACAAGAGCCATCTGGACGATTTACTGAGCATTCCCGACCTCGCGGCGGGAGTGGTCCAAGACCTACTACAAGCACACGACACTGGCATCGATGCAGTTCCAGGCGGTCAGGAGAAGGAGGCGCTGATCCGATGGATCGCAACGCAAGGGAGATTTCTGTCCAAGATAACCATCCAAATTAGCGAGCTTCCGGACGGCGAACTTGGCAGTGGGCTTGTTCAGATCACTCCCGTAAAATGACTGACTGACAATTACACTGGCATTTCCAAAATCGGCATCAGACCACCGCTTTTTGAAAACGGCGTTTGCGGGGACTGATCGTGTCCTGCTCCCGACTATTTTAGGTCTGTGGCTTTCATGGTGCCCAGAGGTAGCGAGGGTACAGGGGCACCCATCAGTTGTGGCTGGGTTGGTCTCCTGGCTCCTAGACCAGTCCTAACGATGCTGTCAACAGATGGGCGGCAGAAGCAGTCCGGCGCAAAAATCATCGTAGGAGCGGACTTCCTTATCCACTTCCGCCAGCCGAGCGATTTCCGCCAGACACTTCGCTTGCTCTCCTTTTTCCTCTGCCGACAGAAACACGTCACCGTAAGGCAGATAGACCGACATATACAAATCGTTGCGGCCCGCGCTGAAACTTTCTCCGCCGTCCCAATCCCTCATTGAGCCGTTGTACCACGCCATCAGAAAGGCGTAGACGATGCAGCGGAACGGTGGACACACCTCAACAAAATGCCGGATTGTCTCTTCCGACGCTGGTGCCTTTGCTTCGTGGTCATACATACCCTTAGCGATGCCCCAAAACACGCCGTTGTCCGTCATGGCATGAGGAATCACTTCGCCAAAGGCCCGTGGACGTGGCTGCCCGTCCCGTTGAAAGATCACTTCCAACTTCGGACGGAGTGTCGCCCAGACTGACTTAAACTGCTTGCGCATCTCAGCCATGTGCAACGTGGTCTCTGCTGACAGTGCATCGTCCGCACGCAACTCAAAGCTGCCCACACCGACCGAGTAATCCCGTGAAGTCACGTTGACGGCCTGCCAGCGAAACCCCTGCGGGTCTTGTTCGTGAGCAGCGATGAGACGCCGGAGAATTTCATTGTGCGGATACAGGCAGTCACTCTGGCCGTGTTGCAGCCTGCCAGCCGCCGCCATCAATGCCTGCCGCTTTGCGGTGTCGGGCGTTGCCAGTAGTTCCTCAATGCTGAGACCCAAGAGACGGACGTGATAGCCGGATTTCAGCGCAGCAAAGATTGCCTCTGATTGGAGGCCATCCTTCATCATTCGGTTGTGGACGCTAGTGTCTGGACAAATTACGGGTAGACGCAGCATAGTGGCCTCCTTTCAAGAGGGTAGTTACTTTCTGTGCGCGACATTGCTGTGGGTATCGTAGTGGGGTGCTTTACGCGCTCTGCCGGACTTTGACCCGAGCGGCCATCCACTCAATGATATAGTCCGCCAACTGCTCCGCCGTGTAGTCGTCATCGCCAACGGCTGCAAGCACCTCATCCCCGCCAACCCCAAGTACGAAATTGGGCATTGGTTGATCCTGATACCAGCACCGAATCTGATTGCCTCCAGGTGAGTACCAAAGGTTCATCATGGAGAGCTCGGGGCCGTATCGAACGGACGACCTGTTTACCTGGATGTGACAGGTATTCTCGGTGCCGCCCGTGGACGGTGAGACGCTGCCAATCAGATCCTCACCCTTGAGGTTCGGCAATGCCCGCACGTTGACAATTGTCCGATCTACAAACCGCTTCCAAAAGTCCGGGCCGTCTGCTTGGACGGTAGCCGCCGCCACACGGCGCTGCTCTGCGGTAGCCGCCTCTATTCGTACTTCTTCCGCCTTCCGCTCGTTGTGCTTACGAACCCACTCCGGGGTACTCGGCTCATTGGTCATGTCCTGGCTCCTGTCCAATCTTCCCCTGATCTTCGCCTACCGTCAAGCCTTAGTGCATAACGCCGTGGTCGCAATCAACTTAACCGCTGTACCCATTCTTGCCAGGGCCACCCATGACGGATGACAGTTCCATAGTTCAGAGACCGCGCGAATACTACGATGTTACGAAGCTACAACTTCAAAGCGAATTTGAGCGATTCTTAGATGACCCAACAACGCAGGCGCTTGAGGCTGTAAAATTCGGCGCCTGGTGTTTCGTGAATGTATCGGAACTGGCTAATCGGCACCATTGTTTATCGGAACTGTTGGCTGATCTTCAAGCGCGTCTTGCGTCTCCGGCAACTACTGGAGTTTAGAGGATAATCTTGTGGGCTGTTCTTCCAGATAAACCGGATTATCATCCCCTTCGTTCCGCTTTGCTCGGACATAATTAGAGTTAAAGCACTCCGACACAGGACAATGAGCCACCATGCTGGTTATTCCGATATCCGAACGCGAGTTCTCTCTCTACGCGCTTTCCTTACACCGTGGCCCGAACTTCGATCCATACCTGTTTCATTCGGGCTGGAAGATACAGAGTGCCGGAGCGGCAGGAGCAATCCTGACCGATCCTGACAGTTCCACATTTGGATTTGTGGTGATGCGGCGGCGAACGGACCATTGCTGGGTACTGAGGGAGCAGATACTCGGATTATCGAGTGAGGAAGGCGCTCTCGCGATGCTTACGACTGAGATGGGCGAGGACGGAAAACCGGAGCCTCTTCCTTCAGGAAAGAAGCGGCGCCCTCCCATTATTTCTAAAGCAACACAATCAACCTCTGAAATTTTCAAGTTGCTTACACAGACGATTACCCACCGCCCCGCTCTGATGGCCGTTGGTGAAGTCTACTTTGCGATGCCGAACCCAGATGATAACTTTGCGCGGGATCTCCAGACCGAAAACTTCGATTCACGAATTTTTGAGTTGTATCTCGTGGCATGCTTCCGGGAACAAGGAGTATTCGTGGCCCAAGATCATGTATCCCCCGATTTCTTCATAGAGCGAAATGGTCACGAGTGCTATGTCGAAGCGGTAACGGCCAACGCCAAAGACAGGACTCCGAAGACGGCGTTCACGACGCCAACCTTCGCACCCACCTCCCGGAAAGAGCGGCTGACCGGTGCGCCGGCCGTTAGATTCGCTAAGACTCTGCGAAGCAAGCTGCAGCGGGAATATGAAGTGCTTCCGCATGTTGCCGGCAAACCATTTGCACTTGCCATCGCTGATTTTCATGCCCCAAGTTCAATGGTCTGGAGCCGGGAGGCACTGCCGTCCTACCTGTTTGGAGTCAGGGCCGACGTTGATAACGGTCCGGACGGTTCAAGAGCAATCGGAACGGCAATTCACAAGCTGCTGGGCGAGGACGAAATTCCGGCCGGCCTGTTCCGGGACCCTTCCATGGCCTATCTGTCGGGAATCATTTTCAGCAATGCCGCCACGATCGCAAAATTCAATCGGATGGGTTATCTGGCCGGCTGGCAGCCGGGTGGTCTGCGGATGGTCAGGCAGGGAATATTGTTTGACCGCACTCCGGGGGCGCTGGAGCCGATTGACTTTTCCTTCGATATCCTGAGCGAAGAGTACACCGCGCTGTGGCCGGGCGGCGAAGCCTGGTGCCAGGAACTTGAAGTGTTTCACAATCCGCTCGCGGAACATCCTATCCCATTTGATTTGTTGCCGGGCGCGACCCACTGGTTCGAGTCACAAGGCGAAATCATCTGCTCGACGATGTGGGAGAACTCCGTGATCGCGTCGATGACGACGCTCCAGATAGCGAGATCAAAAAAGCCTGATGCGTGGTGAATAGCCGCGCTGCCTTGACTGGATAGCGCTTGGCGGGAATTGGCAAGACGCGTCATTGAGTCGTATCAGTGGCTCCGGCTGAAGGCTCCATACTGATATAGGCGAGCCTTGAATCAGAAATCGTCAGGTCATATCTGGTAACAAATTCCACCCGTTTCTCTGAGCTATGGCTGTAGGTCTCGATCCATTTCGACAATGCCAGCGCGGTCGCCTCAATCAAACCCATAAGGCTGATATATTTCGCGCCGCTCGGGCTGGCGGGAAGCGGCCTTGTGGGATTGCCAACATAAAGAATGAGGGGCGCTGTCTTACCGCTAGCAACGGCGCGTGAGTTGAGGTTTGTCATGTGCAGCAAGCCGTTGCGAAACTCCCATAGCTCCTTGGCGGTGATGCCAAGTGGGATGAGATCGGCATAGTTGCCGAGCCAGGTGATAAAACCATCCCGGATGTCTCCAGCGTCGATAAACGCTATCGTGTCGATGAAGGACATCAGAAGCTTTGCGCACGAGACGAAATGCCCCGCGTTGAACAACTCTTTAATAGCAAGGAAATAGTCGTCGTTTATCAGTCTTGGTATATCGAACTGCCCGTCAGAAATGTATCGCTCAAGATAGTCAACCATCATCCCTGGTTCCTCCAGCGGTGTCCCTCTTAGGTCGTCACGGCGCAACGGGCCGAGCGGCATCACCGCATGAAATTGCGGTTTGCCGTCCACGATCGGCGTGATGGCCACCAAGGGCTGGCTCGGAGCGTTGTTATCCCTGAATATCTCTTCAAAGACCTCCAGTTCGCGTCCGAGGCGCATCAGGCTTTCGTAGTCTTGCCAACTGAGCGGTCGCGACGGTTTGTACCGTCGAGCAATTTGATAGTCGGTATCAACCAGCAGCTGCAGGGTGGAGATTTTTTCGTGATCGGAGCCGTCGAGATCATGGACTACCGCTCCCAATTCAGTGACGGATGGCATTTTGACATAGAGGAAGAGATTAAAAGTAGGTTCTCTCACGCTTAACTCCAGGCGCTGACTGTGCGCTTCTGTGAATTGGCTACAAGGACGGTGTGAATCCGACGGAGACGGAAAACTGCACAAGTTCAATTTGCGGCGCTTTCCTGCTTTCCTTTCGCACCTCGGCGCTCAGTTTGCGCGCCCCGCCGTGAACAAGAATCCCGCGGATGTTCTTCCCGATCTTGAGTCCCGTGCGCAGCTTCTCGGCATTTCGCATGTAGCCCCTCAACTGCTGAATATTTTGGTAGGTGGGCGCCCCTTGCTTGCATTCGACAATGACAATATTCTGCTTGGGGTCCAGCAACAGAACATCAAGCCGCGTTCGGTCCGGAAAAACCAACTCGCGTGCGGACGCGGAGGGATACGGGACCAAACCATCCTCAAGAAGGTGAGGCGAGGCGCTGATGTACTCCGACAGCGCTCGCTCACTAGCAAAGCCTGGGACAAGACTGACCCAATTGCGTTCGTCGTGAAAGGCTCGCTCCATCACTCTGAACGTGGCGTCGGGAACCTGACTGAGAGTGAGCCGCCAGATCCGGGGATTTGGACGCGCTTCAGGCGGAAGCTCAACAACAAAATCCGGCGTCAGGCGGCCTCGCGTTAAATTCCACCGCACTTGCACACGTCTGCCCATTTCGCCCGCATCGCCACCCTGTTTCGGAACGCTGGGGCTCCATTCAGCATCTTCGATTTGCGTACTTAGCACCGTACCAATCCGGCCCACCCGCCAGTTCTTTAACTGAACAACTACGTTGTCGCCCGCAGCCACTTGCTGGAGGTAACGGCGAGCGAGTGACCAGTCAGGCGGCGCATTTGCGGCGTGGAGGCCAAATTCAGGTGGCGGCCATCCCACCGCAACGATCTGCTCTCTGAACCAGGTGTGCCATAGGCCCGGATAGTCGTCCTCCATGCAGTTGATTTTCCAATTTGCCACGTCCGTTGCTCCCCTGGGGTAATACGCAGTCACATGGTGCCAGTCTCTTCTGTAATAGGCAAAAGCGGCTTAGGTCTAGGAGCATTTTAGTCGTTCGCTCGTTACAGACCCTGCCCATTTCGGATGTTCATCACTGGGGAAATCTAGAGGGTATGTCTCACAAGCACAGACTGTCGAACTTTCGGATGAATGCTTCTTGAAGCGTTTTATCCGCGGGGAGATCTCCTTTGTACCAGTCCACAAAACACAAAAGGCCCGTCTGGAAATCGTCCCGGTACATTACTTTCTGATTGGTGTCGGCGGTTTTGCCATCGCGGCTCTTGGCCCAGATCGTCCAGCCTCTCTTTGTACGCGCCTCGTGTAATAAGCCGCACCTCACGCCTTCATAGAAATCTCTCGCAGCAATCTCGGTCTTGAAATCGTTCCGGAAGGGCGTCCGGTTTATGAGGAATGAGACGAAAATGTCGCTGCTGCTTGAATATTCGTGTTCAGTCAAGGGCGGCGCCCCTTTCGGTCGAAACCGGTAGCTCTTGCCTTGTACCGTTGATTCCAGGAACTCGACGATGCTGCACTGTATGGCCGCAATCGAAAACCCTTCCCCTCGAAATGTTCCATTGTCTTGCAGCACCTTGATCGGAGCTAGATAGCGCAGCGACAGGCGTGTGTAGAAATAGTCCTCAAACGCTTTGTTCCAAATGGCTGGATCACCGCCCGGAGTCAGCATCGCGCGAAAATTGTCCCAATCGTCCGTTGTAAGCGATCCTGCAATATGAACGTCACCGATCATCTTGTTCGTGGTCACTTTGCCTCTCCCTCTAGATCTACGGCTTCCAAACGCGCCCCATGGGCTTCTTCCTCACTGCAAGCCATTCCGTGTGGAAGACGGCTCCGTCCGGAAGACGACCGCATACATAATCGGCCAGATGAATGTGATCTGGTGCGTTATCGGCGGGATCAACCACCCCAAGTTCATCTACCGCCACAATGTGGCCCCTTTGGAGATGAGGGATGTCCATACCAAGAAGGCCGACAACCTCGCCGGCGCATTCATTCAGCGCGTATAGGCCGTTGAACCGGCAATAGACGTAATCGAATCCATCATCACGAAGATAGAGCTCCCACCATGCGAGGAATTTTCCATCCGCGGTAATCTTAGGATACTTTGCACTGTCCAACAGGACACGTTCATAGGAATATGGAGACCCCATCACCATCGCCACAGCACAGATTGCACAATCGTCCTTCGATCGCTGCGGGATTCTCACAATTATTATTTCTTTGCCGGGTAGGCGCGGATGCGCTGCACAGTATTGGGGTGGATGGCGAACCCCGACTTAGGAGTTTGTGCGCTCTCTGTAGCATTCGTGGCGGCTTTACGCGTTGCTCCAGCGACGGTGCTCGTGTTCGTATTCTTGCTCATACGCTCCAAGACTCTCCCCACTTAATCAACCCTACTATTCATGGCCTCTCCTTCACTCGTCGCAGGGCTAGATAGATGGACTCATGGACGTGGCCTAATTCGCAGTCGCTGTTGAATTTGCTCATATACGGGCAATGGAGTGCCTGCTTCAATGGTTACAGCGATCCCATAGCGAACCATGATGCCGTCAGGGGCACCTGCATCTTCCTTGCACCACACACGCAAGGCAAGGTGCCCGTCATTGATAAATGCTACTGCGGAGTCCCCTTCAAAATGCTCATGGAAAACGCTCCCCCGTCTTCCGGTCGAATCGGCCGGTTGGCTTTTTCCTCGTTCGACACCGAGGATTTGGAGTGGACTGTCGGGGGCTGCCTCCATCTTGACGCTACGATAGCTTTGATGGCCGGGCTTTATTGGCGAGGTCCACGCGAGAGTGATGGAGAGCGAGCGCGGATCGGTGACGCGCTCCAAACACGCGGGCAGTGGAATCAGATAGCTGTACGCAGTGTCCGTCTGAAGAGAGCCGTAACCCACGAGTGTTGCCCTGTTAGCGGAGCACTCCAGCACCACGTCAATATCGGGGGCTCCGTATCCTACAAAACGGGCACAGTTGTCGGCCCGCTCCACGTGTCGGTGCCGGTCTTCAGGACCGCATATCTCCTTTAGTAAATCACCGTTATCGCTCCACCGAGCAGAGTGAAGGAGTAAAGCCTTGACGACAACCGCAAGGTATTGCGGATCGATATCCGCAAGCAGGGAACCTCCGTCCCTGTCCATCAGAGACTCAAAGATGCGTGCTCCCGCTCTAGTTGCCAGTGCAGTGGCAGGACTTGTTCCTGCCGTAAGTGCCACTTGGTCGAGACGTCCCTGTCCTTGTGCATCAGGTGCGGCAGAACTGAGGCCGTAGATCCTGCGGGGAAGGCTATGAATGATTCTTAGGGCATCGCCAGTAGCCTGCATGCGCACATACTCTCGCCCTCCTGGGAAGTAAATCTCAGGCTTAATCATTCGGCGGTAGCCCAGACCGAGTCCCGAAGTAATATTAGGGAGAGTACTGTCCTGCAGCGGATCAACAGTGTTGTAGGCCCCCTGACGGTTCGCAACATTGTCGGCGTGTTGTGCACCGATTGTGAGGACATTGAGCGCTTCCGCCGGCGAAAGAATTGTTCGTTCATGCTTGGCGTTGTTGAGGGATTTGATGACTGCCCGTTCGCGCTCTTCGGGCGAAGCCTGCTCAAATGCTGTCCAGCTGGTAAAGTCGGCAATATCCAGTGGACTTAGAATGTTTCCTCCACTAACGAGGAAAAGGAGACCGTACTTGTCCGCCAGAAAATCGAGCAGCCGGGCAAGCGGGCTCATAACTCCTGAGAACGGTCGCCGGGTGTCGCCCATGGATAGATTGATTATGAAGACCGTTGGTGCAGCGGCCTCCTGTGCCTCCGTGCCCTTGATCCGCAGAACCGCACGATGAATTGTGTCGATAAGAAGCCGATCGTTTTCGGTCTGTTCAATGCCGTGCTCATTGGTGATCATGAGCGGGCGCACATAAAGAGGACGAGTCAGTGTCTCTCCCTGCTCGTTGCGATCTCCATGCAAGATGAGTGATGCCATCGCGGTGCCATGCATGCGCTGTGATACTAGCGCCCGGCCCTCCAAATCGTCTGGGTCATCGACGATGAGTCGGTTTGCAAGAAGCTTATGCGCCTGAACGGGCATTCCATCCAGAAGAGCCACGATGGGCGCATTTAGGACTGGTCGAGGTTGGATACCGTCCAAGGTTCCGGCGGACGTGGCTTCCATCTCTAACGAATCGCGCAACACGCTTTGCGGACGCAGGTACATGACTTCATCGGCCAGCGCCAGCTTTACTGCGCGCAATTCAATGAGGTCTTGCACATATGCGGAAGGAATATCAACGAGTAATCCGTGATACGCAATGTTCTCAATGGTGGCTTCATGCACGACACGCCCGCCGGCCTCCACCAATGCCGTCCGGACAGTCGCGGTTGCTTCGGCTCGCCGCGCCTCATTGGCGCGATACCAAAGCTCGATCTCCGTTCTAACGGGCCTTTGTGGGTTGCGTTCCCGTTCCTCGCGCCAAAACGCTATAGTTTCGGGGGGAATACGATCCTGCATTCCCCAAGACCGAAGGTCGTGCAGCTGGGCGAATAAGTGCGCAATCGGTGTGAGACCCCTGTCGAGAGGCTCGTCATTCTTCCAGTGCTCCCACAGACTCAAAAGCTGACGTAGCGCCTGTAAATCTGGCATCGCCAGATAAAGGCGTCCGGACACTTCCTTGCCAGGGATGTCTTGTCCCTTAAGTTCTCCCTTGCCGTATTTAATTGCAAAGTCTTCATCTGGCACGAAGTCCGTGTCGATTTCTGCCATAAATTCAAAGCCTTCAATCTTCCCGATGGCCTTGAGAAAATTCGCAACGGTACCGCCTATTTCAAAAACAATTACTCGTTCGGGGGCCAGCGCGGTCGGATCATCCCGGAGTTCGATGGGGTCACCGGTGCGCGCAAGGACCGTCTGGAGACGGTCAAATACGGGACCGAAGCGATTCCTCTGCCTTCCTTTTGTGGGCTGCCGAAGGTTAGATATCAGCCGTTGGCCGCCGGGAAGTTCTGCCGGATTAGGATTTGGAAGACGGAGCAGAGGTAGTTCTGGCATTACCCTCCTCTTTTGGTGGCGTCCGCCTTGCGCGAGTCTTGGACGTCCACATACTCAATTGCTGGGCAAGGATACTCTTGAGCGGTTTCTCTCCCGCAGACAGCACTTGCCGTCTGCGCACGTCGAGGCAGAACTCCTCAGCTTCGGCGTAGCTAATTGTGCCCAGAGCCTTAGCGACGGAAACCGGTGACTGGCCCGGAACTTCTCCGAACCGCGCCAGAAAGGTACCTATAAAATCGGCAAGCTGCTTCGGCGTTGGCATAGGAAGATTCAGGCGCAATTGAAACCTTCGCCAGGCGGCGCGGTCTAGGAGCTCAGGGTGATTGGTCGCAGCGACCACAATCGTATAGCTCGGCAACTCATCTATCTGCATCAGCAGTGACGTGACCACCCGTTTAATCTCGCCGGTCTCGTGAATATCCCCACGCTCTTTGCCGATGGCATCAAACTCATCGAAGAACAGGACGCACGGCGTCGTGCGCGCATAATCGAACACGCGTTTGAGGCGGGAAGCGGTTTCGCCGAGGTAGCTGCCGATGATGCCCTCATACCGCACAACGAATAGGGAGACAGCTACGGCTTCTGCGAGGGCTTCTGCAACCGTAGTCTTTCCGGTCCCCGGAGGGCCGACAAGAAGGACTCGGCTGCGTGGCTCAAGGCCGTGAGCACGCAAAAGGTCAGCACGATGCTGTTCTTCGATAAACTCGTGAAGACCTTGGCGTGAATCATCTGAGAGCACCAACTCTTCGAGCCTGCGACGCGGGACGATTTCAGATATGAAATCTCTGCCCCTGCTCAGGGAATCAATAGGGGCAATCGCCGCGCTGTGCATACCGTTTCCACTCCCGTTTCCGTTGGGCGTAATTGCCTTTGAAAGCCTGTCGGCCAATACACCGTGCCGCTTTGCTCGCTCCTCGGCAATAATGGCTTCGGTGACTGAGCGGAATCCTCTTTTATCGCCGCTGTTTCCGGCCTGAACAAGCGAAATCAGAAGGTCACTGCGTGCCATGAGACCCTCCTGTGCTGTTTTTTCGCAGCTTTTCAATCGCTGCCTCAAGGAGCCAGTTGTTTCGTGACAGAGGTATGTCTCGCTGGTCTAATTCTTCATCAATCTGCTTGACCACGTTCTCAGGCAAACGAACCGTTACAGGCACTCGGGCTGATGGAGGCCGCTTCGACATCCCATTGTTTGCCTTGCGATGCATAGTGACATCATAATGGCATCAGTCGAAATAGCAAATGTATATCCGGATGCCACTACGGCTACGAGGGTGCTGAGAGTTGCCTACCGATCTTTATGGGAACTTAGAGCGCTTTTGTTAGCCATCAGTGCCCATAGTTTCAATGGGTTACGATTAGAAGCGCTTCTGTCACTGCAGTGGTCAACCAGATTACTTCCGGAAAACGATAGATCCCTATCGGGACTACCCCGGTGCGACACAGGGGGTGGTTTGTCCCGATAGGTTCGTTTGAAGTAAGTCGCTGGCGTCTGCGACGGACGCAGTGATCCCCTATGGGATTTCAATGGCTAGCATGTCGTTTACTGCCGCATACAGTCGTCGCAAGGCGGCTGCGGATTCAGGCAAATCCTGAGATCCGAGCGACGCCAGGTATTCAGCGATTGTTTTCGAAGGCCTTTTCAAGCTCTTACGGTGCTCCTCCGCTGCCTGCAATACGACGCTCGGTGCCTGCGCGATGAGATTGAGAGTGAACTTGTCCGGATGCTGGGCTTTGATCTTGAACTTCTGAAGGCTCTTTGCCGGAAAGTCCTTGAGATTTTTCGTGACGATTATATGCGCGCCGCCGTGAATGGCGGCCGCAAGCACATGACGATCATTCTTGTCGGGCAAACTGAGAGTTGGAATGAGCCCCTCGTAGCCTTCGACGAGTGCATCCAGCGCAGCCTTGTCCATCAACTGACGTGTGCGTTCCAGCTTCTCCCGTGTGAGATCAGGTCTGTTCTTAAGAAGATTGGAAATCCACTCTTCGTGCACGGCATTCGACCACTTGGCACGAAACAGGCCGGTGGTCGCCAAGTACATCAGGAAATTCCGGAGTTCCGCCCGGTATAGGACATTGGCGTCGTAGAACGCAACAAGCACGGCGGCCATCTTCAGATTCCCAACTCCTGGTCATAGGCGACCAGTTCCGCCAGAACCGCCTTGCGCTCTTCGTCGATCTGCCTCTTATAGGCCAGAGCACTTTTGAATGGAACGCGGCGATGCGTCCCCACTTTGTGAAACTCGATCTTGCCCTCGTTGAGCAGCCGGATCAGCGTCGGCCGCGATACATTTAGAAGATCGGCGGCTTCCTGCGTCGTCAGCTCAGCGTGGATGGGAAGCAGCTTGACGGCGTTGCCGCGGCTCATCTCGTCCAATATCTGAACGAGCAAATATGCAGCAGGAGCAGGAATCCTGATTGGAGGCTCCTGGGGCATGCTCATTTCACGCAGGTCGAGCGGCATGTTCGAACTCAAGCGCAGTGCAAGAATCTTCTTGGTCTCTTTCGCCAATTTGACGTCGTCTTCAGAGGGGATAGTCGGAGTGTGAGAAGCGGCGGCAGACATAGGCGTTACCTCTTCCATCATTATATATTCGAAATAATCGCAATTAAACGAAATACCTGAACGTCGTAAAGGCGCTACGTCGGGCAGGCATTTTTGCTGGGAGGATAAGCTGGCGATCCTCGACGGTCAGGTTTCGAGAACCGGCCTGTTTGCGCTAAAAGGTGAATTCCGGGTCCGAACCGCGATCGAATTGTGCCTCGAAAGGGTTCCGAACCTCGTCGCTACGCTGTTCACATGGCTGAGCCAGCATTTTTTAGCGCACGGAACTTCATTCCCTGGAGATCAAAAGCAACCGATAGTACCGCTGCAAGGTGGGAAGATCATCAGTAGTCTCTACCAATTTCTGAATCTTCTCGCGAAGCTCATCTACCGTGTCCCCGAAACCATCCGTGAAAAACACTGACGAGAAAGGGCAGTTCAAAATATCAGCGATTTTGGCGAGTACATCCAAAGGCGGGGTGTCTATCTCGCCAGTTTCCACACGACCGATATATTTTTGTCCTTTTCCTATGGCCTCCGACAACTTAGCCTGGGTATATCCCCTTAATTTTCTGATTCTTGCAATGTGCTCGCGAATTAGTCGTGCGTCGGACTGATCCAAGCTCATCTTATTTAGGCTAGGAGCTTTGCCTTGCAGCGAACACCCCGCAAAACGATGAATATCGTTGACAAATTGCCCCTATTACGGTGTACTTGCTAGCAAGTAGGCTCAACGGTTACGCCCGGAATACCATTTGGACTGCTCCATTCGCTGCACCAGTTCTGAAGGATGAACCTTTAGGTGCTTAGCGAATCTAGCAATCATTCGGATAGTGGGACTCCTTATGCCTCTCTCGACGAGAGAGATATATGTACGATCAATGCCACTTGCCGAATACAAATTCATCTGGGACATTCCGCGTTCTCGCCGGACTGCCCGTAAAGCCTCCCCGAACGCTCGATCCACTCCAGTCAGAGGTTGAATTTGTTTATGCTTTTCCGGCATCTAGGATCTAGGGTCGTCAAAATGTCGCCTATAAGCCAACGGCATATATGCTGCATTTTGGGAAAGTGCAGAGGACTGCGATGAGTTCCGAGGCTGCGCTCTACTTGTCCCGTACGTTGCCCAAGAGAGGCACTGAACCTGGCTCATCTCCCCAGGTCCTGAAGATGGCGGCGGAACTGGAGGCGCTAGCTCAAAGAGCGGGAGTTCAGGAGCCAGACAAGGGCACATCCTGCCCAGAAGCGGAGACCGTTGGCACAGCCACAGTGCCGGAAGCGCGCCGGTCTTGTGCCGCTCCCGCCGACCAACCCAGAGAATCATCCGACGACCTTCTGCTGAACCGTGTCGCCCAGGGAGATCAGGAAGCCTTATCCGTCCTCTTCCGGCGACATGCGCATGTTGTCTTCTCCGTTGCATGCCGCATCCTGCGGGATGAGAGCGAGGCTGAGGATCTTCTCCAGGAGCTTTTTCTCTTTCTCTTCCAGAAGGCGGGGCTTTTTGACGCCAAAAAGAGTTCCGGCGCATCGTGGATCATTCAAATGGCTTACCAGCGGGCAATCGACCGCAGAAGATACCTGGATGTTCGCCATCACTACAGCGTCCAGGAACTTGACGAAGAGCGATCGCCAGCGGCCAAGGGGCAAGTATCCATCGATCAAATTGCGGGTAAAATCTTGTTGGATAGGCTGCGA
>Ga0224528_1001325_pt1 | contig 16508 bp, 10 predicted proteins | sample CBST25metaG_2_FD_179888 | JGI IMG/M metagenome (GOLD analysis project Ga0224528, IMG submission 179888) | Peat soil microbial communities from Stordalen Mire, Sweden - C.B.S.T25 | ecosystem: Environmental > Terrestrial > Soil > Wetlands > Peat | place: Sweden: Norrbotten County, Stordalen Mire...
GCAAAGGGCAAATGAAAAACGGCGGCAAGGGACAAACCCCAGCGCAGCTCTTCTATTCCTTGGCCGCCTAAGCAACTGGACCATATAGGCCTTTGATCGTTCACACTTCCTTATCGCGACAGAACCGTTTCTTCTGCCCATGGTGGATCTGATCGAGCAGTGCCAGATGGCCTGCAACGAACTGATCGACGTCACTGGACGGGCAACCATCCAGGCGGTTTTGCAACTGTCTGCGGTGGATGCTGCGGGAGGCCCGCCGCAGCAGGGCAAACGGCGCGGCTCAGAGGTGGTCTTCTATGGCCGCCAGTCCGGCCAGGTGTTTCTGAGCGACCGCAAGTTGGAAGTAGAACGGCCGCGCTTGCGCAGCAAAGGCCCGCGCAGCCGGGAAGTCGAGGTTCCCGCCTATGCGGCCATGCAGAACCGCCCAGCGATGAGCGCGCGGATGCTGGAGATTCTGATGCGGGGGGTCTCGACGCGCAATTACAAGGAAGTCATCCCGGAGATGGCCGAAACAGCGGGCGTGTCGCGGTCGGCGGTAAGCCGGGCGGCTATCGAAGCCTCGGAGGCGGAAGTGGAAGCGCTGCTTAACCGGCGTTTCGATGAACTGAAGCTGTTGGTGATCTACATCGACGGACTCATCTTCGGCGACTACACCATGATCGGCGCGGTGGGTGTGGATGTGGAGGGCAACAAGCATGTGCTGGGCATCCGCGAAGGCGCCACGGAGAATTCCACGGTGATCACCGAACTGCTGGAAGACATCGTGGCCAGGGGCGTCGATGCGAAGCGCAAGATGCTATTCGTCATCGACGGCTCCAAAGCGCTGCGGGCCGCCATCAACGCCGTGTTCGGCGCCCACCAGCCGGTGCAACGCTGCCGCGCCCACAAGCTGCGCAACGTACTCGACTACCTGCCCAAAGAAGACCGGCCGCAAGTCAAAAGCGTGCTCCGCGCGGCCTGGAAACTCCCGCCCAAGGAAGGCATGGCGCGCATCAAGAAACTGGCCGCATGGCTGGATCAGAAGTACCCTTCCGCGGCCGGCAGTCTGGTCGAAGGTCTGGAAGAGTGCTTCACCATCAACCGTCTGGATGTACCGCCCTCGCGGTGCCGCTGCCTGGCCACCACCAACATCATCGAAAGCCCTCACGCCGGGGTGCGCATCCAGACCCGTCGTGTGACTCACTGGCAAAACGGAAAAATGGTCCTGCGCTGGATGGCCTCGGCTTTCCTCCGCACCGAAAAGCGTTTCAACAAGATCATGGGCTTCCGCGATCTGTGGACTCTGGAAGCCATCCTCAACCCTGCGCAGCCTGCTGCCGCCGAGGTCGCTGCGTAGTAACATCAACCTAACCGCCGCCCGCCACTTTCAACTACGCGCGGGACATGCTCGGTAAAGACAGGTCTCAACATTCCCAAGTCCACCCTTAGCGATATTGCAAAGACGATATACTGCAAGAAATCGATATTGTCAGGACAGTTCGCTGGAATGAACAAAGCCGTTATTTTTGACATGGATGGTCTTTTAGTTGACTCCGAACCCTTGTGGTGGCAGGCCGGGGTTGAGGTTCTACGGACTGTTGGCGTGAACCTTGATGATAGCCGATCACAGGAGACGATGGGACTGCGAACGGATGTTGCACTTCAGCACTGGTTTAGCCTTTTCCCTTGGACAGGAAAAACGATTCCGCAAATTGAGCAAGAGGTAAATGTGCGCGTCATTCAGCTCATTGCCGAATGCGCGGAACCCCTGCCGGGAGTTTTTGACGTGATTCATTTGTTGTCGGAACAAAAAGTTCCGATGGGGCTTTGCACTTCGTCTCCTCATGCGGTGATTGAGGCTGTTTTAGGCAAACTCGATCTTCAATCCGTCATTCAAGTAGCCTATTCCGCCGAGGATGAACCCATGGGAAAGCCTCACCCTGGCGCATACCTGAGTTGCGCAAAGCAAATCGGCGTTCATCCGCATCACTGCATCGCGTTTGAAGATTCACTCTATGGGGCAATTGCTGCCAAAGCCGCAGAAATGAAAGTCGTGGCGGTTCCCAGCAACAGCGATCATCAATCCGCAATGTTTGATTTTTGCGATATGCAGCTTCGCAGCCTGGCAGAATTCAATACATCGTTTTTGAGCGAGCTATTGCAATGAAGCGAATGTCGGAAGCTGCGGCGTCCATGCCGTTCTCGTGCATCAGGCGCAGTCCAAACTCCGGACTGGAGCCCACGATGGGTTCGTGAAGAAAACAGCATTTGTACCATGCTTGACATACAAATCGCGATCATCCTAGACTTCTATAAATTGATGACTGTCCTTTTCTAATCTCGTTTTTGCGCACCGACGAAAGCTTCTTCCAACTTTCGGAGTAGTAGTGTGCGTATGCGTTTGGCTTAAAACCTTACGGAGATTAGAAATGCAGTTAGCTTCATTGGGCTGGAACCAGCGGTTCGCAGCCTTGTTCGTTTCTCATGCTTCCGCCGGGCTGGTTCCCGGACGAGTTCTTCAACAATTCAACTCCATCTATACGGTTGCCACCGCAAATGGTGAACTGCGCGCGCAGCTCTCCGGGCATTTGCGCTACGAGGCAGCACCCGGAGAATTGCCGGTCACCGGCGATTGGGTTGCCTTGCGCATTCCTTCCGGCCAGAGCGCAAGTCAGATACAAGCAGTGCTACCCCGCGCAACGCAGTTTTCGCGCCGCGCCGCGGGCAAGGCCGAGCGTGAACAGATTGTCGCAGCCAATCTGGATTACGCCTTTCTCGTCACAGGCCTGGACAACGATTTCAGCCCGCGCCGGATCGAGCGCTATCTGACGGCGGCCTGGGAGAGTGGATCGACGCCAGTCGTAATCCTCAACAAGCTCGATCTATGCGCGGACCCAGCTTTCCGGATTCGCGCGGTCGAGGAGGTTGCTCAAGGCGTTGCGATTCATGCGGTCAGCGCGTTGCGTGGCGACGGACTGGAAGAACTTGTCCGCTACTGCTTGCCGGGGCAAACCGTGGCGCTGCTCGGTTCATCGGGAGTTGGAAAGTCCACCCTCATCAACCGCCTGATGGGCAGCGAAAGCCAAAGCACGCAACCGGTGCGCGAGGATGGCCGTGGACGGCACACAACCACACGCCGCGAACTGCTCTTCTGCGCCAGCGGTGGCATGGTGATCGATACTCCGGGAATGCGCGAATTGCAGCTTTGGGAGGACGACGAGGGCCTGCAGTTGACCTTCGACGAAATCGAAACGTTAGCGCGCCACTGCCGCTATCGCGACTGTCATCATCAAGGTGAACCCGGCTGCGCGGTCCTTGCGGCCGTGCAGAATGGCACGCTCAACGCCGACCGGCTGGCCAGTCTGCACAAGCTACAACGCGAGTTGGAACTGCGCGAAGCGCCCACTGCGGAACTCGCCGAGAAGCGACGCTGGAAAAATATTCACAAATCAGCCAAGCGCTTCATGAAAGAGTCGCCGGAATACAGATGACAACTGTTACCGGATTCCGCGCCAAGAAGTCGCGTGCGACTCTGGCGCGGAATCTGAGCTTTGCCGAATATGTGAGCTTGCCTGAGCAGTGCGGTCCCAGACTGCTCAGCTCAACTCTGCATGGAGGTGTGTGTACCGAAATATCTGACGAGTTTACGGCTGCAGGAGGCTATTCTGCGAGGATGGCACAATCCCCCGGAACATCCGAACTCTACTTCAGGAGATGAGAAATATATACAATATTCCATTCATGATAATAAATTTGTCAAGATGATGAATATTTTATGCTTAAATAAAGATGTTAGTCCAATGATGTTTATCGCGGATTCCGGCAATGAAATGAGGATTTGCAATGGCCGATGACAATTCCACACGCTCATTTCCTATGACCGTTGGCCTTTTGGGATTGATTGAAGAGCTTCATCTCCAGGTTCCACAGCCCGCGACACGTTCTGAAATTGTTGCCGGGGCCAGAAAAACCATCGCGACAGACGGCAAAATACTGGAGCAATATCCAAGGAATTACGCGCCAAAAGGGCTGTTCGGCAATCTCCGCTTTGCTTTGCGCTATGAGCCCATCGCACTGGACGTGTACAAGGCCATCTTTCAGCTCATTGATCTTCACCAGTTGGAGGAGTGGATTCGATCCGAACCCACCAGTATTTTCGTGCGCCGCGCCTGGTATCTGTACGAGCTTCTGATGGAAAAGCGGCTCAATGTCCCCGATGTAATTCCCTCCGGTTACATTGATCTTCTCGACCCCAAAATCCACCTCACCGGGCCGCGCCGGCTGGTGCGCCGCCAGCGGGTCAACGACAATCTCCTCGGTTCCGGCAGCTATTCGCCGCTGGTGCGCCGGACCGGCACTCTGACGGCCTATATGAAAAAGAAACTGGCCCAAGAGGCAAGCGCCATTGTCAAAAGTTGCGATCCTGCCATTCTTGCCCGCGCCGTCCACTACCTGTTTACCAAGGAGACCAAATCCTCTTTTGCCATCGAAGGAGAGGTTCCGAGCAAAGACCGCACCGAGCGGTTCGTTGCCGCGCTCATGAAGGCGTCGGGCTTCGATGCTACGAGCAAGGATGCCTTCGTTCAACTGCAAAATGCAATCGTCGATCCTCGATATGCGCAAAAGAGTTGGCGAGCGACACAGAACTTTGTATCCCAAACGCTTCCGGATTACAGCGAGGATGTACACTTTGTCTGCCCGAAGCCGGAAGACGTGCCCGGCTTGATGGACTCATGGATGGAGATGGTTCGCCGGTTGAAACTGCCGGAAGGTGTTGACCCTGTCGTTGCCGCCACGGTTGCTGCATTTGGATTCGTCTTCATCCATCCATTCGATGATGGCAATGGGCGCATTCACCGATTTCTTGTCCACCATATTCTGTCGAAACTCGGATTCACTCCGCCGGGAATTCTGTTTCCTGTTTCGGCCGCCATGCTGCGTGACCGGCTGGCCTACGATCAGGTTCTGGAAAGATTCTCCGCTTCCATCATGCCGTTCATTCAGTACGATCTCGACCTGGAAGATGGAATGACCGTGAAGAATGACACAGCACATCTCTATCGTTATTTCGACGCGACGGCCCAGGCGGAATACCTGTATCGGTGCATCGAAGAAACCGTCCACCACGATTTGCGGGACGAGATCGGATTCCTTGCAGTATTCGACGCTGCGCTCCGCGCGACTCTCAATATCGTGGACATGCCTAATCGCCGGGCATCGCTGCTGGTGAGGCTGATCCTGCAGAACAAGGGGAAACTTTCCAAGGGGAAGCGGGCTGCCTTTTCGGAGATAACCGATCAGGAGATTGATCGAATCGAGAAAGCCGTCTGGAGTGCTTGGCGGGAAAGCCAGCAAGATCAGCTTCCATAGGAGCGCTGATCCGGGAACCCGTTATGGACGACAATTGAAATGCGATACGTTTTGCAAAATGCAAACCGCAATATACGCAAAGCAACTTGCTAAGTTGGATGAGTGACTCGGGGATTTCGCAACATCTGAGTTGGCGGCATCCGCCCTTAGTCTTGTCTTGCTATTTCAATGTTGACACTTTTAGCTGAAGGGGTAAACCGGTCTTCTGTTTCCAGGAGGAAACATGGAGACACCAGGCCGGTTGCGATTGGCGGATGTATTTGTATCGATTCAGGATCCGAGCCAGACAGCCAAGGTGGTACATGACCTGATCGGGTTGCTGGTGGTTGCAGTCAACGCGGTCCTGGTCGGAGCCGACACATTTGTGGAGATCGAGTTGTGGGCCCGTGAAAAGCTGGATTGGCTGCGCGGCTAGCCGCACCGGCGAGCTTCTCATTGGAGCGCATCCGCAAGCGGCTTTTCTTTGGCGTCAGGGAGTGAGACTCCCAAAATGCGTGCAATGGTCGGCGCAACGCGCAAATTGGAAATCGTGCCCAAGTGGACTCCCGGCCGGATATGCGCCCCCGATGCGATAAACAGGGCTTCCATATCTGGATTGGTATTCACATACCCGTGGCTGCCTTGCGCAGGCGTGACGTTGTTCTCGAGCGCACCCTCGGCGCCACCCGTGAATGCGTAGCCTGGCTTTGCCATCAGATACAAATCGGGAGCCTGATCGGTCGAATTCAGTGCGGGAATCTTGAGCTTTTGCGCTTCCTCGTTGGTGGCCACTGATTCGATTCCGGGCAGATTGGCGAAATATGCCTTGAGCCTCGGGACCAGCGCGGCGCGCAGTGATGGATCCCGGATATACAGCGAAGCCTCGCCGCCTTCTGGTAGAAACCACGCGCGGCCGCGATATTGCCCGTCCTGTTTCACGAGAATCCCCTCCTGTGCGAGGGCAACGTTGGGACGAATCGTGTGCGTAAAGCTGGCAAATCCGTGGTCGGAGGTGATGATAAACGTGATGCGATCAAGGACCCCGGCCTGGCGCGCGGCTTCGATCAGCCGGCTGATGCAACTGTCGGCGTAGGCATAGGCGGCGTACGCGGCAGGCGTCAGCGGGCCATATTCGTGCTGCAGCGTGTCGGTTTGTAAAAGATGGAAGAGCAGCAGGTTCGGTGTGTGTCGCGTCAGAATATCGATGGCCGCATCTGTCCAGATCTCATCGCGCCATGCCGGAGTGCTGTCATTGAAGCGATCGACTTGCTCAGCGGTCAGCAGGTGCTGCGCTACCAATTCCTTTACCACGGCACTATCCATGCTGGGCTTTTCGCCGAACTCCCAACGCACGTTCTTTGCGCCGTAGATCGCCACCCAGTCCACCTGCCCCGTCGTCATGCCCTTTTCTGCGGCGACATCATAGAGGGTCTGTGCATGGACCAGTTCGTCTCTGGGAACCCATGGCCTGACCTCGGGTGCTCCCCCATTGGCCGGAAAGCTGATCTGGCCGTTTGCCAGAACGTGATGCTCGCTGGCATCGACGCCGGTGATCAGGGCAGTATGGTTCGGCCAGGTAACCGTGGGATTGATCGGTTGCATTGCCTCCGCTTGCGCCCCCTGGGCTTCGAGGCGGCGCAGCGTGGGCATCGGCAGTCTCGGATCCTTCAGGGCACGCGCGGGGAAACCGTCGATCGTAATCATCACCACAATGGGCCCTTTTCTACTCGCCGAGCCATCGTCCTGACCGGACGCGGCGCCGAGCAGCATTAATTCGGCAAACAGCAAAACAAAGATGCGGTTCCATGCATTCACAGCGTTCTTCCCCTTCTCATTCGATTGAGGCCATATTGAAGAAACGACGCGAACCCGGTCTTGCTTGTCCAGACCTCTGCCCGCATCGGTCTCCCGACTTCAAACCGACAGTTCAAGCTGAACCGTACCAGGCCAGTTGCCGGTTGTGGCTCAGAAGTGAGCCTCTCTCCAGCAGGACTGCGAGCGGACGACCAAAGGACCGACGCGGCCCGCGTGTCAGTGCTGGGGAAATTTGCCTGTCGGAATCGCGCGCGCAGCTACGATGGCAATCGAAACCGGCGCTCCAGCCACTGCACGTGCTCGGACAAGGGCCTCGAAATAGGGTGAATTATTTCCGTTTTTGCGGACGGCTCGTTCGAGATCAGCGCGGTTGGTCGGGTCGGCCAGCAGGACTCCAAGAGCTTCGGTTCCTTCCTGGCGAAGTCCTTGCAGGATCAACACGTTTCCTTGTTTCATGCCGCCGGGCAACAAGGAGATGGTCGCGAAATCGTCGCCGGCGGAGCCAGTGCCCGTCAACCCTTCATACTCCGTCTCTTCGCCGGGTTGCGGACTGCGGTTGCGGAAATACATCCTTCCGCCGATGCCCTCCTCCACCATCTGAAAATTGAGTTTGTCGGTGAAGAGCGACACCCACGGGTTGGAGATGGCGCTGCCGACAAAGATATAGTTGCCGCTTTCAAGATTACGACGGTCCAAATCGCGCGCGGAGGTGAGAATAATCTGCTGGCTATCGGTGCCGGCGGCCTTGGAGAGCGCCGTGACCACCGCGCCATCCGCGTACGAAGTGAGTTCCGAATGCGAAAGATAGGTGAACATGCGCCCGACGTTATCTTCCGAATGTGAAGGAGTGAGGCTATAGCGAAAGTCCGGCCGGAGATACTGGTCCAACGAGACCTCATTCGGAGACATGAACCGGAGGGCAGACAGGTTCGCATCGGAGACGACAACGGTGGTTTGCCGACTTGGCTGAATCACGGCGTTCAGCGGCCAAGGCGCGCCGGAGAGACGGACTGCCTGGGCTGCGTGAAACCATCCAAAGCCGCAAATCGCAGCGGCTCCCACCGCGATCCAGAGAAGACTGTCGCGGAAAGCGATCCTGCGCGGCTTGGGGACGTCAATGGTAACCTCCGGAATCAGCCGAGGTTCGACGATCACGGGAGCCTCAGGCCGCGATTGTTCGAATTCCAGGGCGTACGAGCCCTTTGGAATGTCGGCCCGCAGGGTTTCGTTGCGGCCCTCCTGAGAGAAGTATTCATGAAGGCGCATGCGAAGCTGCCTTACATGGACCCGGACCGCGCTATCCTCGGCCGGGCTGTACCCAGGCGATTTGCCGAGGACGGCAATCCCAATCTGGCGCTCCGTGAGGGCGCCGGTTCTTCCCTCAATGGAATGCTCCGCGAGATACGACAGCAACCCATTCAGGTTGGTCGATTTCTGAAACGGCGTGGTCGCCAGAATCCGTTCGACCAGCCGCCACCGCGGGTCGGTGCGGAAGTTGCCAGGGATGGGTTCGTTCGCCACACTTGGGGCTCCGATCGATGTTTCAGCCGGGGACATGGGCGAGTCAAATTATATATCCGGCATTCCGCGCCTGGCTTTTGCGCAATGTGAGCCCCGTGCGAAATCCCTTTGTTGAACGGGATTTTACATGGCCATGAATGCAATGTTACAAGCATTAAACGTATGATTCTATTATTGTTGTGCATACAAGGGCTCGAAAAACAGGACCTAAATCATCCCGGTATCTCGCAGGGGAGCGAGTCATTCCGATCACTTGAAACATTTCTCTCCTGGAATAAAAATCATCCTGAAGACGAGAAGGTCATGAAAACAAAGATTTCACCTTGTTTTCCGGTGGTGAAGCCCTTGGCAGTGATTCACGCAAAAGCCGAGACTCGCTCCAGGTTTCAGACAGGCAATTCTTTCGTACGATACTGCAAGTAACTCTGCTCACGGGTTTCCACGGATGAGCACGCCCGTCAGTTAGAGCTCGGAGTGCTTTTTGGAGGCTTCACAAATGAGCAATACAAAGGACTTCCACAGAGGTAATGGCGGGTCACGATTCAAGTGGCTGACCGGGTGGATGTGGGTGCTGCTGATCGTCTGGGCAGACCCGGCATTACAACATCTAAACGCCCAGCAGTTGGGCGGAATCAACGGAACTATTACAGATCCGACCGGCGCAGTGATTGTCGGCGCGAAGATCGCGGTTCACAGCCTGGGCTCCGGATTCACCTACACGTCCGAAACAGGACCGGCGGGAACGTTCTTGTTGGTCAACGTCATTCCTGGCAGCTACAAGATCACGGTCGAGGCACAGGGATTCGGAAGATACATTCAGAATGACTTCCGAGTGGATGTCGGCGCGACCTCCGCCCTGTTGGCGACTCTCAAGCCGGGAGCGACGAGCACCAGCGTGGAAGTGAGCGCGGACGTGACGCCGCTCATAACCCAGACCGCTGAAATTGGCACCACGATCGAACCGCAGATTTGGAACGACATGCCCCTGGAAGTGCACGGAGGCATGCGCGACGCGCGCACCGTGGCACTGAGCAATATTCCAGGCGTACGATTCGACAATTATGGATATGGCTGGATCGGAGGCTCGCCAAACGGCGCCGAGTTCAACTATTTCAATGGTTTGCCCCAGAACTCTAACGCCACGATGACGCCCCCTTATGATTTCGTGAACGAAGTCCACGTGGATACAACTTCGGTGGACGCACAGGACGGCTGGGCGATTGGCGCAGTGCAGTTCGAGACCAAATTCGGCACAAACCAGTTGCATGGCAGCGCCTTTGAGATTAACCGCAACAACTTTTTCGATTCGCGCGGACCCTTCGACCCGGCGCCAAACCCGATGCCGCCCGACCACGAAAACAACTATGGCTTCTCGGTTGGTGGTCCGGTGTGGCTACCTAAGCTCTACAATGGGCACGATAAAACGTTCTTCTTCTTCTCGTGGGAAGGTTTCCGGCAGAATAACCAAGCCACGGGCGGCAGTTCGTATGGATACGCCACCGTACCCACCGCCTCCATGAAGCGGGGCGACTTCAGCGGCTTAATGACGAACGGTCCCGATGGAACTGCTATTCAGGCACCTATCTATGATCCGCTGAGTAGTTCCACGAATCCCACGCAGTTCTCGTGTAATGACACGGCCAACACCATCTGCTCGGAGCGGCTGAGCGCGACGGCGCTGGCCCTGGCCAAATTTATTCCCGATCCGAACACCACCGGAACCGGCCCCGGCAGCCTGCAGAACAACTACTACTACAACGTCCCGATTCCGAGCGTCAATCATCGCTGGGCGTTCTCGATCGATGAGCATTTCAGCAACAACAAGAGCGTGAACGTGGCGGTGGTGCAGTCTCCCTCGCCCCAATACACCTTCAACAACGGCGCGCCGATCTTCGGCGGCTTGGGCAGTTCGAATCCGCTGAGCGGCATTCTTAAGACAATCTGGCCAAGCGGGTTCATCTTCGGCAATTACGTGCAAGCGGTCCACCCCTCGCTCATCTTCACCGCGGGCCTTTCCATTCCGTTCGACTATTCCTGGAGCCGCACGGGACAGGAAGCAAGCACGACCATCGCCGCGCAGAAACTGGCGGGCGCGCCCGTGGTGGGGACCCCGACGATCACCTTTAGCGGCATTGATCAGCCGCAGGCTCTGGGCAGGGGGCAAGGCCTGTGGGGTTGGAACTACAAGAAGCCGTACTACGCCTTCCACGCCAACCTCGACTGGACGAAGGGACGAAACATCGTCAACTTCGGCGCACAGGGCATGTACTACATGTACTACGGCTTCGACTGCTCTAACTGCGTTGGGAAGTTCAACTTCCTGGGCGCTACCACAGACAACTACGCGTCTCCCGGAACCTTGAACCCGTACGGAGGCAGCCCGTTCGCCAGCTTCATGATTGGCCAGGCCGATAGCGCCTCGCTTTCCTATTCACCTGAAGCTCCGGTCAAGTACGCTTCCTACGGCCTGTACGTGCAGGATGCTTTCAAATACAGTCCCAGGTTGACCCTGAACTATGGTTTGCGCTGGGACATTCAGATCCCGCTGTGGGTCACCAATGGCAAGGAGGATTTCGTCAGCCCCGGGTCGCTAAAGGTTGCCAATGCAGCAGCAGGCGGCCAACTGGGAGTACTGACGCACTTTGGAAGCTGCGGCACAGATTGCGCCGGCTATAACCGGGCTGCGATTCACTGGGGCGAACTCGGTCCGCGTGTCGGCTTCTCCTACGCAGTCGACCAAAACACGGTGATCGGTGGCGGTTTCTCAGTGCTCTGGCAGCAAACCCCCAGCAACCAAAACTCCAATGGCTTCTCGAATGACGGAAACGCCTTCGGCACTGCGAACAGCATTCCTGGCAGCGGCACAAACCAGCCCGGGTTCGGAAACTGGGATACCAATACTCTCAACTTCCCGACGGCGGCACAATTCGTCAATACTGCGCTCGTAGGCAATACGGTGGGATACTTCGACCCGGCGATATCGGGCCGCGATCCTTACTACTTCATGTGGAACATAGGCGTGCAGCGGAAGCTTCCCCATAACTGGTTCGTGCACTCCAGCTATGTCGGACAGAAGGGAGTTCACCTGGTACGCTTTCCTGCGAATATGAACCTGCTGCCGGAAGGAACTCCCCAGCACTACGGCAACGTGCTCACTGACGGCATCACGTCGCAGACAGCGCTCAACCTGGGACTGTCGGCTCCTTTCTCGAACTTCACGCAACTGTGGGGCTCGGCCGCCACAATTGGTCGAGCGTTGGTGCCCTACCCGCAATATGGCGCGATCAAAAACAACTTCAATACCTCCGGCATGGTGGCCTACAGCGCATGGCAAACGGAAATCGACAAGCGCTACTCCGGTGGTCTGGCGCTGCTGTCGAGTGTTACGGTGCAGCGTGATATTACCAACGCGGGCGACCTGGAAGGATGGGAATCTGGGGGGCAGACGTTGCCCGTCGATCCCTACAATCCGTCAACGGCAGTTGGTCCTACCGGTCCGCGCTGGATGACCAGCATCGCGGGCACATACGATCTGCCTGTCGGTCCCGGAAAGAAGTGGTTCGACAACAGCCGGTTAACGGGCGAACTGATCGGCGGCTGGAAGCTGAGCTGGGGGCTCTACTACGGCGGAGGCTCACCGCATGGCGTGAGTGCTTTCGGCAGCCCCTTCGGTTTTGGCAACCTGGCCAGCCGCATCGCGACCACGCCCATCAAGCTGAATGGCGGATATTCCCACGCCATTAAAAAGTGGGTTGAGTCTGGCGCACCAACCGGGTCGTATCCAGTCATCATCCAGAACAACGGGGCGTTTGAGGATCCGGCCATTGTGGCCGGCTACACAAAGAGCTCACCGCAGTGGCAGTATATTCCCGGAAACTCCAAGATCAGCTACGGCGAATTCCGTGATCCACCTTATGCGAACGAGCAAGTGGGCATGATGAAGGAGTTCGCGGCGACGGAGCGTGCCAAGGTGATCTTTCGGGTTGACTACTTCAATCCGCTGAACCGCTGGTATATTCCGTGGGCCGTAGATTCGGATATCGACAACCCGACCTACGGCATGGCCACTTCGGCGAAGCCTGGCAGCGGGCAGCGTCAGGGCCAGGCCACACTGCGCGTTGAATTCTAAACGCTCTGGGCGTCCTGCCAGACATCAAGATTGCAATGCGGACAGGGCCCACGTGGAAAACGGGGCTCAAACCGCAAGAGCGCCGCGCAAAGCGGCAGTTCGCAGGAGGAATTCCAATGATGAGTATCAAGTTAGGTGCGGTGCTCGCGATCGCGAGTATGACACTGATGGGCCTGGTAGCATGCTCGGGCACCGGATTTCCGGTTTCACTCAGCGGCTCGGGCTCGAACTCGGGATCCGGCACGGGCTCGGGATCCAGCGGCTCCGGCTCGGTGACCACTGGATCGGGGACCACGGCCTGCACGGCGGGGCTCACTATGACCAAGGATTCCAGCTTCCAGGAATGCGCCAACCTGCCGGTGAACAACGGCACCTATATCGGCTCCGTCCCGCTCTCCATCCTGGCGACTTCGCAGTATGGAATGTCGGGATGGCACCTCTACGTTGACAACGTCGGTCCGGTTGACTCGGACGTGAGCACCCAGCCGACGTACGGCACCACGAGCTCATCCTGGATCGGCACCATCTCTGGCCTGTCCCCGGGCACGCACACCATCGGTGTGAATGTGTGGGATAACGACTCGTCCGCCGGCTGGCCGGCGAACGCTTATACGGTCACTGTCAACGTAGTGGCTTCTCCGTTCCCCACACCGGGAGCGAACGCCGCGGTTTACAGCAACCTTCAAGCGGCCACCGGCAGCGATGGCACCTGGACTATTTGCAACGCTTCCTGCTCGGGTTCGTCCGGATCGACGGGCAGCAGCACCATCACACTGAATGCGACCAATGCTCCTTCGCTCAGCGGCGCGGCGCTCGAGGAAACCTCAACCGGCACGGCGTTCAACACGCTGGGGTATTTGAAGCCTCCCTGCCCAACGGCGGGATGCACCTCGGTGACCAATTTCCTCGATGACGTCTGGTTCTACATTCCCGCGGCCACCAATCAACTGCAAGCCCTCGAATTCGATCCCGATGTGTACGACGGGAGCTATGAGTATTTCATGTCGATGCAGTGCGATTCGGCCAGCGGAGACTGGCGCTTCTGGGACATGGCCGGCGGCCAGTGGACCACGCAAGGCGGGAGCACGCAGGTCGCTACCTATCCCTGCACGCTGCTGACGCAGACCAACACCTGGCACCATTTCCAGCTCTACGGAACCATGAATTACACCGCGCACACGTATACCTACCAGACCCTCGCTGTGGATGGCGCGGTTGTCTACCAGAATTTGGGCAATGCCTACTCGGCCAAGTCTTATAAATCGTCGAGCCAGGCAATCAACGTGGAGCAGCAGATCGACAACAATGCGTCAGCAACCTCGAATTCGGTGTATTACGACAACTACACGCTGACCGTGTGGTAAGCAGCGCGCGCCCCGATGAGGGCGCATCGATCATCCGCCAGCCGATAACGAAAACACGGCACAGGAAGTGCAGCACGAAAGCTGCTCTTCTTGTGCTGTGCTGAGGGCTTGTGCTCTGCGGCCAAGTTCTATTGAGAGGAAGAAAGTGTCAAGACACGACGACATAACGCGACGGAACTTTATGCAGATGGCCGGAGCAACCGCGATCGCACTCGGTGTACCCGCGGCCGCGCATGCGATGACCGCAAAAGAGGGAACTGGCGAGCAGCGATTTTCGCCGGAGGCCCGGAGGAGCTACGACCTTGGGACATTGAAGTGGCAGCTTTCAGGGTTTGTGCCTTATCTCTGGAGCTTCGATAAGCTCACTGACGTTCATAGTGCGAGATCGGAGGAAGCAGACATCGGGCCGATTGAAGCCCGGGTGCCGGGCTCGGTGCAGATGGCCCTGCTGAAGGCAGGCGCCATTGCAGACTGGAACGTGGGCCTGAACTTCCGTCAGGCCGAGTGGGTGGAGAATCGCGACTGGATCTATCAGGCACAATTGCCCGACGAATGGCTGCGCGAAGGCAAGCAACTGCGACTGCGTTGCGCGGGCCTTGATTACGCAGGCAAGATTCTGCTCAACGGCGAGCCTGTCTGCTCATTCAACAACAGCTTCGTCCCGTGTGTCGTCGATCTCAAGCCGCATCTCAAACCTTCCGGCAACCTGCTACAGATCTGGTTTCAGCCGCCGCCGCGCTGGCTCGGCCAATTCGGCTATACCTCCGAAATGACGGAGTGGAAGCCGCGCTTCAACTACACATGGGACTGGGTGGTCCGCCTGGTGCAGACCGGTATATGGGATTCCGTGACGCTGGAAGTGATTCACGATGCGGAAATCAGCGGCGTGAAATGTATCGCGGACGCTTCGCCCGATTCAATGCTGAGCAGCCTGCGCCTGCGCGCCACGGCAACCGGAGGCAAAAGCCTTCGCGTCGTCCTCAGTGATGGCAATCGCATTGTGCGCGAGCAGACCATCACGGAGGGCGGCGGCCCGAAGGAGATCGCGTGGGATGGCCTGCCCGTTGAACTGTGGTGGCCCAATGGCATGGGCGCGCAAAAGCTCTACACAGTAGACGTGCAACTCATCGACGAGCAGCAGCGACTGCTCGACGCCAAAAAACTGCGCGTAGGCTTCCGGCACATCGAGTGGACCCGCACGAAGGGAGCTCCAGAAGCTGCGCATCCGTACCTTTGCACGGTCAATGGCAAGCCGGTCTTTCTCTTCGGCGTCAACTGGACACCGATCCGGCCGAACTTTGCCGACTTGAATGAAGAGGACTACCGCAAGCGTATCGGCGTCTATCGCTCTATCGGCGTCAACATCTTGCGCGTCTGGGGTGGTGGGTTTCCGGAGCGCCAATGGCTCTACGATCTGTGCGACGAGAACGGCCTGCTCGCGTGGCAGGAGTTTCCGCTGTCGAGCTCTGGGATGGACAATTGCCCGCCGCGCGACGAGCAGTCGATCGGCACGATGGCGCACATTGCCGAGTCGTACATCGCGCGCTTGCAGCATCACGCTTGTCTGGCAACATGGTGCGGCGGCAACGAGCTTGAAGACAACCTCGCCGGCCACGTCAGCGCGCATCCCACGTTGACCATCGACTTGCAGCCCATGGTGGTTCGCCTGGCTGAAGTCGTGAAGCAGAATGATCCTGGCCGTGCCTTTCTGCCTACCAGCCCTTATGGGCCTACCGGCGGCTTTACGCTGGAGACCTGTGGCCAGAGCGCGCATTGGGATGTTCACGGTCCGTGGAATCTCGAAGGTCCCGTCAATGGCGCGTGGGGCGAGTTGTGGCGGCACGACGACGCCATGTTCCATTCCGAGATGGGCGCGCCCTCCAGTAGTTCGGCGGCAATGATCCGCAAATACGCGGGCAATCTGCCTCCGACGCCCGGCGATCACAGCAATCCGCTTTGGAACCGGCAGCCGTGGTGGATCGACTGGCCGAAGTTTGCCCAGGAAAAAGGACGTGGGCCGGCTTCGCTTGAGGAGTTTGTCGGCTGGAGCCAGCAGCGCCAGACCGACGCGCTTGTGCTCGCGCTCTCCGTGGCCAAGTCGCGTTTCCCGGCGTGCGGTGGAATGATCCTCTGGATGGGCCATGACTGCTTCCCGTGTACCAGCAACGCCTCGATCCTCGACTTCGATGGCGAACCCAAGCCCGCAGCGCTGGCGCTCGGCAAACTGCTTCGCAAGGCTTAGAGCATTTCTCTTACTGGTGTAGAGTAAAGGTGGCGATTTTTCGCGCACATGCTCATGGCGCGACCTTATTCAGATGATTTGCGGCAGAAGCTGTTGGAAGCCTACGACC